>Ga0163144_10004756_pt1 | contig 30454 bp, 28 predicted proteins | sample OliLak19BULKMAT1_FD_123175 | JGI IMG/M metagenome (GOLD analysis project Ga0163144, IMG submission 123175) | Freshwater microbial mat bacterial communities from Lake Vanda, McMurdo Dry Valleys, Antarctica - Oligotrophic Lake LV.19.BULKMAT1 | ecosystem: Environmental > Aquatic > Freshwater >... | reverse complement strand
CTCAGCGTCTGCGTCGCGCTGCTTCTGGTGCTCGGCTGTTCGGATCCGCCGGAGACGGAGCCCACCGAGCCGGCGATCCCGGAGCCGCCTGCCGGCAGTTTGCTCGCCGATCCGCTGGTGCCGTTTCCGGAGCTGTTGAGCGAAACAGGGTTGTTCCCGTTTGCGCCGGACCTCTCCCGCGTGCCTAGCATGGTGCACGGCTATGCGCCGGCATGGCCACTTTGGTCGAACGGCCTCGGCAAGTCGCGCCATCTGGCCATCCCGAAAGGCGCGGCGGTGGACACCTCCGATCGCGCGGCGTGGCGGTTTCCCCTTGGTACGTTGTTCTTCAAGACGTTCTCGGACGACGAACGTCACATCGAGACACGTGTGCTGCGCCTCGGGAACGATGGTTGGGAATTTGCCGCCTACCGCTGGAATGACGACGGTGCGGACGCAAATAAATTGGATCTGAAAATGGGCGTCATGGTCGACGTCACCACCGATGGCGCCGCGCTGGAGCACCGCATTCCCAATTTGCTCGATTGCCGCCAATGTCACGAAGCCAGTCCGTCACAGGTGCTCGGTTTCGACGAGCTCCGGCTCAATCATGGGGTCGATGGCGAACAGTCCGAGCTCGAGCGAATCTTCGAGGAAGGCGTGCTCGCTGGGTCGATGCCAGTTGACCCAGTCGAAGTAACCGACGCCGACCCAATCGCCCGCGAGGTGCGCGGGTACCTTCATGGCAATTGCAGTAATTGTCACAATGGCTGGACAGGCGAGTCTTCCAGCTTCGACATGCGACATGCCGTCGCGCTGGAGAACACCGTCGGCAAGCCGACGGAGAGCAGCGCATCGGCCCCAGGCATACGCATCGTGCCGGGCTCTCCTGAAGACAGCATCCTGTTCCTCGCGTTCTCCGGCGAGACAGACGACCCGGAGGTGAAGGCGATGCCGCCGGTCGGGATAGAGCGCCGAGATCCCGAAGCGGTCGAGCTCCTACGCGGCTTCATCACGTCGCTCCCGACACGCTGATGGACGCGGCGAGACGGTTCGCGCTGCGGGCTGCCTGCGTCTGGGTCGCGCTGGGCTCGCTGGCGATGTTCTTCGCTCTGATCGAGCGATATCCGCTCTATCGCGGCGTCTGGGCTGCCATCGTGCCTTTCGTCGGGCACCGAGTCTTCGGCGTCGAAGGCGAGATCGTTCCGCGCATGACAGGCAGCGGTGACTCGATGTTCGCCTGGCTGCAGAGCTTCTGCGAGCTCGCGCTGGCGCTCGCCGTGGCAGCGGTGTGGCTCGTGATCGATCGCAGACATCGACAGGAGGCGCGCCTGGCGGAGCTCTTGCGGGTCTCGGTTCGCTACTCGCTCGCGTGGACCATGCTCGGCTATGGCGTGGTGAAGGTCTTCAAGACGCAGTTCCCCTTTCCGAGCGGTGAGCGTCTTCTGCAGCCCTATGGCGAGTCGTCGCCAATGGCGCTCTTGTGGACCTTCATGGGCTACTCGACGCCCTACAACATTTTTGCGGGCGCGCTCGAGTGTGTCGGGGCGCTGCTGCTTCTGTTTCGCCGCACCACGACGCTGGGCGCACTGATTCTGCTCGGCGTGCTGGCGAACGTCGTGATGTTGAACCTCTGCTACGACGTGCCGGTCAAGCTCTACAGCATTCAGCTGTTCGCCATGGCGTGCCTCTTGGCGGGGAGAGATGCCCGGCGCCTGCTCGATCTGTTGATGCTCAATCGTGGTGTCTCGGCCGGCCAAATCTCTGCGCGCTTGCCCTGGCCTCGTTTGGAAGCTCTTCGACCCTTCGTGAAGGGCCTCCTCATCTGCGCAATGCTCTACAAGAGCGTCGCCAGTGAGCTCGAATACCGCGCCGCGTCCGGACCGGACGCACCGCCGCCGCCACATTTCGGTGTTTGGGAGGTCGAATCCTTCGTCGCAGGTGGTGTCGAACACCCTCCGCTGACGACCGACCCGGTGCGTTGGCGTGCAGTCAGCGTCACACGGAACGGTCGCCTGATAGTGGTGATGATGGATGGGACGATGCGGCGTTTCAACCTCACGCAAGAGAATGGCGGGACTCGGCTGGTGCTGAAATCGGTCGAGAACCCCGAGCAACAAGCGTCGCTGCTGGTCACGGCGGATGAAGGTGACACCTTGACGCTGGCTGGGCCGGTGAATGACGTCGATCTCGTCCTCGCGCTCCGGCGGCGCGAGCTGGCTGACTTTCCGCTCGTCGCGCGCGGCTTTCATTGGGTGAACGAGTTTCCCCACAACCGCTGACGCGCGCTCGACCCACTGTCAGCCTGAGATGGACAAGCGGCGCGCCAGGGTGAGCTACCACCTGCTTTGCGCCCCCCGCAGAGAACGCATGCTCGCGCCGCGAGCGAAGGCTAGGATCCAAGTGCTGTGCGAGCTGTTTCCTTTGGCTGCCTTGCGTTGGTCTTGTTCGCGCAGGCGAGCGTCGGCTGTCTGACTAGCGATACCATCGGCGAGGGCAGTGGCGTCGGCGGCGAGACGCCATGGTCCCCACCGTTCGCGGGAAGCTCGGAGGGGGGCGGCCTGACGCCTGACTACCCAGGCGGTGCGACGGTGGGCGGCAGCGCTCCCCTGGGTGGAGAAGCCGCTGGTGGCGAGGCTCCGAGCGGCGGTGCGCCGCCGGGTGTCGTCTGCGGCGACGGCGATTGCGACCCCAGCGAAGACTGCGATCTCTGCGTCGAAGATTGCGGGGTGTGTCCGTGTTCGCCCGACGCGCTCGAGCCGAATGCTGGCTCTGGCAGCGCGTCGCCCACTCCGCTCGGCGTCGACTATTGCGAGCTCTCCGTGTGCACCGGCGACGTCGATTGGTTCGAATTCACGGTCGGCTCGAGCTTCACGGCAACGTTGAGCTTCTTCCAAGCAGAAGGCGATCTCGAGCTCGAGATCTACTCCGAGGCGACAGGCGACTACGTGACGGGCTCCTACTCGGCCAACGACGACGAAACCGTGACGCTCACCGGGCTCACGCCCGGTTCGACCTACTGGGCTCGAGTCTACGGCGACGCTGGCGCCGAAAACCCGGACTACTGCATGCGGGTCGACTGAGCGCCGATGGCGCTGTCATTCCGGTACGGGCGGCACGACGACAGTGTTGATCGTGGTCGCATTGCCGCCGCCCGGATAACCATATGACGAGGCTGAATCGAGGCCCCAAACCATCAGCCCGAAGCCGGACGCGCTGTCGGCCACGTGCGGGCCGTTGTTGCAGGCCCCGTTTGGCAGGCCATCGCGAATCAGATCGATGTTGGTGATTTCGTATTCGCCGGTGGTGCCGATTGGTTGCCAGGCGCTGAGCGGGCCGACGCAGTCGAGGTTGACGTCCGAGAAGATGCCGCCATTGGCCCGCCGCACGAACACCAGATTGGTGGTGGGGTAGGTCGGATCAGTGAAAAATACGTATTTCGCCAGCCATTGCGGAGGTGGCAACAGATTGACGAAGTCTTCGTCGCCGACGTTGCCCAGGTTGCCCGCCATGATGCAGCCCGGCATGACTTGACCGATGTAGAACGGAAAATTCTCGTCCTGACTGGTCACACGAAACGCCGAAGTGGTTTCGAACAGCACGCTCTGCCCGAGGGCCAGCACCGCGGGGGCGCCGGGGATGGGCGGGTCGTACGTGAGGGTGGTGCCGTCTTGAACGCCCACGATGCGGTAAGGGATCGACTCTTGGGGAATGGTGGTCGAACGCGACTTGAAGGGCATCCCGATGTACTCCGAGCCGAGCGCGGACACCGCGGGGATCTGCTGGTGGCCCGAGTCGCAGCCGCCGCCGGTCGACGTAGCCGAGATGTAACACTGGTACGCATTGCCGCCGGTGAACGCGACCGGCTTGTCGCTTTGGATGACAGAGCCGGTCATTTCTGCAGATTGCCATTGAACATACTGGCCCGCCTGCAGCGTGAAGCTGCCCGCCGTATTGGCGGCGATGGGGGTGACGCCGGCGCCCCCCGGCAACGCCACGCTGGGCAGAATGGTGACCATCGTGTCAGCCTGCACTGCCGTCAGCTGCGCCCAGGGAGGGCCACCTGAGCCGGGAAACGGCGGCAACACGGCGACGTAGTTGGTGCCCCATGCCGAGACTGGCTGCACCAGCTCGGCGCTGGGCAAATACGAGTCAGCGCCGCCATAAGGCAATATGTCGTAGACGGTGACCGGCGCGTCGGACTGAATGCTCCAGGCAGTGCCGACGCCCGTTGCGGATACGGCGGTGCCCTGACTTCCGCGGATTGCGGGCGCAACGGGGCAGGTCAATGGAGTGCTGTTGACGCTCGCCGGGTCGTCCGACAGAAAAAGCACCGCAACCTGCCCAGGAGGGACGCCTGTCGCAGGGACTGGTTGCCAGGCTGCGACGTTGGGATCGGCCTGCGCGATGCGACCGAACTGTGTTGCATCGTAGGAAACTCCACCGCGCGACACGGTGAGCGCGGCGGCCTTGTCCCAGTTGTTGGTGACGAATGCTGCGAAACACGGCGGCAGGATGCCCGGGTAAAACGCTGGCGTTGCGATCATGAACTCGCAGCCCACACTGCCTTGGCTGGCCGCTGCGGCCGCGCAGGCGGGGATACACACGCCGTCGGCGCAACCCTCGTCTGGTCCGCAGGTTTCGATGACGTTGCCTGCGCCGTCGACGACGTATTTCAAATCGGAGCTGCAGCCGATCTCGCCCGCGCCGCCGCCGCTGCCACCCGTGTTGAAACCGAGGCCTTCACCGCCACTACCGCCGCTGCTCGGGTTGGACGACGAGGCGCCGCTTCCATCGCCGCCGACATTGTCATCGGAACCGGCGCCGCAGTCGCACGCAGGCAGCGCGGTCGACAGCGCGAGGCTCAGCAAGAACAGCGTCGAAGGCGTCGGCAAGTGAAGGCCAAAAGACATGGCTCGACTCTACGTGTAGGTCGAAGCGGTCGATACGCGTTTCTTGTGTCACCCGCCGCACAGGAAGCGTTGGAGATAGGGAGCCGTCGCGCTGCTCTTGCTGCGAGCCAAATCGGAGGGGCTTCCGGCGGCGACGATGCAGCCGCCTGCCGAGCCCGCGCCAGGCCCCACATCGATGACCCAGTCGCTGCCGGCCACGACGCGCATGTCGTGTTCGACGACGACGACTGTGTTGCCTGCGCTGACCAGCCGATCGAGCTGCGTCATCAGCCGCTCGACGTCCGCGGGGTGGAGGCCTGTGGTGGGCTCGTCCAATACATACAAGCCGTCACCGCGTAGGCCGCGCTGAAGCTCGGTTGCCAGCTTGATGCGTTGCGCTTCGCCACCCGAGAGCTCGGTTGCAGGCTGCCCCAATCGAAGATAGCCGAGGCCGACCTCGCGAACGACTGCCAGCGAGCGGGACAGCACCGGCTCGTCCGCGAAGAATGCCCACGCCGCGTCGACTGTCATGGACAATACGTCTGCGATGTTCTGACCGCGGTAGTGGATCTCCAGCGTCTTGTCGTTGTAACGAGTGCCGTGACAGCTCGGGCAGGGCGCGTGGACGCTGGGTAAGAACAAGAGCTCCACCGAGACCAGGCCCTCTCCTTCGCAGGTGGCACAGCGGCCCTTGGCGACGTTGAATGAGAAGCGCCCAGCGTCATAGCGGCGAGCTCGGGCCTGCTTGGTCGCCGCGAACAGGCGCCGCACGTGATCGAACAGGCCTGTGTAGGTCGCCAGGTTCGAGCGAGGGGTGCGGCCGATCGCCTTCTGATCGACGAGCACCAACCGCTTGATGTGCTCCTCGCCGGCGACGATATGTCCCCCCGTCATCCCGGTGGCGGTTCGCTCCAGCTCCTCGACCTCGTCATCTTGGGGGCTTGTCTCTTGGCCGAGTGCCTGACTCACGAGCTCGACCATTGCCTGACTGACGAGAGTGGACTTTCCGGATCCGGAGACGCCGGTCACGCTGGTGAAGAGACCGAGCGGGATTGCGACGTCGACGCCGTGCAAGTTGTTCTTGCTGACGCCTGCCAAAACTAGCCATTTTGTCGCCTTTCGCGTCTCCCGCTCGGCGACATTCGCGCGCTCGAACAGGTGCTCACGGGTTCGAGACGCCTGCACGGTCGCGAGCCCAGCGGGCGGGCCGCTGTACATGATCTGCCCGCCGTGCTCGCCCGCACCCGGCCCCACGTCGACGATCCAATCTGCACGTCGAATCACATCGAGCTCGTGCTCCACGACGAACAGCGAGTTCCCGGCGGCCTTGAGCTGATCGAGCACGGTCAGCAGCGACTCGATGTCTCTCGGGTGCAAGCCTGCCGAAGGCTCGTCCAGCACATACACGACCCCGAACAAATTGGAGCGAGCTTGGGTAGCCAGGCGCAGGCGCTGCAGCTCGCCCGGCGAGAGAGTGGGAGTGCTGCGGTCGAGCGACAGGTAGCCCAGACCGAGGTCGAGCATGACGTCGATCCGCGCCACTGCATCCTCTGTAATCCGCTGCGCAACCAGCGCCTTCTCCGGATGAAGCGCCGCGTTCTGCGACGCGCTCACGCTGCTTGGGGAGGGTGTCGGTCGCAACAGCGCGGCCAATTCGGCGAGGGGTAGCTCCGCCATCTCGGCGATGTCGAGCCCTGCGAATTTGACGGAGAGCGACTCTTTGCGTAGGCGTTTGCCATTACAAGTCGGGCAGGCGCCGCTGAGCATGAAAGCCGAGACCCTGCGCTTCATGAGCGCGCTCTGCGTGTTGGCGAACGTATGCAACACGTGCCGCTTTGCGCTCGTGAAGGTGCCCTGGTAGCTCGGCTCCTCTTTACGGCGCAATGCCCGACGCACCTCGGTGGGGGTGAAGCCGGCGTACACCGGCACCGTTGGCTGCTCTTCCGTGAAGAGGATCCAATTGCGGTCCTTCTTTGGAAGCTCTCGCCAGGGGCGGTCGACGTCGAAGCCGAGCGTTACCAAAATGTCGCGCAGATTTTGTCCCTGCCAGGCGGTGGGCCAGGCAGCCACTGCGCGCTCTCGAATGGTGAGCCGATCGTCCGGCACCATCGACTTCTCGGTGACGCGGTATACGCGGCCGAGGCCGTGGCATTCCGGACAGGCGCCCTCTGCCGTGTTCGCGGAGAACGATTCGGCATACAACAGCGCCTGATCGCGGGGGTAGTCGCCAGCGCGCGAGTAGAGCATGCGGAGCAGGTTGGACAGGGTGGTGACGCTGCCCACGCTGGAGCGCGTGGTCGGCGAGCCGCGCTGCTGCTGCAGGGCGACCGCGGGTGGCAGCCCATCGATCGCGTCGACTGCGGGCGCCTCTGTTTGTTGAAACAGCCGCCGTGTGTAGGGCGATACCGACTCGAGGTAGCGCCGCTGCGCCTCGGCATACAGCGTCCCGAACGCGAGCGAAGACTTGCCGGAGCCGGAGACGCCGGTGAACACCACCAGCACGTCGCGCGGTATCTCGACGTCGATGTTCTTGAGATTGTGCTGCCGAGCGCCGCGTACGCGGACCATGCCCATCGATTGCTTATCGACCGGTTGCTTTGGTGCGTCTCTGCCAGCGGCGTCGGCCATTGCGTGGCTCGTGAGGGCAAGGCGTGTGCCGGGGCGACGCGTTTGCATTGACGAGCGATCCGCGGCGCGCAGCGCGGACCAGGGCGTCACGTTGGCACCCTGGTGGGGCGTTTCTGCAATTCGGAAGATTGACCGTCGGTCTCCACACGCTCATGAACGTCAGATGGTCCAGCCGCGCTCGGAACCCCTCGATCTGGTCGTCCTCCACGAGCATTCGGAGTGGCAAAAGCCGCTCTTCGCCGCGCTCGAGCGCCGGGGCATCGCGTTCCGCGCTTTCGATTTGAAGTCGGCCGCCTTCGACGAAGCCGACGCCCCGGCAGCCAAGCTCTACTTCAATCAAGCCAGCCCCAGCGCCTACTTGCGTGGCAACGTTCGCGCGGTGCCGTTCGCCCTCGCGATGATGCGAAATCTGGAAGAGAAGGGCGCGCGCGTGCTGAATGGCTCACGCGCCTTTGCGCTCGAGCTCTCCAAGTCGGCGCAAGCTGCGCTGCTGCGGCGGCTCGGCATCAAAGGCCCGCGCACCATAACGTTCAACGACGCCAAAGCAGTCGAGCGGCACGCCGCGACGTTTCCCTGGCCGGCGCTGCTCAAGCCCGAGCAAGGAGGCAGCGGCGCCCGCATGTTCTTGCTCGAGTCTTTCACCGAGCTCACGCGTCTGCTCGAACAACAGCCGGAGCTTTGGCTGCCGGACAACTTGCTCTTGTTGCAGGAGAAGATCGACTACGACCCTTCGCACGGCATCGTGCGTATGGAGTTCGTGGGCGGCGAGCTGCTCTACGCCATGCGCGTCGTCTCGCATGGCAGCTTCAATCTGTGCCCGTCCGAGCTGTGCAACCCCGAAGACGGTGAAGGCGGCGCGTGTGCCGTTCCGGAGGTGAAGCCCGCGGCGCCGGTCGAGTTCTTTCCCTATCCCGAGGTCTCCGCCGAGGCGGTGGAGGCCGGGCGCAAGATCATCCGCGTTGGCGGGCTGGACGTCGCCGGCATCGAGCTCATCGAGACCCAGGCGGGCCCCGTCTTCTACGATATCAACGCCAACTCGAACCTGCGCGCGCCGATCGCGGCCGCGTTCGGCTTTGATCCGTTCGAGCGTGTGGTCGACTTCCTCGAGCGCGAGATCGCTCGAGGAGGTGCCGCTGCCTGATTTAGAGCTTGGGGTCGACGCGGAGGACCCGCGAAGTGATCATGTCGACGAAGTAGAGCTTGCCGTCTTCCGGTCCGAACGCCATGCCAGCGAGAGACCCGGGGGCGAGCCCCGTGTCGAGCGAGTTGAGCAGCTTGCCAGTCAAGTCGAACGCGTGGATCTGGCTCGTGGCGTTGTCGCTGACGAACAGCAGATCGTCGTGAAGCTCGATGCCGCTGGGGGCCTCGAGGCCGGTCGTGACGATCGCCGTCAGCGTCGCACCATCGATCATGTTGCGATCAGCGGGCTCGTCGCCGGAGAAGGACGCGCCCATCGTGCCACTGGTGGTGTCGAGCGCAACGATGCGCTTGTTGCCCGTGTCGGCCACGTACAAGACTTTGCTCTCGTCGTCGTAGGCCATGTGGCTCACGACGCCGTCTACACCCTTCACCTCACCAGCCCCGTAGCGCCAGACCTCGCCGTCGGAGTGATCGTCGTTGCCCGGGCCGTGATCGACATTGAAGTTGTACTTGTCGAGCGACTCTTTGTCCGAGTTGAAGGCAAAGTAGATGCTCTTCTCGATGTGCTCGATACCGCGGCAGTAGCTGGTCGAGTGCAGCATGTCGAGGTGTGAGCCGAGGCCGGTCGGCGTCGGCTTGGCGAAGACCGACAAGTCGGCGGTGAACAACGCCGGCCCCATGAAGTCGTTGCCACCGTTGTCGTTGTCGCCACAAACGGCGAACGTCTGTCCGTAGGTCGGGACCACCTCGCCAAAGGAGAGGGCAGGCGAATTGTTCATGAAGTGAGCCGCTGCAGGGTCGTGCAGCCGCTGCCATGTCGCGTCCTCGAAGCCGGCTTGCTCGACGACCATCACGCTGTCGTCGCTGCTGTTCAGAACCCAGAGCTGGTTCGCGACGGCAGGGTTCCACGCCAAGTCCGTGGACCGCCTCGCCTTGTCCGGTACCATGATGAGCGGCAGGTTTACCGATTCTGGTGAGCCGTCACCGACGCCGAGCTGGTGGCCTTCAGGCAAAGCCTCGCACACCTCGTCGCAAAACGGCGTGTCAGGCGTCGCTGCGCAGTCGGCACTGCTCTCGCACGAGGGCTCTTCTTCTTCTTCTTCTTCCGGCGGAGGCGTGTCCGACCCGGAGTCACAGGCACCAACGGCAAGTGCGCCGAAAAGACACAGCAGGCCAGCCAACGAAAGTGGAAGGACACGCTCGAGCATCCCCAGGAAATGCTCTGAGTTCACCGTCTCGTCAAGGCAATCGGCCTCACGAAACCTCTTCGGCGGCGCAACCAGGCGGCGGAAGCGACCATGAGCGCCACCGAACCGTGGTGGACCGGCGGCTTCCAGCTGGAAAGGGCGCACGAGCAGCCACCGGAGTCGCTCTCGCTCGGCGGGCCGCCGCCGCTGCCTCCAACGCCGGTACTGCTCGCGCTGGAGGAGCCCCCAGCCCCTCGATTGCCGAGCTGATCGAGCAACGCGTCGAACAGGGCGGGGCAGGTATCTCCGGTGTCCGTTCTGGCTGGGCAATCGAGCAAAATGATATCCAAGAGATGATAGAGCGGGACGAAGTTGGCGCCGGCGTCGTCCGAGCGACCCACCGTGAACCCGTCGTCACCTTCGTTTGCGCACGCGAACAGGCCCGTTGTCGCCCACGAAAGACAGCGCACGCCGCCGTCGCTCGCTTTCTCGAACACGTGATCCGAGGTGTTGGCGACGTGAACGCCACCTTGCTTCATGCCGACGGCGACTTTGGTACCGTCGGGGGCGAGGGCGAAGCCCAGCATGTCGCCTTCCAGCGCCACCAGTTGGGTAAAGCTGTCGGCTGCGTCCTCGCTCAGAAAGAGGCGGTCTTCCGTTTCGCCTGTCACGCGCAGGTAGATGACGTCTGGGTCCGAGGGCGAGATTGCGCTGATGAAGGTGCGCTCGGCGCCGTCGATGTCGATCGGAATGCGTGTCCACGAAGCGCCGCGGTCGAAAGAACGTTCGATCACCGGGTCGTTGCTCACACCGGCAACCGCGCTGATGTAGAGCCGCTGGGGGTCGCTCGGCGCGGCGTCGATCGTCTGTGGAAGCAGGTCAATCTCCAGATCCGGTCCCAGCGCAGCCCAGGTTGCGCCCTCGTCCACAGTCTCGGTCACCACGATGCGCGGTGCGCCGTCGTCGCCGTCGCCCGAGATGGCGATGGCGATCGTCGGATCAGTCACGTCCACGGCCAAGTCGACGATCCGGAGGCCTGCGGTGCCGGTCGGGTCGGTCGCCCAGTCACAACCGCCGATGCTGCCGCGCGCAACACCGTCTCGAATGCCCACCAGCAGGTGGCCGAGCGAGGTGACGCCAATCGCCGGATCGTCGGTGCCGCCGTAACCGACAGCCGGCTCGCATAGCCAACTCCAGCTCTGGCCCGCGTCGAACGTCTGCACGATGCCAAATGTGGCGCGCACGACCATGTGGTCGGTGTCGTTGGCGTCGACCACCATGTGGTCGGCGTTGGGGAAACGCCCGTTTGCCCACAGCGATTGGCTCACCAACGTGACAACGGTCGCGGCACCCAGCGCCAGCTGCGCTCTTGTCGATATCATCGGGTCAACACGAGCAGCCTGAACGAGGTCACGTGCCGGTGCTAGTAATCTCGCCTGTGATCGATGTTTGTAGAACCAGGTGCAGCGTGCTGGGTGCCCTGCTGGCGCTGTTGGCCGCTTGTGGCGACTCCTCCGGCGACGTCTCTCAGGGCGGCGCCGGCGGTGACGGCGGCTCGAGCGGGGTCACCAACCCCACCACCGGCACCCAAGCAGGCGGCGCGGGCGGCGAGGCGCCAGAGTTCCCTGTGTGCACCTTGGCAGAGGCCGAAGACCAGACGGCGCTGCCCGCCATCACGATCATCTCGGTCGGCACCGCCTACCAGCCGCGCTGCGTTCGGGTATCGGCCGGCACCGAGGTCACCTTCGAGAGCGACTTCGAATCGCATCCCTTGCACGGCGGCGAGATCGTAGACGAGGTCGGCGTGCTCGACCCCGCTAGCCCGATCACGCCGACAGAGGTCGGATCGACAGCGACGTTCACGCTGGCCGATGCCGGTGACGTTCCCTACTTCTGCGATTTTCACTCCAGCATCGGGATGCACGGCACGATCTTCGTCGAATAGCGCGGCAGCGCGGCCATCGACAGATCCGTTTTTGGCTCTCTTTGATCAGCTCGCCCGAGCCACTGCCGCGCAATGCGCTTCGGTGGCTTCGTCGAGCGGGAAGTAGCTCTCGATGCGCAGCTCCTCCAACGTCACGTTCTGCGGAGCATTGAAGGCGGTCACTGTCGTGAGGAAGGAGAGCGCCACGTCGTCTCGCTGGAGGCGGAGCGTGAGCACCGGCTCGTCTGCGACCGAAAAATCTGGCTGCCGAAAGCTCTCGGGTACGCCCGGATAGCGAAATAGCGATGCGAGCAGGTCGCCCAGGGCGGCATCTTCCGGGTGCGCCAATACTTCGCGGTGTAGACGGGCGACCAGCGAATGCGCGATGCGATCCCAGTCGATCATGAAAGGGCGCGCGAGCTTCGGATCGAAGATCAACGCGAACACGTTGAGGGGACCGGCAAGCAGGCGCGAAGGCTCGGCGACGAAGCCTTGCAGGAGCGCGCTGCCGCCACGATTGCTGCGGGTGACGTTGTACGTGCGATCGAGCACGGTCATCGGATAAGGCTCGTGTTTGTCGAGCATGCGCTCGATCGCCGCGAGGATCGGCTTGGGCAGCGCGCCGGGTGCGACGTCGGGCTCGCTCCACGCATCGGCGAAGCCGGAGGCGCGTAGGAGCACGTTCTGATCTCGCAAGGGGACCTGCAGCGTCGTCGCGAGGCGCAGCACCATTTCTCGGCTCGGAGCCGCGCGCGCGGTTTCGAGGAAGCTGACGTGTCGTGCAGACACGTTCGCTGCGAAACCGAGATCGAGCTGACTCATGCCGCGCCTCGTGCGCCAGTGCCGTAACAACGCCGGGAACATGCGCGAGTCGCTTCGGGTAGTCACGAGGCGATGTTAACGGTCGGCATGGGCGCCGTCCTTTACCTCGGAGGTCATTGCTGGTTCTTTGGCGGAGGCCCATCGTGACGCTTCAGAAAGGGGTCCGTCATGACCATCGCATCCGAAACTGAGCTGCCCGCCTCCTCTCCCGCCCTGGTGCTCGATCACGCAGCTGTCACGCGCGAATTCGAGCGAGGGCCGCATCGCTATCTGGCTGGTCCTCACGGACGCATCGCCTATTGGAGCTTCGGGCACGGCCCGGATGTCGTTTGTGTGCACGGCTGGCCACTCAGTGGCGCAACCTTTCGCGGGCTCATCCCGCCGCTCGCCCAGCATTTCAGGCTTCACGTGTTCGATCTGCCCGGCTCAGGCTTTACCGAATGGAGCGGCCCAGTGGGTTTCGAGGAGCACGCCGAGACCGTCGCCACTGCGATCGCGGCCCTCGACCTCGGCCGCTACGCGCTGCTGGGCCACGACAGCGGTGGCCTGATTGCTCGCATCGTGGCCACCCGGGACGCGCGCGTGTGCGGTTTGGTGCTCGGCAACACCGAGCTGCCCGGACACCACTCGCCGATGATCGGCGCATTGGTAGCGGTTGCGAAGATGCCGGGCGGCATCGCCGCAATCGGCGCGCTGATGCGTGTGGGCGCCATTCGCCGCTCGCCGCTCGGCTTCGGTGGCTGTTTTCGCGACAAGTCACTGATCGACGGCGAGTTCGGGCGGCTGTTCGTGGCGCCGCTGATTCGATCGCCGGAGGTCGCGCGCGCCCAGTGGCGGACGCTGCTCGACGCCGACTTCAGTATCAACGATCGCATCGGCGCCATTCACGCGGCGCTCGGCGCGCCGGTGCGCAACATCTGGGGCACCGATGATCCGTTCTTCCCGCTCGCCAAGGCGCGCGCGATGTTGCACGGGCTGCCCAAAGGCTCGGACCTGGTCGAGATCGCGGGCGGTAAGCTGTTCGTTCACGAGGAGTACCCGCAGGAGTTCGCGCTGCACACGCGGGCGTTCTTGAGCAATCTTCGGTGGCAGGCTGACCTCTCCGCGTGCTGATCAGGAGGGGCCGCGCAGCTGTCGGCGGATCTTCTTGGTGAAGGTGTCGGTGCAGCGGCCGTGGGTGCCTTCGTAGTCGATGATCTCGCGGGTGAGTCGAGCTTGTGTGTCGACCGACACGAAGGAGCAGGCTTTCACTTCGTCCGCGAGCTTCGCGCCCTCGAAAGTGGAGGGCCATTGTTGCTTCTCGACCTTGGCGGTGCCGTTCGACTTCTGATGATGCGCAGCCTTGGTCTTGGTGACGTCGCGCATGCCGGTGTCCTCGGAGCGGCGCCCAGTGCCGTGGCAAGCTGGGCAACGCGCGCTGTTGCCGAATGAATTGCTGAGCTGCCCGTCACCACCGCAAACTCCGCAACTATCCAGGCTCATGAGCAAAGGTTGGTCTCGCACGCCGACGAAGTCCAGCGCTGGGTTCAATTAGACGGGAACGCGCTGCCGCGTGGCGATTACCAGCCTTGCATCCACGGCTTGGCGCGATAGCGATCCCAGCTGTCCGGCAATACGGTGACGACAGGGCCAGTCAGGCCGCTGCGCCCTGCAACGCGAATCGCGGCAACGACATTCGTGCCCGAAGAGCCACCGACGAGAAGGCCTTCTTCTCGGACCAACCGCTTCACCATTGCGAAGCTCTCCTCGTCGCTGACGCGTTCGGCTTCGTCGACCACATCGCGATGAAGGTTCTCGGGCGGCAGACTGCCGCCAATTCCTTCGACTGCATAGGGACCGTCAGGGCCCAGCACGCCTGTCTCGACCCAATCGGCCAGCGCCGAGCCGACGGGGTCCGCGAGCACGATGCGAACCGTGGCCAGGCGCGACTTCAGCTTGCGCCCCACACCGGTGATTGTGCCGCCTGTGCCTGCGCCTGCCACGAAGGCGCCTATCTTTTCGCCCGTTTGTTCAAGGATCTCCAGTGCGGTGGTCTCCTCGTGGACTTTGATGTTTGCCGGGTTTCGAAACTGGTCCGTCGCGAACCAATCGTTTTCCCGCGCGAGCCGGCTCGCGACCTGGCGAAAATTGTCCGCGCTATCAGGGGGCGCGTTGGCAGTGACCACCACGCGCGCGCCCATCGACGCAAGTGCCAGCCGCTTGTCGAGCGACATCTTCTCAGGCATCACGCAAACGAGGCTGTAGCCGCGCAGCGCGGCGACGATTGCGAGCCCGACGCCCGTGTTCCCGGCAGTTGCTTCGACCAGCGTCATCCCGGGTCGTAGCTGACCTGTCGCCTCGGCGTCGTCGACGATCGCCTTGGCGATGCGATCCTTGATCGACCCGCCGGGGTTCAGGTGTTCGCACTTGGCGAAAATGGGAACCGACAGGCCAGCGCCGACGCGTGAGAGCTCGACGAGGGCCGTGTTGCCGATGAGATCGATGACAGATCGCATGCTCTCTGTCGCAATGGCGCGCGTGCAGCTCAGAAACGGACGAGAAAACCGTCGGGCGCGGGCTGCCAGCCGGCTTTCGTGGGTTCGCTCTCGCCGCCGAATGCGATCATGAGCGTGCCCGCTACCACACCAGCGATGCCGACGCCGACATCCGCGAAGGCGATCTCGAGCCTTTTCATCGTGTTCTCAGGGTAGCAAGCCGCGCCATCGGCTGTCCACCAGCGGGCGTCAACGAGCGAGCAGGCGCTCGACGCCTCTGGCGATGGAGACCAGGTTCGTCTCGACCTGTCCCACGATGATCTTCTCGGCCATCTGGGCCACTGTTTTCTGCAAGAAGCGGGGCACTGAAGGCACCTTCGAGCCGTCGATCGACAGATCGCCGCGCAGCTCGACCCGGGTGCCTTCTGGCACCTCGACATACTGGTTCTTGCCGCTGCTCGTGGCTGCACCGGGGAACGCGTGAATTTCGGTGCGCCAGGTGACTGTGAAATCGTCTTGGTTCCAGTTCGCGAAGTCGGTCCAGCGCAACATCGACTCGCTCAGCACGCTGCGCACCGCCTGCGGGATGTCGCCGCCACCGAACCACTCGTTGACGAAATCGGTTTCGCTGCCGCGATCGACCCGGCTCGTGACGGTGATCGAGCGGATGTTGGGCAGGTGCGGGACGAGGTCGAGCAGCTGGTCGCGGTAGGCCGCGAACACGCGCGGCAGCTCGAACGGGAGCACCACGTCGGCGTGGATCTTCATAGCTCCCTGCTATTTCTTCTGGATAAGCTCGACCTTGTAGCCGGTTGGGTCTTCTACGAAGGCGATCACAGTGGTGCCGTGTTTCATCGGCCCGGGCTCTCGCGTCACCTTCACACCCATCTTGCGCATCGCCTCGACAGTCGCGTGAATATCGTCGCACCCGATCGCGATATGTCCGAAGCCGCTGCCGATTTCGTAGTTGTCGGTGTCCCAGTTGTGGGTGAGCTCCAGCACGGTGGTATCGCTCTCCTCGCCGTAGCCGAGGAAAGCCAGCGTGAACTTGCCGGCTTCGTAGTCGCTCTTGCGAAGAAGCTTCATGCCCAGAGCTTCGGTATAGAAGCGAATCGAGGCATCCAGATCAGCGACCCGAATCATCGTATGCAGAAACCGCATGGGCCGAAGCCGAGCACGACCTGCCGGCCCCTGCAACGCCGCTCGCGCCGCGCACCTTCGACCGGAGGTTGAATCGACAAACAATATTCCTCCGTGCCCTCCGGAAAAAAAACGCGCGCAAGCGCCCGGGTCTTCATCCACTTGGCACGGAGGGATCCGATGACGGAAAAGGCGCCCCCCCAGCCCGCCGCCCGGTACGTTAGGGCCCGTCCATGAACGACTGGTATCTTCGAGACCCATCGGGACAGTCCGCCGGTCCTTTTCCCACGCAGACCATCGTCCACTGGATTCAAGCGGGGCAGATAGGGCCCAAACATGCGGTTTGCGCGGTGGGCTCTCAGCAATGGCTGGGTCTGTCGCAGGTGCCGATGTTCGTCGGCGCGTTGGTTTCCGCGCATGGCGCTGCCAGCGCGAATCCGCAGGCGGGCACCTCCGGCTCGTACCCGGCGCTACCGAACGTCGGCGTTTCAGGATCGTATCCAGCCTTGCCGAACGCTGGCGCACAGCAAATACAGCGCAGCCAAGCCGGCACAGTACCGAGCCCAGCCGCGCAACAGCAACAGCACCAACCGCCTCAGGGCCAACCCCAGCAGGGCCAGCCGCAGCAGGGCCAACCGCAGCAGGGCCAGCAGCAGCAGGGCCAGCGCGCCCCCGCGATGTCGATGTCGCCGCAACTAGCGGGCGCTGCGGGGCCGCAGGCGGGGAGGGGCTCGATGCCCTCCAACCCGCATCCCCTCGCGCAGTCGTCGGGCGTGCCGGCGCCACCTCCTGGGCCGTTGCCAGCCAGGGCCATGAATCGGACGATGGCGATCCCGGCCCTGATGGAGGCGCCCAAAATGGAAAAGGCGCCTCCGTCGAGTGGACGCGTCGGTGGAGGTATCAAGGGCCGCACGATGCTCGGCCAGATGTCCTTCGGGGCAGCCGGCCCGGCGGGCGGCGCCGCCTCCGGGCGCATGGCCATCATCGGTCGCGACGAGGGTGCGGACATTCGCCTCGCCTATCCCCAGGTGTCGAGTCGGCACACGGGCGTCGCGCCTACAGAAGACGGCATGCTGATGGTCACCGACCTCGGCAGCACCAACGGCACGCACGTCGACGGCAAACGTATTCCGCCGAATACGCCGGTGCGCATCAAGGCCGGCGATCGCATCTTCGTCGGGCCGTACGCGATCTACCTCGGCATCGAGAACAACGCTGTCCGTGCTTGGGTCGACTCGGAGAACGCCGACTGGTCCGGCAACCTCGTCGAAATCGAGGCGCTCGACCTGGTTTTGCAAGTGCCGGATCGCGAGAACAAGGCACAGAAGAAGACCCTACTCGATCACGTCACCTTCAAGGCGCACCCGGGCGATCTCATCGCGCTGATGGGCCCCTCCGGTGCCGGCAAGACGACGCTGCTCACTGTGCTCAACGGCTATTTGCGGCCTTCGACGGGCGAGGTGCGCGTCAACGGCGAGAGCCTGTACGCCATCTACGACGCGCTTCGCGGCAGCATCGGCTACGTGCCGCAAGACGACATCGTGCACTCCGAGCTCACTGTGTTCGAGGCCATCAAGTACTCGGCGCAGTTTCGTCTGCCGTCCGACTTCAAAGAGGACGAGATCAACCGGCGCGTCGAGCAGGTCATCAAAGACTTGGGCCTCGAGCAGGTAAAAAATCTCGAGATCGGCAAGCCAGAACGCAAGGTGCTTTCAGGTGGTCAGCGCAAGCGCGTCAACATCGCGCTCGAGCTCGTCACCGACCCTGCGTTGATGTTTCTCGACGAGCCGACGAGCGGTCTGGCTGCCGACGACACCGTCGCGCTGATCGACCTCTTGGCGAACCTCGCCAAGAAGTACGGCAAGACGATCATCGTCACGATTCACCAGCCTGCACGCGAAGAGTACGAGAAGTTCAACCTCGCGCTCATCATGGGCTTCGGTGGCGTGCCGCTCTACTACGGGCCGACCGGCAAAGAGAGCTACGATTTCTTCGGTCGCTACCTCGCGTCGAAGGGCACTGTCATCGACAACCCCCGCGACATGTTCGATCTCCTGAAGAAGCGAGAAGAGGACGCTGTCGCCAGCGGCAAGTACGCGAACAAGGCGGGGGCCCGCGCGGCCGCCGCGGCAGAGTGGTGCGCCGAGTTCTACAACCCCAACAACGCGACCTATCGCAAGATGTATTCAGGCACGCGGCAGCCGGGCAAACCGAGCGAGAGCCGCGCGCCTTCACGCGCCAAGGTGCCGCTCTTCAGGCAATTGCGCCTGCTCTACAAGCGCTACGCAACAGTGAAGCGGCGTGATCGTGCGGGCACTGCCATCTTGCTCGCACAAGCTCCGATCATCGGCGGGTTGCTCGCGTTGGTCTTCTCGGACCCCGCCAAGATGCCGAGCATGTGGTGTCAGCAACATCTACGCGGCATCGAGAGCGATGCACTGAAGGCTGGCGAGCTGCTCTCGCCGCAGTGTCTGCAAGACGCTGAACGTTTCGTGAGCGTGGCCGACTTCAGCGGCGCGATCTACCTGATGGCGATCGCCGCGCTTTGGTTCGGCACCAGCAACGCGGCTCGCGAGATCGTGAGCGAGCAGGCGATCTACCGGCGCGAGCGCATGGTGAACCTGTCCATCTTCAACTACGTGATGAGCAAGTTCGCGTTCCTCACCTTGATGTGCACGGTGCAGTGCGCCGTGCTTTTGAGCATCGTCTTCGTCGTCTTGGGCCTCGGTAATCATCAGGCCGATGTCTTCTTCAAGATGCTCGGCATTTTGGTGGCGACTGCAGTCAGCGCGACCTCGATCGGACTCTTGTTGTCGACGTTGGTCACTTCCACCGAAGCCGCCATGGCGCTCACCCCCATCGCGCTCATCCCGCAGGTCGTATTGGGTGGTCGGATGGTGCCGATGACCAACAAGAGCTGGCTCGAATACGTGATGGCCGCCGTCCCCTCGCGCTGGTCGTTCGAGGGACTGTTGGCCGCCGAACGCGCGCCTCTGGCCGAGGCCTGGAAGATCACCGCGTGCGTCGACTCGGGGGCCGGCATTACCGACGGCAGGTTCAACTGCGCCTTGGAAGAGCTCGCCAACAAGGCGAAAGGCGGCGGTGGGCTCGGCTTCGCGACGTTCGATCGGCCGTATGTCACGTACGGCGTGCTCGGCGGAATGACGCTGCTTGCCCTGGTTACACTGATGATCCTGCTGAAACGGCGGGATTCGGTATAGCCGCCCTTTCGAAGGGGCTTCCCAAGCGCGGCAACATTTCATAGGTTGCGGCGGCGATCTCGCTCCGAACGTCGGAGCACGACGGGGACCGAGTTCGCGATCGGGCGACTCGCATAAGGATCACCATGAAGACCCAAAACATTCTCTACTTCGTTGCCGGCTTTGCGGCCGTCTCGGTTGTCGCTGGCTGCGCCAAGAAGGTGGTCGTTCAAGACCCGCCTCCGCCCCAGCCCACTGCGACTGTTGCGCCCACTCAAGAGCCGCCCCCGCCCGCCGCAGAGAAGCCGAATTTCGTCGGCCTCCCGCTGACTGGCAGCCAGATCGACGTGCTCGGCAACATCGAGTTCGACACCGCGTCCGATAAGATCAAGCAGACGCCGCAGACCATCGGAATTCTCACCACCTTGGCCACCGCAGGCAAGGCGTACCCGCAGATCACCAAGCTGCGCGTCGAAGGCCACACGGACACCGATGGCAACGAGGCCAACAACCAGCAGCTCAGCGAGCGTCGCGCGCAAGCCGTGGTCAGGTGGCTCACCGACAACGGCATCGAGGCGAACCGCCTGATCGGCGTCGGTTGCGGCTCGCGCGACCCCCTCGCCGACAACACCACGCCGGAAGGCAAGCAGCGCAACCGCCGCACCGAATTCGACATCGAAGAAGCGATGGGCAGGCGCTTCGAGCTCGCCACCGATGCTTGCGCACCCAACCCGGCCCGCAGGAAGTAAGCTTTTCGAGAGCCGAGGCCTCCCTCTCGGGCGGCCTCGGGCTCACTTCCCGCCGAAGTACCAAGACGGTGCCTTGCGCAGGCTCGAGAGGGCTAGCGCTATCCCGTGGTCACGGCAGCCCGCAGCTCCGGAATTCCGCGTGGTAGCGTTGCTGCGTGCCGGTGTCATTCTCCCACGAGGGGCTGGTTGTGCTCTTTCGCGAGCGTCCGAGCTTCGCAGCAGAGCTGCTCACTCGACTGCTTGGGCACGCGTTGCCAAGCTACTCCGACGTCCAGATCGGCGAAGCCGACTTCACGCAGCTGCAGACCACCGAATTCCGCGCTGATCTCGTCGTCGTGCACAATCGCGACAAGATCGCCGTCCACGGAGTGGTGGTGGAGGTGCAGCTCGAGATAGACAAGCGCAAGCTGGAAACCTGGCCGGTCTATGGCACGACCCTACGCGCTCGCCATCATTGCCCGGTGGTGGTGCTTGTCGTCTCACCTGATCCGAAAGTGGCAGCATGGGCGAGTCAGCCCATTGCGCTCGGCGGCGAATCCTACTTTCGTCCGAAGGTCATCGGGCCCGATTCGATTCCGAGAGTGTCGACGCTCGAGGAGGCGCAACGAGACGTCGAGCTGGCCATCCTTTCATGCGTCGCCTACGGCCGCGATACGGAGATCGGACCAGCCATCGCGCTGGCTGCCAGCGCCGCACTTACAGACCTGCCGGATGAAAAAGCGAAGCTATACTGGGACATGATCAGGGCGGCGCTCAGCGACGCCACGAGACATGCGCTGGAGGCACTCATGGCATCGGGCAGCTACCAATACCAAAGCGACTTCGCGAAGAAGTACGTGGCAGAGGGGAAGGCAGAGGGGAAGGCAGAGGGCAAGGCAGAGGGCAAGGCAGAGGGGATCTTGAGCGTTCTCGAGGCGCGCGGGGTACCAGTCAGCGCAGAGCAACGCCGTCACATTCTGCAGGCGACGGATCTCGACCAGCTCGATCGTTGGCTGAAGTGCGCCGCCACGGCGAGCGACGCCAGCGCCGTGCTCGCGGACTGAAACGGCGCTGCCGCAAACCGCTCGTCGTGGCCGAGGGTGGCGAGCGCGGCGCGCTCGCGATCCGTGCCGTGTCTTTGGCTGCGTTCCAGAAATAGCTGAGCCCGGTGCTCGCGATTCATACGAATTTTTGTTGCATTGGGAGAAATTTAGTCTCCTACAAGAAGCGGGGTGAGCGTGAAAGCTGGTGAAGCTCAGGTAGAGAATCCGCGGGTGCTGCTGGTCGACGACGAGCCGCTGTTCGTGTTGATGCTCGCCGAGCAGCTGACGGAGTCGTGCACCCCGGTGGTGGCCAGCACCTTCAGCGAAGCAGAAGCGCTCATCCCGCAACAGCCCTGGGCCGTCCGTGACGCGCGCCCGGGCCCGCTCAGCGTGCAATGCCACAGCCAATCGCACATCCCATTGCGAACCCGGGAGCGTGGCGCGACGCGTGCGCCATGGGGCGAGAGCCCGGCACCCACAGGCGGGCTCGCCGTCACGATGCGCGCGCTCCCCGCCGAGCTTCCTTGACTGGGCAATGCCCGTGAAGAAGCGCCGCCGCCAACCTCAGGTGCCGCGTGGTCAAGAGCCACGGGAGCCCTCGCAGGAAGAGTTCGAGATCGCGCTGGCCGAGCTGAAGCGACGAGGCCTGAGTGATGAAGTCTTGGGCGGATCTTGGAGGGAGGCCAAAGAGGCAATCATCGAATCCTCGCTATCAAAGCCGATTGACGAGCAGACGCCTGAGGAGCTGCGAATCTCAGTGCGGCACCGCCATCTCCAGCCGCCTTCAGAACCGCCACCAGCGCGTCGCTGCGCTCGGTGGCATCGTCGCGTCTGCCCACCGGTTGAGACAAACGCGCTAACGTGACGCTGTGTTCTTCGTCGTCGACTTCGTGCGTCGCAAGCTCGCGGAGCGCGAGCCATTTGCCGAGTCGTGGCGGCACATCCTGCGAGCCCGCGTGCCTTTCTACGCTCGCTTCGACGACGCCGAGCGGCGTCGCTTCGAGACGAAGCTGAAGGTCTTCGCGCGAACCAAGCCCTTTGCGGGCGCGGGCGGGATGGAGATCGACGACGAGGTCAGGGTGGTGATCGCCGCCGCTGCAGCGCGGCTGGTGATGAACCTGGCCGACGAGCACTACGGGCGGCTGAACGAGATCGTCGTCTACCCGTCGCACTACAAGCACAAGGACAAACACGGCTTCGTTGTGCTCGGTGAGGCGTTCGGTCCGGGTGTGGTGGTGCTCTCGTACGATGCCGTGCTGCAAGGCTTGACCGACCCGCACGACGGTCACGACACCGCGACGCACGAGTTTGCGCACGCGCTCGACGCCGCTGACGGCGCTTTCGACGGCACGCCAGAGCTCGCCAACATCGAAGCGTACGGGCCATTCGCGACGGTGATGACGCGTGCGTTCGCGCATCTGCGCTCGCGCGCCGGCCGAAAGGGCAAGCGCTTGTTGCGAGACTACGGTGCGACCAACGAGGCAGAATTTTTCGCGGTGGCGACCGAGACGTTCTTCGAGAAGCCGCACCAGATGCAAAAGCGAGAGCCCGATCTGTATGCGGTGCTCTCGGCGTACTACCGCACCGACCCGGCCAGTCGCTAGACGCGAGCAGCTCGTCAGAGCTCGATAGGCTGTGCGCCGCCGAGGCTCACCATCGAGTCGCGCCGCACACCCTTGTCGACAAAGTCTTGCACGGTGCGGGCGAGCACGGCCGACACCAGCGTGATCATTGGGAGATGTTCGCCTGTCTCACAGGTCGCCTGGCCTTCGGTGTCCTCGGCGTCGGCGACGAAGCGCTCGTCCCAGCGGACCAACCCGAAGCTGCCGTCGGCCGCGATGCCCGCGTGAACGAGCGGGGTGTGGTGCTCGCGCGCGTACGCCGACAAAAGGTCCCGGCTCGTCTTGTTGTCGAACGCATCGACGACGAGATGTGCCCCGCGCAGCACGGCGTCGATGTTCTCGGGGGCGAGCCGTAACCCGAAGCTCTCCGACTTGACCCCAAAAAAATTCAGTAATTGCAGCTTCAACGCCTCGGCCTTGTTCTTGCCGATCGATGGCTTCACGAAAGCTTGCGAGAGCAAGTTCTTCGACTCGACGCGATCGAAGTCGACGAACACCAGCGTGTGCGCGAGGTTCTTGCACGAAACGGCAGCGTGGGAGCCGAGTGCCCCCACGCCGCAGAACACGATTCGGCTCACGCGCTGCGCCGGCCGCCGAACGGAACCTTCGGGCGCAGATAGATGCGGCGCTCGCCGCGCGCCGAGGTGAAGCGGTCGACCACATAGTGCTCGAACGCGTTCTCCGACAATTGCGGGAAGGCCATGCCGCGCACGCCACCGGCGCGAACGACCTCGACTGCGATGCGGCGCACGTCACCGTCGGTGAGGTTGATGCCGGCATCGAGCGGGTAGTCGCCCGAGAGGCCTGCGTAGGTGATGTTCAAGAACGACATTTCAACCTCCTTCCATTCGTTGCCCGACTTCTTTCAACCGCAGGTTGAATAGACAGACAAAATTCCTCTGCACCCTCTGGGAAAAAACGCGCGCAGCGTCATGGTCCGATTTCGCATTGGCGCAGACGAATTCATCGACGTTTGAAGAACGGTTTGGTTCCAGTTCTCTGACAGTTGTTTGAGACCGTCTGAGTCCACCAAACTTTGGTGGTGGCTGGTCGACCTACATCTCCGACCGCGAACGCAACGATGCAGCCCAAGACGGCTCGTTCTCAACAACAACATCCGTGCCAGTATTCCCGGTGCTTTCGGCTCCTTTTGCTGGGGCAGGTGCCTGCTCGCGACGAACCATGCCGTTCGGCGCCACAACACTGAAGATGAGACGCCTGCCGAGGGCACTGGCTAGCGCCGTCATCGTGCTCTCGTCCTCCTGGCTGAAGCCGAGCGGGCCGTGGGGGTGCGAATGGGCGATCTCGACCAGGCGTTCTCGTTCGCGCCAGATGGCCTCCCAGCGCGTGCGCGAATCCGGAAGAAAGCTCGGGCTGCCGCTCTCGTCGGCGTAGAGCACCTCGTCGTCTGGCCCGATCAAGAAGAAAACTTCGTGCGCTGCCATCTCACCTTCGCGTGATCACGAGCCGCCCACTGTCGATCGCTTCACGGATGACGCTGGGCAAGCTCTCCAGCGTAACCTCTTCGTCGGCGCCATCGAGACAGATCCCGGCGTCGAAGACATGCAGGGTGTGCGCGTCGACCACCGAGATGAAGATCTCGCCAAGAAATCGGTAGCGCACCTCGAGCTGCCCGCTCGTCAGCTGACGCACGTGAAGCAGCGTGGCCTGCGCCGCGGTGAGGGCGCGGTCGACGCGCTCGGCAGGGGTCAGCGCAGGGTCGGGCAGGCGACCGACGCGCTCTCTGGTCGCGCGCACACCTTCGCGGACCGCCTCGTGCGCGCGCGCCAGGTTCTGATCTCGCTCCAGCCGGCGTCGCTGCTCGGCCTCTTCTTGGCGGCGCAAAACCAGCGCTGTGACGAGCTCGCGTGCGCGGCCGGCGCCTTCTTCCGCGATCGTCCGCACATGGGCGGTGATCTCGGCGGGCGCTACGCTGGTCGACAGCTCGCGGGCAGCCTTCCACGCCGTCGCGAGCGCGAATGCGGTGCGCAAGGTGGCAGAGACGCCGCGGACCTCAGCGAGGCCAAGCCCTTCGTCGAGGCGGGCGCGCGCCACCATCTCGACCTCCGTCTCGAACTCTGCGTTGCCGAGCAGATAGACGCCGGTCGGATGCAGTCGCGCACGAATCGGGGCCAGCGCTTCAGGCTCTGCTTCTGCGAGGAGCTCGATGCGCTCGGCGCGAGCGCCTCCGAGCGCGACGTAGCCGCCTGCAAAATGCCCGCCCTTGGACGGCAGCGCATCGAGGCCGAACGGGGCGGCGGCTTCACCGAGCACGGCCTTTCTCCCGTTCACTGTTGCCGCATAGAAGCCGGGCGGCTTCTCCGGCAGCGCCGAAAGACGCAACGTCCGGTCCGCCGCGAACGCGACGAAGCCGCCCAAGAACAGCACCGGAACGTCGTCGCTGGGCGCTTTCAGGAATTTGCGAAAGTCGACCATGACGGTCCCGTTGCGATCAGGTCGCGTTCGGCGCCGACGTGAGCGAGCCGAGCAGCGGCACCGCCATGACCTTCTCCACCCACGCAGTCGAGCGCTGCGCGGTGAGCGTCGGCGTATCGAGCAACGCGCGGATGACGCGCGGCACTTGATACGGATCGTCGAGCTGCGCGATCTCGATCTCTGCCAGGCCCACGCCCAACGCCTGGGCGCAGTCGCGGACCGTGGTGCCGCGCGTGACCGCGACATTGATCAAGATCGCCAGTGCGCCCGGCGCATAGCGGCAGTTTTTGAACTGTTCGGCGAGGCTCGCGCCCGCCTCGCCAGCCTCGTCACCGACGACGATCACGAGCAGGCGGTGGCCCTCGGGGATGCGAACGCCCGCCGAGTAGAGCGCCCGCACGGCAGCGGCGTGCAACGTGCCGCCGCCTGCTTTGATGCCGGCCAGCATGTGCTCGATGGCGGCGCGTGAGGCAGCCTTCGGCTTCAGCACCGTGCCCATCGTGTCGAAACAAGCGATGTGCACGCGATCGACGGAGAAGCCAGCGAGGATGCGCGCCAGCGCCTCTTTGGATTGCTCGACGGCGCCTTGCATGCTGCCTGATTTGTCGATCAAGAACATCACATGGACGTCGTCCGCGTTGGCGTCGTCGGCTGCCTTTTTGACCGCGACGTCGGCGGCCTCTTCGAGCTTTTCTTGGAGCTCGCGGCTCTTCACGTTCTTTGCGATGTGGAGGCCGCGCTGGTCGGTCGACTTCTGAATGGCGGCCTCCCACAGGCTGCGGATCTCCGGATCGACCATCAAGCCGAGCTCCTCCAAGGTGGGCGTCATCAAGCGCAAGTCGCGCTCGCTCAGCGAGGGAACCAGCGCCGCCATGATCGCTGGCGTGAGACCGATGTCTTTCGGCAAGCGCCCCACGACTTCTTTGTAGGCGAGGCGTTGGTCGACGATCGCTTCGCAGATTTCGATCTCGGAGAGATCATCGAAGCGGCCGCGCTTCTCGAGCTTCAGATCGGCGAGACCGATCGAGCGATGGCCTTTGTCCGATTGCTTCTGCTTCCAGCCGAGGATCTCGAAGAACGCCTGCGAGTCGGGTCGATAGCCCACCTTGCGCGCGAGCTTCTTGATGGTCTCTTTGTAGCCTGCCTTCACCAGGCCCACGAGCATCTGCGGGTTCTTCTCGCGGAAGGCGAGCCACTTGGCGACTGTCTTCGGGTAGCGACCGAGCATGGCGCCTGCCTTCGCCGGGTCACCGAAGCCAGCGATTCGGTTACACTCGGCGATCGCCGGCGTCTCCAAGAGCTCGCCGACGCGCAACACCGACTTGGGCGTCATCATCCTGGTCGACTTGCGGTCGTAGAAGAGGAGCATCGCCTCGCCGATCGCGCGGAAGTCGTCGTCGTAAAAGCCGACCTGACCCTTCTCGTCGAGCACCGGCGCGCCAGCATGAGGCTGCACCAGCATCAGGGCCGCGCAAGCGACCTTCAAATCGCGCCACTCGGTCTGGGTCAGCGCGTAGCTGGCAAAGTGCGCTGCGAGCAGCGGGTTCACCAGATGAATATCGAGCAGCTTGCCGTACAGCATCGCCGCCGCCGGGACGAACAAGCCTGGGGACACAGCTGCGCCGGGCAGGCGCTTGCCTTTCACGTTCTTGCGGGCTTGCCACACACCGCCGACATCGACGCCCGGTCGGTTGTGCCAGAGGTGCGCCGACGAATTGAGCACCAGATCGAGCAGGCGCTCTGCGGGGCCGAGCTGCGCTTCGGGGAGCGGCGGGGTGGGGTTCTGGGTCATGACTGCTGCCGGAGGGTACCCAATTGTGGCGCGCGATCCGGGCTAAAAAAGTCGCGTCCGAGTGAGCAAGCCTTTGGTTTTTTCCCTGTTCAAGAGGGGTGCTCTACCACTGAGCTACCGGGGCGAAGGTCTGCGCGAACCGATTGAAATCGGCTCGGAGCCCCGGGTTGGATTCGAACCAACGACCTCCGTGTTTGCGTGTAGGGCCTGTTCGGTTGGACGCGAAAACTGCGAAATCGTCCGAGTGAGGAAGCCATGTTGACCGTTTGGCAGGCCGCGCGTGATGACCACGTGCGGCCGGAAGGGTGCGTGTAGGGCTTCTTCGAGTGGGCGATTTCTGTCAAAGAGCGACGCGCCCACAAGCGATATCTGACCACGGGCGATCAAAATCGGATCGCGTATCATCGCGCTGTGGCGACAGCTCACGAACAGGCCTCGCAGATCATCGCCGACGCCGACGCGCTGTTGATCACAGCGGGCGCTGGCATGGGGGTCGACTCGGGGTTGCCGGACTTTCGGGGCAACGAAGGCTTCTGGAAGGCGTACCCGCCGATGAAGAAGCTTGGCGTAGCCTTCTCGGAGATGGCGAATCCTCGCTGGTTCAGCTCCGACCCGGCGTTTGCCTGGGGCTTCTACGGTCACCGGCTCGCGCTCTATCGCGCGACCGAGCCGCACGACGGCTTTCGCCTGCTGTTCGAGTGGGCGAGGCAGAAGCGTCTCGGTTCGTTCGTGTTCACCAGTAATGTCGACGGGGCCTTTCAGCGCGCGGGGTTCGATGACGACGCGATCGTCGAGTGTCACGGCGCGATCGATTGGCTGCAGTGCACCGACAGCTGCGGAGTGGTGATCTACTCGGCAAGCGCCTACCTTCCGGACGTCGACAGCGACACGTTCCGTGCGCGCGAACCGCTGCCGAAGTGCCCGCGCTGCGGCGCCCTGTCGCGGCCGAACGTGCTGATGTTCGGTGACTTCGGCTGGGACCCGCGGCGAACCGAGGCACAAGAAGAGCGCTTCGACGCGTGGCTCGCGCGGTTGCGCGGCGATCGCGCGCGGCTCGCGATCGTCGAATGTGGCGCGGGAACGGCCATTCCGACAGTGCGTTCGCTCGGCGACCGCCTCTCGCGTGCCGAAGGGAGCAGCCTGGTGCGCATCAACCTGCGTGAGCCGGAAGCGCCCCGGGGGCAGCTCGGAATCGCGGAGGGTGCGCTGCCCGCCCTGTCGGCGATCTCGGCTGCGATGTCTTCTCGGCCTTGACCCCTCGGCGGCCGGCATCGACCATCCGCCGATGCGTATCGCGATCTTGACGTCGGGCGGGGACGCCCCGGGAATGAACGCAGCGATTCGAACCCTGGCTGTGGTGGGGCGCGCGCGCGGTCACACGGTGATCGGTATCCGCAATGGATACGCCGGCCTGTTCGCCGGCGAGCACGAAGAGATCGAAGCCGACCGCACCGAAGGCATCACGCGGCACGGCGGCACCATTCTCGGCTCTTCGCGCTGTCTGGAGATGATGACCACCGAAGGGCAGGGCATCGCGCTCCAGCGGCTGCAAGATCTGTCGATCGAGGGCTTGGTGGTGATCGGCGGCAATGGCTCGCTGACAGGTGCGCACATCATTGCGACCGCCAGCCAAGGCAAGATCAAGACGCTGGGTTTGCCTGCGTCGATCGACAACGACGTCGGCCACGCGGGCCTCTCGATCGGGGTCGACACCGCGGTCAACACCATCGTCGATGCTTGCGATCGCATCTCCGACACGGCGTCTGCGCACCGGCGCTGCTTCATCGTCGAAGTGATGGGGCGCAATTGTGGCTTTCTCGCAATGCGCGCTGGCATTGCAGCGGAGGCAGATGCGATTCTGTATGGCGAGGCCAGCCTCGTCGAAGAAGAGGTGTACGAGCGGTTGCGCAAGATGCTGGCGCGCTGCTTCGCGCCGGGTCGGAACAAGAAGCGAGCGCTGATCGTCAAGAGCGAGGGCCTGGCGATTCCGATCGGGCGCCTCCGTGAGCGGGTTCAAGACTTGGTCACGCCAATCGCACCCGGCGTCGATGTGCGTGAGACGGTGCTCGGTCACGTCGTGCGCGGTGGTGGCCCGAGCGCCCTCGATCGCACGATCGGGCAGCGCCTGAGCTTCGGCGCGATCATGGGGCTCGAGGCTGGGCTGACCGACACCATGCTCGGGTGGGAGCCGCCGTTCGGCGTGGGGAAGGAGACCGTCGACCCCAGCGTGCGCCTGATTCCACTCGCCGAGGTGTTGGCCGAAACAGCGCGGCTGCTCGACGGCACCAGCCCCGTGATCAAGCGCCGCATGGCGATGCTGGCGCAGGTCGAAGAAATCTTGCCCGGATGATTGAACATGAATGAGCGAAACGCGCGCTTCACCATCGACTGCGACGTCCTACCGCGCTTCACAGCGGCATATCTGCGGGTAGCGGGCGACGAATGCGCCTTCATCGAGACCCACACTGCCCACGCGCTGCCGAGGCTCCTTGGCGAGCTCGCCAGAAGGGGGCGCAAGCCCGAAGAGGTGCGTTGGGTCGTCGTTACACACGCGCACCTCGACCACGCTGCGGGCGCGGGCGTGCTGCTCGCCAGCTGCCCCAACGCGACTTTGCTGGCTCACCCGCGCGCGGCGGGCCACCTGACGGACCCGACCAAGCTCGTCGCCAGCGCGACTCGTGTGTACGGCGAGTCGCGCTTCGCCGAGCTGTATGGGCAGATCCTCCCCATTCCAGCGGAGCGCGTGCGCGCGCTCGGCGACGGCGCCACATTCGAGCTCGGTGGTGAGACGCTGCGCGTTCACTACGCAGCGGGTCACGCCAAGCACCATTTCGTGGTGGACGACCCAGCACTGGAGACGGTCTACACCGGTGACGCGTTCGGGCTGGTGTATCCGGCACTTCAAAAATCAGCGCGATTTGCGATTGCATCGACCAGCCCGATCGATTTCGACCCGCACGAAGCACGACGAGCGATCGACTTGGTGGTGGGCTTGGGTGAAAAGCATGCCTGCCTCACCCATTACGATGCGATCGAAGACTTGGACGAGGTCGCGGCGCAAGTGCGCGGCTGGATCGATCGTTCCGAGCTGTGGCTCGAGCAAGCTGTCGCCAGCGAAAGCTCGGCCGACGCGCAGACGCAGCGCATTGCAACCGAGTACCGCGCAGCGCTGACGGAGCACGCGTTTGGTGCGAAAGATTTGGCCCTGCTCTCGACCGATATTCTGCTGAACGCGCAGGGCATCGTGGTAGCCGCCGAGCGGAGGCGCCGCGCACGGCAGATCCCGTCGTGAGGACCTTCAGGTGAGCGAGCGCGTCGCCTGCCCTAAATCAGGGAGCGTGATTCTCGGCCAAAGAAGGCCACAGGCTTCAGGCCACAGGCTTCGGCCAGAGCCAGAGCCAGATGAGCGATGCTGCCGGCCTCTTTCTCGCTCTCTGTTCTGGCTGT
>Ga0163144_10004755_pt1 | contig 30459 bp, 25 predicted proteins | sample OliLak19BULKMAT1_FD_123175 | JGI IMG/M metagenome (GOLD analysis project Ga0163144, IMG submission 123175) | Freshwater microbial mat bacterial communities from Lake Vanda, McMurdo Dry Valleys, Antarctica - Oligotrophic Lake LV.19.BULKMAT1 | ecosystem: Environmental > Aquatic > Freshwater >... | reverse complement strand
GTCGACGGCGGTGACGTTGCTGGTCTGGCTGGCGTTGGTGCCGGGGGTGCGGCCGACCGAACTGACGGTAGCGGTGCCGGTGACCCTGTCGAGCCTGGCGCCGAAGTTCACCCTGGAGAGCATCGATCCGGAGGTGGTGCGGGTAACCCTGACCGCGCCGGCGCGGTCGTTCTATTTCCTCAATGAGGGAACGGTGGCGGTGGTCGTCGACGCGACGCTGGCGGATCTCGGCCGGCGGACCTTCAACCTCGGGCCGGAACATGTGCGCCGGCCCAGTGGTATCGAAATCGCGCGGATCGAGCCGGACCGTATCAAGCTATCCTTGTTGACCGAGCCGGCGCCGTAGCGTCGATGCGTGCCCAAACCTCCACCGCAGCAGGCCGGTGAGTATCCTTGCTCACCCCGAGTCGTTCGTCTCTGCCAGACGGGACTCCACGATCGGAGCGGGCGCGACGGGGTTTCTAAAGTTCCGAAGGCAGCTGAGACTCAGGGGCGAGGCTGCAGCCACTCTTCCAAGATCGCGTTCACCTGCTCCGGGGCTTCCTGTTGCACCCAGTGGCTGACGTCGGGGAGGTAGTGGATTGTGAAGTCGCGCACCAGCTTGTCAGTGCCATAGGTGAGTTCCTTGCCGAGCGCGGAGTCGTGCTCGCCCCAGATCATCAGGGTCGGTGTGTCGAGGATCGGCGGGTTGGCAACGAAGCGGGGCATGTCCGCCGGAACGTGGCGCATGGCGCGGTACCAGTTGAGCATCGCGGTGAGCGCACCCGGCTGCAGCGCTTGCGCCGCGTAGACATCGAGGACTTCGTCGGGGAAGCGGCTCTTGTCGACGGCCATGCCGCGAAACGCGTCGCGGATCGCCTTCGCATCGCGCGCCGCGAGCAGCATTTCGGGCAGCCACGGAATCTGGAAGAACAGTATGTACCAGGAGCGCCGCATTTGCGCCCAGGAGCGGGCGTGGCGCTGGAAGCACGTCGGGTGCGGCAGATTCATGACCACGAGCCGTTCGAGCGGGCGCACGCGGGTGAGCGCACTCATCCAGGCGACGCCGCCGCCCCAGTCGTGGCCGATCAGCGTGACCGACTTCTTGCCGGCGGCGTCGATGAGTCGGCCGACATCGTCGACGAGGAGTTCGATGCGGTAATTGTCGATGCCGGTGAACCGGGTCGTGTGGCCATAGCCGCGTTGGTTCGGCGCCCACGCCCTGTAGCCGAGGCGCGCGAGCAGCGGCAGTTGGTAGCGCCAGGAGTAGGAGCTCTCGGGAAAGCCGTGCAGCAGGAGAGCGAGCTTATCGCTCTCCGGGTCGCCGCAGGTGTCGACCTCGAAGCGCACCGCGCCGGTGTCGACGAACTCCGTGCGAATTTCCATCGAGCCTCAGCCTCCGCCCCAGGCCCAGCCGGTCAATGCCTGGCAGCCCGTCGAAAAGTAGCCTGCATCGTCGCCCCTGCGAATCGTGATCGAAACGAGGTCTTTCAACGGGCTGCGAGGGCGAACGAATGGGGCTAGTAGCCTGTCGAACTTCTCAAACTTCCGTCGCCCTCGCGAACGCGGGGGCCCAGAATCCCGCACCAATCGTGGATTCCCGCTTCCGCGGGAATGGCGGAATTTTCCGGGGGAAAGACGGAATTCGGGGTGTGCATAGCTTTTCAACGGGCGCCTAGGGCTCGAGTTCAGGGGACGTAATACAGCCCCAGCAGCAGGAACATTTCGTCCTCCGTCGTCACCCCGCCTTCGACCGGGCAGGCGTCGCACATGCCGTCGCCGACGTCGGCGACCGTGTCGCACGACGCGTCGCGGGCACGCTCGGTGCGCCCACTGCATGGCTGGCCGACGCGCCCATCCGTGCAGTGGGTCGGCAGGGCGCACGGACCGCCGATGCCCGGGAAGGCAACCGGCGGCGGCGGCGACGTCGACGCCCGTTTGACCTTCGTCGGGTCGGTGAAGCCGTTGTCGTAGAGCGCGCAATAGGTGAACGAGCGCTCGTCGTCGCGGGTGCCCGGCTGGAAGATCCGCGGCGGGTTGTACCGCATCACGAGCGGATCGTTGTAGAGGAAGCTCACGTAGAACAGGCTCGCCTCGGCGTCGCGCTCTTGCGGGGCCGGCACGCCGACCAGGGCGGCGTTCACCCCGGTGATCACTTCATCGACCGAGACCGACAGATCGCCGTCACGGTCCGCTTCGGGGCAGGTGCTGACCGCGTTGGTGCCGAGCGCGATGTTGACGCCGGTGATGACCTCGTCGACCGTGACGTCGCCGCTCAGGTCGCAGTCGCCGGCGCGGGCGCGCACGAGGGAACGGCAGGGACGGCCGGCGCAGACGTCCGCGCTGGCGAAGTCGTAGCCTACCGGCGAGCAAGCCAAGCCGTCGTTCCGGCCGCCCTCACAGGTGAAGGCGCCCTCGAAGATACGGAAGCGCCTGCCGAAGCGATGCATGTGGGTGCTGATCTCGAGCAGGCGCGCGTTCGGCGGCAGTACATGGATGTTGCACGGCTCGTCGGTGCCGAATGCCGGGGCGTTGATGGCGAAGAGCTCGTCTGCGTTGAAGATCGGCTCGACCCGGGAGACCTGCTCGTCGGGGGTGGCGAACTCGAAGTTCAGCCACGCGCGCAGCCGTCCGGGCTCATCGCTCAGGTTGAAGGCGTGCGAGTCCCACAGGACGATGCCGCGCACCGGCAACTCGTCGAAGACGCCGGTGCCGAAATCGAACTCGGCGGCGGTCTCCTGGGTGACGGAGATCCCGGCGACCTGGAGGCCGACGCCGGCATCGCCGGGTCCGTAGCCGATGCAGGCCACGGTGCTGACGACGGGCGTGCGGCAGATGCCGGTGCCGCACGCGTCGCTGTCGGTTGGGACGCAAGCCTCGCCATCGGCGTCGCCGCCGACGCACGACCACGGACCCCAGATCGGATCGGTCGGTGCCGAAGTGCCCTTGTAGGAGAACGGAATCAGGTGGTGGCTGAGGGGATCTTGGCGAACCACGTGGCGCTTGAAACGGAAACGCAGGCCGTCGTCGCTGAGTGACTCGGCCGGCACCTGATCGCTGACGTCGTAGTAGGTGGCGAAGCAGACCTCTTGTTCGCTCTCGGGCGCGAGCATGCGACCGGGCATGGGAATCTGCACGCCGGTTCCCGGCGCGGGCGGGTCGAGGGGGCGGATCTCGAGCGGCTTCGGCGGCGGTAAGCAGGCGTCGAGGAGTTCGCCGGTGCCTGCGACGACCCCTTCCTTCGGCGCACCGAATTCGATCCACAGGCGCACGGCTTCCAGTTCGTTTTCGCTGATGGCCGGCACCGGGTCGAGCGGCATCGCGCGCAGCGGCGCGATGTGTTCGCCGGGCAGGGTCTTCGCCGCGAGGTTGAGCCAGAGCAGGCTCGGTGCGCGCTGGCCGGCGAGGACGCGCTTCCAGCCGCGGACCGACTGGGCATCGACGTCGACGAGATTTTCCCAGGCCACGTCGGGGCTCAGATCGAGGCCGCCACCGGGGGCGGCGGCGCTGTGGCAGATCTGGTTGGCGCAGCCGCGGCGCTCGAAGATCGCGTCTTGGATCAGCGCGAAGGTGCTGTCGTAGTCGGTGGAGTCGCACTCCTCAGCGGCGACCGGGGCCGCGAGCAGCAAGGTGACGAATGCGAAGAGTGCAAGCCCAGGCGCCAGGCGCCCGGTTGGGATCGAAAACGACGGCATCAAAACCTCCTCGACCGGTGCCGGCGGCAAGGCGCCCTACGCAGGGGTCGTATGTGCGAGTAATCACGACTCATTAGCACGAGTCGAACCGCAACATCAGCACGGAATCAAAGGTTTGCCTGAGCGGCCGGTTTGACGGTGCAAACGGTCGCAATCGCGCGCCAACTTCCCTCTCTGATGTTCAGCCGAGCAGCACCATGACGATGCCGCCGAGGACGAGCAGGAGTCCCGGTAGTTGCCGCCATATGTCGCGTTCGCCCCACACATGGATCGCGAGGGCGATGGCGAACACCGACTCGATTTGGCCGACCGCCTTGACGTAGGCGACCAGCGCGATCGAGTAGGCCCAGAACCAGCACAGGCTGCCGACGAATCCGGCCATGCCGATCAGCAGCATGCGCCGCCAGTAGCGCGGCACCAAGGCGAACTCGCCGGGCCGCATGCAACGCACGACGATGGTCAGGACGACGACCTCGATCCAGGTGGTGTGGAAGAGGGTGTGCACGGCCGCTTCGAAGCGGCTGCTGCCGACGTGCGGGTTGAGCGTGGCGAACTCGTTGGTGGCTTCCTTGAGGAAGAAGCTGGCGAAGACCAGCAGCACGCCGCAGCCGAGGGCGAGCAGCGCGCCCGCGTCCATGTGGAACATGCGCCGCCAGGGTTGCGGGCCGCGGGTGCGGCCGAGGTTCATCAGCAGGATGCCGGCGCCGCTGGCGCCGACCCCGGCCCAGCCGAGCGCGGTGGGGTGTTCGCCGAACAGGGCGAAGCCGATGAGCGCGGCGAAGACGATCTCGAGCTTGTGGAGGAGGATCGACTCGGCGAAGCTGGCGCGGTTGAAGGCGGCGATCAGGGCGACGTTGCCGAGGAGTTGCGCGAGCGCGGTCGCGGCGCAGTAGGCGAAGAAGACCGCCGACAGCTGCGGCGCCGGGTAGAGGGCGAGCAGCACGACGAGCAGGGGGACGGTGAACGGCAGGTTGAAGGTGAAGCGCGCCCAGCTATTGAGCGCGGGCGACACCTTGCCGGCGAGCGAGCGCGCGAACGCGTTGCGCGCGGCCTGCGCGGTTCCGGCGGTGAGAGCGAGATAGACCCACATGGCCGCGGCACTCTCCGGCAAGCCCCGGCCGCGGTCAATATGCACTGCAGGCGATGAACACGGTGTCCGCCGCGCAGGCCCGTCCCCGATTCCTTCCCTGGGACCGCGGGCGGTCCCGCCCGCACTCCGCCGGTTGGAACGCCGTGCACCCCCTCGATTTCCGTCATTTCCGCGGTTGCGACGAAAGGTTGAGAGATTCGACCGGCTGTTGAACGCGACGGCTGGTCCCACACCGCATCGTTCCGGCGACCGGGCGGCGCGCTGAGGTATGTTGTTCGCAACCCGTATTGCTCCGACCCCGCGCGGCGGCTATCGTTCCCTACTGACATGTCTGTCAGTTCGATGATCGAAGCGCCGGTGGGCGCGCAGGACGTAGCCGCCGAACGCGGCCCGGCGGCTACGGCGGCCCGGCTGCTCGCCGCCGGCGCGGACCTGTTCGCCGCCCGCGGCTTCCATGCCGTTACCACCCACGACATCGCTCGCCACGCCGGGGTCGCTGCCGGCACCTTCTACCTACACTTCAAGGACAAGTCCGACCTCTACCGCGCCATCGCCCAGCGCACTGTGGCCGCGCTGCAAGACCGCCTCGACGCCGCCGCCCCGGGGCGCGGCACCCGTGACGGGCTGCGCGCCCGGGTTGCGGCGCTCGTCGACTTCGCCGATCAGCACCGCGATCTCGTCCGCATCCTGTTCCGCGCCGGGACCAAGGACGCCTCGGTGGAGGCCGAAGTGCTCGACGAACTCGCAGCGCGCATCGCCCAGGGACGCAGCGCGAGCGTCGCCGCTGGCGAAATGCCGCGCGACCTCGACCCGGGCGTGGTGTCGCAGGCCCTCGTCGGCATGCTCGCGCGCGTCATCGCCTGGTGGGTCGAAGACCCGACCCGCATCGCCCGCGAAGACCTGATCGAGACGCTCACCCAAATTCAACTCGCCGGGACCCACCCGCCCGCGGGGGGACACTCGAAACGACCCGAAGCGAAGCTTCGAGAGGAGTAGTTGCCATGGCCGAGATCACGCACGACCCCATCTACGATACCGTCGGACGCGACGACTTCATGGGCCTGATCGTGCCCGAGCGCTACAACGAGCGCACCGACGCCTTCGACGGGATCATCTCCGCGACCCACGATCACTTCTGGGACCCGACCGACCCGGCGTACCTCGACTTCGACCAGGACTTCGCGCTCGACAGCGAGACGCTGATGCCGACGGAGATGGTCCCCGAGTTGAACTGTGCGGTGGCCGACCGCCTCGACGAGGGCCAGCGCATTCGTCTGGCGAACCAGAATACGCGCTTCATGCTGTCGAACATTCTCCACGGCGAGCAGGGCGCGCTGTCGCTGTCCGCGAGCCTTTGTCACGTCTTGCGCGACCCCGGCGCCCAGGAATACGCCGCCAACCAGACCCGCGAGGAGGCACGTCACGTCACGGCTTTCGCCAAGTACGTGCACAAGCGCTGGGGCACGCCACTCAAGGCGGGCAACACGCTGGCGACGATGCTCGACGACATCGTCCGCTCGCCCGAGGTCTACAAGAAGCTGATCGGCATGCAGATGCTGGTCGAGGGACTGGCGATGGGCGCGTTCGCGACGATCCACTCGAAGACCAGCGATCCGCTGCTGCGCCGCATGGTGCAGATGGTGATGACCGACGAGGCGTTCCACCACAAGTTCGGCAAGATCTGGGCCGATCGCACCGTGCCCAAGCTGAACGAGGAGGAGCACGAGAAGGTCGAACTCTGGGCCGCCGACATCTTCCAGCACCTGCTCTTCAACCTCGTCAACTCGGAGCAGAAGCAGGAGATCTACGCCGAGTTCGGGCTCGATTGGCAGTGGGTGCGCAGCGCTGTGATCGAAGCGTTCAGCGACAACGATCGCCGCCGCTTCATGACGCAGAGCACGAACATCTTCCGCGTGCTGATCAAGACGCTGCTGCAAGCCGGCATCATCACCGAGCGCACCAAGAGCGTCTACGCGATGTGGGTCGATATGGACGAGCTGGCCGCTGAAAGCCCGGAGGTCGCCGGCAGCGATGTCGCCGAAGAGGGCATCCTCTACCTGCGCGACATCAACCAGAACCGCAAGAAGATCGGCAAGGCCTTCAAGGCCGCTTGAGACTTGCCGGTTCCCTCTCCGGTTCGCGCGAGCGCGCGCAGGGGAGGGAACCGCAAGGTGCCCGATCCGTCACTCGCTGACGATCGCCAAATCAATCGGGAACGCCCCGGCGACACCTTCGCCCAAACCGACGGGCGGCACGTCCAGTGCGAAGGCGTCGCGCAGGTGCGCGACCGTCAGGTGTTGGGTGATGGCCCAGATCTCGCGCGGGTCGGCGTCGGCGTCGCTGCAGCCGTTCTCGCCGAGTTCCAGCAGTACCGGGTCGATCGGAAAGCCCGCGTCGCGGGCCAGCTGAGTCAGCGATGCGCCGCCGCGGATCGCGTCGCACGCGTCGGTGAAACTGTTGTGACCACTCTCTTCTATGACGACGAAGCGCTTCGGCGACTGCAGCTCATGGTAGATGGAATGTGTGAACGTCGGGGTGACGATGAGGTCGCCCGCGGCAACCACCAGCAGCGTCGGCTTCGCCGGGGGATTGCTGACCGCACCGACCGAGGCGATGCCGACGATTGCGTCGATCATGGGCTCGTCGATCAGCGACAGCGCCGCCGCCCCGCCGGCGGAGTGACCCGCGGCAGCGACCAGTGCCGCGTCGACCCGGCCTTCGAGAAAGCCTCCCGGGGTAACGTTCGCGGCCTGCAGGAGATCGAGCACTTCGAGCAGGACCCGTCGGTCCGTCGCCGGGTCAGCGCGCACCATGTTCGTCACCACCGCGTTCAAGCCGCGTTCGATGTGGTCCGGCGCGGCGACGACGAAGCCCCACGAGGCGATGCCGGCCATGAGGCTAGCGTTGACCAGGCGCCAGCCGCCGAAGCCGTGGCTGAAGAGCAGGATCGGAAACGGCCCGGCGTCGCTCGCGGGCAGGTCGGCGAAGGCGGGCATGGTGAAGCTGATATCGACGCCCTGGCGGCGCGCGAGATTCTCGACGATGCTCGCAAGTACCGGATCGAACGGGTCGCTCTGGCGGTACTGCGCGGGCAGGTTGCCTTGCTCGCTACCCGTCGCTGCCGGGTAGAAGACGGCGACCTTGCGATCGGCGAGTTCGAGCGTGGTGAAGCCGACGGCATAGGGGCCCACGCCGGCGTAGGCAGGCTCGGCGCTGCGGTCGGCGCTGACGGGTACGGTGCAGCAATCGTCATCGTCGCCGCAGCCGACGACAGCCAGGGCGCAGAGGGCGAGTCCGGCGACGAGAATGGCGCGCAGGGGCATCGGTCGGTCCTTTCGCTGCAGAGGTGGTACCGCTTCTAACCTCGAATGCCGCACCTTTCGCAACGCCCACGCCGTAGCGCTGCGAATGCGCGCGGGCGTCAAGGCTCGAAATTGGCGTACTGACGCCGCGCCTGAACGGATTCGCAGCGATCCTCTTCGGCGATCCATGCGGTCAGCTCGCCGCCCCAGACGCAGCCCGTATCGAGGCCGCGGACGCGCGCGCCGCGGACGATGCCGCGCTGTGACCAGTGGCCGAAGACGACAGTGCGCGTGCCGCGGTAGAAGTGGTCCCAGGGCTCGAAACCGGGGCCGGGATCGTCCTCGCTTTCGGGCCGCACACCTTCGGCATTGCAATGGCGCACGCGCGTCAAAAACTGCAGCCCGGGATTCTTCAATGGGAGGCGGCCGGCGCGGATCTCGGTTTCGAGCGGCAGTGCGATCACCTCCGGGTCGTCCCATTCCGGGTGCAGGCCCGCGTGGACGGCGACGATGTCGTCCCAGCCACGCACCAGCGGCCGGTGCCGCAACCATTCGAGGAGGTGCGCCGCGTCGGGCGCTTCGAGTACATCGTCGAGGGTGTCGGCGCGACGCGCCGGGGCGCCATCGGCGCGCGCGAGTAGGTGCAGGTCGTGGTTGCCGAGGACGCTGTCGGCGCCGAGTTCGATCATCCGCCGCAGCACCCGTGCGGACGCCGGACCGCGATTGACGAGATCGCCGACGGCGATGATCCGGTGGATGCCAGGGTCGAAGCGGAGCTTCTCGAGCAGGGCGTCCAACTCATCGGCGCAGCCCTGGATGTCGCCGATGAAGACGCGCACTTCCGCGTTCGTCATTGCACTCGGCGCTGCGCCCCCGCTAGAGGTTGACTTCGAGAGCCGATGCGACATGGTTCGAGACTAACCCGCGGCCGATGTCTTCTCAATTGCGCGGATCGCGTGTTAGAGCACGGAGCAACCTCGGAGGTGAGAGCAATGGACGAAAAAATCCTACGTGTGAACATGACCGAACTGACCGTCTCGGAGGAGCCATTCCCCGACGATTGGAAGTTCCTCGGCGGCCGTGCCCTCAGCGCCAAGATCCTGCTGCGGGAGGTCGATCCGACCTGTGATCCGCTCGGACCGGACAACAAGGTGATTCTCGCGCCGGGCGTGCTCTCCGGGTCGATCGCCCCGACGTCGGGGCGCATGAGCGTCGGCGGCAAGAGCCCGCTGACCAACGGCATCAAAGAGGCGAACTCGGGCGGCCAGGCGGGGCAGAAGCTCGCGCGTCTCGGCTACCGGGCGATGATCATCGAGGGCAAGGCGAAGGACGCGGAAAGGCGGTACCTCGTCTCGGTCAGCAAGCAGGGATTCGAGATCCGCGCCTGCGACGACCTCAAGAACCTGCGCACCTATGCCGCGTCCGCGAAGCTCGCCGAGCAGTTCTCCGATCGCGCTGCCTTCGTGCTCGTCGGTCCCGCCGGCGAAAAGGGCCTGACCGGAGCCAGCGTCGCCTTCACGGATGAGGGCAAGGGCTTCCCGGCACGGCACGCGGCGCGCGGCGGACTCGGCGCCGCCCTCGGGGTCAAAGGGCTCAAGGCGATCGCCGTTGACGACACCGGCACGTCGGCGCGTATGCCGCAGGACATGAAGACCTTCAAAGGCTACGTCGCCAACATGACCAAGGAGTACAAGGCCGGGCCGCAGCTCTTCCAGTTTGGCACCTCGTCGACGGTGCCGATCGCCAACATGCTGAGCACCTTCCCGACCCGCAACCGGCGCGAGATGATGTTCGAGGGTGCCGACAAACTCGACGGCGCGAACATCGTCAAGAACTTCGAGGCCCGCGGCGGCGGCATGCACCACTGCATGACCGGCTGCATCGTCAGCTGCTCGAACGTCGTCCACGACGCGGACAAGAACTACGTCACCTCGGCGCTCGAGTTCGAGACGATCACCCTGTGCGGCTCGAATTGTGCCATCGACGACCTCGACGCGGTCGCCAAGATGGACCGGCTGTGCGACGAACTCGGCCTCGACACGATCGAGACCGGCGGCGCGATCGGGCTGGCGATGGATTGCGGTGCGTTGGCCTTCGGCGACGCCGCCGGGGCGATCGCCCTGATGGAGAAGATCGACCAGGGTGACGAGCTCGCAGAGGCGATCGGCAACGGCGTTTGCGCGGTGGCGAAGAAGTTCGGCGTCACCGACCGCATTCCCGCGGTCAACGGCCAGGGACTGCCAGCGTGGGAGCCGCGCACGCTCAACGCGACGGGCATCACCTACGCGACCAGCGCGATGGGCGCAGACCACACCGCCGGGTTGATCATCGCCGCCGCCGGCGACCAGGCGAAGGCCTCGCAGGATGCGCAGTTGGTCAACGCGCTGTGCGACTCGAGCGGCTTTTGCCAATTCCAGCAGCCGACGATCGAAGACATCCGCACCCTCTACAACGCACTCTATGCTGCGGAGTTGTCGTTCGAGGATGCCGCCGATCTCGGGTGGCAGTGCATGGTCGACGAATGGGAGTTCAATCGGCGCGCTGGGTTCGGCGAAGCGAACTTCGACCTGCCCGCGTGGATGCGCACCGAGGCGGTACCGTCGAACGGCGCGACCTTCGCGATCGCGAAGGAAGACATCATGCGCGTTTTCGAGCGCATGCCCGTTTCCGACGAATTGCGCGTCCTAAAGGCGGTGGGGTAGCTTCATCCTGAAATGACGAAGGGGGGCGCGGCGGGTTGCCACGCCCCCCCCCTCATCCCGGGACTATCGGGGTTTCCTGGGCTTTGCTCCGGGAGTAATACGACAGTCCCATTTTTCGACAGTCCGTTCGACTTGGGTATCGATTCGGGGTTCAGGCGAGGTGCGCCACGAGGTCGTCGGTGCCACCGATGTGCCTGCCGTCGATGAAGACCTGCGGCACGGTGGCGCGGCCCGTGACCGCTTGCAACGAGCGCGTCGTGATGTCCTTGCCGAGGACGATTTCCTCGAAGCGCAGGTTCTTGCCGCCGAGCAGCTCCTTGGCGCGGATGCAGTGCGGGCAGCCGGGCCGGGTGAACAACGCGATGGCCTGCTCCGGCTTCGCTTCGGGGCTGAGGTGGCCCAACATCGTGTCGGCGTCGGAGCACTCGAACGGATCGCCCGGCTTTTCTTCCTCGATGAACATCTTCGCGATCACGCCATCCTCGACGATCATCGAGTAGCGCCACGAACGCCGGCCGAAGCCGAGGTTGTCCTTGTCGACCAACATGCCCATGCCCTCGGTGAACTTACCGCTGCCGTCGGGGAGCATATGCACCTCGCTCGCACCTTCTTCGCGCTGCCACGCGTCCATGACGAACGCGTCGTTGACCGACAGGCAGACGACGTCGTCGACGCCGTGCCTCTTCAGGACCGGTGCCAGTTCGTTGTAGCGCGGTAGGTGGGTCGACGAGCACGTCGGCGTGAATGCGCCCGGGAGCGCGAACAGCGCCACCTTCTTGCCGGCGAAAACGTCTTTGCTCGTCAGTTCGACCCAGGCGCCGTCCTTGCGGGTCTTGAACGTCACATCGGGAACCTTCTGGCCTTCTCTGTTTTGCATGGTCATCCTCCAAATGGGTTGATCGGTGAGGCGAGAGTAGGGTGCGCGGGCGGACGCGTCCAATTGAAAGAAATGCTCAAGCTGATAGGTAGCGGTTATTGATGATCCGACCGACGTTGAGACAGCTCGAGTACGCGGTGGCGGTTGCCGATCACCGCAGCTTTCACGAGGCGGCGGCAGCTTGCGCGGTGAGTCAGCCGGGGCTGAGCGTGCAGCTGCGCGAACTCGAAACCCAGCTCGGCGTGCAGCTATTCGAACGCGATCGACGCCGGGTGCTGATCACCCGTGCGGGCGAGGCGGTGGTGGCGAGGGCGCGCGCGATCCTGCTTGCTACCGACGAAATGATCGATGCGGTGCGCGTGCTGGCGCGACCGCTCGCGGGGAAGCTGCGCCTGGGCGTGATCCCGACCGTGGCGCCGTACCTGCTGCCCGAGGTGTTGCCGCTCGTGCGCAAGCAGCATCCCGAGCTGCGTCTGCTCTTGCGTGAGGACCATACGGCGCGGCTGTTGGCGATGCTCGAGCTCGGCGAACTCGACCTGCTGCTCTTGGCGCTCGAAGCGCCGCTCGGCGGCGCCGAGACACTGCCGTTGTTTCGCGATCCGTTCGTGGTCGCAATGGCGCGCAGCCACGTGCTCGCGAAGAAGCCGATCCTGTCGCAGCGCGATGTCGCCGCGGCCGACGTGTTGCTGCTGGAAGACGGCCATTGCCTGCGCGACCAGGCGCTGGAGGTCTGTCGTCGGGTCGGTGCCGCCGAGGCTGAGGAGTTCCGCGCCGGCAGTCTGGCGACGCTGATTCAGATGGTCATTGGCGGCATGGGGATCACCCTGCTGCCGGCGCTGGCGCTCGAACTCGAGACCCGCCGCGAGCGCTCGCTCGCCGTGAGCCGCTTCAAGCGACCGGTCCCCTTCCGGACCATCGGCTTGGCATGGCGGCGAACCTCGCCGCGCGGCGAGGAGTTCCGCAAACTCGCCGAGTCGCTGGTGCCGAAGCGCTTCGCCGGCGCCGGCGCGATGCCGTGAGAGAATCCATTGGCCTTCCCCCTCGCTTGCCACGGAGATCAGTCGCATGAAGCTCGCTACGTTCACCCATGACGGCAATACCCGCATCGGCGTCGTCGTCGACGACCACGTCATCGACCTCGCAGTCGCGGCGCCGGCGTTGCCGACCGAGATGAAGGCATTCCTCTGCGCGGGCCCGGCGGCGCTCGCGACGGCAGGCGCCGCGCAGACGTCGAAGGCGCGTTTTCCCCTGGCGCAGATCACGCTCGAGGCGCCCGTGTCCAACCCGCAGAAGTTCCTGGGCGCGGGCCTCAACTATGCCGATCACATCGAGGAGACGGGCAGGGAGCAACCGAAATACCCGACCTTCTTCAACAAGCAGTCTAGCTGCGTCAATGCACCTTTTGCCCCCGTGTGGTTGCCGCGCGGCGAGCGCCGTCGCACCGACTACGAGGGCGAACTCGCGATCGTCATCGGCAAGCGCTGCCGCCGGGTGCCACGCGAGCGCGCGACCGAGGTGATCGCCGGCTATACCATCGTCGACGATGTCAGCCAGCGCGACTGGCAGGGGCGCGCGGTGACGATGACGCTCGGGAAATCGTGGGATACGCACGGACCGATGGGCCCATGGATCGTCACGCCCGACGAGGTCGGCGATCCGCACGCGCTCGACCTCGAGACCTGGGTCAACGGTGAGCTACGGCAGAACTCGAACACCCGCTACATGATTTTCGACTGCTTCGAACAAATCGCGACGCTGTCGACGGTGTGCACGTTGGAACCGGGAGACGTGATTGCGACCGGGACGCCTAGCGGCGTCGGCGTGGCGATGGAGCCCAAGCAGTATCTCCAGCCCGGAGACCGGGTGCGGATCGAGATCGCCAGGATCGGCGCAATCGAGCACGAGTTCATCGAGGAGCCCGAGCCGACCTAGCGGCTCTGAGCGCGGCGTCACCAGGTGGCGCGGATCGAACCTTGTTGGCGCAAGCGCGCGAAGTCGACGTCGAATTGCTGTTGCGACGGCGCCGACCACTGCCACGCCTGCTCGTGCGCGTAACGCGGCGCAGCCTTGGCGAAGGCAGCGCCGGTGAGGACGTGTTCCGTGGTGAGGAAGACGCCAGAGAAGAACACCGCGAGGCCGCAGATCATAGCGGCGTAGCAGCCGAGCATGAGGACGGTGAGAACGGTGCCGTTGCGGAGGCGGCGCCACAGAGAGATGCGGGGTGGGCGGACGACGGGGGCGGTGCGCGCGGGCCCCATGCCGCCAAGATGGTAGCGATCGAACGCGATCGGGGCAGCGGTGCCGGAGTCCCGCCAACCTTCAGGAGCGGCCGGCGCAGTCCGGAACGGAGTGGATTGGCTATGTTCCATGACGATCTCTGTAAAATTGAAGAAGCAAGGTCCGGGCCATCACGCTGGCTGTGGCGGTTTTGATGGGAAGGGCGGTCGGAACGCCTTCCCGTCAAAAATTTAACATCAGCGCCGTCGAGCGAATGTCACACGGACAGAATCATGCATGGAGACTGGCGTGGAATGGAACATGGCAAATGAGCAGTGAGCAGAAGTGGAAGAGCGTGCGCAGGGCCTGGACCGACACCCCGCCCGGGCGGTTCATCGGCGGCGGGCATCCGATCGGCGACTTCCTCGAGGCGTCGCAGTGGGAGTTGCGTGAGGAGCGCGAAGGGTATGTGAAGGTCTATGCGCATTTGCCACTGCATGTGCGCAATCTGCGCGGTCAGCTCTTCGGCGGCTTCACCGGTACCTACATCGACTTCGTCTCGCTCTACACCGCGCGCGCCGGGCGCGACCGGGCCGAGCGCTGGGATTTCTTCCTGGCGACGGTGAATATGCGCATCGACTATTTCGAGCCGATCACCGACCCGGGCTTCACGATCGAAAGCCAGCTCCTGCGCGAGCGCAATCGCGTCTGCTTCGCGGAGACAAAATTCTTCGACGCGAAGAACCACCTCGCCGTATTCGCACTGACGACCATGAAGAAGATGCCGCTCTGAATCCGCTGTATTGCTTGGCGGGCAATGCTACAAACCCTGGCAGGCTGAACGCCGATCGCACGCTCTCGCCAACGCCTTTGCAGTGGATTCGGCCCTTGCGCTTCAATCATCCCCGACCGGAGGCCAGCCATGGCGATCCCCGCTGCATCACATCGCACCGATTCCATCCACGCCTTCACCGATGACATCGCCCGCCTCGACGCGGTTGCCACGGCCGCGGCGGTGCGCGCCGGCGAACTCCACCCGAGCGAGGTCCTCGAGAGCGCGATCGCGCGAGCCGAAGCGGTCGATCCGTCGTTGCGTGCGATCGCCACCGCGGACTTCGACCGCGCCATCGCCGCCGGCAAGGGTACCCTGACGGGGCCGTTCGCCGGAGTTCCTACCTTCATCAAGGACATGATCGACGTCGCCGGCCTGGCGACGCGGCAGGGTTCGCAAGCGCTCGACAACGCCGCTCCCGCGAAAAAGACCACCGCGATTGCGGCGCAGATGTTCGACATGGGCATGGTCTGCCTCGGCAAGACCACGCTGCCCGAGTTCGGGTTTACGCCGTCTACCGAGTTCCCGCACCTCGAGCCCACCTGCAATCCGTGGAACCTCGATCGCACCGCTGGCGGTTCGTCGGGCGGGGCGGCGGCGCTGGTCGCCGCGGGGGTGGTGCCCATCGCCCACGGCGCCGACGGCGGCGGATCGATCCGTATCCCGGCGGCGTGCTGCGGTCTCGTTGGCCTCAAGCCCTCGCGCGGCCGGCTGCTGCAGCCTCCGGAAACGCGCCGCATGCCGGTGAATATCGTCGTCGATGGCGTACTCACCCGCACCGTCCGCGACACCGCCCTCTACTTCGCCGAGGCCGAGAAGCGCTTCCGCAACCCGCGGCTCGAGCCGGTCGGGCACGTCGCCACGCCGCCTGAGCGCCGGCTGCGCATCGGTGCCGTGCTCGATACGCCCACCGGGGTCGAAGTCGATGTCGCGACGCGGCGCACTTTCGCGACGACGGTGGCCCTACTCGAAGACATGGGACACCGCGTGGAGCCGATGGCGCTGCCGGTTACGGCGCAGTTCGGCGCCGACTTCACCCACTACTACGGCATGCTCGCGTTCGTGGTGCGGGGTGCGGGGAAGCTACTCTTCGATGCGAGCTTCGACCGGGCGCTGCTCACCGACCTGACGCATGGGCTTGCGGCGCAATTCCGGAGGGACGTCCTCAAGACGCCGGGTGTGATCCTGCGGCTGCGCCGGTCGAGCCGGGCGTACGCGGCGCTCTTCGAGCGCTACGACCTCGTGTTGTCGCCCACCGTCGGCCAGGTCGCGCCGCCGGTCGGTCATTTGTGCATGGGGTTGCCGTTCGACGTGCTCTTCCCGCGCGTGGTGGAGTGGTGCGGGTACACGCCGCTCGCCAACGCGACCGGAGCGCCGTCGATCAGTCTGCCACTCGGGTTCGACGCCGAGGCGAATCTCCCGGTCGGCATGATGTTCGGCGCGGCGCACGGCAAGGACGCCCTGTTGCTCCAGTTGGCGCTCGAGATCGAACAGGCGAGGCCCTGGGCGTCGCTCGCTGGCTGAGCCGCAAGCAGTCGCCCGCGACGTGAACGAGCGTGGCGCCGCGCGCCAGGCCGCCGACGTTGACGGTCACATGAGGCGGGCTCCAGAACGAATGCTGGCCGATGCTCGAGTCCCACGAAATATCCCAAAGCGCTCCGAGAGTGATCGCCGCAGCGCCGCCGAGGAGGAGCGCCGTGACCCCGGTTTCGCCCCGCCCGGCGGGGTTCACCCGCGCGCCTCGCGCTGCCGCTCGTCGAGCTGGCGGCTGATGTCGTGATGGGCCTGGCGGGTGAGCGGGTACTCGTGGGCGAACCACACCGAGACGCCCAGGAAGGTCACCGGCGCGACCATGGTGAGGATGCGGATGGTCTGCTGGACGAGTTCCGTCTGCTCGGTCCCCTTCACGTAGCCGGCGATGTCGAGAATGCCCATCAGCAAGAAAACGGCGAGCGCGCCACCGAGCTTGCGCAGGAACATGAACACCCCATTGTAGAGCCCCTCGCGGCGCTCGCCGGAGACGAGGTCGTCCTCGTCGATCGCATCCCCGAGCATGGCCCAGGGCATGACGTCGACGACCGCGTAGCCGATGGCGGCGAGCGGCGGGATCACCATCAGCATCCAGCGCGGCCAATCGGGTTGCGCGAAGACGAACAAGACGCTCACCGCCATCCACCAAACCGTGCCGAAGGCGAAGATCCGCGACTTGTCGCGCGTTCTCGCGACGTGGAGCCAAGCGGGCAGGGCGAGCATCACCGTGCCGAGGAACAGCACCATGGCGATTTCGAAGTCCTCCGAACGGCCGATCCAGTAGGTGAAGTAGAGGATCAGCAGCGCGCTCATCAGGTCCATCGCGATGCGGCCGGTCAGGTACATGCCGACGAGCAGACGAAAATTCTGGTGGCGGGCGACGGTGCGCAGCCCCTCGGCGAGAGACTCCTGCGTCATGCGGCCGATGAACTCGGGGCGCTCGAACGTGGCGGCCCAGACGGCGAACCAGGGCAGGGAGACGAGTACGCCGAAGAGCACGCCCGCCGCGGCGAAGTCGGCGACGCCGTCGCCAAGTGCGTTGGCGACCGGACGAATCGAGATGGCGGCGAACACGCCGAAGAGCGAGCCGATGTTGCGGAAGGTATTGAGCGACGTGCGGGCGTCGTAGCCGAGCGCCATTTCCGGCAGCAGTGCCAGGTAGGGCACCGACAAGATCGTCAGCGCAACACTCATCGTGCAGTAGGCGCCGGTGTAGTAGGCGAAACGCGCGAACTGACCCACGAACGGCGGCTCCATCCAGATCAAGGCGAAACTGATGCCGAGTGGGATTGCACCGATCAGGAAATAGGGCCGCCGCCGGCCCCCCTTCCAGCGGGTCATGTCGGAGATGCGTCCCATCAGCGGATCGGTGATGGCGTCGACGACCCGGCCGATCAGGGGAACGAGGCCCGCGAGCCACGCTTCGAGACCGGCCACTTGGATGAGATAGAACGGCACGTAGATCAGCCCGAGCGAGGACAGTACCGTATTCACGGTGAAATCGCCGAGCGAATAGATGCTCTTGCGCAAGAAAGTCAGCTCGGGGGCAGCCATGCGTGCGGGCGAGGATACACGGTTGTTCGGGGCAATCTATCGGCGCATTCCACTTTTCCGCCGCGCTATGGAAATGAAGGAGCGCATGCCCGGACACCAACGCGCCTTCCGCACCCTGTTCTTCTGCCTCGTCTCGCTCGGCATGGGCCAGTCGATGCTGTTCGCGATCCTGCCGCCGGCGGCGACCGAGATCGGGCTGTCGCCGTTTCAGGTCTCGGTGATCTTCGCGACCTCGGCGACGATCTGGGTGTTCATGAGCCCGCGCTGGGGCCGACGCAGCGACGTCTGGGGGCGGCGCCCGGTGATTCTGGTCGGACTGCTCGGCTTCGCCGTGTCGATGACGCTGCTCGCCGCGATGATCCAGATCGGCTTGTGGCAGATGTTGCCGATTGCGCTGGTCTACCCATTGATGATCGCGTCGCGCTGCGTCTTCGCGCTGTTCGGCTCGGGGATCGGCCCGGCGGCGCAGGCGTACGTCGCGGATCGCACGAGCCGCAGCGACCGCACCGCGGGCGTGTCGATGGTGAACGCGGCGTTCGGTATGGGGCAGACCGTCGGCCCGGCGACGGGCGCGTTGTTCGCAGCGGTCGGTTTGCTGGCGCCGCTCTACCTCGCTGCGGCGACGGCGGTGGTGAGCGCGGGGCTGATCTGGCTGTTGCTACCCGAGGCGGGGCCACCGATCGCTGCCGGCCAGCCGCGCCCGCCGAAGATGAGCTTTCGTGACCCGCGGGTCGTGCCGTTCCTATGGGTGGCCGGCGCACTGCAGGCGGTGCGCTCGACTACGGCAATGACCCTGGCGTTCTTTCTGCAGGCAACGCTCGGCCTGAGTGCGGCCGAGACGGTGCAGCACGCGGGCGCCGGCTTCGTGGTGCTCGCGTTGGCCGGGCTATTCGCCCAGCTGGTGTTGGTGCAGCGCCTCCGACCGACGGCGCGGATGATGATGGTGATCGGCACGCCGATCGCCTTTCTGTCGTTCGTGCTGATGGTCGTCGGCGACAGCCTGGCGGCGTTTCTCGTCGCCCAGGCGCTTTTGGGAATCGGACTCGGCCTGGTGCGTCCGGGGACCGCGGCCGGGGCGTCGCTCGCGGTCGAGCCGGACGAGCAGGGCGCGGTTGCGGGCCTGACCAATGCGCTCGGCGTGGTCGGCAACATCTTCGGCCCGCTGCTCGGCACCAAGCTGTTCGAGATCGACCCGCACGGGCCCTTCGTCCTCAACGCCGTACTGATGGTGCTGGCGTTCGCCTACATCATGGCGAACCGGCGCATTCGCGCGGTGCAGTGAATGGGATGGCGGCGTTGCATCCAAACAAACAGACAACTTGTCGGTAGTATCATCTCTTGATACCATCGACGGCGACATGGGGCCGAAGCACGAACGCACGTTGCAGGCGGTATTCGAGGACCCCGTCCGTTCGAACATCGCGTGGCGCGACGTCGAGGCCTTGCTCGGGGCTGCGGGTGCCGAGGTCACGGAGGGCGCGGGTTCGCGGGTGCGGATCGCTTTGAATGGAGTGCGGGCGGTGTTTCACCGTCCCCACCCCAAGAAAGAGACCGATAAGGGAGCCGTCAAATCCATGCGGCGGTTTCTGACGGAGGCGGGAGTTACACCATGATGGAATACAAGGGCTACATCGGCAAAGTCGAGATCGACGATGAGGCCGAAATTTTCCACGGGGAAATCGTCAACACCCGCGACGTCATCACTTTCCAGGGTCGGTCGGTTGTGGAGTTGACCCAGGCTTTCCGCGACTCGGTCGACGACTACCTCGCGTTTTGCAAAGAGCGGGGTGAAGCCCCCGAGAAGCCGTTCTCGGGCCAGTTCGTCACCCGAGTTCCGCCGGAACTGCATCGTCAGATCAATCTTGCCGCGCTCATCGCTGGCAAGAGCCTGAATGCCTTCGTAACAGAGCAGCTCCAGGCGGCCGTTGAGCGATCTGTCGTGCGCAAGACTGGAACCACGAAGGCTGCCGCGGGAGTGAAGAAAGCAAAATCGGCCAACCGAGACTCGAGACGGCAAAGAGGGACCGCGCAGGACGCGTGAGCGTACCGCGATCCGTCGTTCATTGCGGGGTCAACAGTGCGATCGCTTCGTTGGTGATCTTCGCGGCATCGGTGGCGGTGAACTGGGCGACGACGAATTTGTCGGGGCGGACCGCGAGGAAGCGGGCCGTCGAGCCGTGCAGCCATGCGTGCAAGCGCCCGCTGTGATCGATCGCGCCGTCGGCGCTGGTGAGCGGACCGCTCGCCAGCACATGCACGAAACGCGCGCCGATCGTCTCCCAGGCGGCGCGTACATCGTTGGCGAGTTCGTGGCTCGGGTCGGCGCCGACCCCGAGGATGGCGAAGCCGGTACCGAGGAGTTCGTCGAGTGCGCAGATATCGCCGTTGGCGAGCGTCACCCGCGGCTGTACCAGCATCGCGCCGGCGACGCCGCGGGCTGCCGCAGCCGGAACGAAGGTGCCGGCAGGCAGCCTCGGCACGAGCAAGCTCGCGGCGAGGAATTCGTCGAATCGCCTCTGGCCGAAGGGCAGCAGATTCACGCCGAAGAAGAATACGTCGCGCAGCCAGGCGCGCAGTGCGCTCGTCGGTTGGATGAACGCGCCGAGGCGATTGGCGATGCGGGTGGCATGGATGACGTGGTCGCGGCGCTCGATCTCGTAGGTATCGAGCAGTCCGTCGCCGGCGAGTCCGGTGAGCACGAGAGGAAGCTTCCACGACAGGTTGCGGGCATCGCGGATGCCGCCGTTCAAACCCTGACCCGCGAACGGCGGCATCATGTGCGCGGCGTCGCCGGCGATCAACACACGGCCGTCGCGGTAGCGGTCGGCGACGATCGAGTGGAACGTATACACGCACTTACGTTCGATCCGTACCTGGCTCGGGTCGGTGTGCGGTGCGAGGAGCGCCTGGATGCGCTTCTCGTCCAGCAAATCGCCTTCTTGCTCTCCGGGAAGAAGCATCCATTCCCAGCGGCGCTTGCGATCGCGCTTCTTGAGAGTCATCGCCGGCCGCGCCGGATCGCAGAAGAAGCGGCAGGTGAATCCGCTGTCGAGTTGCGGGTCGACCGTGTCGATGACCAGCCAGCGCTGCGGCTCGGTGTTGCCGCTCATCGCGATGCCGAGTTGCTGGCGGATGGTGGATCTGCCGCCGTCGCAGCCGACCACGTACTCCGCTTCGATCCGGAACGCGGTGCCGTTGGCATCGCGCCCGGTCAACTCGACGTCGTCGAGGTTCTGTACCAGCGCTTCGACGCGGTGCCCGAAGCGAACCTCGCAATGGGCGAACCGGCCGGCCCCCTCGAGCAGTTGGCGCTCGAGGAGCGGCTGGTCGAACGAACTTTGCCGTGCGTGGCCGTAAGGCGTTTCGTTCAGGTCGATCGCCAACAGCAGCTTGCCGCGGCCGTTGACGTAGTCGACGTGGAAGCCGCTGAGCAAGTCGTCCTTGACCGTGTCGTACAGGCCGGCGCCTTGCATCGTGCGCAGCGACTCCGCGTCGATCGCGATTGCGCGTGGCTCGTCGACGGTCGTCGCGTTACGCTCGAGCACGGCGGTGCGGACGCCGTAGACACCGAGCAGGTTCGCCAGCGTCAGTCCGACGGGTCCGGCGCCGACGATGGCGACCTGGAAGCGATTCTCCGCCATTTCTTGCCGAGCGATCAGTTCGACGCGAAGTCGACGAAGATCGGCGACGACCAGGCCCGTTCCTCGGAGAGGCGCGCGCAGTCGTCGTTCATGCCGGTGCGGTAGTCGCCGTGGCAGGGGTCGATCTTCTCGCAGTTGCCGTGCTTGTCGTACTTGCAGCGCAGGTTGCCGGCGTTCACCGTGTAGCTCGGCTGCTGGATCGCGCGCGCGTAGTAGACGACATCGCGACCTTGGCCGACGAACTCGGGGTCGTAGAAGGAAACCGTGCAACCCGCCGTGTCCGGGCGACAGGGGAACACCCGCCACGGATCCTGAACCAACTCGTCGATCGGCTCGTCGGGTCGGCTCTGCGGCCGGATGCGAATGACTTCGATGCGGTCGATCATTTTGCGGCGCTCGGTCGGGTTGTAACACTCACCGCGGCAGAGCTTCTCGAGACGGTCCGGCGCGAGTGCCGAGACGGCATGCTCGGGGCAACCGGGATCTTGTTCGAGCGCGCCGACGGCGCGCACTTGGAACTGCGGCGTGTGCCCGATCTCGACCTCGGAACCCATCGGCAGAGCGGTGGACTCCGCTGGGGTTCCGGTTGCATTGAGCAACTCGAACCACAGCAGAATGCGATCGCCGCTGGTGCCGTAGACTTCGCGGCGCTGCATTGCGTCCCAGATCGCATTGCGGTCGCGCCCTGCGGAGTGCACGGCGATGAGGCCGCCGGTCATGAAGAACGACGCCTGGCGTTCGGTTTCGACGAGACGGAGGGCGTTGCCGCCGGGATTGTCGCGATCGACGCGCTGCGATCGGTCGCTTGGTTTTTCTTCCTCGCCGATGAGGCGTTTGCGCCAGGTTGCGTCGATCGCGCCGGTCGCCTCGGTCATCTGGCGGCGAGCGTATTCTTTGTAGCCAGTTCCCGGCCGTGCCTTGTGGTTGTCGCTGGAGGCCATGAAGCCGAAGCGGAAGCGGTCGACCCCGGCTTCTGCGGCGCCGGGTTCGAAGTTGCGCAGCGCCATCATGTACTGCGCCGAGCCGCCGGGGCGGTAGTTGAAGGCGGGCAGGAAGCAATCGCGGCACTGCCCAGAATCGAGCCAGTCGTATACGGTCGCGCCTGGCACCGTGAGGTGACCCTGGTTGCTGGCAGCGACGTAGTTCTGGCGCGCCTCGACCGCGCGCTGCTCGCACGCATCTTCGGCATTGCCGGACGCCAGACAGCGCGCGCGGATGATCTCTCCCGCTTTCCAGCACGACGGGAGGTAGTCGTTCGTCGGTTCGGGGCAGGTTGCCGCACCGTCGGCGTCGCTGTCGACGGCGCGAAACGGCCGGTACTCTTCGGAGTTGCCGTGGCCCGAGAACACCTCGACCAGCGTCTGTCGCTTCGGATCGTGCTCCGCCTGGGTCAGCTGCTTGTCCCACGTCGAGCCTGCTGGAGTGTAGAAGCCCCACGTAGTGCCGTGCGGGATGACGATCGATTCATGCCCCCACTCGTTCAACTTCGCGAAGAGCTGCCCCGGAGTCTCGGTATACTCACGGCACGATGCCGGCAGGTCTTGGACGGGAACGCCGTCCGGGCAGTCGGCGACCGCGAACCGCTCGTGCGCGTAGCGGGCGAAGTCCTGGTAGCGCTGGTCGCGCCCGCCGAGCGAGAGCCACGCGAGTTGGCCGGTATCGGGGCCGTTGTCGCGCATGGCGCGGCTGGCGAAGCCGCGGGCGGCGATCGGCCGGGTGGGGATCTTGCCGTCTTCGAGATCGCGCAGGACGACGTTCTTGTGGCCGTAGTGGTCTTCCGGAGTCATGCCGACCTGGGTCCACTCCCAGCCGAGGTAGGCGACGATGTCGGGGTTGGCGGGATCGCCGGCGACGGCGTTGCATTTCCGGATCGTGTCGACCGTGGCTTGCCAATCCGCGGGGGTGAGCGCTTCGGCGTGGTCGTTGATGGACCAGAAGTCGAGCGCGGAGCAGTAACGCGCGAAGTCGCAGGCGTCGGCCGGCGGGTGCGTACCCTCGCCGCCGAGCATCGGCAGGCTGATCAGGAAGGCGTCGAACGAGTAGGTGGTGTGGACGTGGAGGTCGCCGAAGAGGATCTGCTTGGGATTGCTGACGCCGCGGCCGCGGGCGGCGGCGATGTTGGCGATCTCGCGGGATTGGACGACCGCCAGGGGCACCGCGACGGCGGTCACTTCGCCCGCGCCCTCGGGGTTACCGAACCAACCGCGGCCGAGGGCGTAGAAGCCGAGGCCAGCGGCGAACGCGAGGAGTAGGACGAATGTGACGACGATGCGCGCGAGTTTCATGGCGGGTTCCCTTCCACGGCAGGTACACCCCCGACCGGGGGCGGGCAGGGCGCGAGCCGCCCTGCCCGCTGCGTGTTAGCGTTTGCGCGCCCTGCTTTGCAATCGCAATGCGGGGCGCGCGATTGCGGCGGAAACAGACAGGGGGGCGGCGATTCCTCGCCACCCCCCTGTAAATGGTGCAGCCTGCACCCTGCAGCCTGCCATGCCGACACGGCGGAGCCGCGACTACATGTCCATGTCGTCCATGCCGCCGGGCGCGGCCGACTTCTTCGACTCCGGCTTCTCGGCGACCATCGCCTCGGTGGTCAGGAGCAGACCGGCGACCGAGGCTGCGTTCTGCAGCGCCGTGCGCACGACTTTGGTCGGGTCGATGATGCCGGCCTTGATCAGGTCCTCGAACTCTTCGGTGGCGGCGTTGAAGCCGGTTGCGCCCTTGGCGTTCTTGATGCGATCGATGACGATCGCACCGTCCCAACCGGCGTTGCTGGCGATGCGACGGGCCGGTTCTTCCATGGCGCGGCGGACGATCCGCACGCCGACGCGCTCTTCCGCGTCGTCGGTGACGTCGCCGAGCGACTCGGCGGTGCGCACCAGGGCGACGCCGCCGCCCGGAACGATCCCCTCTTCGACCGCGGCGCGGGTCGAGTGCATGGCATCCTCGACGCGCGCCTTCTTCTCCTTCATCTCGACCTCGGTGGCCGCGCCGACCTTGATGACGGCGACGCCGCCGGCGAGCTTGGCGAGACGCTCCTGGAGCTTCTCGCGGTCGTAATCCGATGTCGTCTCATCGATTTGGCTGCGGATCTGGCTGATGCGGCCCTCGATGTCGCCGCGTCGTCCCTCGCCGTCGATGACGGTGGTGTTGTCCTTGTCGACGACGAGCCGCTTGCAGCGGCCGAGGTCCTTGAGGGTGACGTTCTCGAGCTTGAGGCCGAGTTCTTCGGCAATGAGCTGGCCGCCGGTGAGGACGGCGATGTCTTGGAGCATCGCCTTGCGGCGGTCGCCGAAGCCGGGCGCCTTGACGGCGCAGCAGTTGAGCGTGCCGCGGATCTTGTTGACGACGAGGGTGGCGAGCGCCTCGCCCTCGATGTCTTCGGCGATGATCAGCAGCGGGCGGCCGGACTTGGCCGTCTGCTCGAGGACCGGCAGGAGGTCCTTCATCGAGCTGATCTTCTTTTCGTTGATGAGGATGTAGGGATTCTCGAGCACCGCTTCCATGCGGTCGGCGTCGGTGACGAAATACGGCGAGAGGTAGCCGCGGTCGAACTGCATGCCCTCGACGACTTCGAGGCTGGTGTCGAGGCTCTTGGCCTCTTCGACCGTGATCACGCCTTCCTTGCCGACCTTGTCCATCGCCTCGGCGATGATCTCGCCGATGGTGCGGTCGCCGTTGGCCGACACGGTGCCGACCTGGGCGATCTCATCGCGGCCCTTGGTCGACTTCGACAGGCCCTTGAGCCCCTTGATCGCGGCGGTGACGGCCTTGTCGATGCCGCGCTTGATGGTCATCGGGTCGTGGCCTGCGGCGACCATCTTGGCGCCCTCGGTGTAGATGGCGCGGGCGAGCACGGTGGCGGTGGTGGTGCCGTCGCCGGCGACGTCGGACGTCTTGGAGGCGACCTCCTTGACCATCTGCGCGCCCATGTTCTCGAACTTGTCCTCGAGTTGGATTTCCTTGGCGACGGTGACGCCGTCCTTGGTGACGGTCGGTGCGCCCCATGACTTTTCGATGACGACGTTGCGGCCCTTGGGGCCGAGGGTGACGGTGACGGCATCGGCGAGGATATTGACGCCCTTGAGGATGCTGTCACGCGTGTCGTCGCTGAACTTGACGATTTTTGCTGCCATATTCGCTCTCCGGTTCTCTGCTTTCTCAGCTTTCGATGACGCCGAGGATGTCGTCTTCGCGCATGATCAGGTGCTCGACGCCGTCGAGCTTGATCTCGGTGCCCCCGTACTTGGCGAAGAGGACGGTGTCGCCCTTCTTGACGTCGAGCGGGATGACTTTGCCGTCCTCGTGCCGTCCCGGTCCGGCGGCGATGACCTTCCCCTGCTGGGGCTTTTCCTTGGCGGTGTCGGGAATGATGATCCCCCCTGCCGTCTTCTCTTCTTCTTCGATGCGCTTCACGATGATTCTGTCGTGCAGCGGCCGCACCTGAGTCGCCATAGATACTACCTCCTGTCGAAACATTGTCGCAATCAAGGGCGCGGCGGGTGTGGTCGCTGGCCGTGCCCCCCTGCAGCGGCGGGCGAAGCGCCCGTTCGCCGTCTGCAGTCTCCGGCGCGCCAGTTAACCACCCCCCCTGCCGTGTCAAGGGCCGGTTGGAAAGTAGGTCGACAAATTCCCGTCCCTAGATCCCTATCACTGCAACCGATCGAGCACGACGGTGACGCCGACCAGGCGGCCTTCGCGGTGGACCGTGACGGCAACGTCCTGGGCGATCTCGAACGCCTCGAGCGCCAAGAGCAGGTCGTTGTAGTCGCTGATCTTCTCGCCGCCGACGGCGACGATCACGTCGCCCAGTACGAGCCGCCCGCGTTGGTCGCGGCGGGTCGGGCGCAGTTGCGCGCGTTCGGCGCCGCTGCCGGGCAGAACGTTGATCACCAGCACGCCTTCGATGCCGAGTTGCTGCGCCAGCTGCTTGCTGGCGACTTGGATTCCCAACGACGCGCGCACGATCTTGCCGTGTTCGATCAGGTCGGTCACGACCCAGTTGACCGTGTCCGCGGGAATCGCGAAGCCGATGCCGGCATAGGCGCCCGAGGGGCTGAAGATCGCCGTGTTGACGCCGATCAGGCGCCCGGCACTATCGAGCAGCGGTCCGCCCGAGTTGCCTGGGTTGATCGCCGCGTCGGTCTGGATCACGTCGCGGATCGGCACCCGCGTGATCGACTCGATCTCGCGGCCGAGGGCGCTGATCACCCCAGTCGTGAGGGTGTGGTCGAGCCCGAAAGGATTGCCGATCGCCAATACGTTCTGGCCGACGAGGAGATCCGCCGACGACCCCAGTGGGAGCGGTTGCAGCAGCGGTTTCGGCGCCTCGATGCGCAACACCGCGAGATCTTTCTCTTCGCTCACCCCGACGAGTTTCGCCGCCCACGTGCTCTGGTCGGAGAGCGTCACCTGGGCCGCGTTGGCGCCGCGGATGACATGGTAGTTGGTCACGATGTGGCCGCGGTCGTCCCAGATGAATCCCGAGCCGCTGCCGCGCGGAATTTGTTGCACGTTGAGGCGAAACGGGTCGCGCCGCACCGACAGCGAGGTGATGAACACGACGGCTGGGGCGGCGGCGCGAAACAACTCGATGGTTGCCAACTCGTCGGTGAGCAGCGGCCCGCGCGGCGCCACCGCGCGCATCGTATTGCGCCCAGCGGGCGCGGCAGCCGACGGAGCGGGGCCAGCGAGAAGCGTCACCGTGAGGGCGAGCACGACGTGCGGACAGCAGGTAGGGCGGTTCATGGCGCACGATCCTAGCTGCTCGAGCGGCTGGCTGCGATTCTTCCGGCTGCGATTCGTCCGATCCCACTTTCTTTACGCGCACTTGTCGTTTAGGTTGGCTCGTTCATGCGTAAAAATACCTACCTAGCCATGGCGGTGCTCATCGGCGCCGTCGGAGCCGGCTGTACGTCGGATGGCCGCTCGGAAGCCAAACAGGTCGGCGCCACCCCCGCCGTCCGCGCGCACCTGGAGAACCTCGGCTACGAGCCCTGGGTTGCCGAGAAGCGGCCGCCGAAACGCACCGGCGTCATTGCGCACGATCCAGCCGAAGCCGCCGACGGTTACGTCCTGTACGCCAGTCGCGGCGCCTGCAGTGCGCATCTGATCGACCGCGAGGGCGAAATCGTCCACCGCTGGGCCGGCGCGCTACGCGGCTACTGGAGCGACACGGAGTTGCTGCCCGACGGCACCCTGTTGGTCGTCGGCGCCAGCTCGGGCGCGCGCGAGACGCAGCACCAGTCGCGCTATCTGCGTCGCCTCGCGTGGGACTCGACGGTTCTGTGGGAGAGCGATTTTCCGGCGCATCACGACGTCGAGAGCCTCGCCGATGGCCGGTTGTTGACGCTTTCCTCCGCGACCCGGGTGATCGATGACGGCGGCGTCAGCCGGAGGATCATCGACGAGCAGATCGTGCTTGCCGGTGCCGACGGCAAGCTGCAGGAGGCGTACTCCCTATTCGACGCCTTTGCGGCGACGCCGGGAATCGCGCCCGCGGGGCTCGATCGCCGCACGGTGCCGATGGACGGCACCCACGCCCTCGACGCGTTTCATGCGAATTCGGTCGAGTGGATCGACCTACCGCAGTTCGCCGGCCAGCATCCGCTCTATCAGACTGGAAACGTGCTGGTTTCCATGCGCCATCAGAACCGGATCGCGGTGCTCGACCGGGTGGCGAAACGATTGCTTTGGGTTTGGGGCGATGGCGTGCTCGATGGCCAGCACTCGGCGCGCATGCTCGCCAACGGCAATATCCTGGTTTTCGACAATGCGTTGCGAACCCGGCGCTCGCGGGTGCTCGAGGTCGATCCGCGTACGAACCAGGTCGTCACGGAGTTCTCCGGCGACGAGTCATTCTATTTCTACACCCTCGGCGGCGGTGCATCGCAGCGATTGCCCAACGGCAATACCCTCGTCACCGAGACCAGCAAGGGACATCTGTTCGAGGTCACTCCGCGGGGCGACCTGGTCTGGCGTTTCGTCAATCCCGTCCAGGATCCGCAGAGCCCGCGCCGCGCGACGATCCATGCGTCCAAATGGCTCCCGGCGACGTACGTGGTTCCGATCCTCGCGAAAAATGCTGTAGAGTCTGCGCAGAACGTTCTCGCTGGAGATGTACGTTGATGCGCAAGATCCCCCTGCTGGCATGCTTGGCCCTCGTCCTCGCCGCCGCCCCGATGGTGGCGGACGAGAACGGAACGACCGACGCGCCCCCGCGCGACGCTGCGCCAGCGACGAGCGTCGTCGAGGCGCTACACACGGCGATGCTCGCCGCGCTCGAGCGCGCTGCCGAGCTCGGCTACGCCGGACGCGTCGAGTTGCTCGCGCCAGCGGTCTCGTCCGCGTTCGACCTCGCATTCATGGCGGAGAAGTCACTGGGATCGCATTGGCGCTCCCTCACGGAACCCGAGCGCGTCCGGTGGCTGGACCTGTTCGAACGGTACATGGCTGCGAGCTACGCCTCGCGGCTGGACGGTTTCCGCGGCCAGAGGTTCGAGACTCTCGGCGCGGAACCCGGCGGTCGTGACACGATCGCAGTGCGTACGAAGGTCGTCAATCCGGGCGATGAAGACGTCCTGCTCACCTACCGCTTGCGCGAAATTGCGGCCGGCTGGCGGGTGATCGACATCTACCTCAAGGGGACGGTCAGCGAGTTGGCGGTGCGCCGTTCGGACTACGCCGCCGTGCTGCGCTCCGGGGGCTTTGCTGCGTTGTGCGCGAGCGTCGAGAAAAAGATCACCCAATTCGCCGAGAATCCGGCTTGAGCGGCCCGGCTCACGGTTCGGATTCGACCGGCTCGCGCATCGCGCGGATCTCGCTCATCCGGTTTTGGTAATAGGCGCTGCGCAAGGCGGCGTAGTAGTCGATCGAGGATGCCCGCAAAGCCTGCATGGCTTCCATGCTATCCGCCCGCCAACTGAGCCCGGACCCGGTGCCCTGGATCGTCGAGAAGAAGAGTTGGTCGGTTCCCGAGAGGAAATAGGTCGTCGGTCGCAGCAGTAGATCGACGATGGAGCCGGCGCTGTCACGCGCGGTTGTCGGGCCGAACAGCGGCAGAATCAGGTACGGGCCGCTCGGCACGCCGTAGCGCACGAGAGTCAAGCCGAAGTCGCTGCGGTGCCCCTCGACTCCGAGTGCGCTGCTCGGGTCGAAGATCCCGCCGACGCCGACAGTCGTGTTGACGACGAGGCGCCAGAAGATGATTCCGGCGTCTTCGAAGCGCCCCTGCAGCGTATCGTTGACGATGACCACCGGCGAATTGAGATTCTCGAGGACGCGGACCAAGGCCCGCTGCACCGGGTCGGGCATCAGGGCTCGGTAGGTGATGGTGATCGGATCGAGAAGCCAACGGTCGACCGTGCCGTTCATGCGAAACGTCATCCGGTTCACCTTCTCGTGCGGATCGGGGAACGAGTTGACGACCTCGACGTCCTCGTCTGCGAGAATGTCGAACAGTGGGTCCGGTTCGAGCGCGGGCGCCGTCGCTGGGCTCGCGAGCACGAGCGCCAAGGCGCAGCCGATCGCAGCGGGTAGCGCGGTGCGAAGCGCGCGGCGTTGGCGAGACGGCGACATTACGGGCAGACTTTCCAGAAATCGACGGGAATTGGAAATTTGAAACATCAAAAGGATGGCTCTCCCCGTGTCGTCGCGCTGAGCGACCGCTGGGTCGACTTCGTTTGGGACCGCGGCCGGCCGATCGCAATCGGTGCGGCCGTGAGCACCCTGGGCCTGCTGGCATACGTCGCTACGCACCTCGGTTTCAACCTCGACAACCGCACGCTGATCGATCCCGACCTTCCGTTTCAGCGTGCGGCGCGCGAGATGGCACGCCACTTTCCGGAACTCGATGACGCTCTCCTGGTCGTCGTCGATGCAGACACGGCCGAGCTGTGTCGCAGTGCCACCGCCGAGATCGCTGCGCACCTGGCGGCGCAGCCCGAGCTCTATCGCGACGTCTTCGCACCCGCGGCGTTGCCGTTCTTCGCGCGCAATGCGCTCCTCTACCGTACCGAGGAGGAGATCTGGACCTTCAGCGATC
>Ga0163144_10004754_pt1 | contig 30461 bp, 23 predicted proteins | sample OliLak19BULKMAT1_FD_123175 | JGI IMG/M metagenome (GOLD analysis project Ga0163144, IMG submission 123175) | Freshwater microbial mat bacterial communities from Lake Vanda, McMurdo Dry Valleys, Antarctica - Oligotrophic Lake LV.19.BULKMAT1 | ecosystem: Environmental > Aquatic > Freshwater >... | reverse complement strand
CGAGCTCGACGACAAGGGCTTCATCAAACTGGCCGACCCGTTCCGCACGACAACGAGCGTGGAGGGCCTCTTCGCTGCCGGCGACGTGGCAGACCCGATTTACAAGCAAGCGATCAGCGCCGCGGGCATGGGTTGCAAAGCGGCGCTGGATGCTGAGAGGTGGTTAGCGGGGGAAGGGATACACTGAATCGGGGTTGCGACGTTCCCAGTCGGGCTAACTTAGTCGATGCGGCTTTGCGTGCATTCTAGCGAAGTTTGTCATCCCGAAGGGAGCGGTAGCGACCTGAGGGATCTCGATTAGACGAACGGTGTCCGTGGATCGAGATCCCTCAAGTCGCTTCCTCTCCTCTCGTCGGGATGACAATGAGTGTGGGGGATGCCGAACTGCTACCCCGCCATATCGAACGGCCAATTATCATCCGCCGACGGTGACGGTTTCGGGACGATCAACCCGGTGCCCAGATACATTTTCCAGCGCGAGATCAACTCAGGATACGACTGCAAAAACCCCTGCCACGCGGCGTAGTGGGACCGCAGGAAGAACGACTTCTCGGTATAGGCGGCGACGTCCTTTTTCAGGGTCGCCAGTTCTTCGGTCGTCGTCGTCAGTTTGGCATCGAGGTCCTTTACCTTGGCGGTCAGGGCTTCGTTGGCCTGGGCGAGCTCATTTCGACGGTCCTGAACGGATTTCAGTTGGGTGAGGGCGTCGGCGTACATCTTCTTGAGTTCGTCGGGCTTGGGCTCGTCCTGGGCGCGGACGTTTGTCGTCGGGAGGATCGCGAGGAAGACCAATGGCAACAGTCGGGCGAGGCGCATTCACTTTCCTTGTCTAATTGGACCGTCGCGGCCCATCTTAAACGCCGTGCGCAACCGTCACAACGTGCGTATCGTCGGTTGACAGCCAACTGCGGATCCCAGTGACGCTTAGCATGCGATCGTGCGGCCCGTGGCTATAATGAATATCTGGAAGACCCGCTATGATCCGATTTGCCTGCCGATGCGGACAGACCTACGACGTCGCCAACGAAATGGCCGGCGGTGACCTTCAATGCACGAAGTGCGGCCTGCTGAACACTGTCCCCACACTGACCGAAGTGGGGCAGATCGATTTAGACGGCGGGTACAAAATCGACGCCGACGCCCCGACCGGAACTCCATCGCCCGAACGTCTTGCGACCCTGCACCGGGCCTTTACACGCAATACGACAACCACCGACGGCAACGAGATCGACAATCGCGTTACACCCGAAGAACTGGCGATGGCGGGGGACGAAATTCCACTGGCGGACGATACGCTTGCGAATGCGCGGCCGCGGTACGACCCGATCTCGGGTGAATTGATCCGCCCCCTGGAACTGGCCCCGCGCGACGTACCACGGGCGGACGAAATCCCAATGGCCAAACCGGCCCTGACGTACGCCGCCAACACGCCACGCGCGACCACGCTTACTGGCGCTGCAGCTTTGCTGACATCGCCCGGTAGTTTGGCGGTGCTGGGCATCATGTTCCTGCTGCATGTGTTCATGCAGGGTGTGATGCTCGTCTCGCTGATGTTTATCTTCCTGGCGGTGTTCTGTCTGCCGTTTGTCTTTGGTGTGCTGGGACACTTTGCGAACGTGATCGACGAGATCGGCCCGCGCGACATGGACGAACTGCCCCGGCCGTTTCGGGACCTGCAACTGAGCGAGGACCTCTGGCTGCCCTTCGTCCACACGGTCAGCGCCTTTGGATTCGCGTTCGGGCCGGCAATCTTAATTTACAAGTACGTGCATTTGCCCGAGGCAGCGATGATCGGCGTCTACGCGATCGCACTGGGCATCGGGGCTTTGTTGCTGCCGGCGCTGGCGATTACAACATCGACCAGTGGGACGATGCTCAACCTCAGGCCGGATCGTGTGTGGGGCGTGATCAAGGCCGGTGGCGCTTCCTATGTTTTCCTGGCGATCGTCGGCATTGTCGCGATGGTCTTCTACTTTGTCGGGCAGGCGGGCGTTTTTCTTTGGTTGGCGACCAAGCCGGGTGTTGGTGGGTACGCACTGTGGTTGCGGCCTGTCTTTTCCTATCCGGTCCTGTGCCTGGGCATTTTCCTGATGCACCTGTTCGCCTGGCAGTGCGGGCTGTACTACCGCGAGCACCACGCGGGATTCAACTGGGTGTATCAGCGGCATGTTCGCTTGAACAAGCGCGAAGACATCGCGGTGAAGCTCGCCCGGCGGCCGAGGCGCGTGCAAGCGCAGGAACCACGGCCGGTCGCTCGCCCGACGGCCCGCGACGCACGTTGGTAGAGCCGTTGCCTTTGCCGATGGGCAGGCGCGGCGGATGCGCCTACAATCCGGCATATGCGCATCGCGTTAGCACAGATCAATCCCACCGTCGGCGACTTGGCCGGCAATGTCCGCAAGATTCTCGATTACATCGGGCGGGCGAAAGAACAGCGGGCAGAGGTCGTTGTCTTTCCAGAACTGGCGCTGGTCGGTTACCCGCCTAAAGATTTGCTGCTGAAGAAGCAGTTCGTCGACGACAATCTGCGTGCGCTGGAGATGATCGCGTCGCGCGTGATCGGGATCGACGCGATCGTTGGGTACGTCGATCGAAACATTGCGCCGGTCGGTCGACCACTTCACAACGCGATCGCGGTGCTGCGCGAGGGGAAGATTGTCAGTCGGCACTTCAAGACGCTGCTGCCGACGTATGACGTGTTCGACGAAAGCCGTTACTTCGAGCCCGGGCCGAAGGACCAAGCCGTCAACATCGTGAACATGAACGGTACGCGGGCGGGCCTGAGTGTCTGCGAAGACCTGTGGAACGACGAGCGCATGGTTCCACGCCGGCTGTATCACGAGAACCCATTAGCCGTGCTGAACGCCGGTGGGGCGGATGTGATGATCAACGCCAGCGCGTCACCGTTCGTCGTGCATAAGCATGCATTCCGACTACAGCTTTTCGAAAGCCAGGTGAAGCAGTTCGGCAAGCCGCTGGTCTACGTCAACCAGGTCGGTGGGAACGACGAACTCGTCTTCGACGGCAACAGCGTCGTGATGGCGGCCGACGGAAGCGTGATCGCGCAGGCGAAGGGGTTCGAGGAGGAACTGCTGGTCGTCGACCTCGACACGACGGGCCATGGGGCGGTCAAGGCGTCCGAGAGCGATCGCGAGATCTCACCGGCGGCCCACATTTCGGACGACCGTGGCATCGAGCAAATCTACCGGGCTCTCGTGCTTGGCCTGCGCGACTACGTTCGCAAGTGCGGGTTCAAGTCCGTCGTGCTCGGCCTGTCGGGCGGCATCGACAGCGCCCTCGTCGCGGCGCTGGCGGTCGATGCGCTGGGCAAGGAGAAAGTGGTCGGGATTGCGATGCCGAGCCGATACAGTTCCGATCACTCGGTCACCGACGCGCAGCAACTGGCTCAGAACCTTGGCATTTCGTTCGACGTGATCCCGATCAAAGCAGCGCATGACGCATACGAAAGCACGCTGGCAGGACAGTTTGCCGGTACTCAGCCAGGCGTTGCAGAGGAGAATCTGCAGGCCCGCATTCGCGGGGCGATCCTGATGGCGATCAGCAATAAGTTCAATCATCTGTTGCTGACGACCGGCAACAAGAGCGAGGTCGCCGTCGGTTACTGCACGCTGTACGGCGACATGTGCGGCGGGCTGGCGGTCATCAGCGATGTGCCGAAGACAATCGTCTACGAGCTCTGCGAGTGGATGAACACCCACGCCGAGCGGGAGATCATCCCGCGGAGCACGATCAACAAGGCGCCCAGTGCGGAGCTTCGACCCGACCAGAAAGACCAGGATTCGCTGCCCGAGTACGCGGTGCTCGACGCGATCCTCTACCGCTACGTGGAAGAGGAAAAAGGCGCCGCGACGATCATCGGTGAAGGGTTCGACCCCGACACGGTCCTGCGCGTCATCAAGCTGATCGACCGCAGCGAATACAAGCGTCGCCAGATGGCGCCGGGCTTGAAGGTGACGAGCAGGGCATTCGGTGTCGGCCGCCGGATGCCGATTGCGCAGAACTATCAACAGACGGTTCCGAAGCAGACAGACCACCAACTGCACGTGCAGGACGGCACGACACATGGCTGGGGGTATGAGCCAGAGTTGGATTAACGGTCTTTCGCGCGACGGGCAGCGTCTCGTCGCCGAAAGTTAAGCTTCATGCGCTGGTACTGTCATCCCGAAGGGAGCGGTAGCGACCTGAGGAATCTCGACTCGGTCGGGAGAGCCCTTGGACTTTCGAGATCCCTCGTTGCGCTAACGAACGATTCGAATGCGATCTACGCCTGTCCCACTTCCAAGCGGACATACTTCTCGAGCGTTACGCCGCTTTGCTTGAGGAAGTTGGTAATGGAGCCCTTAAAGACCTGCGCGTTAAAGAATTCCTGATCGAGCAGAACGCGTTCGGCGAAGAAGGCGTTGAGCTTGCCTTCGGCGATCTTCTCGGCGATCTGCTGGGGCTTGCCGGTGGCTTTGGCTTGTTCGACGGCGATGTCGCGCTCCTTGGTCACGAGCGCCGGGTCGACCTCGTCACGCCGCAGACCGAGTGGGCGACTGAAGGCGATGTGGCCACCGATCTGTTGGATCAGCTCGGCCGACGGTTTGCCGGTGAAGGCCATCAGGACGCCGATCTTGCCGGTGATGTTGTACACGTAAAGCGCCGCAGTGCCACCCGTCGGGGCGGGCAGATACGCGGTGCGACCGATGCGGACGTTCTCACCGGTAGTCTGCGCGACGGCGGTGGCTTCGGTCGAGACTTCACTGGTCGTCGCGATGTCGATGCTTGGGTTCTTCAGCAGGTGCTTGGCGGCGGCTGTGCCGAGCTTCAGGACCGGTTCGCTCTTGGCGGTGAAGTCGGTGTTGCAGTTGACCTCGACGAGGGCAGCCGCCGAACCGTCTTCAGCCGGCACACCGACGACGCGACCTTCTTTGGCTTCACGTTCACCGAGAGAGGCTTTCACACCGCGTTTGCGGAACACGTCGATCGCGGCGTCGATGTCGCCACCCACTTCCACGAGGATCTTCTTACATTCCATCATGGCTTGACCGGTGCGCGAGCGGAGTTCGTTAACGAGTTTAGCGGTAATTTCTGGCATTGGTTGGTTCTCCCACAATCGATCTGCAAATGGATAGTCCGTTGTCAGTGGTCCTTTTGTCAGTTGTAAAACCGACAACCGGGCGACTAACAACGGACCTCGGGCGACGGACACGAACGTTTCAAATTACTGGGCAGCGCCGACCGGCTCACCGGCCGGTTCCTCGGCCGCCGGAGCGTCTGGGTTGGCGGTGGGGGCGTCCGTGCTGGCCGAGTCCGTGCCGGGTGCGGCGGGGGCGCCGTCCGCGCGGAACTGGCTACGGCTGCTTCGACGCGGGCGCTCGGCGCCACCGTCGGCGGCCGGGCCTTGCTTGGATTCGCTGCGACCGGTCTTGCCTTCAATGACCGAGTCGGCCAGTTCCTTCATCACGATCTCGATGGCGCGCATCGCGTCGTCGTTGCCGGGAATCGGCAGATCGATGAGGTCGGGGTCGCTGTCGGTGTCGATCAGGGCAATCGTCGTCACACCCAGCTTCTTGGCTTCTTTGACAGCGATGTGCTCGCGACGGGTGTCGATGATGAACATCAGGCCCGGCAGACGCTCCATCTTGCGGATGCCTTCGAGGTTCGACTTGATCTTCGTCAACTCACGCTGCATCGTGGCGCGAATCTTCTTCGAATAATTTTCGATTTCCGGGCCACCGAAGATGCGCTCGAGCTCTTCGAGGCGGTTCAACCGAGCGCGGATCGTGCGGAAGTTGGTCAATGTGCCACCGAGCCAGCGTTCACCGACGTAGTGCATGCCGCAACGCTGGGATTCGGCTTCCAACGCATGACGAGCCTGGCGCTTCGTGCCGACGAACAGTACGTCCTTGCCCGACGCGACGGTGGCCTGCACAAGCTTCTTGGCGCGAAGCAGACCCTTTACGGTCTCCTTGACGTCAATGATGTGGATCATGTTGCGCTTACCGTGGATGTAGGGTTCCATCTTCGGGTTCCAGCGCGACACGCGGTGACCGAAGTGAACGCCGGCATCCACCAGCGATTTGACGAGTTCAGCTTGATTCGTGGCCATTGCAGATCATCTCGGATCTCGGGTTGCTCATCGCGAACTGGGCATCCGCGACGATCGCGGGGGCCAAAGCAGAAGTGTCAGTTCGAAATCGGCAATCCGAAATCCGAAATCCTTTCAGTCAGCCGAGGCGACACCGCTAGCCAAGTTTATCGGCGGGCCTTGAGGCTTAAAACAAAGAGGTTGTTAAACAGCGAACCCGTCAGCGACACGCCCCAAACGGGCAACGACGACAGGTGGTCCTTGGCGAACCGGAAGGGCAAATGTAGCCCAAGTGGCGCGCCAGTTCAAGCTTACAAGTACGATTTTGACATACCCGTGTCGAACCCGTCCGCTGCCCGAATCTGAGCGTTCGCGGCGAGATGGGCAAGATTTTGGGCGATTTTTTGCACCATTCTGCACCATTTTGCACCATCGATGCGGTGCCCAAACGCTGGTCTTCCCCACGCGAGCGATAGTGGCGCGACGGAATGGCATGGGGAATTTCATGGGTTCGCTTCGATCCCTCAGGTCGCTACCACTCGCTTTGGGATGCCAGGTTAGGTGTGAAAGGGATCCTCCTAAAACAACAATCGCGTCCAAATCTCCTCACCCCATGCGTGCGGCGGTGTTGTTTCGCGCGCAATACCTCGATGGCGACTTAATATTGAGCCTTTTTTCATTGGGAACGATGTGCGCCAGCACGCTTTGCTGCGCACACGGCTACTTACGATCGCTCGGACCAGAGGACGGTCCCACGTGTTCAGACTGTCATCACCGGTAGTCCAGCGGCGACTAAACCCAATTCCTGTGGTGTTGCTTCACCGGCGACGAACCGTTTGACCAGGGGGTCTTCCGACGTCTGCACTTCTTCGGGTGTGCCGTCGAAAATCATCTTGCCTTCATACAGCATCACGATACGGTCACCGACCTTAAAGGCGCTGTTCATGTCGTGGGTGACGACAATGCTGGTCACTTTCAGTTCGCGTTGCAGGTTAATGATGAGCTCGTTGATTACATCGGAACGGATGGGGTCCAGGCCGGTCGTCGGTTCGTCATAGAGGATGACCTTGGGGTCGAGCGCGATCGCGCGCGCCAGCGCGACGCGTTTCTTTTGTCCGCCAGACAGTTCACCCGGCATTTTGTTTTCGATGCCCGGCAGGCCAACCAGCCTCAGCTTTTCCGTGACGATCGACGCGATCTCGTTTGATGGTTTGTGCGTGTGCTCGATGACGGGGAACGCGATGTTCTGCCCGACCGTCAGTGAATCGAACAGCGCTCCCATCTGAAACAGAAACCCAAAATCCCGGCGGACCTCCATCAACGGGCGCACCTTCATCGTGTCGATGCGGCGACCGTCGTACCACACTTCACCCTTGTCCGGTTGCAAGAGCCCGACAATGTGCTTGAGCATCACGCTCTTGCCACTGCCACTGGCCCCGATGATGACGATGCACTTCCCCTCTTCTATCGTGAGGTTCAGATCGTTCAGCACTACGAGCTTGCCGAAGCGTTTGTGGAGGTTTGTGAGTTCGATGAGGGACATGGCAGTAGGCAGTAGGCAGTAGGCAGTAGGCAGTGATAACTTTCTGCCTGCTGCCTGCTGTTTCGTCATCCAAATAGTCCTCGCACGGGGTACAGCCCGTAGTACAGGTCGCGCAGAATCTTTGCGAAGAAGAAGTTCAGGATGATGATCGCCAGGAAGCTGAGCACGAAGCTTTCGGTGCAGGCCCGGCCGACACCACTGGCGCCACTGCCGCAGCGGAAGCCTTTGTAGCAACTGATCAGGCCGATCGCGCCACCGAAGAAGAAGCTCTTGATGATGCCTTCCATCACCTGCCAGGTCTCGATGCCGATCGCCGAGAAGCGCCAGTACGAATCGTTGGGAATGCCCAGCCCGTGCACCGAGACCACCCATCCACCGATCACACCGAGCACGTCGCTGTAGATGGTCAGAATCGGCAGCAAGAATAAACAGGTGAGGAATCGCGGGACGACGAGGTAGCGAATGGGTTCAGCGCCCATGACGCGCAGTGCATCGAGCTGTTCGGTGACGTTCATCGTTCCCAGCTCGGCCGTCAGCGCGCCCCCGATGCGGCCGGCGAGCATGACCGCAGCGAGCACGGGCCCGATTTGCTTGACGACGGACAGGCCGATCAGGCTACCCATGCGCTCTTCCTGGCCTAGCGATTTCAACTGGGTGTAGGTTTCGATCGCCATCACCATGCCGATGAAGGCGCCGGTCACACTGATGACAGGAACGCTGCGAACACCGACCTCATAGATGAGGTCCGGCAGGTTGCGGAGGTTTTTCAGTCGAAGCCCACCGCCGAACATCCAGGAAAAGACCTGACCGACGAACGTGCTGAAATCGCCGAAGTTGCCAAGCAACGTTTGTGTCTGGAAACCGACGTTGGCAAGCATGCGTGTGGGCATTGGAGCTGGGCGATCATACGAACGGGATCGGGCCGGGGCAATTTGCGCGGTTTGGAACCGAAGGCACTATAGGGAGGTTTCGGTCGTTTTGACGTTCGCGGATGAATCTTGTGATTCAAGCTTCCACTTACGGCTCATCCAGTGACCGAGAATGCCACCAGTGATGCCCGCAAGCACGTAGTCGATCGGGAGTGCAATCGCGAGGGGTTGGGATGGCAGACCGATCTCCAGCAGAGTGGGCTGGAACCATTCCAGCAAGTATCCGATGCATCCGACGATCAGTGGGGCGATCGCCAACCAATAACCGTTGCGCACTGGGAAGGTGTAATGTGAAACGATGGCGCCGAGATACGAGCCAGCGGCCACAACGGCCAGGGCTTGTTTTTTACTCTCGTTTTGACCGAGGATCAGCATCACGATCGCCATGACCACCGCCTGCACTGCGATAGACAGCAAGTTGTGGTTCATTCCCTGCGCGTCCGTACCTTCGACTTCATCAAGTTTATCTGCGGGTTCCTCGGACGGTCCGGTGACCCATTGTGACCCGTAAACCGCGACCGCAGCCAGGGTGTAAAGAAGGACCAGCTCGGCCAAAAGCACGAGCAGGGTGCTTGAACCGTTGGCATACTGCAGTGTCGACGTGATCGACCCCCCGGGTAGTGAAAAGCCCGCCAAGGTGAACGCACCACAGAACAGTCCCGCTTCGCGACGCCAGCGACCGATCGCAAATGTGACCAGCACGGTCGCAGCGACAAACACGACGCCCACGACCAGCACGGCCATGATCGGGTTCGGTTGGCGTAGCAGGGAGACGTCAAACCCAGGCTGAACCGGGACATGCAACGCGCGGGAGACAAAATGGCCCACCAATCCGCACACCAGCGCAGCCAGCGCGATCGTCAAGCGGGTCGTGATCAGACTGAAGTGCATAATGGTCGGTGTCCTTACCTTTGCCTAACATTGTTTGCGTCGATACATTGTGCCATGCCGGGCGAGGCTTTCCAAACCCGGTGGTCGTCCGATTAGGCATTGCAGCTCTGACGGCAGAGACGCGAAGGCGCGAAGCACACGAAGGAGAAGCACACGAAGGAATAGACGAGAAGTGAAAACACGAATCTCTGATCTTCCTTCGCGACTCACTTCGCGTGCTTCGCGCCTTCGCGTCTCTTTTCCGATGCGAATCGAAGGGTTCGCGGTCATCCGCTAGTACGCCCATGCAGTCTTTGTTCCCCCATCTCGACGATCTACCTAAGACCTCGGAGACACCGCGCGCGAAGAAGTCAGTTGAAAAGCCGGTCGGCCCGTTCGCGGGTGTGGCGCTCGAGCAGCGAATTGACCGCGTCCTCGATTACGCCATTCCACCGAAGCTGCTGGCCGACCTGAAGATCGGTCAGCGGGTGAAGGTGCCGCTGGGTCGTAAGAATCGGCCGACGTCGGGTTACGTCGTTACGATTTCGGACACAACCGAGCATCCAAGCGTCAAACCACTGATGGGCATCGAGGACGACCGCGTGCTCGTTCCACCCAACCTGATGCGGTTGGCGCGCTGGATGAGCCGCTATTACATCACACCCCTTGGCACCGTTTTGGAAACGGTCATCCCCGCTGCCGTGAAGAAACGGATCGGTCTCGGATACCGCCAGATGGTGCGACCGGTGGTGCCGCGCGAGAAGTTGCAGGAGGCGGTTGAAACGATCAAGGCCAAGAAACGTCGCGCGATTCTGGCGAGATTGCTTCAGGTGGAAGAAGGTCACGCGATCGAGATTTTTCAACTCGCCTCCGAGGCCGGCAGCACACCGGCGACCGTGCGCAAGCTCGGGCCGTTGATCTCCATCACGTCGGAAGTCGATTTGCCGAACTTCACGTCCGAACCGTCCGTCGTCAGTGGCGACGCGGGAACGGTCGCGCCGAACGAGGACCAGCAGCGCGTGTTGGACGAACTGTTGCCGCGCGTCACGAACGACGGCTTTTCCGTCAACCTGCTGATGGGCGTGACGGGCAGTGGCAAGACCGAGGTGTACCTTCGCTGCATTGATGCCGTCGTGCGGCAGGGGAAGCAGGCGATCGTGCTCGTGCCCGAGATCGCGCTGACCCCGCAGACCGTCCGCCGATTCACCGCTCGGTTTCCTGCGGTGGCCGTTCTGCACAGTGGACTATCGCAGTCGCAACGGCACCGGTTCTGGCAGCAGATCGCAACGGGCAGGGCGAGCGTGGTCGTCGGCGCGCGGTCGGCGGTGTTCGCGCCGACGCCGAACCTTGGCATTATCGTCGTCGACGAGGAACACGAAGCGTCTTACAAGCAGGACCAGGCCCCGCGGTACCAGGGTCGCGATGTCGCGGTGAAGCGCGCGCAGTTCGAGAACGTGCCGATTTTGCTCGGCAGCGCGACACCGTCGCTCGAAACCTACTGGCGTGTCGGTGGGCTGAATAATGCGCCGGTGCAGGAGTCGACCGGCGCGCCGATGCCGTACCACTTGCTCACCTTGCCCAATCGCGTTCGCGGGCTGGCGTTGCCGCATGTCGAGCTGATCGACATGAAGTTGGAGGGCAAATTCCGGCGTGGTGTACATCTGATCGGTCAACGCCTCGAACACCTGTTGCGCACGACAATCGAAGCCGGCAACCAGGCGATCCTGCTGCTGAACCGGCGAGGATACTCGAACTTTGTCTACTGCTCGTCGTGCGCGAACCCCATTGGCTGCAAGTATTGCGATACGACAATGACCTACCATCGCAGTGTCGGTGTCCACCCCGAACACGCGACGGCAGCCGAGGGCGTGCACACGGGGCAGATGCATTGTCACTATTGCCTGGCCGTCAACCCACTGCCGGCGACGTGCCCCACTTGTGGGAAGAAGCTGACGCTCTTTGGGCTCGGCACGCAGCGCGTGGAAGAAGAGGTCATCCGCAAATTCCCCGATCTGAGATTTGCGCGCGTCGATTCGGACTCGATGCACGGCGTTAAGGATTACGAACAACTGCTCTCGCGCTTCGCTAAGGGTGAACTGCAGGTGCTGCTGGGCACCCAGATGATCGCCAAGGGGCTGGACTATCCAAACGTCACGCTCGTCGGTGTGATCAACGGTGACACAGCGTTGTCTCTCCCCGATTTTCGCGCTTCTGAGCGGACCTTCCAGCTTATCACGCAGGTGGCCGGTCGAGCCGGGCGCGGCGACAAGCCTGGGCGCGTTGTTCTGCAGACGTTCATGCCTGACGACCCGACCATTCAGGCCGCGATGCGGCAGGACTTCGTCTCGTTCGCGAAAAAGGAACTCGCAGCCCGTCGCGAAGTGGGGTTGCCACCGTTTTCACGCATGGTGCGCATCGTCGCGCGCGACCAGGACCAGGAGAAGCTCACCAACTTCTGCGAAAAGCTCGCCGCCGAGCTGACCACCGCGACCGCGTCACTGGGTGATCAGGTTCGAATCAAAGGCCCCATGCCCTGCGCCATCGGCCGAATTGCGGGCTATTACCGCAATCAGATCGTCCTCCAGGCCAACCGTGCCGACCGCCTGCAACAGGTGCTTGCCGACCTGCGAACGAAAGGCCAGTTCGCCAAGGCCGAACGCATCGCGGTGGATGTGGACCCGGTGTCGTTGCTGTAAACTCGAAGAGACGCGAAGGCGCGAAGGCGAGAAGGCGGAAACGCGACGCAATGCTCTTTGTTTTCCTTCGCGTTTCTTCGCGCCTTTGTGCCTTAGCTTCTCCCCCGCATTTCATCGACGACCCACTCGCCCTATAATGCTCACCATGACCACCGACCGCATCGCGAAACTTGCCTTGGAAGATGGCACCGTGTTTACCGGCCGCGCGTTTGGCGCGAACGGGACGACGGAGGGTGAGGTCGTGTTTAATACGTCGATGACCGGGTATCAGGAAATTTTGACCGATCCGTCCTACAAGGGGCAGATCGTCACGATGACCTACCCGCTGATCGGCAACTACGGCATCAATCGCGAAGACGTCGAAAGCAAACGGCCGCACGTTGCGGGGTTCATTGTCAAAGAGTTGGCGCCGGTTTACTCGAACTACCGAGCGAGCTTGTCGCTGGACGAGTATCTGCGGGAAAACAACATCATCGGCATTCAAGGCATCGACACGCGGGCTCTGACGCGCCGGCTGCGCATCACTGGTTCGATGCGTGGCATCCTGTCGACCGATATCCTCGACGACGCCCAACTGGTGGCCAAGGCTCGCGGGGCGGCGCAGATGGAAGGGGCCGACTGGGTCCAGGCCGTGAAGCCCGACAAGGCCTACGGCTGGGACGAAGACCAGGGCGACTGGTCACAAGGCACCGTCGAACGAGGTGACGGCCTGCACGTCGTCGCGCTCGACTGTGGTGCCAAGAGCAACATCCTGCGCCACTTCAGCGCTCGCGGCATCAAGGTCACCGTCCTGCCACCTGAAACCAGCGCCGACGAAATCCTGAAATACAACCCCGACGGTGTCTTCGTCAGCAACGGTCCGGGCGACCCCGCCGTGCTCGATTATGCCGTCAACCCGCTCAAGGGCGTACTGAAACAAGCCGTCCCCACCTTCGGCATCTGCCTCGGCCACCAACTGCTCGGCCGGGCCATCGGCGCCGACACCTACAAACTCAAATTCGGTCACCGCGGTGGGAACCAACCGGTGAAGAACCTCGACACCGGCCGGGTCGAAATCACCAGCCAAAACCACGGTTTCGCCGTCGACAAAGCCTCGCTCGAAGCCAACGGCGGGGTGGTCACCCACCTGAACTTGAACGACAACACCGTCGAAGGCTTCCGCCACAAGGACCTGCCCGTCTTCAGCGTCCAATACCACCCCGAAGCCAGCCCCGGCCCGCACGATGCGTCGTATCTGTTCGATGCGTTTGTCGAAATGATGAAGACGAAAAAGGCGCCGACAGGAAAACGGTTAGCGGAGTTGCAGGCTCTGCGTGAATAGGCTTTCGGTTTTCGACAAACGCCGATTACTTCTTCATGGTCCAGAGTGGCGACGCCCGCGTCGCGGTGCGGTACACCGCAATTCTTCGGCGTACTATGGATGGCCCGCCCATGTCTTTGTTGCCATGTAAAAGAAAACACGGGCGGTCCGCCCGTGGTACGGGTGGGGCTCGATGCCGCGCATTGTCACGACGCAGGCGGCACCACTAATGCTGAGTCGGCAGTCTCAGACCTCAATATCCAACCCAATATCCAGCGCCGGCGCCGAGTGGGTGATTGCGCCGACGCTGATGCGGTCGACACCGGTGAGGGCGATCGAGCGGACGGTTTCGAGGGTCACGCCACCGCTGGCTTCGAGGTCGATTTTTCCGCGTTTGTTGGCCTTGTCGCGGAGCATAACGGCCTGTTCCATGGCGGGGCAGTCCATGTTGTCTAGTAGAATAACGCCGACGCCGTCAACGGTAAGGACCTCGCGCAGTTGTTCGAGCGTGTCGACCTCGATCTCGACGAGGCGGGTCGGGTCTTCCGAGCGGCTTTGGGCGACGATCTTGCTCAGCCGGGCCGCAAGTTCGCGGGTGGGGAACTCGGCGAGGTGGTTGTCCTTGATGAGCAGCCCGTCGTAGAGGCCGATGCGGTGGTTGTGGCCACCGCCGCATACGACGGCGTATTTGTCGAGGGCACGGTAGCCGGGCAGTGTCTTGCGCGTGTCGAGGATCCTGGCGTTCGTGCCCGCGACCCTGCGCACGAACCGATGCGTGTGCGTCGCGACGCCTGACAGGTGCTGCAGGAAGTTGAGCATCACCCGCTCGGCCGCGAGCAGTGAGCGCACGGGCCCGCGCACGCGCACGAGTGGGAAGCGGCGTTGGTCGCTGTAGTGACCTTCGATGATTTCGAAGTGGAACCCGGGGATCTGCTCGACGCGCAACCGTTCGTCATAGGCCTGGCAGACCATCTCGACGATCGGCAGCCCACAGGCCACGCCGACCTCTTTCTGCAGCAGTGTGGCGACACCGACGGCGTTCTCGGGAATCGTCAACCGGCTGGTGACGTCGTCGTTGACCGGGCCGAGGTCTTCGGCGCGGGCGAGATCGATCAGGGGACGGATGGCTTGGATGGAAGGAAACTTATGGTTCATGGGGCAACCGAATGCAGCAGTACCGGGAATAGACCTGCGAAGACGGTGAAGTCCCGGTCCACAGTATAAATTGGACGCTGGAGCCGCGCGGAGACGGCGCACAGGAGAAAGCCGGTGTTCGAACCTTGGACGCCGCGCGACCTACACAGGTTGAAGGACGCAGCGGCCATCTCGTAATCGGCGGTCTCGATTGGAACGTCAGGAAACTCGGCTAGGTACTCTCGGATTAATTCGAAGCGAGCCACGTCGCGGATGCCACATAATGCTTCCTGACGTATCGGTCCCAGCAGTGAGACCCGGCTTTTATTGATCAACTCGGCGAGTTCAGTGGCGTGGACGCTTGCGCCGCGCCGCAACGCAGCCGACCAAATGCACGCGTCGACCAAGATGCTCAACCGCGTCTCCGTTGCTCTTTGTAATCGTAATCCGGGTCATAGTCGACCGTACCAAACAGCTCGATGATCCGCCTCTGGCGTTGCAGTTGCACGTACGCGCGCAACGCCTCGGAGAGGACGTCCTGTGTGCCCATTCCGTCGGCGAGTTTCTGCGCCTCAGCCAACAGCTCGTCACCTTCTTTGTTCAGTTCGACAACCATAATGGGATTGTACTGATTCGTGTTGCCAAACTTCAAAGATTATTTCGCCACCCGCCGCTTATTCCCACGGCTGCTCTTGGGTTGCCAGACTTTTCGGTCCTGCGGTTCGTTGGTGTCGGTTTCACCGAAGACCATGTCGGCACCGCTCTTGATCGTCGGGGCGCCCTTCATCTCATTGAGCTTGTCGCGCAGCTGGGCGGCGCGTTCGAACTCGAGGTTGCGGGCAGCCTCGAGCATTTCCTCTTCCAGCAGGCGGATGATCTCGGTTTGATCGAACTGCTGCTCGTTGGCCTTGATCGCTTCCTGCGTCGTTCGGCGGGCCTTGATCTCGGCCTCAAGACTCGTGCGGATCGCGCGCTTCACCGTCGTGGGGGTGATGCCGTGTTCCTCATTGTACTTCGTCTGAATCACCCTGCGGCGCTCGGTCTCGTCGATCGCCGTCTTCATCGCGGGCGTGATGCTGTCGGCGTAGAGCACGACCTTGCTGCCACTGTTCCGCGCGGCGCGACCGATCGTCTGGATGAGCGACGTCTCCGATCGCAGGAAACCGGCCTTGTCAGCGTCCAAGATCGCGACCATAGACACCTCGGGAAGGTCCAATCCTTCGCGCAACAGGTTGATGCCGACCAGCACGTCGAAGTCGCCCTTGCGCAGGTCCGACAGAATCTCGACGCGTTCGAGCGTCTGGATCTCGCTGTGCAGGTAGCGACCTTTGAAGCCTGCTTCCTGAATATACGCCGAGAGGTCTTCCGCGAGTCGTTTGGTAAGCGCGGTCACGAGCACGCGACCGCCCGCTTCAACGCGTTCCTTGATCTGTGCGAGGAGGTGGGGCACCTGGCCTTGTGCGGGATGAATCTCAATGATCGGGTCGATGAGGCCCGTCGGGCGGATGACCTGTTCGACGACTTCGCCGTGTGTGTACTCCATCTCGAGCTTGCCGGGCGTAGCGCTGACGAAGACGACCTGGTTGATCATCTGCTCGAACTCTTCGTATTTCAGTGGGCGGTTGTCCATCGCGCTGGGCAGGCGGAAACCGTGACCGACGAGCACGTCTTTGCGAGCCTTGTCACCAGCGAACATCGCTTTGATCTGCGGCAGGGTGACGTGCGACTCGTCGATGATGCAGAGGAAATCCTTGGGGAAGTAGTCGATGAGCGTCCACGGTTTGGCACCGGGTGGGCGGCCATCCAGATGTCGGCTGTAGTTTTCGATACCGCTGCAGAAGCCCACTTCCTGGATGAGTTCCAAGTCATACTTAGTGCGGGCGAGCAGCCGCTGCGCTTCGAGCAGCTTGCCTTCACCGCGCAGGTGCATGACCTGCTGGTCCAGTTCGGCCTTGATGCTCGCAACCGCGCCTTCAAGGCGATCCTCGGGCATCACATAGTGGACGGCGGGGTAAATGAAGATGTTCTCGTGGCTCGAGAGGATCTCACCGGTCAACGGGTTAATCGCGTCGATATTCTGGATGTCGTCACCGAAGAACTCGATGCGGTAGGCGAACTCCTCGTAAGATGGGTGGAGTTCCACGACGTCACCGCGCACACGGAACGTGCCGCGCTTGAAGTCGATGTCGTTGCGGCTGTATTGCAGGTCGAGCAGCCGGCGCAGCATGTCGTCGCGGTCGGTCGATTCATCTTTGCGGATCGGTAGGACAGATCGCTTGTAATCCACTGGTGAACCGAGACCGAAAATGCACGAAACGGACGCAACCAGCAGCACGTCATTGCGGCTGACGAGGTTGCTTGTCGCGCTCAGGCGTAACCGGTCGAGGTCGTCATTACGCGACGCATCCTTTTCGATGTAGATGTCCCGTTGGGGGATGTACGCTTCAGGCTGGTAATAGTCGTAATAGCTGACGAAGTAGCCGACGGCGTTGTGGGGGAAGAGTTCCTTGAATTCCTCGTACAATTGGGCCGCAAGCGTTTTGTTATGGCTGATGACGAGCGTGGGGCGGTTAATGCGCTGGACGGTGTGGGCCATCGTGAAGGTCTTGCCCGAGCCGGTGACGCCCATCAGTGTCTGGAATTTTTCGTTCCGCTGAATGCCCGCGACGAGCTTCTCGATCGCCTGCGGCTGGTCACCTTGCGGCTGGTAGGGGCTGACAACTTGAAAATCGGGCATCTTGCGGCTCCTGATCGTGTCGTGGATGGGCGAGGATCATTATAGCCACAATCGAGCCGCGGAATTTAGTTCACCGGTCTTTCTACAGGCGTCGCGGCTGGGCTCGTCGTCGCGGTCTCGGAGAGGATGATGTAAGGCCGCAGGTTGGCAATCATTGCGACGCCGATGCCGCGGATCTTGAGCAGGTCCGCCATCGTCCGAAATGCGACGGCGCCGGGCTCGCGCTGCTGGACCTTTTCGCGATAGGCGATGATGACTTGCGCCCGCTTTTCACCCAGACCGGGCAACGTCGCGAGGGTGGCGAGGTCGGCGGTGTTGGGATCGATCTTGTCCTGAAGTTGGGCCGCAAGTGGTGACTCGGTGGGGATAGGGTCAGGGATGTACTGACGATTGCGAAGGGCGACGACGAACAGGTAGAAAACGACGGCCGAGAAGATGAAAAGGATCGCGCGTCGTTGCGACAAGGTCCAAGGCAGCGAACGATCGTGTTCATCCGGCATGGGTCAGCCCGTACCACGGGCGGCCCGCCCGTGCGTAATTGCGTTCGATAAAAACACGGGCGAGCCGCCCGTGGTACGGCGGAATCACCGCTTGCTGTACGACTTGAACTTTTCGCGCATCTCCTGCAGTTTCGTGAAGGCCGGCTTGGGCTGCAGACCGTCATCGAGCAAACCACCGCCTGGCACGCTCGGGTGCATGTCGGCCAGGTTGCCCCAAGCTATGCTTTCGACGTACGGCTTGGACAGCGCCAGGTGATAGACCGCGTCCATCCATTCCGCTTGCAGATTCGGGTCCCACGGTCGATGCCATCGACCGGCGCGGGCGGGGTCGAGCTTGCCCCCACTGACGGCCGCGGGGTCGGGCGTGTTGCGACTTGGCGCGCAGATGCCCGTTAAGAAAACCGGTCGACCCAGCGTGCTGAACTTGTCGAGCAGGCAGCTCAGCTGAAACAAATCGCGCGTGAAATGGCCCGTTGCCGGCACGCCCATTTCCAGTTCCAGCCCGAACGCTTCGAACGTGATGCCCGCTTGCGTCACCATCTCGGCGTACAACATCGGTGGCACGTTGTGCGAGCCGCGCGCGTTGTACTCACCGAACGCGTGGGTGATGCTGATGAGCGTCCGTGCGCCGGGGATGATCGACTTCACCTGCGAGACGAGCAGCCGCGTCAGCTCGATCACCTGTTCGAACGTCAGATTGAACGACCCTCGCTTGTGCAACCCCGCGCAGACGTTCCACATCGCCACGGCCTTGCGGTAGCGGTGCGCAACCTTGTGAACGTATTCGTACGCCAGTTCACGCAGCGTGTCGAAGTCGTTCTCGAAGATGAAGGCCCAGTCGGGCACTTGTCGCTCGTCGAGGCAGATTAACGGTCCACCGATGACGGGGATGCGCTTGCGCGACAGGTGTTCAATCCAGCCATCGACGGCTTCCGTGTCGAAAGCGCCTTCCTGTGGCTGCATCTGCTTCCAGGTCATGGGCAGGATGGCATAGTCGAACTGCGTCGCCAGCGCGTCCTTGTACTTCTCACCGCGAATGGTCGCATCGGCGCGGCAACCGAAGATGTGCTTCACGAACGCGCCCGACGACCGCCGGCGGTTGATCAGGAGGTCGGCGTGGAACAGTGCGAACTGCTCGGACAGGTCGATCGCCAGCGCCAAGGCCTGGTCGGCCAGCTTCGAGGCCTCGACCGGCTCGTTCAGCTTGCCGAGCGCGTCGGCGAAGAGGGCTTGGGCCTCCTTCAGGCGCGTCGTGTACTTTTCGGCTTTGGAGAAATCGAAGAGATTCCAGTCCTCCTGCTTCTGAATGATCTTCATCAACCGGAAGCGGACTAGCTCGACGTTGAGGACATAGGGTTCGGCCCGCTGCAGCATGCGGGTGGTTTCGAGCATGAATTGCCCGATCGATCCGCAATCCCAAAGCAGTGAAACACCGGCTGCGCCTTCTTCGATACCGGAGACGATGAGCAAGCCATCCTTGAATGTCACGTCCCCCGCGATCGGCACGCTTTCCGGCCCGACCGCGGTCGCGGCTATGGGCTCGAAGGTCGTCACACGGGCACCGTCGCGGTAAATCTCGAACTTGATCGACATAAAGGTAACTTCGCGCGACGGGATCAAATCTGCCCCGCTGTCGACGCCATGATATATCTTAGCAGAGATGGCGGTCGGCTCAAACTGGGGGAAGCAAGAGACGCGAAGGCGCGAAGCCGCGAAGGAAACGCGAAGTAGGACAGTTGAAGAAGGCATAACTCGTAATGGTCGTTCTACCCGTTCTTCCTTCGCGATTGCTTCGCGCCTTCGTGCCTTCGCGTCTCTCCCTTCCAATCACGACGACACGCCCATATCTTCCCGCAGATGGTTGAGGCGATTTTGAGTACTGATTTGCCGTTTCCCAAGCGCACCGGAAAAGTGCGCGACGTCTACGACCTGGGCGACTCGCTGTTGATCGTTGCGACGGATCGCATCAGCGCGTTTGACTGCATCATGCCGAACGGCATTCCCGACAAGGGGAAGGTGCTGACTTCGTTGAGTTTGTTCTGGTTCGACCTCGTGAAGGACGAATTTGAGAACCATCTGCTCGCCGAGGACGTTGATGCGTTTCCCCAGGCACTGCAGCCCTACGCCGACGTGTTGCGCGGGCGATCGATGTGGGTGAAGAAGGCATCGGTCGTGCCGATCGAGTGCGTTGCGCGCGGGTATCTCGCTGGGTCGGGGTGGAAAGAGTATCAGCAGTCGCAAACGGTCTGCGGCGTGCCACTGCCGGCGGGGCTCAAACAGTGCGACGAACTTCCGCAGCCGCTCTTCACCCCAGCGACGAAAGAAGAGAGTGGGCACGATATCAACGTCTCGTTTGACGAGACCGCAAAGATCATCGGTGAATCCTTGGCCGCCACATTGCGCGAGCGAACGCTGCGACTCTACGCTCGCGCCGCCGATCATGCCCGATCGCGCGGAGTGATCATCGCCGACACCAAGTTTGAGTTTGGTCAACTCCCAGATGGAAAACTTATCGTCGTCGACGAAGTCCTCACCCCCGACAGCAGTCGCTTCTGGCCAGCGGACACGTATGAATCAGGTCACGATCAGCCGAGCTATGACAAGCAGTTCGTGCGCAACTGGCTGGAAACGCAGACGTGGGACAAGCAACCCCCAGCGCCGCACCTGCCGGACGATGTCGTCACAGGTACGCGGGCGCGATACGTTGAGGCTTACGAGAAGCTGACGGGTCGCAAGTGGAAATGACCTACCGTGCTGCCGGTTGATTGGCGGGTGTCGGGCCAAACGTTAGTGGGGCGGCCTGCGTGCTCGTGGGGCCTGTGGGTAGAGGCGCCAAGCGGTATAAACGACCGGTCTTAGCGATGATTTCCTCTCGGCCACCACGCATGCGCATCCGGCCAAAGTCCAGGATGTAGAGCGTTCCATCGGGGGCAAACTTCACGTCGACCGGGCGTTCCATCGCGTCGCCAACTTCATTTTTGGCAATGGCACTTGCGGGTTTGCCTTTGGTGTTGTGGATGAAGTCGCGGACCTGTTTGGTGTCGACGTCGACCGAAACGACCTTGTAGCCGATGTCGATCCCTTTAAGCTGCTGGCCGTTGGTTGCGAAGGGTGCACGATCGCCTGACAGTGCCACAAGCGCATTGCCACGAAACTCACGGAACACGCTTTCGTCCGAGACAAAGTCGAACTTTGCAGCCCCGCTCAGCGCTGGGAAAACGCCATTGACCAGCGCATCGCGATTGGGTGCCAGCAGGTTGCTGGCGCCATGGTCAATCAAAGCCGATAGGTCGGGATAACCGCTCTTGACGATCATTCGGCGGGTGGCGTCGTTCAGTGGCAATTCACTGACGGGCCGCAAATCGGTCGTGAAGTCGGGCCAGCCGTACCACGTGTTCTGGACGATGCGAATGAGTGAATCGGGGTCGTCCTGGATCGGTCGGGTGCCGCGCAGCTCCATGCCGTTGTTGGTCGCGTAGAGTCGACCAAAATCACTGTAACCCAGCCCGCGCGGTAAGCGCACACCATGGGCTTCGACGCGCAGGTCGCCTCCAGTGGTGCTGATGCTGTAGACGGCGCCATTGGGCTTCCCAATGCGGCTCTGTGGCACGCGCGTCTGATTGCTGACGCCAAACGCCTGGAACGGTGCCGTAACCGAGACGTCGTCACCACCGAAGAGGCCGGAATTGGGGTTGGGCGTATTAAAGCGATAGCCGAGCAACTTCAGATCAACGTAGGTTTGATCGCTCACTTCAGGGTGCTGTTGAGGCCAACCGACCTGGAAATTGTCGATGCCTACGACGCCACTGTTCGTCGCGGTGCCCACACCGAAGACAAGCCGACCCGTGGACGAGACGATGATGTCTGTCACCGCAAAATCACCCTGCGCGGGCAGGTCGGCAATCACCGTGCGGTGCGTGCCATCCAGATTCAACCGGGTGACGACGCCCATGCCGTTCTCGTCGCGGTGGGTGACGTAAAGGGCACCATCATGGAAGACCATGCCACCGATGGGGCCGTATAGCCGGAACCGGTCCCCGAAGAAAAAGCTTTTGTTCGGGTCTGGATAGACGCTGACGTACGTGCCATCGGCACGCCAACCGTAAATGCGCGGGTTAAACCGACCGACGCCCGTCTCGGCGATGAACAGCGAGCCATCTGGCCCAAACGCGACGGCCGAGGGGGCGGTTAACCCATCTGCGACGAGCGTCAACTCATAACCGGCCGGGTACTCAACATATTTGCGATCGACGACCTTTGCCTTGTCGGCCGAATAGAGGGTAGGGCCGACGGCGCAACCACTCATCGCCACGACGACGAGCATCATCGCGACCCAGGACAACGAGACGACGATAAAACGACGAACCATGGATGCTCCGGCGGAACTCGAATCAGTGCAGCGTGATAAGTGCAGAATGCAGAGGGTAAACGAGACGCCTTTCATTCTGCACTCTGCACTCGGCATTCTCCACTATCCCCCCTGCGCCCATCACTCTACCCTTCCGCGCCTGTCCCTGTCACATCTTCACGACCTTCACCAGGTCCTTCACGTGGTCGACGCTCGTCTGGAAAGCCTTCTTTTCGTCCTCGTCGAGCTCGATCTCGAGGATCTTTTCCACACCGTCCGCACCGAGCACTGCCGGCACACCGACGAAGTAGCCACCGATACCGTATTCCTTATCGCAATAGGCGGCGACCGGCAGGATGCGCTTCTTATCCTTGATGATCGCCTCGGCCATCTGCACGGTCGCCGCGGCGGGGGCGTAATAGGCGCTGCCGGTCTTTAGCAAGTTTACGATCTCAGCGCCACCATTGCGGGCGCGCTTGATGATCTCGTCCAGACGGTCGGGCTTGACCAATTGCGTAATCGGGATGCCACCTGCGAACGTGTAACGCTTCAGTGGGACCATGTCGTCACCGTGGCCACCGAGCAGTAGCGCCTGAACGTCTTCCACACTGCAACCGATCTCGGTCGCCAGGAACGTGCGGTAGCGGGCGGTGTCGAGCACACCGGCCTGGCCCATGACGCGCTTGGTCGGGAAGCCCGACGCCTTCCACGCCACGTAGACCATCGCGTCCAGCGGGTTGGACACCACGATCATGACGGCGTTGGGTGAATACTTGGCAACGTTCTCGGCGACCTGCTTGACGATGCCCGTGTTGATCGCGATCAGATCGTCGCGGCTCATGCCCGGCTTGCGCGGCAAACCAGCGGTGATGATGACGACGTCAGACCCGACCGTAGGCTCGTAATCGGTCGCACCGATGATGCGCGCATCGAACCCTTCGATCGGCGACGACTGCATCAGGTCCAGCGCCTTGCCCGCCGGCGCGGTGTTGGCAACCTTGGTCTCCTTGCCGTCTTTGTCTTTAATCGTGATTTCCGGAATATCGACCAGGACGATGTCCCCCAGTTCCTTCGCCGCCGCCCAATGGGCTGCGGTCGCTCCGACGTTGCCTGCTCCGACGATGGTGATCTTAGCGCGCTTCATTTCTGTTCTTCCTCGTAAACTGAAAAGCCGAGCCATAAAGGTAGGCCAGAGCGATCGTTCATGCAACGCGTGCACGGGACTGGCTTCAAGGAAATTGACGCCGGCGCGATGGGGGCGGCTCTTACTTCCCGCTGCCCACAAGGACCGGGGCCGGCGCCGGATTCCATCGCTTTGGCGGTCGTCAATTTGCCCGGCGCTCCGTAACATCTGCAAGCCGCACGGGTGTTTATTCCTGTGTGGCGTTCTTGTGGAGAGCCTGATGCATAGAATCCTCGTCGTTCTGTTCTGCCTTTTCCTGTGTACCCCCACCTTCGCCCAGACGAAACCTGCCGGTGACGTTGGGGACATCGACTTCCAGACCGAACCCCTCCCCAACGGTCTGCGCGTCATCTATGCGCCACTGCACACCGCGCCGGTGGTGCATGTGCGGGTGCTCTACCATGTCGGCAGTCGCGACGAGCGGGCGGACCGGCAAGGGTTTGCGCACATGTTCGAGCACATGATGTTCCGTGGGTCGGCGAACGTCGCTCCCGAAGAGCACATGAAGCTGGTCGGGGGTGTCGGTGGGGTGTCCAACGCGTTTACCAGCTTTGACCAGACGGTTTACTGGCAAACCTTGCCGTCGAGCCACCTGGAGACTGCGCTCTACCTCGAGGCCGACCGCATGGCGAGCTTCAAGGTGTCGGAGGACATCTACAAAACCGAACGCAAGGTCGTCGCCGAGGAATGGCGGGCGCGGCAGAACCGGCCGTACGGGAACATTTACGAGGAATTGCTGAAAACCATCTTCACGACCCACAACTATCGCTGGACACCAATCGGCAACATGGACCACCTGCGGGCGGCGCCGGTAAACGAGTTGCAGGAATTCTTCAACCTCTATTACGTGCCGAACAATGCCGTTCTCGTCATCACGGGTGACATTGACGTCGCAAGGGCGAAGGAGATGGTGCGGAAATACTTCGGTTGGATTCCCGAGGGCCCCAAGGTGAAGCGTGCGATTCCCACTGAGCCCGAGCAGACCGAGGCCCGCCGGCTCATCAGCCCCCAGCGAGTGCCGTTGCCTGCGGTGATGATCGGTTTCCAACTTCCACCGTACAACGACCCGGACAACGACGTGCTTGACGTACTGGCGACCATCCTCGGGGATGGCAGCAGCAGTCGACTCGACCGCAGGCTCGTGAACAACGACAGCCCGATTGCCGTCGACGCCTACGCGAGCACGATGATGCTGGAAGATGGTGGCGTGTTTACGGTAGGTGGCACGGTGTTGCAGGGCAAGAAGTCGGCTGACGTGGAAGCTGCATTGAACGAAGTGATCGCCAGTGTGCGCGACCAAGGCGTCACGCAAGACGAGCTGGACAAAGCCAAGGCGCAAGCGCGCGTGGCACTCTTGAACGGCCGGCAGACGAGCGAATCACTGGCGTCGCAGCTCGGGTCCGAAGCGCTGTTCGCTGGCGACCCGTCGCGCGTGAACACGCGGTTAGCGCGATTGGAGAAAGTGACGATCGCGGACGTGAACCGCGTGGCGCGAAAGTATCTCGATTCCAAGCGTGGGACGACGCTCGTGATCAAGCCCGACCCGCTCGCAACCGCTGCCCGCGCCAGCAGCACGCAGGCCGCCGCGATGGTGGACGCGGGTGTGACGACGCAGACCGCGCCCGTGGAACCACGGGTGGTGACGTTTCCCGAGAATTACCCTGCCAAGGCGCCCGCTGCGAAAATCGCGACGGGTCGCCCGTTTGAAAAGGGTACTGAGACCGAAGTGAACGGTGTGCGCGTGATCGTCATGCCCGACCCGCGCCTGCCCCTGGTCAGTTGGGGTCTGACGATGCGCCGCGGTGGGCACAGTGTGTCGCCAGATAAGCTTGGCGTTGCCGGCCTGACCGCCAGCCTCGTCCAACGCGGGACGAAACAGCAGACCTATGACCAGTTCGCCGAGGACCTCGAGTCCCGCGCGATCGATCTGGACGTGTCCGATGGCGGTGACGTGACCCGCATTACCGGCTCATCGACCCGCGACCAGCTCACTCATGCCATTCAACGCACGCGCGAGCTGTTGCTTGAACCCCGCTTTGACCCGGTCGACTTCGAGAAATTGAAGGCTCAAACGCTTAGCGGGCTGCAAGTCGAACTCGAAAGTCCTACGGGCGTCGCGAGCCGCGAATTGATGACGACCCTTTACGGTGAATCGCCTCTTGGCTACTCGGCGACGCCGGCGACAATGGGCGGCATTTCGCTGGACGACGTCAAGGCGTATCACGCAATTACGTACATTCCACAAGGCGCGATTCTGGTCTTCGCCGGTGACGTAACACTCGAATCCGCCACCAAGCAGGCCAAGGTTCTGCTGGCGGATTGGGATCGTGGCAACAACATTCGACTGGCGGCGACCGACTACGCGCCCGAACCGACGACGGCTGGCAAGGTGCTGGTCGTCGACCGTCCTGACGGCAAGCAAGCGACAGTGCGCATCGGTGGGCTCGCGTACGACATCCGCACGGACGAGAAATACGCCGGCGCGGTCGCGAATCGCATCCTGTCGGGTGGAATTGATGGCCGAATGATGAAGTACGTTCGCGCGGAAAAAGGCCTCGTCTACACCGCGTCAGGCATCTTCCAGCCCAACCGTCATGGTGGCGAGTTTATCGCCAGCGCCGACACCGCGATCGAAACGACAGCGGACGCGATCAAGGCGATGTACACCGTGATCGAGCGCATGCGCACTGAAAACGTCAGCGATACCGATCTGTCCGACGCCAAGATGCGCGTGGCCGGTGGGATGCTGATGCAGTTGCAGACGATCCAGCAACAGGCGCAGTTCCGCGTCGACGGAATTTTGAACGACTATCCGATCGATTATTACGACACTTACCCCCAGCAGATTGACAAGGTGACCACCGACGACGTGAAGGGCGTCATGACCAAATACGCCGACCCCAAAAACCTCAACATCGTCATCGTCGCCCCCGCGGCGGCGGTCGAGGGACAGGTGAAGGAGCTGGGTGAGGTGAAGATCGTGCCCATGCCCAACAAGCGACCCGGCGCAGCCACGCAACCAGCGACAAAAGAAATGCTCAAGCCCGCCGCTTGAGCCGTTCTGGCCCCCTCTCCCCCGCGTACTCGCGCCAGGCCCGGCAGAGGGTTGGACTGAGGGGGCGTTCGAGCGCCAGGCACTTTCGTCTGGCACCGGTGATCTGGTTCAACCGTTAATGAAAAGTCCGACTGGCTCGGCCCACCCAATCATCCTCGCGCAACCTTTCCCATGAGTACACGGGAGAGGGGCCAGAGGCGAATTGCAGCACTCACCATTGGGCCACTTCACGCACGTCAGAACAGCCAGCTCAATCCTACATATCCACCCAGTGAGTTCATGATCGGGTTGCGGTCGCGGCCTTCGATGAAGCCGTTGGAAACGTGCTGGAAACGGAAGCCGGTCATCAACTGCATGTTGGCATACAACCGAAAGCTCGCGCCGGGGCCACCGGCGTAGGTGAAGTTGAACTCGGTTCCACCAGTGGGGAAATCTTCGCTTGTCCAGAGAATGCCACCGAGGATGTCGGCGTAGAACGAGATGTGCTTGACATTGAAGAAATGGTACCGCGCCACGGCCTGCAGGCCGATGCCACCGGCGTTTTCCTCATCGTGTGCTAAGTAGATCGGTGCCTGCACTTCCACGGCAGCGTTGTCCAGGAAGTAGAAACCGCGCGCAACATTAAGGCTGGCCAGGTACTGGGATTCGCCCGTGCGTTCCTGCGTGTAAGCGCCGGACAGGGAAAACGACTGCGTGCCTTTTGGGAAATCGGTGTCGGCACGCACGGCACCCGTGCCCGTGAACAGTCCGGCTAAGGCAAGTAAAGCGGTACCGGCGATGGGGTGGAATCTAATAGGAATCATCGGTCGGAAAAGATAGCCTGTTCGCGGGCAGACACCATCGGAAAAACCCGCAATTCTTTCGGCAGCTCAAGATGACAGCGCGTTCACCGTGCCGTTACAGTGTCGACTGACCCGGCGCCATATCGCGGGCGAGGCGCAGTGGGTACATACGTAGGGACGATGCGGCGACCGCTTTCCAAATTCATCCTGTTCGCTCTGATGGCCGTTGTCGTGATGACATTGACGCGGATGTCCATCGCCATCCCGCGCGGCAGTCACCTGACCCACGAGGCCGGTGTCTGGACCGGACTTGCGATGGACCTGCGCGACGGCCTGTTCTATCGCCCGGTCTTCAGTGACGCGGGATACGGTGGGACGCGCTACAGCCCGTTACACATGTTGCTGCACTCTGCGCTGATGCACGCAGGATTGGCGCCCATCCCCGCAGGGTTCATGCTGGTCCTCGCTGCGATCGGTGGGGTGCTTGCTGGAATGTACGCGATCGCCCGCGCGCACGGTGTCGATCGGAGCGTTGGGCTCACCATCGTCGTTCTGGCGCTGGCGACCAGTTGCGTGAACATGAACCTGCTGAACATTCGCAGCGATTTTCTCGCTGCTGCGTTGAACCTGGCAGGGTTGGTCGCGATCACCATTGCCTTGAAGGATCGGCCCGGCGCGACCGCGTGGACACTGCTGGCGGCGCTCGGGTTTGCGCTGGCGATCTTCACGAAGGTCACCAGCATCGCCGGCATGGTCGCGGCCGTCATTACCATGCTCGTCAATCGCCAATCGCGACACGCCATCCTCGTCGGTGGCGCGACGGTCACCTTCACCGCCATCGCGTACGCCTTTGCGGACTGGGCCAGTGACGGGCGACTGCTGGACAACTTTCGAGCCTGCGCCACCGCGGGGGGTGGGGTGGCCCAGATGCTTGAGATGCCCGCTCGGCTTTGGTACGTGATGTGGGCTCGCGACCCGATCGCAAGCGTGATCGTTTTGGTCGCGATCGTCGTGGCGTTTTACCAGGGTAGCAGCGGGTGGCGTGAGCTGCCGACGATTGCGCTCGCCGTCACGACGTGCTGCACCATCGCGATCTATCTGACGCCGGGCACTGCGGAAAACCACCTGATCGACCTGGTCGCGATCGCGTTGGTGTTTCTAGGAATTTCGGTCGCGCGCGGGCGGTTAGACGCTCATTTCACCGCAGGCGCAGTGCTGGTCGTTTGCGTCGCGTCACTGGGCATGCACGGTTGGTTGATTCGGCTTGATCGCGAATATCGGATCGACAACATACGCGGGTTCGCCGATGGGCTGACCTTACCGTTCGACGCGCCCATTTTTTCCGACAGCGCGATCGTCCCGGTCATCTTCGGTCAGCGACCCTTCGTGCTCGACGACTACATGTTCCCGGTCGTTGCGCGGCAACAACCGGAGATGACTACCGACCTGTACGCCCGACTGGACCGCTCCGAATTTCCGATCGCCGTGTTCCGCTGGGACCCCCTCGGCCCCGGTCGCGCCGCGATCTACGGGAAGGCGTTCAGTGTTCACCTGTTGAACGGTTACGAATTCTGGGAACGGCGGGCAGGGCACTACATCTATCGACCGAAAAAGGGCGGCGGGGCGGAGGGAGGTTAATTGTTAATTGTTATGGGCTAATTGGAGCTGCGAGTGCCCCCAAAATTAACCATTAACACTTAACAAAATCGTTACCCCTTTTTCCACGGCACATCCGCTACGCCTTCCTGATGATTGGCTAGTCGTGCGTGGACGAACAGCCAGTCACTCAAGCGGTTCAGGTAGGTCAGGATGATTGTAGGCATTGGGCGATCGAGCGAGAAGTCGACCAGCAGCCGTTCGGCCCGGCGGCAGACCGTGCGGGCGACGTGCAGGCGCGCTGCCGTCTCACCACCACCCGGGAGGATGAACTGTCGCAACGGTGGCAGTTCCTGCTCGGCGGTGTCGATCTGCATTTCCAGTCGTGCAATAATCGATTCATCCAACGGCGGTAGGTGCGCCGCTGCCGTGGAACCAACCTCCGGTGTCGCCAGGTGCGAGCCGATCACGAACAGGTCATGCTGGATTGGATAAAGCAACGCCCGCACGCCTGCATTCGCACTGACGGCGGCCAGCCCGATCGCGGCGTTGAGTTCGTCCACTGTGCCGTAACACTCGATGCGCGCGTCGCATTTCCGCACACGGTCGCCACCGATGAGTCCGGTCGTGCCGTCGTCGCCCGTCTTGGTGTAAATCTTCATCTGCATCTGATGATCGATGCCAAAGGCGTACAGATCAAGCGAAATGAAGCAGTATACCGCTCGCCGCTGCGGTATGATGCCCTGTCATGCGAAACCTCTTCCGCGCGGTGCTCGTTCCACTGGCGATCTGTGCGTCGGTTCATGCCGCCAAACCAGTTGCCGACAAGCCTGGCTTCCTCCGGTACACCGCCGACAAAGCCACCGGTGCCGCCAAGCTCGAGGTTGCGATCGCGACGCTGACAAATAACAAAGGTCAGCAGGTCGACCTTGTGTCGGCGGTGCACGTGGGGGACGCAAAGTATTACCAGGATCTGAACGCGATATTCCAAGGATATGACGCGGTCCTTTACGAGATGGTGAAGCCCGCCGGCGCTGACGTGCCCCGACCCGGTGCCGAGCCCGGTGGGGCGATCGGTGGGATGCAATTGTTTCTTACACGGGCGCTCGATCTGACTTACCAACTGGATCAGATCGACTATACACCAAAGAACTTCGTACACGCCGACCTCGACTACGAGACGTTCGAGCGTCGCATGGCCGAGCGCGGGGAATCGTTCTTCTCGATCATGATGCGCGCGGTCCTCAATGACATGGCCCGTCCCAAGCCGGGCCGACAGGTGAACGCGGACATGCAACTGGGCCAATTGCTTCTCGCGCTGCAGGCCCCCGATCGTCCACGCCAACTGAAATTACTGCTGGGCGAGCAGTTTCAGAACATGGAAGAGCAGGTCGCGCTTCTGGAAGGCCCCGAAGGCAGTGTCATCCTCAGCGAGCGCAACACTGCGGCGCTGAAAGTCCTTCGCGACGAACTAGCACACGGCAAAAAGAAACTCGCGATCTTCTACGGCGCGGCCCACCTGCAGGGTATGCAGAAAGACATGATCGCGTCGATGGGCTTCAAACCGACCGGCCAAAAATGGCTGGTCGCGTGGGATATTCCACCCGCCGCGAAAGTGGTAGCGCCCCCCGCGACCAAGCCCGCCATGGCGCGGTAATCGCGTTCGTTTCACCGCGCGGACCGTTGTATTGGGATTT
>Ga0163144_10004753_pt1 | contig 30462 bp, 24 predicted proteins | sample OliLak19BULKMAT1_FD_123175 | JGI IMG/M metagenome (GOLD analysis project Ga0163144, IMG submission 123175) | Freshwater microbial mat bacterial communities from Lake Vanda, McMurdo Dry Valleys, Antarctica - Oligotrophic Lake LV.19.BULKMAT1 | ecosystem: Environmental > Aquatic > Freshwater >... | reverse complement strand
TACACCAGCGGTGAGCAAGAATCGAATTCGTCATGATCAATGCCTCCATGTAGGGAATTGGAATCAGCACCCAATGCGACGGCAGGATACCATCCGCCGTCGCTCCCTACATGGTTTCACGCTGGTCGAGCTATTGGTCGTCATCGCGATCATCGGCATCCTGATAGCACTGCTGTTGCCCGCCGTCCAAGCCGCCCGCGAAAGTGCCCGGCGTGCCCAATGTTCGAATAATCTCAAGCAGATCGGTTTGGGAATGCACGGTCACGCGGATTCGCGTCAGGCGTTTCCGCCGGTATGCACCCTGCCCATTTCGACCGGGGATCAAACCGAACAGCAGGCCATCAATGGGTATCTAACTCCCCTTAAGTACGCGCCGCACATAGGCCTCTTGGGTACCGCCCCGCAGACGAAACATAGCGTGTTCGCGTTCATACTGCCTTGGCTCGAGCAGAAGAACGCCTACGACGCGTACCAATTCAAGTACGAGTGGGACGACGTGCGCAACCGACTAGCCGTGCGCAACCACATACCCATCTTGATTTGCCCTACGGCGCCGTCGGCCCCTGATCGCAAGATCTTCGATGGCAATCCCGATGACCATTACACCACCGACTATGCGGTCATGGCGTTCATCACCGAGGACTTTCGCTTAGGAATGGTCCCGAAGCATGTCGCGGAGCGCGGGAGGGGACGCTGGGGCGCGATGTTGCGGCCGAACGAGGACATGCCGCTCACCCAGGTCGTGGATGGTCTCTCGAACACGGTTCTGGTTTCCGAGGACGGCGGCCGCCCCGAGGAGTACGACGTTTCCGGCAAGAACGGCGACACCTACGCATCGGGGGGCTGCTGGGCCAACTGGGACAACTTCCTGTACCAGCATCATCGCTGCACCGGCAATCGGCTAGGCATGGGCCAGCAGGTCTTCAACTGCACCAACAACAACGAGATCTACAGCTTTCACACGGGTGGCTGCAATTTCTTGTTCTGCGACGGAAGCATTCATTTCGTGCCCTCGAATGCTTCCCCCGAGGTGTTCGTCTCGCTGTTGACCTGCAACGGTGGGGACATCGCCGACGGCAACGCGTTTAAGTAGGCCGAACCGCTGCGTTTCGCGAGCCGGACCGTGGTCCGCGACTTGCCGAACGTTGTGGGGTCACCGGAAGCAACGAGGATTCATCCATGCAAAGGCGTGACTCGAGAACCGCGTTTACGTTGGTCGAATTGTTGGTCGTGATCGCCATCATCGGCATCCTGATCGCCCTGCTGTTGCCCGCGGTGCAAGCCGCCCGCGAGAGCGCGCGGCGGTCTCAATGCTCGAACAATCTCAAGCAGATCGGTTTGGGAATGCACGGACATGCCGACTCGCGGCAGGCGTTTCCGCCGGTGTGCACCTTGCCCATCTCGGGCGCGGACCGATCCGTAAATTTGGACATAAACGGTTACATGATCCCGTTGAAGTACGCTGGACACGCTACCTTGCTGCCGGGCAATGCCTTGCAAACCTATCACAGCACGTTTAGTTTCATCCTGCCCTGGCTCGAGCAGAGGAACGTCTACGACACCTACCAATTCAAATACAACTGGGACGACGTGCGCAATCGGCCGGCCGTACGAAACCACCTTCCAATCTTGATCTGTCCCTCGGCGCCGGCGGCCGAGGATCGCAGGATCTTCGCCTCGGCCCCCGACGATCATTACACCACCGACTACGCGGTGGCGACGTACTTCACGACGGAATTCCTCGCAAACTTCCTTCCCTCCGTCATCAAGGAGCGCGGAAAGGGTCGCTGGGGCGCGATGCTGCGGGAGAACGAGGACATGCCGCTCACCCAGGTCCTGGATGGGCTCTCGAATACAGTGCTCGTCTCCGAGGACGGTGGCCGGCCCGAGGTCTACGACGTCACGGGAGCCATCGGCACGGGCAGCTCCGACGACGACTACGCTCCGGGAGGCGCTTGGGCCAATTGGGACAACTTCTTGTGGCAGCACTATCGGTGCGACGGCCGCAAGCTCGGCGTCGGACGGCAGGTGTTCAATTGCACGAACAGGGCCGAGATTTACAGTTTTCACACCAGCGGCTGCAATTTCTTGTTCGCCGACGGAAGCGTCCACTTCGTGGCCGCGAACACGGATCCCGACGTTTTCGTTTCGCTGTTGACGTGCAACGGCGGCGACGTGGCCAACCTCGAGTGATCTTACTTGGCGGGGCCGGGTGGAATCCGCACGCGTCGTTAGCGACCTGCCTCTCGCCGAACGTCGTGGGGCCGACCGCAGCGAGGACTCGACTATGAAACGGCATGCATCGCAACGGCGTGCGTCGCGTGCCGCGATTACGCTGGTCGAATTATTGGTCGTCATCGCCATCATCGGCATTCTGATTGGCTTGCTGTTGCCGGCGGTGCAATCCGCCCGCTCGACCGCGCGGCGCGCCCAATGCCTGAACAACATGACGCAGGTCGGTTTGGCGATGTACGGGCACGCCGACGCCCGACAGGCCCTTTCCGCCGGTGTGTACCGTGCCCATCTCGGCAGCCAACCAATCCTCGAATCTGGGCGTCAACGGCTACCTGACTCCGCTGAAGTACGCAGGGCACCTAAGCCTGCTGGGTTCCGGCGACCAGACTCGCCATGGCACGTTTTCGTTCATTCTGCCGTGGCTCGAGCAGAAGAACCTCCATGAAGCGTACCAATTTAAGTACCACTGGGACGACACGCGCAATGGACGGGCCGTACGCAACCTGCTGCCTATCTTGATTTGTCCCTCGGCGCCGGCAGCCGCTGAGCGGACGACCTTCTCTGGTCACGCCCCCGACCACTACGTCTCGGACTACGCGGTGACGGCGTTCATCACCTCGGAGTTCCGGTCGGCGTTTGTGCCGACGATCGTCAAGGAACGCGGGCGCGGCCGCTGGGGCGCCATGCTGCGGCCGAACGAGGACATGCCGCTCGTGCAGGTGCTGGACGGCCTTTTGAATACGATCATGGTCTCCGAGGATGGCGGCCGCCCCGAAGCGTACGACATCACCGGCAAAAACGGCGAGACATTCGTTACCGGGGCCGGTTGGGCGAATTGGCAGAACTTCTTGTATCAACAGTATCGCTGCGATGGCCGCAAGATGGGTACGGGCCGGCAAGTCTTCAACTGTACTAACAACAACGAGACTTACAGCTTCCACACCGACGGCGGCAATTTTCTCTTCGGCGACGGAAGCGTACATTTCGTGCCCACGGGCACTGACCCGGACGTGTTCGTATCGCTGCTGACTTGCAATGGCGGGGATGTGGTGCGGGCAGAGGCTTTTTAGCGTTAACGCGGGCCCAGCAATCGGCGAGCCCGATGCGTCAGCTTCCGGTTTGGTGCCTTCAAGCGGTGTCTGGAACCGTTGGCAAATTTCCGCGCACCACTTCCATGCGGCCCGCTGCCAACGGTTCCTGACACCTTCCGACGCGCAAGAGTGCGCACTTTGCGCAGCCGTGGGCAGTTTTGCGCGATGCTTAACTGCAATCGGGACAAGCACTTGACTTCGTTTTCCGCTTTTTGTGCGCGAGTTTTGCGAGCGAGCGTGCGAAAAAAATCGTGGTTATCGCGCTCGCAACGATTTTCACCGAAGTTAGGGCGAGCGAAGAATCCGCCTTGCGCTGCGCAAGCGATTGTCGTCCTTCGGTTTGCCCCGCGATCGCGCGATTGACCTTGTGACGTAAGCGCGAAGACTTTCATGAGATCGCTCGTTCTCAATAGCGCGCGGAATCCGCGCCGGCTGGGCCGCGCGAGTTTTTAAATCGCGACCGGGTTCGCCGTCGGGACGTGATTTTTGATCACTATCCCAACGGAGAAGGAATATTAAAAATTCCTTGGATCGCGCGGATCATTGTGGCACGGTCAGGAGACCGGCCACAACAATTCTCATCGTGGCACGGTCGGGAAACCGGCCATAACGATTCTCTCACGGCCGCTTCCACGGCCGCTGAGCACCACCGATGTAGGTGTCGCCTTGTGGTTCAGCCCTGCGCCTGGCACGGCCAGTGGCTCCAACGACAAGGTCCACGCGATCCTTGGGGGCACGCCAAACGTTGCGACTCACTACATGCGCGCGTCCGCATCGGCGGACGAATGCACGCTCTTCAGAGATTGGGCAAGCAAGGTGCGGCGGCGACGAGTGCCCGAGATCTTGCGCCTACCCATGATCATCCCGCGGGTCTTCCACCAAGAGCGGGACGAGGGTCAAGACAACCGGGAACACGCGACGCACTTTAATAACCGCAGTCTCATTTCGCGCGCTGGCGTTAAGCGTATTTTACCATAGGCGTTGGCATGTTTTCAAAGGCTGTTTTTGGTCACTCGGGCAGCGCACCAAAAATGGCGAGCGGGGCGGCGTAAGCCCCCCGTTTTCGTGGCAGCGGAATCGATTTTCCACTCCGCCGCGCGTGGCCAAAAACAGCGATTGACACAGCATGCTCCCCTCGCCCACAAATTGTTTGCGCGGGTGAGAGTTCTATTTCCCATTCGCTGGACCGCAAACAATTTGGCGGGAGAGGGGTCGGGAGAGAGGGGGCAAGCGGTTGAGAGCGACGTCGCCTGGCGAATCGCAAACCGCATTTGGTCGCAACGGCATCCGTTCTTGGAGGGGTAGTGGTTAAAGCGGGCAGAACGATCGAATAAATAGTTCTGACCCCCTTTTACCCCTGACCCCCTTTTACCCCATAAAACCCCGCCTCTCGGCGTGGCGTCTGGCTTAGTCCAGAAGTTCGCGGAAGCTCCAAAGCCGGTCCGTAACCTTGGTCTTTATGGCGGGCGTAACCCTCATCTTGCCGGGCCGCCAGCAAAAGTTGTAGTAGGCCATCTGCAAAGCCACGGCGTCCACTAGGTTCGCCAGCTTTTTGCTAAAGCCCAAGGCCAACCGTAGAATGTCCCCTACTATGCGTGCAAGTCGCGGTTTGCGCGCGGCAATCACGATGTGTGAGGTCATTGGAGAATCGCTAGTTTTTTCCCTAGCATAGGCATTCATGCCTGGGACGACGTGCCCTAGCCGAGCCGTCGTCGTGTCGGGAACCGTTCGTCGCCAGCGAACAAACCAGTGGTGAGCGGGTTGACGACGAACGGTTCCCGACACGTAAAACGGAGTAATTGCCGGACGATCCCCAGGCGTAAACACCTGGGCTGGGGGAAAAAGTTTCCCCGCGGCGAATGAACCAACGGCCACACGAAGTCCGATCTGCATTCCCCCTCTATTCCACTCACTGCTTCGATATTGCACGAGGAAACTTTCATGCCCCGTTTTCGCTCTGCGTCGCTGTCGATTGTTTTGACGCTGATCGTCGTGACTATTCCCAACATTGTGCCCAACATTATGCACGGCACAATGCCCAGCGGCGCTTGCTTCGCGCAGAGCAAGCCCGCCGACATTTGGGGTGAGACGATCCAGGCCCAGCCGTTCGACACGGCGCCATTTCGGCAGATCAAGCCGCCGGCGTGGGTGCAAGACACGATCGGCTGCGGCTACACGCTTTCGGCGATGAGCAGTGACGCCCGCAAGGCGGCTGCCGCGCATGGCGTGACGATTAGCGAAATGGGCTTCGTCGATCCGTTCTATGCCTACTACGACAGCAAGCTGCTCAAGCGCCGCAGCCCGCACGTGCCGCTCACGCAGTTGCCCAAAGACATTGCGGAGTACAAGCGTTTGGGCGTGCGAATTCTGGGGGTGTATCCGCCTTGCTTGCAGGGAGAAGCCTACGAAGCACATCCCGAGTGGCGGCGGATTGCGACGAACACCACCGAGATCCCGCAAACCGACATGCAAAAATTTCCGCATGGCGGCATGCTGTGCCTGCTCGGGCCGTACGGCGACTTCTTTATCGACGTGCTGGCCGAAATCGTGACCACGTTTCCCGACGTCGACGCTTTCAGCTTCGACGGGCTGCACTACGGCGGCGTGTGCTACTGCCAGCATTGCCGGGAAATCTATCGCCGCGAGGCCAAGGCCGAGATTCCCAACACCGACATGAACGATTCGGCGTTTCGCCGCTATCAGCATTGGGCCGATCGCCGCATGGAAGACCTGGTGCGGCGAATGCAGAACCGGCTCAAGGCGATCAAACCGGAGATCGCCTTAGTCACTTGGACCACCAACGCCGGCCGCTGGGGGCACTTTTTGAGTATTCCGCGCAACATGCCCACGCGCATGAATCTGCTGCTCGATGCGCCGGACCAGGAGTTTTGGCTCGACGAAACCAACCGCGGTACGACGGTCGTGCCGGCCTTTGCCAACGCCTATATCTGGGCGACGACCAACCACCGCGTCGCATTCAGCGAGCCGTATATTCTCAGCCACGGCAACCCTTATGGCAAAGACAGCTTTCCGCCGCAAGAGATCCAGCGGCGCATGATGCTGGCCCTGACTTACGGCGCCGCACCCAGTATTGCGGTCGCCCAGCCGGCCAACTTGCAGCAGGAGCTGTACGAATGCCTGGACGAAGTGCAGAAGCGCAAGCCCTGGCTGACTCACAAAACGCCTGAACCTTGGGCAGCGCTCGTGATGAGCGACAACACGCGCAACTTTTACGGCCGCGCTGCGGGGCTGGTCGAAGAGCGCTACATGGCGCCGGTGCTGGGGGCGTTTCGCACGGCGGTTGAAGAGCACTTGCCGCTGAATGTGATCAACGATTGGAATCTCAACGCGGCCGATCTGGCAAAATACAAAGTGCTGGTGATGCCCAACACCGCCTGCTTGGACGACGACCAAGTGGCTGCCATCGACGCGTACGTTTTCAACGGCGGCGGGCTGGTGGCCAGTCTCGACACATCGCTGTTTGATGCGTTTGGCAATCCGCGTGATAATTTTGCGTTGGCCAAGGTGCTGGGAGTCAACTATCGCGGCTTGCCCGAGAGCCAGGCCGACGCCAAGGCCAAGGATGAGATCGACGTCAACTTCGCGGCCTCGATCGGCCCCGACTATTGGGAGAAACGCAAGAATGTCTTCGACTTCAAGTAAGATCCCAAGTCGATTTTGAACCAGGGCAAGATGAAGACCTACGTCGGCGACGAGATGGTGACGTTCAAAGGCCCGGCGCTGAAGGTCGCCGCGACCGACACGGGCGCCCACGTGCTGGGCACCTTTCGCAACAAGGGCGACGCCGCGCCGGTCAACTGGCCGGGGGTCATCAGCCGCTCGTACGGCAAGGGGCGCGTGGTCTACCTGGCCTGCGGTTTCGATGCGGCCTACTATCTGTATTCGTATCCGTATCAGCGGCTGGCTCTGAAGCACGCCATCGAGTGGGCGGCCGCCGGGCCGAAGCCAATGGTCGTCACCGCGCCGATGTGCGTGCATGCGACCCTCATGCGGCAGACGACCAAAGATGGCCAGCGGCTGGTGGTGCATCTGTTTAGCGACTTGAACACGACAGGGCAACATGCGTTTGCGGCAGACGACGTGCCGCTGCGTGAAGAGGTCGTGCCGATTCACGACATTCAGGTCAGCTTTGCCCCGACATACCGCTTCCGCCGCATCCATCTGGAGCCGGGCGGGGTCGACTTGCCGATCGAGCAAACGCCCACTGGCAGCAGCGTGACGGTGCCGCGGCTGGGTGTCCACACCATGGTTGTCGGCGAATTGGAATAGCCGGAGAAAGAATTGCGGCGCTCAGTTCAGAATTGCTTTGTTGCGCGCGAGGAGATTGCCGGCTCCGAACACTGCGCGTAACTCAAACTCAAGGTACCGTCCGGCGGCCGGTACCTACGGTTTTACGGCATATACTCGCACGCTGGCGGCGTAGTCGTTGACGTTGTAGCGCTTGAGCAGCTCGCGCAGGCGGCTGTGGAGGTCTTTGTCGCTGGGTTCGCGAGGGGATTTGTCACGTGCGACTTCTTCGCTGGTTTTTGTCGAACAACACGACGCTTCGACGACTGGTAGCGAGGTTGCGCACTGCTGCGCTGACGCGCCGCTGTCCATCGACGGCGAGCAGCAGGCGGCCTGGTTTTCGACTTCGGCGTAGACGTTCAGATCGGAGCGGGTGTCGACGACTTCGACGTGCGCGAAGCCGGCCGCGGTGAGTTGATCGCGGTATTCTTCGATCGGCAATGCGCCGGCGATGCAGCCCACGTAGGCCATCAGGTCGCCGGCCAGTTCCGCCGGCAGCGGTTGCTTGAGCGCGATGTCGCTCACGGCCAGCCGTCCGCCGGGCCGTAGCACGCGGGCGATCTCGCGGAACACGGCCGCCTTATCCGGTGCGAGGTTGATCACGCAGTTACTGATGACGCAATCGACCGAGGCGTCGGGCAGCGGCAGCTTGTCGATCGTGGCCAGGTGGAACTCGACGTTGGTGATTGGCTGCCCACCCGCGCCTTGGGAGGCGTTCCGCCGGGCCAGGTCGATCATGGGCTGCGTCATGTCGATGCCGATCGCGCGGCCCGTGGGGCCGACTTTAGCCGCGGCCAGAAAGACATCGAGCCCGCCGCCGCTCCCCAGGTCGACGACGATTTCACCGGGCCGCAGGCCGGCCAGCGCCGTGGGGTTGCCGCAGGAGAGGCCCATGTTGGCCTCGGCCGGGATGGACGAGAGCTGCTCGGCCGTGTAACCGAAGGCCTCGGCCACGGCCCGCACGCCGGTGTGTTCGCTCGATAGACCTTGGCCGGCGACGGAGCCGTACTTGGAACGGACTATGTCTTGGATTGTTTCGGGCATGATGGAGCTCCTTCTGGGGATCAAACCGGATTTAGGACGTGCGGTTTGTTTAGCGACGAATCGAACCGCGACGAAAAGGGGGCTGGTGCATTATTCGGACGTGGCGATGCCGTTACCGCTGTGCAGCATAGATTGGTGCGGGGACGGATCGGGTCCGCGCGATCAACCGAATAATGGACCTGTCCCCTTTTCGTACGCTTGGCGCCGCCTGAAAAAAGGGGACAGGTTCGTTATTCGATTTGACGCCGCGGAACTTGGTTCGTAGGTACGTCGACCGTTGCATTGGCGTCTTTGTCGTTGTTGGGTCCGAATAAGGAACCAGTCCCCTTTTTTCTTTCCGACAACGACTCCCGACCCCGACTTCAGGCATTCAGTCGTGCGAGCAACTCTTGGACTTTTGCGTCGATCGAATCGCGGACTTTGCGGAACTCTTCGAGTGGCATGTCCTTTGGATCGGGGATATTCCAGTCCTCGCGCCGTCTGGCGCGCAGCGCAGGGCAGTCGTCGCCGCAGCCCATCGTAACGGCCACGTCGAATTCCATATCCGGCACGTCGGCGAGCGCTTTCGGCTGATGTTGTGCCAGGCTGAAGCCACGTTCGCCCATGACCTCGACGGCCTTGGCGTTGATTTGACTGGCAGGCCGCGAGCCGGCGCTGTAAACGTCGACGCGTGGTCCGCCGTGCCGCCGGGCGAAGGCCTCGGCCATCTGGCTGCGGCAGGAGTTCTCGACGCAGAGGAAGACAATGCGGTGGACGCGCGGGAAGGCGGGCATGGCGGGTGACATGGTTGGCTGCCAGTTGGCTGTATTCGTGGAAGCGGATGAATTCGGGAAAAAATCGCGATGATCTTACATGGGTTTGCAGCACATCCGCGCCCGGGCCTGCTGGACGCGGATCAGCCGACTGGCGTCATCGAGCACTACAGGCAAGTCCGTTTCGCAACAAGCAAGGCAGGCCAGCAGTCGTTTGTGCAAGGCATCGGGCGGGGTGGCCAGTCGATAATGGCTCCAGAGCCCCTCCTTTCGCACCCGCACCAGTCCGGCTCGACGCAAGTAAGCCAGGTGTCGCGAGACGGTGGGTTGTGGCGAGCCGATCACGTCGACTAGGTCGCAGACACAAAGCTCTCCACCGCGCAGCAGGCACAAGAGCCGCAGTCGCGTGCGGTCGGCGAATGCCCGGAAGAGGGCGTCGATGCGGGGCTTTTTGGGTGTTTTTTGGGTCGGCATAATATATTCGCTTAGGCAAATATATGGTTCGACACGTTCACGGTCAAGGGCGTTGAAGTGTTAGATTCTTGGAGGACGAGGTGCGCGGCGAGTGGTGGACCGCGGTCTGCGCTGCACTCGGAGCGTGGGGCTTTGTGGCGGGGCGGCGTAACAGCCGGCTGACGCCGGCCGCTCGCCTTTTTTCACTGCTTGCCTTGTTTGGCCGCGGGCTTGTCTTTTATTTCGTCCCATTCGAGCAATTTGAAATCCTGCTCGCGCGGTACGTCGTGCAACTGTCCGATCAGCTTGTAGAGCGTCACCAGGCCTTCGTTGGTGAGTAGCTCGCCGGAGCCGGGCGCGACGTAGGTGGCCGTCTTGCCGCCGTAGCCGCCGGCGGCTGCGTCGCGGATCGTGGGAAAATAGGCGTGGTAGCCGTTGGTGTAGCCGACAAGCATCGTATCGCGCACGGGCGAGCGGGCCTTCAAGTCCATCTGAAACTGCACGAAGATCTCGCCGGGCATGCCGACCAGCGCGAGGTTGTCGTCGATCAGCACGGTGGTGAGCGTCGCCGGGACGGTTTCGCCCTTGAGCTCGTGGGCCAGGTACTGATCGAAGCGGCGACCGTAGGCCTTGCTGAGCACGGCTTTCACTTCGGGGGCGTGCATGTCCCAGCGCAATCGGATCGGCACGGTTCGGGCCTCGAACTTAAGCGACGGCTTGGCCGGCGCGGCGGTTTTGATTTCGCGCGCGGTGGCCAGAATCGATTGACCGACGCCCGCGCCCATTTTTTGCATTTCGGCAACGCCGCCTTGCGGGAGCGGGGTCTTGTCGAGGTAGGGGTTGATGTTGCCGCAGGCGCCTTGCAGGAACAGGCAGGTGGTCTTCATGCGTTCCTCGACCATCTTGCACGCGCCGCCGACCCAATCGGCGCTGTACTGGTAGTTGTCTCCGCCCATGACGACCGGATGGCAGGCGTAGTTGAACAACACTGCCAGCGGCGTGCCGTCCTCCCGGTCTAACCGCACGACAATCGTTTCGCGGTCGACCGGATCGGTCGCGGTGCGTTCCGCATTGCGCCATTGCATGGCCACGCGACCGTCGGGCAGAAACTTGCGGCGGTTGTGGCCAAAATCAGCCGTGCCGCGGCCCACGCCGATCTTTACCGGCACAAGATGCGCGGCCGCGTCGACGATGATCTTCTCGATGGCCGCGGTGACCTTGGGACCATAGGCGTTCGGGCCGTCGGTCGATTCGAGCGTGGGGGCGTGGTGCGTGTGACTAGCCGTGATGAACAAGTTGCCCACGCCGCAACGGGCGAGCGTCTTATCGCGCAGCTCGGCCAGCAGCGCGTCTTCGGGGGTGCGTCCGAGATCGAGCGAGACGATGGCTATGAATGTCTTGCCTACCTTCAGCACCAGGGCCTTGGCCATGAGCGGATCGAGCGTGCCCGTGGCGCCGTGCGTGCGATTGCTGTAGCCCCACAGGTTCAGTCCGGCGGCTGGGGTGATGTCGGCCGAGGCGACTCCGGCCAGGAGTTGCTCGGCAGCGGCACTCGGCGGAACCGCCACCGATGCCAGTCCGATTGAACACGCGAGGAAAAGATAGCGGAACATGGAAGTCTCCTCGAAAAGGCGATTTCTGTGTGGCACGTCCCTGAGCGCAGCGAAGGGCGTGGTTTGTCAGCGCACCACGCCCTTCGTTCCTCAGGGCGTGCCACCCAATTGTCCTGGTTCAGGTTGCGATTGAATTCCTGCACACTCAGTCTGAGGCTGCGTGCCGCGGGATGCAACCAATTTCTGGGCGAGCGGTCGGCGTCAGCCGGCGGTTGGCCTTGATGGCCAGGTGACCGCCTGAAGGTGTCAGGAACCATCGGCCGAATCGACGTCGATTTTTGGCGAGCCGACGTGCGGCCCACGGTTCCAGACACCGCGCGTGGTTGCGTGACCGGTGCATCGCGGCGCGTTAAGATGGAATCGTTAGGAGGTTGCCATGCTCTCACGCCGCGATAGATATTGTCTATTGCCGTTAATGCATGCGCGGCGGGTGAGCATGTATTGGTTCGTCGAAACGGGCATGCCCACGTGGGGTTGATGCTCGCCGCGAAGTGCTGCAACGTCAACTTGCAACGACGTCGATTCCAACGTGGGCATGGCACCCTTGAGACAAACAGCAGACACCGGCCGAACTCATTGCCCTTCCGTTCTGGAGATTCTCCGATGACACGCATCCGCTTTCTGTTCGCCGCCGTTGTCGTTGCACTGGTGTTGTCTCGCGTCAGCACGCTGGCTGCTCAGGAGGTCGAGCCGGCTCGCTTTCATCACGTGATGCTCAACGTGACCGATCCGGAAAAGTCGATCGAGTTTTATCGCCGCGTCTTTGGCGCGACACCTGTCAAGTTCCGCGGCGTCAGCGATGGCCTGTTCACCGAGCGGTCGTTCCTGCTGCTGAACAAGGTCGATACGCCGCCGGAGAGCAAGCTCAACACGGGCATCTGGCACATTGGCTGGGGCGGGGTCGACGTGAAGAACGAGTACGAGTGGTGGAAGCGGCATCGCGTGAATATCCACACGCACCTCTCGCCGCTGCCGGGCGTGGACAATTACTACATGTACATCTCCGGCCCCGACAAGGAGCTGATCGAGATCAACACGATGGGCCATCATCGATTCGGCCACGTGCATTTCTTTTGCACCGATGTGAACGAAACGGTCGGCTGGTACGCCAAGCACTTGGGACTGAAGCCGCGGCGGACGCTGCCGGTGAAAAAGCCCGCGGGCGACATGTCGACGCTGGCCGGCATCTGGATCAATACGATCCAGTGCGACAACGTGAGCATGATCTACTTCGGCAAGCCCGACGCGAGCCCGTCGCCTCCGTGGTGGCCCGACGAACCGCTCAAGGAGATCCAACCGACGAAGGGGCGACCGATCGATCGCGTAGCGTTTTCTTATCGCAAGATCGAGCCGGTCTTCGAGCGGATGAAGGCGGCCGGCGTGAAAATCGTCGAACCGATTACCGACCGGCCGCAGTTCAAGTTGAAGAGCTTTCTGGTGGAGGCGCCCGATAGGGTGACCGTGGAGATTGTCGAAGCGAAGCCGATCCCCGAGGGGGCGTGGGACGAGTGACCGGGCGGCGGCAACGATGCATGACGCTGTGATGAATTTCGCTGTTTAGCCGCGAGCCAACGGCGAGCGTGCGACCCCCATTGAACCCGCCGCGCGGCTGCCCTACGATTAACGCACGTTGGGGGGCGGGCGTCTCGCCCGCCATGACGTTTGCTTGGTACAGGCGGGCGAGACGCCCGCCCCCCAGTCGCAACCCCATCTCTTCTGGATGACATCGCCATGAGCAATGAAGTGGTTCGATTTGAAAAGCACGGCGATGTGGCGGTCATCACCATCGACTCGCCGCCGGTGAATTCGCTGAGCAAGCCGGTCGTCGAAGGGTTGCTGGCCCGCATTGCCGAGGCCAATGCCGACTCCTCGATCCGCGCGATGGTCATTCGCGGGGGCGGCGAGAACTTTATCGCGGGCGCCGACATCAACGAGCTCGAAGCGGCCGCCGCCGGCAAGCCACTGCGGCAGATCGGCTCTCTCACCGCGGCGCTCGAAGGGGTCGAGGCCAATCAAAAGCCGGTCGTCATGGCCATCGACGGCTTTGCCTTGGGAGGCGGCTTGGAAGTCGCGTTGGCCGGACACTGGCGCGTGGGCACGACCCGCTGCCGCTGCGGCTTGCCTGAGCTGACGCTGGGCATTATTCCCGGCGCGGGCGGCACGCAGCGTTTGCCGCGTGTGGCCGGTGTGCAAAAAGCCACGGAGATGATGCTCACCAGTGTCGAGGCCCGCGGCCGCGAAGCGCTCGAATCGGGGATAATCCAGGAACTCGTCGAGCCCGATAGGCTGCTCGAGGCGGCCATCGCGGCGGCTCGCAAGCTGGCCGATGGCACGCTCGCACCGGTTCGCGCGTCGAAGCTCAACGACAAGCTCTGTTCGGCCGACGAGGCCCGCCAGGTCATGGGCATCGCCAAAAAGATGGCGGGGGACAAGATTCGCAATCAGATTCATCCCGAAATGTGCATGGACGCCATCCTGTGCGGCGTGACCGACGGCTACGCGGCGGGGCTGAAGCGCGAGGCCGAAAATTTCGCCAAGTGCATCGCCAGTCCGCAGGCGGCGGGCATGATGCACATTTTCTTCGCCACCCGCGCCGCGCCCAAGGTGCCGGGCGTAACCGATCAAAAGTTCCCGCCCAAAACGTTCCGCAAGGCCGCGGTGTTGGGGGGCGGCACGATGGGGAGCGGCATTGCCACGGCTCTTTTGCAGGCCGGACTCGATGTGGTGCTCAAGGAAGTTTCCGACGAGTTTGCCTCGGCCGGAAAAAAGCGGATCGAGTCGAACCTTGGCTCGCGGCTCAAAAAGGGCAAGCTGACGCAAGAGAAGTACGACGACATGCTCTCGCGCTTGCACCTGCAGACCGATTACGCCGGCTTCGACTCGCTCGACGTGGTGATCGAGGCGGTGATCGAGAACATCGGGCTCAAGCAGCAGGTGTTTGCCGATCTGGAAAAGAACGTTTCGGCCGATTGCATCCTGGCCTCGAACACCTCGACCATCGACCTGGAGGTGATCGGCAAAGGGTCCAAGGACGCATCGCGAATCCTGGGCACGCACTTCTTTTCGCCGGCCCATATCATGCCGCTGGTCGAAATCGTCCGCAGCAAGCACACCAGCCCCAAGACGCTCCATGCGATCATCGGCCTGGCGAAGCAGTTGAAGAAGACGCCGGTGACCGTAGGCAACTGCGTGGGCTTTTTGGTGAATCGTATTTTCTTTCTCTATGGGCAGGCCGCCGGCTTGCTGGTGGACCAAGGCGTTGACGTGTATGCGATCGACAAGGCGGTACACGCGTGGGGCATGCCGATGGGGCCGTTCCGCATGTCGGACCTGGCCGGCAACGACGTGGGCAAGTTCGCGCACGGCATCCTGGCCGCGGCCTTTGCTGATCGGGCCTACAAATCGACGCTGCTAGACCACATCTTCGACGCCAAGCGTTTCGGCCAGAAGACCAACCGCGGCTATTACCTATATCTCGACGGCAAGACGGCCCAGCCCGACCCCGAGCTAGCGCCGCTCGTGGCCCAATCTCGGGCCGATGCCGGCAATCCCGCCGCGCTCAAGCTCGACGACAAGGAAATCGTCGAGCGCGTGATGCTGGGCGTGGTGAACGAATCGTGCCGCTGCCTGGCGGAAGGGATCGCGATTCGCCCTTCGGACATCGACGTGGCTTGCGTGATGGGCATGGGCTTTCCCAGCTATCGCGGCGGGATCATGAAATGGGCCGATACGTTGGGGTCGAAGTACGTGTACGACACGCTCTCGCGCTGGGCCGGCGGACGGGGCGGGTCGATCTATGCCCCGTGCGATTACCTGAAGCAGAAAGCGCAGAAGGGGGAGAAGTTGGCGGGGTAGCAGCAAAACACTAGCCCGACGCGCCAGCGAGGGAATCTTGCGGTGCGACGCTTCAAATCCCTCGCTGGCGCGTCGGGCTAGTATGTGCGCGTCGGGCTAGTATGTACTGTGGCGTGAGCCGGTCGTTTGGTTCGATGGAGCTGATGGAGAGATTCCTGCCGCCGCAACGCAACAGCCGGCTGACGCCGGCCGCTCGCCATTTCTTGTTTTTTATTCACATCACCACAACGTACGAACAACATGCTTCACAAAACTACTCTAACAGCAGTCCGTTCATCGGTTTTCACACTCTCAATGTTCCTGGCAGTCGCGTCGATGGCCTGCGCGGCCGAGAAGATCGACGAAACGCCCCTGCCGCTGGAGCCGGCCCGGGCCTTCCCGAATCTTGAATTCATCCGGCCGCTGCTGCTCACGCATGCGGGCGATGGGTCGGGCCGCGTCTTCGTTTGCTCGCAATTGGGCAAGATTCACGTCTTCGACGGCGCGGACGAAAACGCCGACAAGACGCAAATCTTCTTGGATATCGAAAAGCGAGTCGTCTACAAGGACAACGAGAACGAAGAGGGCCTGCTGGGCCTGGCCTTCCATCCCAAGTACAAGGAGAACGGTCAGTTCTTTGTCTACTACACATCGACGGCTGCCCCGCACTTGTCGGTAATTTCCCGTTTCCGGGTCTCGAAGGATGACCCCAACCATGCCGACCCGAAGAGCGAAGAAGAGATCCTGCGCGTCAAGCAGCCGTTTTGGAACCACAACGGCGGCACGATCGTCTTTGGTCCCGATGGGTATTTGTACATCGCCCTGGGCGATGGCGGCCTGGCGAACGACCCGCTGAAGAATGGACAGAAGATGACCACGCTCTTGGGCAAGATCCTGAGGGTCGACGTCGACCACAAGGACGCCGGCCTGGAATACGCCGTGCCCAAGGACAATCCGTTTGTCGGCGCGAAGGACACGACCGGCGACGTCCGCGGCGAGATCTGGGCCTTTGGACTGCGGAACGTTTGGCGGATGGCCTTCGACCGCGCGACGGGCCTGTTGTGGGCCGGCGACGTGGGTCAGGACCTTTGGGAAGAAATCGACATCATCGTCCGCGGCGGCAACTACGGTTGGAGCGTGCGCGAGGCCAAGCACAAATTCGGTCCCAACGGCGCCGAACCGCGGCCCGACCTGATCGATCCGATTTGGGAATACCACCACGACGTGGGCAAATCGATCACCGGCGGGCAGGTGTATCGCGGCAAGAAGCTGCCGGTACTAGTCGGCTCGTACTTGTACGCCGATTACATCACCGGCAAGACCTGGGGGCTGAAGTACGACGAGAAGACTAGGGCCGTGACCGCCAATCGCGAGATCAAGGGGAACATCATGCCGGTCGTGTCCTTCGGCGAGGACGAAGCCGGCGAGGCGTACTACATGACGACACAAGGCTGGCTGTTTCGGTTTCGGGAGAAGAAGTGAGGATTGTCACTGGCTCCGCCAGTGTGATTCGCCGCTATTTGAGAGCACTGACAGAGCCTAGTGGGGCAGTGTGATTTCTGGGTGCCTGGGGTCGAACAAAGTGAGCCCACAGACGCGTATCAATCTGGGGGTTCGCCGACCACGAGTACGAGGTGCCCGTCAACCCCAGGCACGCAACCCATGGAATTCAGACTGACCGACTACCCAGATTCGGACCAGGCTCCCATCCGCAATCGCCTCACCCGGTTTGCTGATCTTTCAGCATGCGGGGCGCAATTTCCGGCCAATCCCACCCCCGCAAAATAACCTATATTTTCCCATACGCTCGGCCGGCCGCGGTCAGCGATGCGTAATCGCTCTTCAGCGGTTCGCCGGCCAGAACCTGGGAGGTTGCCAAACATGGGCGCGAAGCTGGCAATCGGTCTGACGGCCGGAGTGCTACTGCTGGGGACCTACTACCTGGAAGACGTCTGGGAAAAGGGCGTCGAGCTTCCCAAGGAGTTCACCGAGGGACCCGAGGCGCTTGTCTGGCTCAAGAAGAACCGCGGCGAGTCGGCACTGGCCTCGAATCGCTTTGGCGAAACGCAAAATGCGGCGCGCTTCGTCAGGCAGCTTTACGACGCGGGCGCGTTGCGGGTCATCGTGCCCGAGGGATCGATCACGAAGGACGACGTCGAGACGTATGCCGACTCGCTGGTCGTGACCTTGCCCACAGACCCCGCGCGGCGCGAGCGAGTCTGGCGGATCTGTGCCGAGGAGATCCGCCGCGCGGGCTTCAATCCCGAGGAAAGCAAGAACGAGAAGCAAGTGCTGCTGTGGTGGGATTGACTCCGATGACGAGTTGATCGATTTCTTCGGCACCGCCCGGCCCAGCCGGTCCGTGATCGACGGCAACCAGGACTTTTTCGAGGACTTGGATCGCGGCCAGGGCCGATACATCATCGCCTACGAAAAAGACCAACCGGCCGGAATCTGCTTCGCTGGATATTCGTACGATTGAATCGGCACGAAGTCTGTTGAACATGCCCGAAGGAAGCGTTTTGATGCTGCGCTCGCATCCCGACCCCGGAGGGGTCCCAGCCATTAGCCGGGGGTCGAGCGCAGCGATACCACCGGAAATGGAATTCGCGGAAACCATCGGTCGACCCTGAAGGGGTCGCAGCACCGACGACTGATGCTGCGACCCCTTCAGGGTCGTGTGTTAATGCGATGCTACGCATCCGGGGGTGTCGCTGCGCTCGACCCCCGGCTAGTGGCTGTAACCCCTCCGGGGTTGAATGGTCCCCGCATGAACTGCCTGGACTAGAAAAACGTTAGCGGTTCATCTTCGCCACGAACCGCACGCCGCTAGATTCTACGCTAGCGCCACTTCAGAAATCGCAAGCGACAAGAGTCCAAGCTCGGTCGCTGGCGAGCGCTTTGTGTTTCTGTTTCTCTCGTTTGATTTGTTTTCCACGCGGCCACATTTCTGTTAGACTGAGCCCAATCCTGTGGTGCGCCAATTCGTGCTCGCGCGTCCCTAGCATTCAGCGCGAGCGCGCCGCCGCAGGCAGACGGAGGCTCGGCAATGCTGGCGTTTTGCGATCCGCGACGAGCGCTCGGGCGACGCGATTTCCTGCGCGTCGGCTCGCTGGCCTTGTCCGGCGTTTCGCTCGGCCAGTTGTTGCAGGCACAATCCGCGGCCGGCGAGGCCCATCGATTGCTGACCGGCAAGTCGGTGATCTTCTTGTTCCTGCAGGGCGGACCGAGCCAGTTCGAGACGTTCGATCCCAAGATGTCGGCGCCGGCCGGGGTGCGATCCGCCACGGGTGAAATCGCCACGACGATTCCCGGGGTGACTTTCGGATCGAACTTCCCTAAGCTGGCCGAGCTGGCCAAACAGCTCACGATCGTGCGCTCGTTCACCACGGGCGACGCCAACCACGACATCAAGCCGCTGGTCTGCCGCGATACGTTTGGCGCCAGCCTCGGCGCGTTGTACGCTCGCGGCGCAGGCACCACCGATCCAGCCAGCGGCATGCCCCGCAGCGCACTTTTGTATCCGCGTGCGGTCGATCCCACGACTGGACCCGAGATTGTCTCGTTCGGTAATCATGGGGCGACCGGCGCACTAGGCGCCGGCTACGCGCCATTCATGCCAGGCGCCGGCGCGAACTTGCAGCAGGACATGCAACTGAAGCTGTCGACCGAGCGGCTCGACGACCGCCGCGCATTGCTCGGCCAGCTCGACCGGTTTCGCCGCTCGCTCGAAGCCTCGGGTCAGCTCGAGGGCCTCGATGCATTGCGTCAACAGGCCTTCAGCACGATCTTGCGGGGTGTGGCCGGCGCGTTCGATCTGGCCAAGGAAGACCCCGGCGTCGTCGCTCGCTACGATACCGCGCCCTTGGTGCGGCCCGATCAGATCAATCGCAAATGGAACAACTACCATCACTACGTCGACAACGGCAAGAGCCTGGGCAAGCTGCTGCTGTTGGCGCGGCGCTTGTGCGAAGCCGGCTGCGGCATGGTGACGGTCACCACCAGCTTTGTGTGGGACATGCACGCCGACGTAAACAATGCCACGATGGTCGAAGGCATGGGGTACATGGCGCCGCCGTTGGATCATGCCGTGAGCGCGCTCGTCAACGACCTGCGCGACCGTGGCCTGAGCGATCGCGTGCTCTTGGTGTGCTGCGGCGAAATGGGCCGCACGCCGCGGATTAACGCCCTGGGCGGCCGCGATCACTGGGGAAACCTGGCGCCTCTGTTGCTTTACGGCGCCGGCATGCCCCGCGGCGCAGTCCTGGGCCAATCGAGCCGCGACGGCGGCACGCCCGCCAGCGAGCCGATCACGAACAAACATCTCATCGCCACGGTGCTGCAAACGCTCCTGGACCCGGCCGAACTGCGCGTCACGCGCGGCATGCCCAACGAATTGGTCATGGCGGCCACGGCCGATCCAATTCCCGGCGTTGGGTGATTGGGCTCGGTCAAATCCATACTGGGGGTGGCTGGGGTCGAGCAAAGCGAGCCCCCAGTCCGTGATATCCCAAGCATCTACTCAGCGTGACAACCTTATCGATTGGGTTTGTTACATCTGCCCGAATCTTGCGCATAGGCCGTAAGAGACCTTCGGGCCAGATCAACCAGCTCGACATGCCAGCCCGTTTTGGCGACGGTCCTACTTCAACGCTAACAAGGGCTTTGTCATGAAAGTCTACGTCGAGTCAATCCTCCCCTGTGGGCACGAGCTCGCGTGGGCTGAAGTCCAGAAAAGTGCGCTGTTGGAAGAAGTCGCCTGGCCCATCGTCACGTTTCTCGCGGCCGCGGGCGGCGAGCCGTTCCCCGAACGGTGGGAGCAAGGCCCGCCGGTTCGTTGCCGATGCTACTTGTTTGGCCTCATCCCGCTGGGCACGCACAGTCTCGTGTTCGATCGCATCGATCCGGCGGCGCACAAAATCGATACGCTCGAGACCGACTGGCTGGTCCGCGTTTGGAATCACCGCATCAGCACGCAGCCAACCGGCGACGGCCAGACTCATTATTCCGATGCGGTCGAAATCCATGCCGGACTGCTGACTTTCGGTGTGTGGCTGTTTGCCAATGCGTTCTATCGATATCGGCAGCGCCGCTGGCGAAAGGTGGCCCAGCGACTGGAAGCCGAACATCTGGAAACCGAAGCGGGCTTTCTCGTGGGAGCAGTTGTGAAATAACTTTGCGAACGCGTTGGCCATCGCGTAGGCTGGCAAGATTGGGGGTGGCACGTCCCTGAGCGCAGCGAAGGGCGTGGTGGATCGACGCCCACGCCCTTCGCTGCGCTCAGGGACGTGCCACCCATCAATTACCGCACATGAAGTCTGCGCAATTTGTGACGGTCGTAGGGCTGCTGTACCTTTTGTACGGCGGCGATCACTGCAACGCCGCCGCGGTCGACCTGTCAAAGACCGTCGTCATCGCCGACGTCGCTGCTTCCCGACCTGAAAAAACAGCCGTCGAGATGTTGGTCGACGAAGTGTACAAACGCACGCAGCTTCGCTGGACGATTAGCGCCGCGTGGCCGGCCATCGGCACACCGGCCATCGTCGTCGGCCGTGCCGAGCAAATGCCGGCACTCGCCGGGCGGTTCGCCGCCGAGATCGCCAAGACGCCCGCGGCAAAATCGGCCGAAGGCTATCGGATTTTCGTCCTGCAAGATAAGTCGGGGCCAGCCGTGTTTGTCGTCGGCACGGATGCACGCGGCGTTCTGTTTGGCGTTGGCCGACTACTGCGTGCGTTGCGAATGATGCCCGGCGAAGCGTCGTTGGACGCTGGCTTTCAAATCGATACGGCGCCGGCGTACCCCTTGCGGGGGCATCAGTTGGGCTATCGACCCAAGACGAACAGCTACGATGCCTGGGACCTCAAGCAATGGGAGCAGTACTATCGCGACCTGGCCGTGTTCGGGGCCAATGCCGTGGAGCTGATTCCGCCTCGCTCCGATGACGACGCCACCAGCCCGCACTTTCCGCTGCCGCCGTTGGAGATGATGACGGGCATGTCGGGCCTGGCCGACAAGTACGGGCTGGACGTTTGGATCTGGTATCCGGCGATGGACCGCGACTATGCCGATCCGACCACGGTTGAAGCCGCGCTGGTCGAATGGGGCGACGTGTTCAAGCATTTGCCGCGGATTGACGCCGTGTTCGTGCCCGGCGGCGATCCCGGTCACACGCAGCCCAAGCACCTGCTGGCCTTGCTCGAAAAGCAAACGCAGGTCCTGCACCGCACGCACCCCAAGGCCCAAATGTGGGTCTCGCCACAGAGTTTCAACCAAGAGTGGCTCGACGAGTTTCTTGAGATTCTCAAACGCGACGAGCCAAAGTGGCTCAGCGGCATCGTCTTTGGTCCGCAAGTCCGTGTCAGCCTACCGCAATTGCGGGCCGCCATCCCTAAGCGTTACCCCATACGCCACTATCCCGACATCACTCACAGCCGCCAATGCCAGTATCCGGTGCCCGACTGGGACGTGGCCTTTGCCCTGGCGGAAGGCCGCGAGTGCATCAACCCGCGTCCGCTCGGGCAGGCGACGATCTTTCGCCTGTTGCAGCCCTATACGATTGGCTTTCTCACCTACAGCGAAGGCTGCAACGACGACGTGAACAAGGCCATCTGGAGCGGGCTGGGCTGGGATCCGAAGACGGACGTGAACGAAATCCTGCGCGACTACGCGGGCTACTTCATCGGCGACCCCTATCGCGACGATTTTGCAAAAGGCCTGTTGGCATTGGAACGAAACTGGCAGGGATCGATCGCGAAGAATAACGAGATTGAAAAGACCCTCGAACACTTTCAGGCGATGGAAACAAATGTCTCGCCGGAGGTGACGAAGAACTGGCGGTTCCAGCAGGCCGTGTATAGGGCGTATTGCGATGCGTACGTCCGCGGCCGACTCTACCGAGAGAACAGATGCCAGGAGTCATTCGCCCTGGCCGCGCTGAGCGACGTTAAAAAGGGAGATGCGCTGTCAGCCCTGACTGAAGCGGAGCGAATTCTCAACAGCTGGACTCTACCCGCGCGCCTCGTCGAGCTGAAAAAACGCATCACGGTGCTGGCCGACGACATGTTCCAGAGTATCCGTATGCAAACCAGCGTCGAAAAGTATAAGGCGATCTCCGTCGACCGCGGCGCGACGCTCGACCTGATCGACTATCCGCTCAACGACGGCCGCTGGCTATTGCAGCGTATTGCGGCGATAAAGAAGCTGCCTGACGAAGATGCACGGCTGCGCGGCATTCAAGAGATCATCAAATGGACCGATCCCGGCCCAGGCGGTTTCTACGATGACCTGGGCCATCCGGGTCGACAACCGCATGTTGTCGTGGGCGAAGGCTTTGAGCGCGATCCGGCATTTCTTGCGTCGTCGCACAACGGATTCGCCGGGCCAGACATGGTCCGCAATGCGCCCGGCGGGGGCCCGTCAGAATCGCAGGCATGGCGGATGTTCTGGCTCGATCACGCCGAGTCCTTGGTCGATGCCCCGCTGCTGATGAAATACACCGATCTCGACCCGGCCGCGCAGTATCGGTTGCGAGTCGTCTATGCGGGCGACGCTCCGCGTACCAAGATCCGCCTGGAAACCGGCACTGGAATCGAAATCCATCCGTACATCGACAAGCCCCGGCCCATTGCACCCTTGGAGTTCGACATTCCGGCCGCCGCGACCAAATCAGGCGAGCTAGTCCTGCGCTGGAATCGCGAGCCCGGCCTGGGCGGCAACGGCCGCGGCTGCCAGGTATCGGAAACGTGGCTGATGAAAAAGCCGCCGGGCAACTAAGCAAGGCTCGCAAGCTGTGACTTGTCGAATTCCACAATCACCGGTGGCTCGCAGCGGAAATCGCTGTAGCGGATCCACTGGGGGCGACCGCGCAGGTAAATCAGCCCCGGCCAGCTCTGCCGCTCATGGCCGCGAGGAAACTTGGCCAGGTACAGCGATTTCAGTTCTTCGAGTTCCGCGCCACTCGGCTCGTCGGCCAAGCCTTCGTACTGCACGGTCCGTTCGTCGCCGGGAGTGGTTCCGCCGATGACCAGTGCGATCGCCGCGTTGCGACGCAGGTTCTGTGCTTTGCGCGACTGCGCCAAAGTATCGAGAAAGATCTCGAAACTGTCCGTCACGACAATCCCAACGACCGCGGCCTGGGGCGCGCCCGTCGCTGAGACCGAAGCCTGCACGGCGTAGCGCTGGGCCCGCATGAATTCGAGAAGTTTCGCGCGCGTCACCGAGTTGCCTCCCGCGAGTCAGGCCGGCCATTTGCCGTAACATTTCGCGAAGCAAGCAGCCACCAGGCGAAGATGGCGGCGAGAATTAGATCGCCGGTTGCAGCCGCCACTCCGCGCGTAGGTGCTTCGCCAGCCAGCCAGAATATCAGGACGAGGGAAAACGCGCCCGCCTTTCCGATCGCGCCAAGCGCCACAAGCGGCCAATCGATGTTCCGCTGGCACGCTAGCCAGGCGTAAGCGCATCCAAAAAGCAGGACGAACAATGCCACGAGCGCCCGGTAGATGCCCGGCACAGCATTGGGTAAGCCCGCGAACTGGCCCAGCGGGGACGACGGAAAACCGAAAACCAGCGCGCCGAACAGGTTGAAGACGACACTTGCCGCCAGGCTGCAGCGCATGACCTTGTCGCGGCTCATGGCATCGCGGTCCACAACGCATCAGAGAGAATTCTGCCCGCACGTGCTCACGAAAACGCCTTCCGCAACTCATCCATCAATGGCGGGCAGGCAACTCGTGGATCTTCTTTCTCCTCGAACTCGAGCACGATATAGCCGCGATAGCCGGCCGTCGTCAGAATCTGCGCGAGCCGGCGGAAGTCTGACTTCTGCCGCGTTCCGCCCGCGGGCTCGATCGAAACCTTCACTTGCACGTTGATCGAATACGGTGCGAGCTTGGCCAGGTCCCCATAGATGTCGGAACTGCGGAAGTTGCCCGTGTCCATGTTCACGCCAAACCAGGGGCTGTTCACATCGCGAACCAAGGCCAGCAGGTCGTCGACTTCGGTCGTCAGGCCGCCGTGGTTCTCCAGCGCCAGAAACGTGCCGTGCTTGCCCGCGTAGTCGCAGCACTCTTGCATGCCGGCGACCGCCAGGCGATGGGCGTCGGCCTTCGCTTGTCCCTGGCCCGCCTTGCCGGAAAAAATGCGGATGACCGGCGCGCCGAGGATCTCGGCGTTGTCGACCCAGCGCTTCACCAGCGCGATCTGTTCGTCGCGGGCCTTTCCGGGCGGAAGGCACAAGTCGTTGCCCACGGCCGTGCCCGTGATATCCAACCCCAAGCGGAAGCTCAGGTTCTTGACGTGCCTGAGGTAATCGCCGGTGACGTTCTCTGGAAAGTAGTACGAAGTAAGCTCCGTCCCTTCGAGCCCCATCTTGGCGCAGTCGACGATAAAATCATCGAGCGAAAGTTTGGGTGACTTGCCCGTGAGCAAATCGCGATAGCTATACGCGGCCAAGCTGAACTTGAACCTGGCCTTTCCCAAGTCACTGCGAGGCACGGGCTCAATGGCCGGCGCCGACAAGGGAAACATTCCTCCCGCGAGTCCACCCACAGCGCCGGCGGCAACGAGCGTGGCATCGCGCAGGAATGCGCGGCGATTGCTATGCGACAACATGATTGGGACCTCCCAATGGTTTGGAGCGAGTGGTTCGGTTGCGAAGTTGACGGATATTCTAGCAGCCGGCGCGGCACGTACCATGCCTGCACGGACGGGTGCCATGCCATCACATCCGTTAGGCGGGGCAGACATGTTGTAAACTCGAAGCACTCGACGGCATGCTCACCCGCCGCGTTCAACCGCTTGCCAGCTCACCGCTGATCGCGCGGCGTGAGAGCATGGCACCCAGACCGCGTCGCAGCGTGGATTCGGGCAAAAACGCCAGATTCGCGATCATCATCACCGCGGCGAAGGCCACCATGCCCGTCAGCAGGGCCAACAGCGTCCACACGACGCAGCCGATGACGATCAACAGCGGCGCCGCCAGTCGGTTCCATGCCAATAGCGCAAACGCCGCCTCGAAGGCCACGATCGAATGGGTCCAGGCGTTGACGACCCAGGGGTGTGCATACAGCCCGCTGAAGTCAACCAGTGCCGAGTCGGGCCGGCCGATCAACCACCATACGGCGCTGCCGTCCCACCACACGCCGCCTTGCAGTTGCGCGAGCAGCATCATGACATAGACGACTGTCAGATGAATCTGGATCAGCCGAATGGCAATCGTCGCGGCCCAACTATTCGAGGGTCGCGTACTTGGAGGTTGCGGTTTGGCGGAGAGGTGCGCCGGCGTTGTCGCCGTGCGACGGCCGGCCAGCAGCCGATCCAGCGACAAGTACACGCCCGAGGGTCCCAGGCAGAGATAGAGCATCAAGAACGCCAGCACGAATTCGGCTTCATACACCAGAATCGGTGCGCGATGAATGTACGAGAGCACGACCACCAGCGCCAGCACGCTAGTGACTCGCGTAAAGAGGCCCAACGCAAACAAAACCAGTACGAACAGGCTGGCAACGTGCGCGGCCCACAGGCTGCTGGCGGTCGTCGTGTAGCATAAGTACGACCAGCCGCAGAAATCACCGCGCAACTGCTCGACGGCGTCGACGGTCAGATACCCACCCGGCCCAAAGAACCGCTGCAAGTCGGGCGTATAACTGAGCACCATCAGGAACGCCAGCGCGCCGGTCAGCACGCGCACGAGCGACAGCAACAGCGGATCGGAAGGCATGAACCAGAAGCGGTTCCAGCCTTGACCGAAGCGGTCGCACAGCGTTGTAAAATATTCGGAGATCGCGGCAATAATCATGATGTCAACGGATTAGGGGCTCCGCGCGGCGGGCGCCGCGTCGACCTTTGATTCTTGCTTGAGCAGGTTTACGCGCCCGCCCGAGATCCAGGCCCGCGCGGCGTACACGTCGCGATAGTTCTGCCAGACTTTTTCGTCACGCGGATCGTAGCGACCCATTTCCGGCGGTGTGTTGTGGCCCCGCACGCGGATGATCGCACTCTTGCCGCCGGTTTCAGCCAGGATCCGCGCGGCGAGACCCTGCATCACAATGTCTCGCGCCGGCTCGAGGTCCGGAATGGTGCTGAACAGCGCCAAGCGATACGCCAACAACTGCCAACGGCGGCGGGCCAATGGCGATCGGATCGCGGGATCGGGAAAAATGACCGTTTCGGTCGAGCCATCGGGCATCGAGACATCGGCCGTGATCGAGTGGTCGACGTCGATCGCTTCGGCGTGCGTCAAATAGTAGTCGTAAGAATCGTCAATCCAGAGCAATTGCCGCAAATGCCGGAGGCCCTGGACCTGGCCCAATGTCTGTTCGAGTGGCGACTCACTGACATCGCGTGCGATCACGCCTACGGCCAGCGTGAACAGATAAATAAAGAGCGCCAAACTGATGGCCGTGCGGAGGTGCTGCGGGGGCAGCGCCGCTGGGTCGGTAGGCGACGGGGCGTTGGCTGGGGGGGAGGGCATCGGCAGTCAGAGAGCCGGGGCGGGGAATGCAGCCCGACGCGGGGGAAACGGGCCGGGGCACCGAAAGTGTACAACGAAACTCGCGCTCGCGAAGCCGCCGCCGGAAAAAATTCCCCAGATTGCGGAAATCCCCACCGCGCCTACCAGACCGCCAAGGCGAGCGGCCGGCGTAAGCCGGCTGTTTTATTGAAGCGGAGTCGACGTACCAAGTAGGAAACGCAGACCAAGCGTCCCAGCCGACCGCTCGCCAAATTGGCCGCCGTCGGACAACAAACCGCTTGCCCCACACCCACTTACCGGCCGACAATGCACATCGATCAGGGCCACAGAAGGGCATCGCTCCACCCCATCCTTCACCCCCGAACCGCGAGGATTCCATGAAACCCAGCGTTGCACGCCCGCGCACACTGGTTCGAGTCGCGATCCCGTTCGTTCTGACCGTTGGGGCCCTTGCAATCGCGGCGGCCGCCGCGGCCCAAGAAACGGCCCTGGATCGCTACATCGCCAAGCCCGATCCGACGTTCAAGTGGAAGCTCGACCTGACGATCCCCGGCGAGGGCTACACCACTTACCTGCTCGACCTGACGAGCCAGACTTGGCGCTCAGCCGCCGACGTCGATCGGCCCGTTTGGAAGCACTGGCTGACGATTGTGAAGCCCGCCAAAGTAACATCCAACAAGGCCTTTCTGACGATCGGCGGCGGCAGCAATCGCGACGAAGCGCCCACGGCCGCGCCACAACGATCGGTCGACTTGGCGCTGGCCACAAACACGGTCGTGGCCGACCTGGGCACGGTCCCGAACCAGCCGCTGTTCTTTACCGACTCGAAGGACAAGGGCCGCTCCGAAGATGACCTGATCGCCTACAGCCGCGTCCGCTTCATGCAAACCGGCGACGAAACGTGGCTCGTACGGCTGGCGATGGTCAAAAGCGGTATCCGTGCGCTGGACGCCGTGCAGCAGTTCCTGGCCAGTCCTGCCGGCGGCGAGCTCAACATCAACCAGTTTGTTGTCGCCGGCGGCTCGAAACGGGGCTGGACCACGTGGCTGGTGGGCGTGGAAGATCCGCGCGTCATCGCCATCATTCCGCTGGTGATCGACGCGCTCAATTCCGAATCCGTCGCGCGGCACCATTTCGAGTCCTACGGCTTCTTCTCGCCGGCGCTGGGCGATTACGTACGCCACAAGCTGTTTCCCGACAAAGTGGGCACGCCCGAGTACCGCGCGGTGTTGGCCATCGAAGACCCGTACAGCTACCGGAACCGCGAGCGGCTGAAGATGCCCAAATTTCTGATCAATGCCTCGGGCGATCAGTTTTTCTTGCCCGACAATTCGCAGTTCTATTATGCCGACTTGCCCGAGGAGAAGTACCTGCGGTACGTTCCCAACGCCAAGCACAATCTGGAGGGGAGCGACGCCCGCGAGAGCCTGCAAGCGTTTTACCAGTCGGTGCTCGAGGGCAAACCGCGGCCCAAGTTCTCGTGGACAAAGCGGGCCGACGGCTCGCTACGTGTGGCCGTGAGGAACAAACCTCGCGAGGTGCATCTCTGGCAGGCCACGAACCCCAAGGCTCGCGACTTCCGCGTCGATACGATCGGCAAGGCCTACACCAGCACGCCGCTCGCGGAAGAATCGCCGGGCGTGTACGTCGGCAACGTGGGCAAGCCTCCGGAAGGCTTTACGGCCTTTTTTGTCGAGCTGGTGTACGACAGCGGCTATACGTATCCGTTCAAGTTCACCACGGAGGTGAGCGTCGTGCCCGACGTGCTGCCGTACCGCTGGGGCTCGGCAGGAAAACCGCAGTAGCTGTGCGGATTCGCCCAGCGGAGTGTACAGTCTCGGCCAGGCTGGTATCCTGTCGCATCGTCGGCGCGGCGGTCATACGCGTGAAAATCCCAAACATGGAAAGAGGGAAACGAGCATGAAATCCTACGTTATGCTAGCGGTTGTCGCACTTTGCGCGCTCGTGGCACAGCCTGCCCGGCCACAGGAGAACAAAGAGCAGGACATGAACTTCTGGATGAAAAAGAAGCTCGACTATTCGCAAGCCATCCTATCGGGACTGGCGACCGCCGACTTTGACGCGATCGGCAAGAATGCCACAAGCATGGACCGGCTGAGCAAGCTCGAAAAGTTTGTCCGCAGATCCGACGCCGAAGAATACCGCGCCCAATTGCGCGTCTTTCTGGCGGCGAACAAAGACCTGATGACCGCGGCGGAAAAGAAAAACATCGACGGCGCGACGCTGGCCTTCACGCAGATGACACTCAGTTGCGTCAATTGCCACAAGGCATTGCGCGACGAGAAGAAAAAGTAACAACTTCGTTGCGAACAATCTACAGTGGCAGCGAACGATTCGACGGTTCAACCATCATGAGCATTTGGCGTTTCGCCCACTGGCTTTCCGAAACGCCGGACGCTGCGCGGATTACCTTGGGCGAGGGCGATACGCCGCTGGTGCGCTCGCGAAGGATTGGCCCAGCGATCGGCCTGCCGAACTTGTACTTCAAGCTCGAATCGACCAACCCGACAGGTTCGTACAAAGATCGCTTTGCCGCGGCGGCCGTATCCCACATGCTCGCCCACGATGCTCGGCTGTGCCTGGCCACCAGCAGTGGCAATGCGGGCGCCGCCTTGGCAGCCTATTGCGCGGCGGCGGGAATTCCCTGTTACGTCGCGGTGTTCGATTCCGCGGCCCGCAACAAGCTACGGCAAATCATGGTCTACGGCGCGAAGATCTTTGCGATCCGTGGATTCGGGCTGGATGCCACGGTTACCGACCAGGTTCTCGAACGGCTCTCGCACTTGGCAGTGGAGCGACAAGCCGCGTTGCAGATCAGCGCTTATCACTATTCCTCCGCCGGAATGGCCGGCGTCGAAACGCTGGCCTACGAGCTGGCCGAGCAACTGCCCGAACGGCTAGATCATGTCTTCTGTCAGGCGGGCGGAGGCGGCATGACATTGGCCGTTGCCCGCGGCTTCGAGCAATTGCGCAGGCAAGCCGACGGAAACCCGCGCGTGGCGATCGAGTGCGTGCAACCCGAAGGGAATAACACGATCGCGGGCCCGCTTGCACGCGGCCTCTCACGGGCGTGTGCCATCACGTCCACGACCAAGGTGAGCGGCCTGCAAGTGGCCAACGTCATCGACGGCCACGACACACTGGCCGCCTGCCGAGCGAGTGGTGGCACGGGCCACGTGGTGAGCGACGAGCAGGTCTTTGCCGCGCAAGCAAGACTTGCCCGTGAGGAAGGTATCTTCTGCGAACCGGCGGCGGCCGTCGCGCTGGCCGGCGCGATGGCAGCCCGACAATCAGGATACCTCCGACCCGAAGCGGTCGTGGTATGCTGCGTCACGGGCATTGGCTTCAAGGATGAAGCGGCCGCCGAACGCATTGTGGCCGGCGCCGAGTGTCCGATGCTCGAGCACGTCGACCAGATCGATGCGTTCTTGCCGAGCGGGTAGCACTGCCGAGCGATCCCGCAGCATGGACGAGTTATCGTTCGGAGCCCCGCCAGGGGCGAAACATGCTAGTGGTTTGTCCAGTTGAAGTTTACCAGTTGGCGAATTCAGCGAATTTACCGGCGGACCATGGAATCGTCGGGGATTACCATTGGAAACCACCGAACCAGGCGAACGGCTTCAATTAGTAAACTCGAACT
>Ga0163144_10004752_pt1 | contig 30467 bp, 21 predicted proteins | sample OliLak19BULKMAT1_FD_123175 | JGI IMG/M metagenome (GOLD analysis project Ga0163144, IMG submission 123175) | Freshwater microbial mat bacterial communities from Lake Vanda, McMurdo Dry Valleys, Antarctica - Oligotrophic Lake LV.19.BULKMAT1 | ecosystem: Environmental > Aquatic > Freshwater >... | reverse complement strand
TCGATCTCGACCGCGAGCAAGATGTGCCCGCCCTGCCCGACGCGCTCGGCGAGCAGCTGAAACGAACACACCCCGGTGCCGGGCTCCTCGACGTGCAGGTGCACGAGCGATTGCCCCCACGCGCCGAGCAGCTCGTCGTACACGGCGTCGAAGCCCGGCACGACGACGGACTGGAACAGGAAGAACGCGCGGAGCTCCTGGCTCGAGTAGACTTGCACGTGCGCGTGCCCGAGCTTGCGTGCACGCGCGCCGAGCCGCGCCGCGAGCGGTGCATCGAGCACCTCTGCGACGATCACCGGCCGCGCCGCGTCGGGACCGGCGCGACACAGCTCTTCGAGCTTCAGCAGCGCCGTCGTCGTGCGTCCGTCCGACGCCTCGGCAGTGCCGGCGACGAACATCACGGCGTCGAGATCGGCGACGTGCCCGAATCCGCCGGGCAGATCGACGAGGTGCCGGCTCGCCATCCAGTCGGCGACCTCGATGCGCAGACGCCCGCGACCACCGGTGACCTCCGGGAGCAGAACGGCGAACTCGGCGTCGCCGACCGGCTCGAACACACCGTGACGACCGGGCAGCAGCCGGCGATGCACGAGCTGCGTGTGAGCGTCGAGCGTCGCGATCGCAGCCATGCGTGCCGCTTCGTCGTCGACGAGCACGAGCAGCTCGCCACCAGGGTCGCTGCGGAACAGCTCCTCGAGCATGTAGATCGTGCCGGGACGGAAGCCGCACATGAGCACGCGCGTCGTCTTCGGTCGCCGCGTTCGCGCGAGCACAGGCAGCTTCTCGGCGAGCGGTGCCGTGCTCGGCCGCGGCGCCGCATCCCAGTTGTCGACCCACCGCCGCACCGCGAGGAAATTCGCCGCGACACCGATGAACCCGCGCACACGCGACTCGTCGAGCTCCAGCTCCGCAGCGGGATTGATGACGACGTCGACCGCACCCTCGCGGCCGTCGCGATCGAGCAGCACGCCGAGCGGAATCACCGGCCCCCGGTCGCCGCCCGCGTGCGCACCGATCTCGGTGAGGCGCCGCATCAGCGGCCCCGCCTTGCCACCGACACCCTGCGGTCGCGCGACCTGAAAGCCGAGCCCGCCGACGTCGAAGAAACACGTGTACAGCTCGTGGCCGACGTTCGTCAGCAGGATCGCGAGCAGGTCACCGAGGCCCGGCCGACGCACGACGCCGGCGAAGAACAGGGCGAGCAGCTTCTCGGTCGGCAACACCCAGCCGCGAAAGCACGTGCCTGCGGTCGCGAGCGCGGCATGGGCGGCGGCGACGTTGCTGTCGTCGAGGATCTCCGCGATGACGAGCCGCGTGCGACCGGTGCGGCACAGACCGTTGCGCTCCGCCGCGCGCACGCGCTCGACGAGGGTGAGCAGCATGCGGATCGTCTGTGCATCGGGATGTGCACGCGCCGGCTCCGCGAGCAGCAGCACGCGCTTCGCCTCGACGAGGTCGCCGCGGACGATGAGCTCCTCTTCGTCGAGCGGTCGGGCCCGATACGCGACGCGCGACATCGCTTGATCGCGCAGGAAGTCCGGCGCGTCGGGCGCATCGCCGATCACCAGGAAGCGCGGGCGGATGATCCCGCGCCGCCGCAGATCCGACCACCACCGCAGCGACAGCGGGCGCGAGCCGCTCGGGAACAGCTTGCGGTAGTACGCGACGACCTCGTGCAGCAGCCGCTGCACCGGGGGCGTCATGTTCACGATCACCGTGTGATCGGCGAAGCCCGGCGGTCGCATGCGCGCGTGCTCGACCAGCTCGCGCACGACGTCGCTGCCGAGACCGATGAGGAACGACACGAGCAACAGCCCGAACACGGTGAGCCCGAGGCTCACGATCACCGTCGGGATCGCGTTCGGAGCCTCGAGCATGTTGCCGGGGTCCTGCACCTGCCGGAACGACCACCACAGCAGCAACCAGAAGCTGCGATCGGCATCATCGATGTCGCCGTCGTCGTCCGCGTCGAACGGGATGTCGTGCGCATGATGCAGCACCACCGCACCGGCGAACGACATCCCCCCGACGACCACGCCCATCAAGGCGACCTGGCGCAGCCGCTCGCGGCGCGCGAGGATCGACCACGTGTCGACGAGCACGCGGCGCCAGTAGCCGACCAGCGCGAGCAGACGCAGCAGTCGCACGACCCGCAGCCACCGCGCCCCGTCCGCCCCGAGCGGCAGCGGCAAGAACGACAACAGCGCGACGGCGTCGATCGCGAGCATGCCGAACGCGGACGCGAACGAGCGCGACGGCGCGGGATCGACCACCTCGACGCCGATCACGCTCTGTGGCCGCGGCCTCGTCGTCACCGAGACGGCGAGCACGCGTAGACACAGCTCGGCGGCGAACAACAGCAGGAAGCCCAGCTCGAGCCGCTCGAACATCGGGATCGGCAGCAGGCTCGCGAGGATCGCGACGCTGAGGATTACGCGCACGGGTCGGCGCTCGAGCAGCCGATCACAGCCGAGCCCGAGGCGGACGATTCGCTTGCCTAAGGTCGTGCGCATCCGCGTGGGCGGTGAGGATAAGGCAGTTACTCGCGGGGCGTAGGGCGGCGTCTCGTCTGGTAGCCTCCACCCAGCGAGGCCAAGCGACGTGAGTACCCGCATCGAATCCGACAGCATGGGCAAGATCGAGGTCGCCAGCGACCGCTACTGGGGTGCGCAGACCGAGCGCTCGCTGCATCACTTCGACATCGGCAACGACACGTTCGGGCGCCCGATGATCCGCGCGCTCGGCCTGCTCAAGAAGGCCGCCGCGATCGTCAACGGTCAGCTCGACGTGCTGCCGGCCGACAAGGTCGCGCTCATCGTCCGCGCCGCCGACGAGGTCATCGACGGCAGGCTCGACGCCCACTTCCCGCTGCACGTGTGGCAGACGGGCTCGGGTACCCAGAGCAACATGAACGCGAACGAGGTGATCAGCAATCGCGCGATCGAGATGGCCGGCGGTGAGATGGGCAGCAAGACGCCGATCCATCCCAACGACGACGTCAACCGCGGGCAGTCGAGCAACGACACCTTCCCGACCGCGATGCACATCGCCGCGGGCGAGCAGACCGTGCACCACGTGCTGCCGGCGGCGAAGGCGTTGCGCGACGTGCTCGACGCGAAGGCGAAGGCGTTCGCGGGCATCGTGAAGATCGGCCGCACGCATCTGCAGGACGCGACGCCGGTGACGCTCGGTCAGGAGGTCTCGGGCTGGGTCGATCAGATCGATCACGGCATCGCGGCGATCGAGCGCGCCCTGCCCCACGTCTGGGAGCTCGCGCTCGGCGGCACCGCGGTCGGCACCGGCCTCAACACGCACCCGCGCTTCGCCGACACCGGCGCCGCGAAGATCGCCGAGCTCACCGCGCTGCCGTTCGTGTCGGCACCGAACAAGTTCGCGGCGCTCGCGGGGCACGAGGCACTCGTCGGATTGCACGGAGCGTTCCGCGTGCTCGCGGCCGCGCTCAACAAGGTCGCGAACGACGTGCGCTGGCTCGCCTCGGGTCCGCGCTCGGGCATCGGCGAGCTCGTGATCCCGGAGAACGAGCCGGGCTCGTCGATCATGCCCGGCAAGGTCAACCCGACCCAGTCCGAGGCGATGACGATGGTCTGCGCACAGGTCATGGGCAACGACGTCGCCGTCGGCATCGGCGCGATGAACGGCAACTTCGAGCTCAACGTGTACAAGCCGCTCATCATCCACAACACGCTGCACTCGGCGCGTCTGCTCGGCGATGCATGCAACATGTTCCGCGAGCACTGTGCGGTCGGCATCGAGCCGAATCTCGCGCGCATCACCGAAAACCTCGAGCGCAGCCTCATGCTGGTCACCGCGCTCAATCCCCACATCGGGTACGACAACGCGGCGAAGATTGCGAAAAAGGCCCACACGGATGGCACCTCGCTACGCGAGGCCGCGGTCGCGCTGGGTCTCGTCGCCGCCGAAGACTTCGACAAGCTCGTCGACCCCAAGAAGATGGTCTGAATGTCAGCCGACCCAATAGGCCCACAGGGCCGTGAAGACAATCCCCTGCTGCAAGTCCGCTTCGAGGTGCCGTTCACGACGATCGGTGCCGCGCACGTCGAGCCCGCGATCGACGTGCTGCTCGCCCGCGCCCGCGCCGACATCGAGACGATCGCCGGTGCGGCCGAGCCCGCGACCTACGACAACACGCTCGGTGCGCTCGAGCGCGCGGGGCTCGGGCTCGAGTACGCGATGGGCATCATCGGCCACCTCGAGTCGGTCGCGACGAGCGACGCACTGCGTGAGGCATACAACGCGGTGCAGCCGAAGGTCGCCGCGTATTCCTCTTCGATCCCGCTGCATGCGGGGCTGTGGCGCCGGCTGCAGGCGCTCGGGCGCAGCGCCGAGGTCGCGACGCTCGATCCGACGCGTCGTCGCCACCTCGACAAGACGCTGGATGAGTTCCGCCGTCACGGCGCCGAGCTCGACGACGCGGGCAAGGCCGAGCTGCAGCGCATCGACGTCGAGCTCGCGAAGGTGACGACGAAGTTCTCGGAGAACGTGCTCGACGCGACGATCGCGTGGGAGCTGCTCGTCACCGACGAGCACATGCTCGCCGGGCTGCCGCCCTCCGCCCTCGAGGCCGCTCGCGCGAGCGCAACCAGCAAGGGCAAGGCCGGGTTCCGCTTCACACTGCAGGCGCCGTCGATGATCGCCGTGCTCACGTATCTCGACGACGCGGGGATCCGTCGCGACGTCTGGCACGCGAGCAACACCCGCGCGACGACCGAGCCGTTCGACAACCGCCCGGTGATGGCGGAGATCGTCGCGCTGCGCGCTCGCAAGGCGAAGCTGCTCGGGTTCGGCGACTTCGCCGATCTCGTGCTCGTCGATCGCATGGCAAAGACGGGCGCACGCGCGCGCACGTTCATCGAGGAGCTGCGCAGCAAGAGCGAGGCGGCGTTCGCCCGCGAGAACGACGAGCTGCTCGCGTTCCGTCGCGAGATCGATGGGCCGAGCGCACCCGCGCTCGAGCCGTGGGATGTCGCGTACTGGTCCGAGAAGCAACGGCGCGCGCGCTACGACTTCGACGAGGAAGCACTGCGTCCGTACTTCGCGTTCGACCGCGTGATCGAGGGCATCTTCGCGATCGCCGGACGGCTGTACGGCGTGAAGGTCGAGCCCGAGCCCGCATTGCCGGTGTGGCACGCGGATGTGCGCGCGTATCGATTCCTCGATGCCGATGGCACCAAGCTCGGTGCGTTCTACGTCGATCCGTATCCGCGCGAGACCAAGCGCGACGGCGCGTGGATGAACGGGCTCATCACCGGCAGGCCGACGCCCGCCGGCTTCGAGCCCCACCTCGGGCTCATCTGCGCGAACCTCAGCGAGCCGCTGCCAGGGCGCGGTGGTTCTCCGGTGGGTGGCCTGCTCACGCATCGCGAGGTCGAGACCGTCGCGCACGAGTTCGGTCACCTGCTGCATCACCTGCTGTCGAAGGTCAGCGTGCGTGCGCTCGGCGGCACGAACGTCGCGTGGGACTTCGTCGAGCTGCCGTCGCAGATCATGGAGAACTGGTGCTGGGAGCGCGAGGCGCTCGACCTGTTCGCGCGGCACATCGACACCGGCGAGACAATTCCCGACGAACTGCTCGAGCCGATGCGCCGCGCGCGGGTGTTCCGGGCCGCTGCGGCGATGATGCGGCAGCTCGGCTTTTGCGACGTCGATCTGTCACTGCACACTCGCTACGAACCGAGCATGGGCGACGTCGCCGCCTACGCGCGATCGATCATGCAGCGCTATGCACCGGCGCCGCTGCCGAGCGACTACGCGATGATCGCGAGCTTCGGCCACCTGTTCGCGCATCCGGTCGGCTACGCGGCCGGCTACTACTCGTACAAGTGGGCCGAGGTCCTCGACGCCGACGCGTTCGATCGCTTCGAGCGCGAGGGCCTGTTCAACCCCGCGACCGGGGATGCGTTCCGGCGCACGATCCTCGAGCGCGGTGACAGCGGTGATCCGAGCGCGTTGTTCCGCGAGTTCCGTGGACGCGAGCCCGACCCGCTACCGCTGCTGCGACGCAGCGGACTGGTGTGAGGCTGGTTTGATCATGGCGGCTGTCCCTCGCATCGGCATCTCGGCGAACTTCTTCCACGCCGATCCTCTACGTGCGGTGTTCCGCCACAAGACGCTGCAGTACGTCGAGGAGCGCATGGCGCTCGCGATCTTCCGCGCCGGCGCGGTGCCGGTGATGCTGCCGGATCTCAAGGCCGCACCCTCGCGCGCGGCGGTGATGGATCTGGTCGACGGGCTCGTGCTGGCCGGCGGTGCGGACGTGAGTCCCGAGACGTACGGGCAGACGCCGCTCAAGGACACGTGGAAGGGTGACCCGGTGCGCGATGCGTACGAGTGCGAGCTCGTGCAGCTCGCGACCGAGCGCAGCCTGCCGGTGCTCGGGATCTGCCGCGGGATCCAGATCCTCAATGTCGCGCTCGGCGGCACGCTCTATCAAGACATCAACACCCAGGTCGAGGGCACGTTGGTTCATCGCGACTGGCATCACTACGACGACAACGGCCACGAGATTCGGCTCGATCCGGACAGCTGGGCATCGCGCGTCTACGGTGGCGCCTTGTCGCTCGCGGTGAACAGCGTCCATCACCAGGCGATCGCGACGCTCGCTGTGGGTCTGCGCGCGACCGCGTGGGCTCCGGATGGGATCATCGAAGCCGCGGAGTCGACGGATGCGGCGCGGTGGATCAGCGCGGTGCAGTGGCACCCCGAATGGCTCGAGCCCGAACGCGTGGCCGAGGGCGGACCCGACGCTGGCCGCGCCGACGGTGCGACGATCTTCGCCGCGTTCGTCGGCGAGTGCGCGGCGCGGATCTGATTTGATCCACAACTCAGAACCGCAGCACGCCGAAGCGGCTCGCGGTCTGGGTGCCGCGCTTCTTCGCGCGGTGACGATCGACGCCGATCAGGGCGAGCCCGACGACGAGCACGCCGAGCCCTCCGGCGAGCACCGCGATGCCGGGCACGCGGAACTCGGTGCGCTCGGTGTCGAGCTCCATGTCGACGTCACGCGGTGGTCGCGTGACGACCACCGCCCCCGCGACGATGCCGACGAGGCCGAGCGCCGCGACGCCGATGCCGGCCTTGCCGATCGGTGACAGCGATCGATCGCGGGCCGGCGTGTCGGGGGTGATCTGCGACGACGTCGGTGTCGTCGTCGTCGTCGCCGCCGGATCGGGCGGTGGTGCCGGCGCAGCGGGAAGCTGCGGCATCACGGCGTCGATCGCCTTCTCGACGTGATCGACGAGCTCGTTCTCGGTGCACATCTCGCAGGTGGTGGCGCTCTCGCTACCGGCGATGGGCCCCTGACCGTCGTGGATCGAAACGTTGCACGTGTAGCCGGGCGTCTTGCCGAGCGGCTCGATGCGCACGACGAGGCGCGGATCCTGCTCACCGCGCGCGGGCAGCACCTCGCGCTTGCGCAACAGCGCATCGGCACGCGCGCGCACGCGGTCGATGATCACTGCGGAGCCATCGCCGAGGTCGGCCTCGATCACGAGATCGGCGCGGACCGGGCCGCGCTCCTGCGCAGACACTTCGGTGCCCGGCGGCGCCGCACCGACCGTCGTCGGCGCCGACGCGAGCGCAATCGCGGTGACGAGGGCGAGGATGCGAGGGGCCGGCACGGACGCGATCATCCTAACCGCCCTTGCTGCGCTCCGCGCAGTTCTTCGCGATCTTCGCGTCGGCCCCCGTCGCTTTCTTGCCGGCCTTGGCACACTCGGCGAAGCGCTCGAGGTTGAACAGTGCGTTGACCTTCATCGACACCGCCTCGGCACGGTGGCTGCCGCCCCAGCACGACTTGTTTCCGGCGTTCGCGAGCACCGCGGACCAGTTGCGCTTGCTCCTCGCGCTTTGTCCAGCGGCGCGGTGCTGCTTGCATGCGGGCGTGTCGACGGGCGACGTCCCCTTCGGCGACGCCTTGGTCGGCGCGAGGTCGGCGGGGGCCGGATCGACCGGAGGATCGGCCGGAGGATCGGCCGAAGGATCGACCGAAGGATCGACCGGAGGATCGATCGGCGGATCGGCAACGGGCTGTGCCATGGGCTTCGGGACCGGATCGACCGACGGCGGATCGACCGGCGGCGGATCGACCGGCGGCACATCCTGCTTCATCGGAGGGGTCGGCTCCGGTGCGGGCTCGGCGGTCGCGAGCTTGTCCTCGACCTTCGCGTCGTTCGTCGACCCCTTCGGTGGCTCACCGTCCTGGGTTGCCGCAGTGATCCGCCAGGCACCGATTCCGAGCGCGACGAACAACACCGCTGCGCCGACGACGATCCACGGAACACGCCGCGGCGCCGGCTCGTCGATCGCGTGCGCCCGATTGACCGCGATGCGATCGACCCGCGTCCGCGCTGCGGCGTCGATCGGCACGAGCGCCGTCGACGTCACCGGCGGATCGAGCATGGCGAGCACCGCCATCACGGTCGGTGGCCGCCGATCCGGATCGATCTCGAGACACGCATGGCACAGCGCGACGAGATGATCCGGGACGCCTTCGCGCAGCATCTCGAGTCGCGGCGCCCGCTCGGTCGTCTTGCGCGTGAGCACCTCGACGTAGTTGTCGCCTACGAACGGTGGCATGCCGGCGATGAGCTCGTAGAACATCGCGCCGAGCGCATACACATCGACGCGCGCATCCGGGGCCCGCCCCTTCGCCTGCTCGGGCGCCATGTACTCGGGCGTGCCGAGCGTGTGCCCCGGCTGCGTCAGCCGGCGCTCCTCGGCCGCACGATCCGCGCTCGCGGCAATTCCGAAGTCGAGCAGCTTCACCACGGTGCCACCTGCCCGCTCGACGAGCATGACGTTGTCCGGCTTGAGATCGCGATGGATGATGCCGACCGCGTGGGCGGCCGCGATACCGCGCGCGATCTCGCGGAAGATCGTGACGGCGCGATCGATCGGCATTGGTCCCGTGTTGCACAGCTCGTCGTACAGCGACCTGCCATCCAGGTGCTCCATCACGAGATACAGCCGACCGTCGGGCAGCGTGCCGGCATCGAACACCTCGACGATGTTCGGATGCCCGGCCGCGCTCGCGGCGCGCGCCTCATCACGGAATCGCCGCGCGACCGTCTCGTGCGCGCTCCACTCGCGTGTCAGCACCTTCACCGCGACCTTGCGCCCGACCGTGACGTGCTCCGAGAGATACACCGTGCCCATGCCGCCACGGCCGAGCTCCGCGGTGATCCGATACCGCTCGGCGATCACCAGGCCGACGGGCAGTTCCTCGCCGTCGAGCACGGGGACCGCATCGATCGTCGGCTTCGCCGCCTCGCCGTGGCGGAACACGCCGGTGGTCGGCCCCAGGACGCGCGTCAGCAGCTCGCCGTACACCGCGTGATCGCGGGCCTGCGCATCGGGGAACAGCCCGCGCATGAACTCCGCGAGGGTTTCCTGATCGGTGTGCGGTGCATTCGTGACCAGCCACTCCGAGAGCGCGCGCATGAACAGTGCGGCATCGGGGAATCGATCCTCCGGATCTGCCGCGAGCGCCTGCATGACGATCGTGTCGAGCCCCGCGTCGACGCGCCGCGACAGCGTCGACGGCCGCGCCGCCGAGAATCCGGCGACGGCATTCGTATCGAGCCCCGCCTCGCGCAGCGGCCGACCCGTGAGCAGCTCCCACAGCACGACGCCGCAGCTGTACACGTCGGTGCGCGCGTCGAGCTCGCGCCGCGTCGCCTGCTCGGGCGCCATGTACCCGACCTTGCCGAACACCATGCCCGGCATCGTCGACGTCGCCTTCAGCACGGAGGTCGCGAGGCCGAAGTCTGCGACGCGCACGGCCCCTGCCCAATCGATCAGCAGATTGGAAGGCGAGATGTCGCGGTGCACGAGCGACAGCCCGCCGAACGTGTGTGCGTAGTGCAGCCCGCGCAGCGCCTCGCGCATGAGGTAGACGGACAAGGGCACCGGGAACGCGCGCCCGACCGACGCGCAGCGATCCCACAGATCTGCGAGATCGCGGCCTTCGCACAGCTCCATCACGATGTAGAGCTGGCCCGCCTGCTCGCCGGCCTCGCGCACGTCGACGAGGTTGTTGTGGTGCAGACGGACGACGAGCGTCGCCTCGTCGAGAAACCGCGTGCGGTAGTCCGCATCCGGGATGTCGGCGCGCAGCAGCTTGACCGCACACAGTCGCGCGAGCGGACCATGGCCCGTCGCCGCGACGTAGACCGTCGCCATTCCCCCTTCGCCGAGCCGCGCCAGCAGCGTGAGCTTACCCAGCGCCTGCGGCGGATCGAGCCGCTGAAGCGACTCCATCACCATCGCGGACAACCTACCACGACTTCACCGGCTTTGAGTATCCTTGCGCCCGACCAATGTCGTCCGACGTAACGGGTTCGGGTGCGGTACGGCCTCGAGCCGGGGATTCGTCCAGTGGGCTGTCGGCTGGGCTGTCGGCTGGGGGTGCCGTGCTGTACTTCGATCCGAACCCCACGGCGGCGAAGCTCGCGACCGCAGGGCTGCGTTTGGCCGGCTACGCGGTCCTGCACGCGCCGTCGCTCGATCAGGCGGTCGAGCTGTGCCGCGCCCACGGGCCCGCGGGCGATCACTCGATCGCGGCGCTGTTGCTCGACACCGCCACTGCGCCGGCGGTCAGTGCCGCGGTGCTGCGTGCCCTGCTCGAGGTGCCGGGGGCCGCGTCCCTGCCCGGGATGCTGCTCGTGTCGCGCGCGAACCCGGTGCCGTTCCCGGGGGCCGAGTCGCTGCCGTCGCTGAAGCGACCGTTCACCACGCCCGCACTGCTCAAGTTCCTGCGCGACGCCGTCGACGTCGTGCCGACCGTCAAGCCGCAGCGCCCGCGGGCGACACCCGACGACGCGGTGCTGCGCCTCGAGATCGCGCTGCAGCAGTTCTTCCCCGAGCTCGAGCCCGAGACGGAGACGCTGCGCCGATTCGCCGCGACCCTGAACACGATGGCCGAGCTGCCGACGCTCGCATCGGGCGTCACGTTCCAAGCGACGCTCGGCTCGAACCGGCTCGAGTCGGTGCTCGAGATGCTCGCTGCAGACGGCACCCGCGGCGTGCTCACGATCGAGAACGCGACGCCGGGCATGCGTGCGGTCGCCCGACTGCACGTCGATCGCGGGCGCGTCCGCATGGCCGAAGCGACGATCGACGGCGAGGATCTCCGACTCGAACGGTTCTTGCTCGAGCTCGAGGCGATCACGCCGGCGCAGATCCAGGCGCTCGCCACCGCGGGCGATCCGCAGCAGTTCTCTCCTGCCGCGGCGCAGGGGCTCGCGCAGCGCCTGCTCGACGGCGGTCATGCGCGCGTCGAGGATATCGCAGCCGCGATCGCGAACCAGGCCCGCGAGATCGCCTGCCATGCTCTGTTGTGGACGACGGGGCGGATCACGTTCGCCCCGTCCGAGCAGCTCCATCCGACGATCGTGCTCCTCGGTCGCGGGCAGGTCGAGCTGCGCATCGCCGAGGTCGTGATGGTCGGGCTGCGTCGCCACGAAGAGCGCGCCGAGATGGGCCCGCACATGGCGGGACTCGACGAGGTGTTCGTGCGCGTCGACGACGAGGTCGCGAAGCTCGGCCGCCACGCGTTCGCGCGCGACGAGCTGGGCGTGCTCGAGCTGCTCAACGGACGCAACAGCATCAAGGACGTCGCCCGCAAGACCAAGACCGGCACGTTCGCGGTGACGAAGGTGCTCTACCGTCTCAGCCGTAGCGGTCTCGCGCGTAGAGCCGCACCGCCGGTTCGCACGTGACCACGCCACCCGATGTCGGCGCAAAGCGGCGCGTGCTCGTCGTCGACCCCGACGCTGCGACACGCAGTCGTGTGGTCGCGGTGCTGACCGCGATCGGGCAACGCCGCGGCGAGAACGTCGGCATCGACGAGGCGGGCGACGGTACGGCTGCGCTCGCGCTATGGAGCGAGCGGCGGCATCGGATCGTCGTCGCGGAGATCGTGCTCGAAGGCACGAGCGGGCTCGCGCTGTTGCGCCGCATTCGCGCCGAGGCGCCGGCCACCGACGCCGGCATGGCGGGTCCGACCGTCGCGCTCGGTCGCCGCGCCGCGCCGACGGCCGCCGCTGCGACGTGGGTCGTCATCGTGAGTCAGATGGCCCGCGACAGCGATCGTTACTGGGGCCTGCGCCAGGGCGCGAACGCGTACTTCGGCAAGCCGTTCGCCGACGACGCGCTCGCGAACGCGCTCGGTCGCGCGTTCGACGAAGCGGCGAGCCACGAGAGCTGATGCCGCGACCTCGCGGATCGATCGCCGCGGCGGTCGTCGTGCTCGTCGGTGCGACGTGGTTCGGCCGCACCTGGTATCGCGGTCACACGACGCTGCCCGAGGCTGCGACGCTCGACATGCCCGAGGCCGAGTCGACGCCCGAGGTGTCGCTCGTGATCCGGCCCGATCAAGATCGTCTGCCGACCGCGGCCGAGTCCCTCGAGCAGCGTCTCGCCGCGCTCGCGACGACGTTCGAGCGCCGCCGAGATCCGGACGAGGTGCCGGGGCTCGTCGAATTCGACGTCGAGGGGCTCGCTGCGGAGATCGGTGTCGTGCTCGCGGGCGTCGGCGATGCGGCGCAGGTGTCGATCCACATCCGCGACCTGCGAACCGGTCACGTCCTGTTCGACGACTTCGGCGACACGCCGCTCAATCCCGCGAGTAACCAGAAGCTGCTGACGTCGGCCGCCGCGCTCGAGCTGCTCGGGCCCGACTACACATTTGCGACCCGCGTGCTGCGCGACGAGACGTCGCTCTACCTCGTCGGCGAAGGCGATCCGACGCTGCAGGTCGAGGATCTGCGCGAGCTCGCAATCGCCGTCGCGCCGGTGCTCGATTTCACGGGCATGCAGCGCGTGGTGTACGACGACAGCGCGTTCTCCCCGCGGCGGCTCGCGCCCGGCTACGACCCCGGCGGACCCGGTCTCGCGTACGAGGCCGAGAGCAGCGCGCTCGCGGTCGGCTACAACTACGTCGAGATCATCGCGACGGCGAACGCGAAAGCAAAGCGCGTCGACGTGACGACGCGTCCGGCGACCGCGGCGATCGTGATCGACAACAAGGCAAAGCTCGGCAGCAAGCGAGCGATCGAGGTGCGCACGCGCGAGCGCGACGGCGACACCGTGGTCGAGGCCCGCGGCACGCTGCCCAAGCGCACGTCGCCGGTGATCGTGCGCCGGCGGATCCACGACCCTGCCCGGGTCGCGGCATCGCTGTTCGTCGAGATCCTCGCCGAGCAGACGACGTCGTTGCCGCTGCCGATCGAGCCCGGCATCGCGCCGGGCACCGCCGAAGAAATCGCGAACCACGAGTCGGCGGCACTGGTCGAGGTGCTCGATCTGGGGCTCGCATACTCGAATAACTTCATTGCGGAGCAGGTGTTGCGCACGCTCGCGTGGCGCATGACCGGCGAGCCGGGCACATGGACCGCAGGCGAGGACATCCTGCGCGGCTATTGGTCGGCGCTCGGTGCCGATCCCGAGGGCATCGTGATCGAGAACGGCTCGGGGTTGTCGCGCAACGGTCGGCTGACGACGACGGGGCTCGTCGATCTGCTCGCAATGGCCGCGCGCGGCACCGGGCCGGGCCACAGCCTGATCGATGTACTGCCAGTCGCAGGCGAGCCCGGCACGCTGCGCGCTCGACTGCGCTTGTCCGGCAAGCGCGTGCGGGCGAAGACCGGCACGCTCAGCGACGTCAGCGGCCTCTCGGGCGTGATCACGGCCGAAGACGGCACGCCGCAGGTCGCGTTCTCGATCCTCATCAACGCGCGGGACGTCGCGCGGCTCGGTGCTCCGGTGCGGCGATCGATCGAGGATCGCATCGTCACCGCGACGCTCTTCGCACTCGACGACTACGAGGCGCGCATCGCCGGTCTCGTCGCCCCGGACGCCGCCGGCGTGCTCAGTGACGAACGTCCACGTGCGCCTTGGCGCGGAGCTGCGCCCGCAGCTCCTGCTCGGCCTTGAAGTACGCCTCGTCCTCGAGCTGCTGGCGAATGCGATCCTTTGCCTGCTCGAAGCCGAGTGCCGCGGATGCGAGCTGCTTCACCACGCGATACACGACGTAGCCCTGGCCCGATGCGAGCGGGCCGACGACCGCGCCTTCCTTCGCGGCGAACACCGCATCTTCGAGCGCCGGCGCGATGTCACCGCGACCGATCGTGCGCTCGAAGTCGTCCTCGCGGCCGAGCTCTGCAGCGATCGTCTCGGCCTTCTCGCCCTCGCGCAGCCGCCGGCCGGCCGCCTGCGCTGCGGCGAAGGCACGATCACGCTCGGCGGTCTCGGCCGAGCGCGCGATGAAGCTGAGCTGCTCGACCTCGACCTTCGCGCTCTCGTCCTTCGTCATCTTCCGGTAGTACTCGCGGATCTGCGCCTCGCTGACCGACCAAGTCGCGAGCGTCTGCGACACGCGCACCGCGAGGATCTGATCCTGCAGCTCGCCGGTGTACTCCGCCCACGACTCGAACTCGTCGCTCGCCTCGACCTGCTTGCGCAGCTCTTCGACCGAGAGGTTGTTGGTCGACGCGATGTTGCCGAGCGCGGCCTGCAGATCCTGATCGGTGACCTTGATGTCGAAGCGCGTCGCCTCGGCACGGATGAGCACGATGTGGATCAGCTCGTCGAGCACGAGCACCTCGACCTCGCGACGGCGCGCCAGCACCTGTGCGTCGGGGGTGCCGGTCGGGAGCTGCGACATCGCCTCGCGCAGCATCGGGTGACGATCGGTCGCGCGCGCGAGGTCACTGCGCAAGATGATGTCGTCGTTCACGACCACGACGATGCGATCGATCGGCATGCGAGCCACCGCGCGGCGGGCCGGCGTCGGCGTCGGGGCCGGTGTCGCTGGCCCCGCAGCCATTTGTGCGGCGAGAGCCACGAGGGCGAGACCGAGCATGCAGAGGTTCTAGCAGCGCCGGCATGGGCGCGGCAACGTCGGCGGGATCATTGCGCGGGTGGTTGCTCGGGATACCGCTGCGCCAGCTCGCGAAGCAGCGCGGCGCGAGCCTCGGCGACGAGGGGTGCGCGGACGGCCTGCACCACGCGCTCGCGCGTCGCGGGGTCGCGCAACGGCGGAGCATGCCGCGGCACGACGTCGTACACGCGACCGACGAGCAGGCGTTCGCCGACCGGCACCGGTCGCGGCATGAGGTCGCCGAGCGCGAGCGAGGCATCGAACAGCACCGCATGAAAGCCCGGGAACTCGGTGTCGTCGCGAGCGTACAGCGGCGTCGTGAGCAGCTCGCCGAGCTCCTCGAGGGTCGTGGTGCCGGAGTCGAGCGCGACGATCGCCTGCTCCGCGGTCGCCCAGTTCCGGAACACGACGCCCTGCGCGCTGCGTTGCTCGGGGACCGCGAGCGCGTCTTGGTTTGTGTCGTACCACGCGTGCAGTCGCGGCTCGTCCGCCGCGATGCCGGCATACGGCACGCGGCGCTCGAGCTCGGTGGTCAGGTACACGCTCGCGATCTCCTCGACGAGCGCGTAGTGCACGCGTGGGTCGTCGCCGAGCCCCTGGCGGATCGCCTCTTGCGCGAGCACTTCCGCGTCGACCAGTGATCCCAGGAGCGCGACATGTCCCTCGGCACCGGCGAAGCGGAGCTGGGCGTACGCACCGAGCTGCGCTCCGACGGCCGCGACGTCGTCGGGGCCGAACACCACATCGCCGACGCGCGCGAGCTTGCCCTCGGGCACGCCTTCGTCGGTGTTGCAGGCGAGCGCGAGCACGAGAGCGATCGCAGACAGTCGCGCGCTCGGGCCCATGTCCGGCACCAGGGTAGCTTGCTATCGTCCGTTCGCCCATGGCACTGCGCACGTCGGTCGCCCTCCTCCTCGTCGCCGTCGCGTGCAGGCCCACGGGCACGACGAAGACCCAGTCGCCCGACACCATCGTCGCGCAGGCGAAGCCCGAGATCGACGGGCCGTGGATGCGTGGGTTCGTCGAGCGCTTCGCGGACGACGCGATGGCCGGGCGGTACTCACTCGATCCGGCGTCGATCGATCGCGCCGCGGCGATGCTCACCAAGGAGTACGACGCGCTCGGTGTCGCGTCGGTTCGCGCGCCGTTCGACTTCCCTGGCGGTACGATCGTCGCGCGGGCGCATCATCTATGGGTCGAAGCATCGGGGCCTGCGCGCGCCCTGCCCCAGGATCAACACGCCACGCTGTCCGATGCCGCGGAGACGACGGTCGTCGCGGACGTCGTGTATGCGCCGGCGCGCGCGCTCGGGACCAAGCCGAAGGGCGTCACCAGCAAGATCGTGCTGGTGCGCGACGTCGCGAAGCCCCAGGCGGATCAAGGCGATCTCCGCGAGCTCGCGTCGCATCTCGCTGGCGCCGGTGCGCGCGGGCTGCTCGTCATCAGCGATCGCATACCGCTCGCCGACACGACACCATGGCCGCTGCCGGTGATCGCGGTGCGCAGCGCGGCGGCAGAGTCGCTGGCCGCGACCGCGAGGGTCGACCTCGCGAAGCTCGACGGTCGCAAGTCCGTGCACGCGCTGGCGGACGTGCGCATCTCGATCGCGTCGCAGCGCACCGACAGGTCGGCACACGCCGACAACGTGATCGCGTGGATCCCCGGAACGACCGCGAAGGACGAGCTCGTCGTCGTCGGCGGCCACTACGATCACATCGGCACCAGCGAGCTCGGCCAGTTCTGCCGTGACCCCGAGGGCGACACGATCTGCAACGGCGCCGACGACAACGCGAGCGGCACCGCGGTCGTGCTCGGGATCGCGAAGTCACTCGTCGCGGCTGGCTACGCGCCGACCCGCACGATCGTGTTCGCCCACTTCGCGGCCGAAGAGCTCGGCCTGCACGGCAGCAAGGCGCTCGCGGACCATCCGCCCGCGGCCGCTCCGTTCGCGGGCTCGCGCGTGGTCGCGATGGTCAACTTCGACATGGTCGGCCGCCTCGGCACCGACGGCCTGTGGGTCGGCGGCGTCGGTACGTCGACGGCGTGGATGCCGATGCTCGCGAAGATCGGTACGCGCGGCATCCCGACGGTGTACGAGCGCAGCGTCACCTCGCGTTCCGACCACGCGAGCTTCTACAAGCACGAGGTGCCGGTGCTCTTCTTTTTCACTGGGCTGCACGACGACTACCATCGGCCCGGCGACGAGGTTGCAGCGATGAGCTTTCCGGGCATGGCGAAGATCGGGGCGATCGCGCTCGATCTCGTCGTCGCGCTCGGCGACGGCGCGGCCATCGCCTACGCGCCGCCCGCCGAGGACGAGGGCCTGGTGACACGGATGCCGGGCAGCGACCCACGCACTGTCGCCACACCTCCGACGACTTCGCCCGCATCGCAGTGAGTCACACTCGCCCCGCAAGATCGGCTGGTAGACTCGCGGGGTGTCCATGCGTGCGTGCTCGTTCCTCGTGATCTTCGGCGTCGCGTGCGCCTTCGATTCATCCGGGCAGAACAGCGCGGGCGACGAGACGACGTCGAGCTCCGGTGACCCGACGTCGACGTCGACGAGCCCGACGACGACGGCGACCACCGCAACCACTGCGATGACGTCGGACGACACGGACACGACCACGTCGATGACCTCGACGATGACGACGACCACGACGACCACGACGACGGACCCCGACAGCTCCGGCACGTCGCCGGTGACGACCGACGATCCGACGACCGAAGAGTCCGAGTCCACGGCACCGAAGGGCTGTGCTGTCGACAACGGCGGCTGCGATCCCGACGCGACCTGCAGCGACGCCGACGCGAACGTCACCTGCACCTGCAACCCTGGCTTCGTCGGCCCCGGCACCGTATGCGCGACGACGCCGGTGATGCCGACGCTGCGCGCGGAACTGCCGTGCGTCGGCGGTGCCTGTATAGCGAGCTCGTCGACCTGCACGACCGCCGGCAGCGTGGACGACCAGGTGGTGATGGCCGGCGAGGCCGGGGTCATCTACGGCGTACAGCTCGCGGTCCGCGGCGTGCTCGAGCACAAGGAGTACGCGAACGGCGATTGCGACGGTCAGTGGTGCATCGGTGGCGATCCGGATCCGAGCCCGTGGAACGAGGTCACGATCATCGTGAGCGACCCGCCGGGCGAGTACCACCCGAACGCCGGCGAAGGCGGCGTGTTCGAGGTCTTCGCGGTCGACGAGGAGCGCACCGTTGCGATCGCAGCAGGTGCGACGATCACGATCGAGATCGACGGCAACGGCGCGTGCTCGATCGAGAACGTCGACGAGATCGTGATCCCGGGCGTCCCGCCGGCTCCCGAGCCGTTCGACGGCCAGTTCCTGCAGCTCGATCTGGTCGGCGCAACGATCGCGGGGTGACGAGTGGCTCGCGTGCGGCCCGCACGCTGGCCGGCGGCCGAGCCACGGTTCACCCGTAGCCCGGCGGCGGGCCGCGTCAGTGCAGCTCGACCGGGAGCGACGTGAACCCACGCAGCACGTTGTTGAGCATGCAGGTCGGCTCGCCGACCTCGATCCTCTCGACGCGCTGGGCCATCACGCCGAGCAGTGTCGACAGCTCGAGCCTCGCGAGGTGAACGCCGAGGCACGTGTGCACGCCGTGGCCGAAGCCGAAGTGATCGGACGCGTTGCGGTAGATGTCGAAGCGATCGGGATCCGGGAAGTGGCGGTCGTCGCGATTCGCCGAGCCGTAGATCACGACGACGCGCGAGCCCTTCGGCACGAGCGTGCCGCCGACGTCGAAGTCCGCGGTCACGTAGCGGGTGAACGCGCGGATCGGCGCCTCGTAGCGCAGCGTCTCGTTGATCGCGTTCGGGATCATCCTCGGGTCGTCACGAATCGCCTGCCACTGCGCGGGGTGCTTGCCGAGCTGGTGCAGAAGGTGCCCGATCGCGAAGATCGCCGTGTCGAGGCTCGGCGCGATGTAGTCCTGCAACAGGCCGGGCACGACCGACGCATCGATCACCCCGTCGTCCGCCGCTTGGAACAGCCGCTCGGCCCACCCCGTCTTGTCGACATCGGCGCGATCGAGATTCGCGGTGTAGCGAAACGCCTCTTGCACCGACGGAATCGCCGCGCGGCCGCGCGCGTTGAGCGAGCCGAGCGTATCGAACGTCGCAGCGGCCCACTTCAGCATGTTCTCGCGACCGTTCTCCGGCAGGCCGACGAGATGCGAGACGATCGACACGGGAATCACCTGCGCGAGATCGGTCATGCCGTCGAAGCTGCGGCGCTCGAGCAGCTCGTCGACGAGTGATTGCGCGGTCTCGAGGATCTTCGCGCGGAGGTCCTTCATCTCTGGCGCCATGATCGGCTTCATCACCAGGCGCCGATACGTGACGTGGAGCTCGCCGTCGCTGACGAGTGTCGCGACCTGACGATCGTTGTTCATGTACGTGTTCGCGGCGACGCCCTTGCCGGAGATGAGCGTCTCGTCCGCGCGCAGCGCCGCACGCACGTCGTCGTAGCGGCCGATCGCGAAGATCTCGTTCTTCGGCAGCCACACCGCGGATCCGAGGTCACGGATTGCGCGATAGTGCGGGTGCGGATCCAGCACCACTTCATCCGAGTAGAAGTCGACGGCGTAGCTCGGCGTGTCGGGCATCGAACGGCGCCACTATAGCGCCGAAACGGCTCGACGGGCCCGGCGCTTTCGCGGATGATCGCGTCGCCACCGCGGCGTTGGTCGACGCGGACGGCGCTTGGTGCTCGCATGAAAACGCTCGTCTTTCCCTACACGATCGCTTTGCTTGTCGCCTCGGCGACCGGCGCCTGCAACTCCGACGACGATCCGAGCAGCTCGGCGTCCGACACCGAGACGACGACGGACGACACCAGCGCGTCCGCCTCGACGCCGTCGAGCAGCGATCCGGATGGACCGGGACCTGGGCCCGACACGAGCGCAACGACAGCGTCGACGACGGCGACGACGACGGCGACGACGACGGCGACGAATAGCACCGACGTCACCGGCGATCCGACGGGGCCCGACGAGACGGGCCCGGATCCCGACTCGTCGACGGGCGAGCCGGTCGCTCCGCCGACCGAGCCGGAGATCATGCTCGAGCGCCCCGCGGGCGCATTCTTCGAGAACATCGACCGTGACACCGACGGCACCATCTTGGTCGTCGCTCACACGGATCAGCAGGTGCTGAGCCTGACGCCGCAGGGCGAGGTCGGGGTGTTCGTCGAGATGGACGACTGGCCGTTTTCAATCGTCGTCGACGACGACGGCACAGCGATCATCGCAGCGCACGGGCAGATGATCTTCGATCAGGCGCAGCCGTTCGTGACGACGAACATGATCTACATCGCGGATCGTGCGGGTGGTGCCGACCTGCTCACCGACGTGCCCGAGGCGTCGTTCATCAACGGCATCTGTCTGCTCGAGCCCGGCGTAGTCCTCGGCGTCGACTCGAGCGCATCGTCGCTGTTTCGCATCGACGTCGCGACCGGCGATGTCTCGACGTGGCTCGACGATCCGTTGCTCAGCCCGGATCAGGGCGGCACGATTCCCGCGGCGAACGGCTGCAAGATCTACGAGGGCGCCGTGTACGTGTCGAACTCGGATCGACAGACGATCGTACGCGTGCCGATCGAAGGCGGCGACGCCCGCTCGCCGGCGGTCTACTTCAACGGACCATTGATCGACGATTTCGCGTTTTCGGCATCGGGTGCGATTTACGCGACGACCCATGCGAACGACGTGCTTCGCATCGCGACCGACCTGACGATCGAGGTCATCGCGAGCGCGCCCGAGGGCGTCGTCGGCAACACGGCGCTCGTGTTCGGCGGCACCGCGTTCGACGACGAGACCGTCTACATCTCGACCGACGGCGGGCTGTATGTTGCGGGCGGCAACGCGGGGCAGTCGGGCCCGGCTCGAGTCGTGCGCGTGCCGGTCGGCGAGTCGGGCTACTGACCCGCAAGCAGGTCGATGTAGCGCGTCGCCAGCTCCTCGAGATCGGCGAGGTCGTTCGTCACGATCGCGAACACGTGCTCGTCGTCGACGCGGTCGTACAGGTGAACGACCCGATTGCGGAACGCGAACATGCGACCGAAGCGGGTCACCGAGCCTTCAGGAATGTGGCCGTTGCGCTCGAGCCGCTCGAGCAGGTCTCGGCTGCTATCGGGCACACCGAGACCGAGTCGAGCGACCACATGACTCCCGATATCGATGAGAATCTGAATCGCGACCTGCAGGCGGTGAAGGGCAGCGTCGAGGTTGCGCGGATCGGCGCGAAACTCCGCGAGCGTGGTTTGCGGGAGCTGACGCAGCTTCGCTAGCGCCTCGGCGAGGTACGCGAGCTTCGCTTGGAGTTGTTCCGGGCTCATCGTCCACCCGCGGCAAGGCGCTGACGCAGCCCCGCCATCGTCGACGTCATCGCGATGTCGTGGGTCGGCTTCCAATCGAGATACTGCATGATCGTCAGCGCCTCGTAGGCGTGGCGCGCTGCGCGATCGCGATCGACGACCAAGACCCCATCACGTAGCACGCGCTGCCGGAACACCGCCCCCTGAGCACCGAGGACGACGATGTCGACGCAGCCGGAAGGCGAGAACCGTTCGAGCTCGGTCGACAGTACGCGCAGCTCCGCCTCGTCGGTCGCACATGCAGGCTCGCGAATCAGGACCGCGAGATCGAGGTCGCTCGAGGACCGCGCCTCTCCCCGCGCGACGGACCCGAACACCCACGCGGCGGCGACGCAGGGGTGGCCTTCGACCACGGCACCGACGCCGGCGAGCACGTGGGGATCGAGGGCCGCCATCCTTACCTGAGTCTAGCTCGCCGGCAGCGCCGCGCACAGCTCGGCCATCACCTCGGCCGCGCGGCGTAGCCGGGTCTCGTCGCCGCCGCCCTCGAGCTTCGCGACGATCCGATCGGGCCCCGCGAGTCGCAAGCGCCCCTTCGTCGTCGTCGCGAGCTTCGCGGCGTACTCCGGCGCCAGGCTGGTGTCGGCGCCGAGCCGCACACTCAGCCGTTCGCCACGCAGCTCGATCGCGGTCGCGTGCAGTCGCCGGCCGAGGGTTTTTGCGACCATCACGTACTCGAGGCAGCGCGCCTCCGGTGGCGGCTCGCCGAATCGATCGCGCACCTCGTCCATGACCGCAGCGACGGTGTCGCGATCGCGGGCGACCGACAGTCGCCGATACAGATCGAGCCGCGCGCCGGTATCTTCGATGTACTCGTCCGGCAGGTACGCCGGTACGTCGAGCGCCAGCTCCGGATCGCTCTCGCGCAGGATCGGCTGGCCGCGCAGCTCGGCGACCGCCTCGGTCAGGATCCGCGAGTAGGCGTCGAATCCGATCGCCTGGATCTGGCCGCTCTGGCGCGCGCCGAGCAGATCGCCAGCGCCGCGGATCTCGAGGTCGTGACTCGCGACCGAGAAGCCGCTACCGAGCTCGGCATAGCGCGCGATCGCCTCGAGTCGCCGCCGCGCGTCGGGCTGCAGCTTCTCCATCGACTCGACCAGCAGGTAACAGAACGCGCGATGCCGGCTGCGGCCGATGCGCCCACGGAGCTGGTGGAGCTGGCCGAGCCCGAAGTGATCCGCCTCGGCGACGAACATCGTGTTCGCGCGCGGGATGTCGAGACCGCTCTCGATGATCGTCGTCGACACGAGCACGTCGATGTTGTGGTCGACGAGATCGACCATCGTCTTCTCGAGCATCTCGCCGGGCATCTGACCGTGCGCGACACGGATGCGCGCGCCGGGCACGAGCTTGCGCAGGCGCGTCGCGTGCTCCTCGATGCCGAGGATCCGCGGCACGACATAAAACACCTGGCCACCGCGCGCGAGCTCCTTGCTGACACCGTCGCGGAGCACGGTGTCCGACGGCCGCGACACGAACGTGCGCACCGCGAGCCGGTCGCCAGGCGGTGTCATCACGAGGCTGATCTCGCGGATCCCGAGCAGCGCCATGTGCAGCGTGCGGGGGATCGGCGTCGCGCTCATCGCGAGCACGTCGACCTCGGTCTTGAGCTTCTTGAAGCGCTCCTTCTGCGCGACCCCGAAGCGCTGCTCCTCGTCGATCACGACGAGGCCGAGATCGCGGAAGCGGACGTCGGTCGACAGCAGCCGATGGGTGCCGACGACGACGTCGACCGAGCCGTTCTTCGCGCCCTCGATCGCCGCGGTGCGGTGCTTGTCGTCGGCGAAGCGACTGAGCACGCCGACCTTCAAGCCGAACGGCTCGAAGCGCTCGCGGAACGTGTGAAAGTGCTGCTGCACGAGCACGGTCGTCGGCGCGAGCACTGCGACCTGCTTGCCGGCCGCCGCGACGCGGAACGCGGCTCGCAGCGCGACCTCGGTCTTGCCGAAGCCGACATCGCCGCAGATCAGTCGATCCATCGGCTGGGGCTTGCCCAGATCGCGCTGCACCGCCGTGATCGCCTCGGCCTGATCGGTGGTCTCTTCGAACGGGAACGTCGCCTCGAATTCGCGGTACGGCTCGCCGACCTCGGGATGCGCGAAGCCGCCGAGCGCCTCGCGCTGCGCGTAGATCTGCAGCAGCTCCTCGGCGATCTGACGGACCTCGGCCTTGACCTTCGCGGTCTTGGTCGCGAACGTCGTGCCGCCCATCTTGTCGAGCTTCGGCGGCTTCGCTTCGGCGCAGACGTAGCGCTCGATCTCGCCGAGGCGCACGACTGGCAGGTACAGCCGGTCGCTACCGGAATACTCGACCAGGACGTAGTCGCCGACGGTGCCGCCGAGCTCGAGCTTCGACAGCCCGACATACCGACCAACGCCGTGCGTGACGTGCACGACGTAGTCGCCGACCGAGAGCTGCGCGAGACCCGACAGGCCGGTGCGGCGGCGCTTCGGCTTGGTGCGATGCGCGATCGGACCGAAGATGTCGGCCTCGGACACGAGCAGCAGGCGATCGGCCGCGCTCGCCTGCCCCGCGGACAGCTCGGCGGCGACGACGATGATCCGCGTCGGGCCCGACAGCGGCGGCGCGAGGATGGCGGGCAGCGCGTCGACGGTGCGCGGCGGATCGACGGACAGGCCGTGATCGCGGAGCAGCGCGACCATGCGATCGGCGTGGCTGAGGTTCGGCGACGCGATGACGACCGACCACGGAGAATCGCTCGCGAGCCCGCGGATCCGCGTGACGAGCGGGGCGAGCAACTCGCCGTGCTGACGGCCGCGTGCGGCGGCGAGATCGGCGGCGAGACGATCGTCGCGCGCGCCCTCGAGCACGAGCGCGCGGCGATCGGGGTCGGTCTCGGGATCGTCGACGCGGTCGAGCCACGCCCACGCCTGCGCGATGCGAAAGGCGAGCTCGTCCGCGGGTGCGGCGAGATCCTTGGGCGCGCAGACGAGGCGCCGGTCTGCGAGCGCACGCTCGTGCTCGGCCGCGAGCTCCTCGTCGTGCTCTGTAGCTGCGGCGATGAGCGCCGTGCGATCGTCGACGACGAGCCGAGCGTTCGCCGGGAGATACGCCCACGACGGATCCATGCCGTCGTGCAACAGCGGCGCGATCGCATCGATGCCGAAGAAGTCCTGGCCGGCCTCGAGCGACTCGATCACCTGGCGCGCGCGGCTGGTCGGTGTCGACGTCGCATCCGCGAGCGCGAGCACCCGCGTGCGCAGCGAGTCCGACGTGGTGACGATCGTGTCCTCGACCGCGATGATCTCGATCGTCTCGATCTCGCGCAGCGTGCGTTGCGTCGACGGATCGAACGTGCGCATGCGTTCGATCTCGTCGCCGAACCACTCCAGGCGCACCGGGTGATGCAGGGTCGGCGAGTACACGTCGAGCACACCGCCGCGCGCCGCGAAGCTGCCCGGATCCTCGACGACCTCGACGCGGGCGTAACCGGCCTGCGCGAGCTCCCGTAGTGCGTTCGCGTGACCGACCTCGTCGCCCTTGCGCCACGTCGTCGTGCGCAGCACGAAGGCATCGCGCGGGAGCGTGCGACGGGTCCACGCGCGCACGCTGCCGATCGTGATCTTCGGCGGCTTCGCGCCGACGAGCGCTGCGAGTGTCGCGAAGCGCGAGGCGGCGACGTGGGCATCGGTCGCGAGATCACCGAGCGGCGAGGTGTCGAGCTCCGGCAGCAACGCGATCGGCGACGACGCATCGTCGGGTGACGGCGCGCGCAGGCCCATGAAGAACGCGACGTCGACCGCGAGGCGCCATGCGTCGGTCTCGGTCGCGACGATCACCGCGAGCGGCGTGTCGTACTCGGCAGCGATCGCGAGCCAGCGGGCGCGCAGCGATCCATCGGTGGCGACGACGCGCAGCGGCAGGCCGCGGACCGCAGCGTCGCGGGTCGGCGCGACGACTGCGCTGGGCGAGAGCGGGGACATGCGCGCGGGGACGGGAGGGTACAGCGGGTTTTGTGTGGGGGCGAGCGCAACTCGACGTCACATCGATGCCCGCGCGCGCCTCTACCTCGCCAGGAGCCACCGTATGACCACCGAGCTGCGTAGCGGCGCGCGGCGGCTCGGCGTCGACGATCCGGGGCACTTGCGCGTCGACTAGGCGAGGCACTTGTCGACGTCGATCGCGACCTTGCCGCGGGCGTGCCCCGCCTCGACGTAGCGCAGCGCCGCGGCCGTCTCGTGCAGCGGGAACCGTCGATCGATCACCGGAGAGAGCTTCCCGGCCTCGACGAGCCCCGCGAGCACGGCGAGATCCTGGTGACTCGGGGTCGACAGGAAACGGCGCAGGTTGTGCCGCACGAACGGCGAGATCACCAGCGGGGCGAGCAGGCGCACCAGCATCGCGAAGCCGCGTGCACCGGTTCCGCTGTTGAGGATCAGGGTGCCGCGAGGCGTCAGTGCGCGCCGGCACTCCGCAAGCGAGCGATTCTCGACGTTGTCGAGGATCACGTCGTAGCGCGCGACGCCGCGCGTGAAGTCCTCGCGGGTGTAGTCGATCACATGGTCGGCGCCGATCCGCCGGACCATCTCGAGGTTCGCCGTGCTGCACACGCCGGTCACCTCGGCGCCGAGCGAGCGTGCGATCTGGATCGCGAACGTGCCGATGCCACCGGACGCGCCGTTGATCAGCACCTTGGAGCCCGGCTGCACCTTGCCGCAGTCGCGAAGCCCGTGTAGGGCGGCGAGCGCCGAGGTCGGTATCACGGCGGCCTGCTCGAACGTGAGCCGCTCCGGCTTGTGCGCGAGCGTGCTCTGCTTCGCGATCGCGAGCTCGGCACACGATCCGTTCGACACGCCGAACACCGCGTCGCCGGGTGCGAACCGCGTGACGCGCTTGCCGACCGCCTCGACGCGCCCCGCGAGATCGAAGCCGGGCACGCCGTACTTCGGGCGCAACAGCCCGCTGACCATGCGCATCGGCAGCGGCGTACCGTGCACGCCGAAGCAGTCACCGATGTGCACGCCTGCCGCGTGTACGCGCACGAGCACCTCGTCATCGGCGACGATCGGCTGCGCGATCTCGCGGACGCGCAGCAGGTCGAACGCGCCGTACGTATCGTGGAAGATCGCCTTCATGCCGCCACCGTCTGCGCCGAAGCCGAGAGCCGTCCGACGATCGCCGGCGCTTCGTGGACGAGCGCCGGATTCGTGATGGCATCGACCATGAACAGCGCGAAGTCGACACGCCGCGTCAGGTTGCTCGCGAGGATCGGATCGCCGACGTGACGACTCCACACCGGCAGCCCCTGACTCTCGCCCTCCTCGAGGTCGCTGCCGCGCACGACCGTCCACGCGCGATCGCTCGCGAAGATGCGCCGCGTCGCCTCGACCTGATCGTCGAGATCCGCGTAGCGGACCATGCGGGCGATCCAGCCGACGACCTTCACCACCGTGAGAAACGTGCGCGAGTACCGATCGCGACCGTCGAGCGTGATGTGCCACCCGCACGAGAACACGAGGCGCGCATCCGCGGGCGCGAGGTCGAGCACCGCTTGCGCGGTCTGCGATGCGTAGTGCTCGACGCCGAGCGGCGCGAGCACGGTGAGCACCGCGTCGCAGCCTGCGACCGCGCGGGCGATGACGTCGCGATCGTCGGTGCGCCCGGCCAGCACGGTGATGCGGCCGGCAAAGCGGTCGAGCTTGACGACACTGTGCTGCCGACACACCCCGACGACCGCGTATCCGCGGTCGAGGGCGTGCTGGACCAGGTACTGGCCGAGCTTGCCCGAGGCACCGACGATGCAGATCCGGCGCGGAAGCTGTGAATACGGCGTGTTGGCGGCGAGATCGGGGGTCGGCATGGACCGAGTGTGTGCCTGCAATTTCGAATCGGCCACGGCCGTTTTCACACTCGTGCTATGCATTCATGCATGGATTGGCGAGCGATCCGCTTCAACTGGAATCACGCCAGGGCCTTCTTCGTGGCGGCCGAGGAGGGCTCGTTCTCCGGTGCCGGGCGGGCGTTGGCGATCGCGCAGCCGACGATCGGACGGCAGGTCGCGGCGCTCGAGGAGGAGCTCGGCGTCGCGCTGTTCGAGCGCATCGGCAACGCGCTCGAGCTGACGGCGGCGGGTCTCGATCTGATCGATCACGTGCGCGCGATGAACGATGCGGCGACGAAGGTGTCGCTGAGCGCAACCGGACAGTCGACATCGATCGACGGCACCGTGTGCATCACGGCGAGCGAGCTCATCGCAGCGCACGTGCTGCCGCCGATCCTCGCGGGTCTGCGGCTCGCGCATCCGGGCATCGAGCTCGAGATCATCGCGTCGAACACCGCTCGCGATCTGCGACGTCGCGAGGCCGACATCGCGATCCGCAATTTCACGCCGACACAGCCGGAGCTCGTCGCGAAGAAGATCGCGGATCGCGACGCACGGCTCTACGCGACGCCGGGCTACCTCGCACGGATCGGCAACCCGTGCACGCCCGCGGATCTGTCGCGCGCGGAGCTGTTCGGCTTCGATCGCAGCGACATGATGATCAAGGGCCTACGCGCGCTCGGGGTCGAGCTGACCGCGAAGAACTTCCCGATCGTCACGGACAACCACCTCGTGCAGTGGGAGCTCGCGAAGCATGGTGTCGGGATCTGCATCGTGATGGATCAGGTCGGCGACGCGGAGCCGCTCGTGCGGCGCGTGTTGCCGGAGTTGCCGCCGTTGCCGGTGCCCGTGTGGTTGGCCACGCACCGCGAGCTGCGGACGAGCAGGAGGATCCGCGTGGTGTTCGATTGGTTGGCGGCGGCGTTGTGATCGGGCCCGAGCGCCGCGAGGGTGCCCGCAGCCCCGGTGGCCCGCCCGGCCGGTCCCCCGCCCCGGCGTCTGCTAGGCTCCTGCCGGTGCCGAGGACCGCGCCCGCGCCCTACGCCCTGCTGCTGCTCGCGCTCGGCGCCTGCGCCCCATCGCCGGTGGCGACGACGCCACCGCCCGACCCGGCGCCAACCGCCGCCACACCCGATCCCGCGCGGACCGATCCGCGCCCACCTGCGAAGGACGGCATCGACCAGAGTACCGCCGCCGAGGAAACCACCCGAATCCTCCACGCTGTCGCCAAAGCCCGGAACCTCGCCGTGCGTTCGGAGGTCAAGGTCGAGGTGATCGACCGCCCGGGAATCCGCGCCTTCGCCCAGGCGTCGATGTACGAGCACACCACGAAGGCCGAGCTCGCGATGCTCGGGCGCATCGAGGCGAGCCTCGGCGTCATCCCCCAGGGCATGGACCCCGAGGAGGTCATCCTCGATCTCCTCGAAGACGGCGTCTTGGGCCTCTACGACCCGAAGAAGAAGACCCTTTTCATCGGCGACTTCGTTTCGAAGGGCATGCTCAGCATGGTCGTCGGCCACGAGATCGCGCATGGGCTCCAGGACATGTACTTCGACCTCGCGAAGCTGCAGGAGCCGATGCGGCACCAGAGCGATCGCGAGAGCGCGCGGCGATTTTTGATCGAGGGCGAGGCGCAGGCCGCGTATCTCGCGTGGGTCGGCACCGGCGGCGGACCGCTCGGCGATGCCGTCCTCGATGCGATGGGCAACCAAGTCCTGACGCTCGCGGGCGTCGCGTCGCCCTATCCGGTGCTCGCGCGATCGCTGCAGATGCCGTACGCCGACGGCGCCGCGACCGTCACGCGCCTGGTGCAGCGTAAGGGCTGGACCGCGGTCGACGATTTGTACAAAGCGCTGCCCGAGAGCACCGAGCAGATGCTGCACCTCGACAAGCTGCTCGCGCGCGAGCTCCCTGTGCCGACCAAGATGGACTCCGGCGCGCTCGATCCGTTGCTCGGTGCCGCGGGCATGAAGCTCGTGTGGCACGACGACCTCGGCGAGGCTGCCCTGCTCGCGATGCTCGCGGAGGTCGCGGACGCTCGCCCCGCACGCAGGGCCGCGGCCGGCTGGGGCGGCGATCATTTCGTCGCGTACGAGGCCGAGGGCGGCACCGGCGCGACGTTCGTCGGCGCCATCACCACGTGGGATTCCGTCGCCGATGCGAAGGAGTTCGAGACCACGTTCGGCAAGTATCTCCAGGAACACGCGGCCGCCGATCACGTGATTGCTCGCAAGGATCGCCACGTCGTGTTCGCGAGCGGCGTCCCGGCGGGCATCGATCACGCCGCGCTGCGCAAGGCGCTGTGGAAGGGCACGCACGTCGGCAAGCCGGCGAAGCAAACCAAGGCGCCCAGCGAGGCAACGCGATGAATCCAACGTCGACTCCCGCGCTCGATCGATTGCTCGCCGCCGCGACGCGACGCCTGCGTTTCGCCGCTGCCACATGGGCGCTGGGTCGCATCGCGCTGCCGGCTGCGCTCGTGATCGCTGCGGCGATCATCGTCGCGATGCGCAGGCTCGGGACCCCGGAGGTCGCGCTGTGGCTCACCGCTGCGCCGTTGCCGATCGTGCTCGCGTGGGCCGGGTTGCGTCCGCACGTGTCACGCCGCGTCGCGCGACGGGTCGACGCCCACTTCGGGCTCGACGATCAGCTCGGTGCCGCGCTCGAGCTCGGCAAGACCCCGCCGCGTGGTGCCGGCAACGATCCGCGTACGAGCGCGATCGTCGATCTCGTGCGCCAGCGCGGCGATGCGCTCGCGCAGACGATCAACGTCGCGCCCGCGTTCCCGATCCGCGTGCCGAGCCCGCGCGCGTTCGATGTGTTCGCGCTGGTGCTCGTCGGCGTCGCGCTGCAGGTTCCATCCGCGCGTGCCGAGCTCGCCGAAGCATCGCTCGGCGGTGTGTTGCTCGCACCGGTGCAAGCGGCGAGCGCCCGCGCCGGTCTCGATCTCGCACTCGCGGGCCCTTTGCGGCAGAGCCTGCGCGAGCTTGCAGCGGCGAAGGACGAGCCCGCGCTCGCGGCCCAGGAGATCCTCGAGATCCTCGAGGCACTCGAGCGCGGCGAGATCGATCGCGCGCTCGCGCTCGAGCAGCTCGAAGAGCTCGAGAAGATCCTCGACGAGCAGGACGCGCAGCTCGACGCCGAGCTGCGCGAAGATCCGGCGATGCTCGCCGAGGCGCTCGAGGAGCTCGGCGCCGGCCTGCAAGAAGAAGAGGTCACGAGCAAGGCTGGCGAAGCCCTCGACAAGGGCGAAGGCGACAAGGCCGAGCAGGCGCTCGCCGAGGCCGGCAAAGCGGCCGAGGCCGACGCGAAC
>Ga0163144_10004750_pt1 | contig 30476 bp, 40 predicted proteins | sample OliLak19BULKMAT1_FD_123175 | JGI IMG/M metagenome (GOLD analysis project Ga0163144, IMG submission 123175) | Freshwater microbial mat bacterial communities from Lake Vanda, McMurdo Dry Valleys, Antarctica - Oligotrophic Lake LV.19.BULKMAT1 | ecosystem: Environmental > Aquatic > Freshwater >... | reverse complement strand
TTATGCCCAGAAAGTACGCATTCTCTATGGTGGTTCGGTGAATGCAAAAAATGCAACTGAACTTATGCGAGATGGAGTTGTGGACGGATTCTTGGTGGGTGGCGCAAGCTTAAGTGCAAAAGAATTTGCAGGAATAGTAAAAGCAGTCGAAAGTGTATAGGTATGGTCCCGTTACCATTAATTACCGACGCAACTAATCTTCGAGGAAAGCGAATTCTTGTGAGGACCTCACTCGATGTGCCAATAGAAGAGGGAATCGTCGTAAACGATTTTCGTATTCATAAAGCGCTTCCCACAATTCAATTTCTGATGAATGAAGGGGCTCAGGTAATTTTAATAACGCATGTAGGTCGGGATCCACAAAATACTACTGCGCCGATTTTTCATGCACTTCAGAAATATATTTCACTCACGCATCTTGAGGCGATACTGGGAGATGAAGTAACAGAAAAAATAAACGCGCTAGAGAATGGTGAGGTGCTCCTTCTTGGGAATATTCGGGCATACGGAGAGGAAGATGCAAATGATGCAGTGTTTGGCAAAACACTTGCGTCCTACGCAGATTTTTATGTGAATGATGCGTTTGCTGTTTCACACCGACCGCACGCTTCGATTGTTGGTGTGCCGTCCCATATTCCAAGTTTTGCAGGTATTACTTTTGCTGAAGAGTATACGCATCTTTCTCGAGCACTCACGCCAGAACATCCAGCACTTTTTATTATCGGTGGGGCGAAATTTGAAACAAAACTCCCGCTCATCGAGCGATATGCGAATTCGTATGAACATGTATTTGTGGGGGGCGCACTCGCAAATGATCTTATCAAAGCAAAGGGCTATGGCATTGGTAAATCGCTCCTCTCTCCGATTGATCTCACGGGGACCCCACTCATTCAAAAAACAAATATTCTCACACCGATTGATGTTATTGTGATGGGCAAGCGCGGAAAATGCGTGATCGATGTCGGGGATGTTAAGGAGGATGAAAAAATTCTTGATGTTGGGCACGCATCGATTGAAATGATTGCACAGCACATTCGGAATGCAAAAACTATTCTTTGGAATGGGCCACTTGGCTACTATGAGGGAGGCTTTGATGCGAGTACAAAAACAGTTGCGAAACTTATTGCTGAGAGTAGTGCATTTTCTATCGTAGGTGGTGGGGATACCGTGGCAGCGATTGAGTCACTTGGACTGAGCGAAAAGTTCGGCTTTCTTTCGACTGCTGGCGGAGCGATGCTGGAGTTTTTAGAAAAAGGCACGCTTCCCGGCATAGTCGCACTCACACAACCCCAGATTTGACGTATTTCTTTGTCGCACTTCGAAAATGACACTCATCTTAGATTGAGTACGCTTCGTGTCATTTTTCTTGAGTGTCTCGAACTGCATTTAAATCTCTGGTTTTCTGATTTAAGAAAGAAAGATTCCTTTTACTGACAAAAGAAAACCGCCGGGCAAACCTAGACGGTTTCCGGCGATGAATTTCTCTCGACAACTTCACAGTACTTTTCGATGTTTCACAGTCCGTGAATTGGTATTTGTCGGGCGACGATGCAAGCTCGCGGCAAATTCACAGATGCACGCTAAGAAGAACAACGCGACCGAAATGTTGCCAAAAAAGTTGGCGACTTTGGTGAAATCATCCCCAAACTTCAATAAGTACAACGCTGTGAACACTCCACTGAGTCCAGTCAATGCTAAAAAACAAAATAATTTGGACATGTTGCTTCCCAGAACAACAGGCACGGGATGCACCTGATATTTATATTATACCACAGATTATTGATTCGTGCAAACACAAAGGCCGGATTCTTATGGGTTATAATTTCAGTATGAAAATCCTCACGCTTGCGTTTCTCCTCAAGGAAAATGAGATTTGCCTCGCAATGAAGAAACGTGGATTCGGGGAAGGGAACTGGAATGGATACGGTGGAAAAGTTGAAGAAGGGGAAACGATAGAATTTGCTGCCGTACGTGAGATTGGAGAAGAGTCGGGAGTGAATGTGAACGAGCGTGATCTTGGAAAGATTGCAATCGTAGATTTTTTCTTTGAAGACGGAAAGCATCTTGAGGTGCACATATTTTTTACTCGCGTATGGAATGGTGAGCCTATCGAGACCGAAGAAATGCGACCAGCATGGTACGCGTTTGATGAGATTCCCTACGACCTCATGTGGGCAGACGATATACACTGGCTTCCACGAACACTCAAAGGAGAAAAACTTCGTGGCACAGTTAATTTCAATACTGACGGAAAGACCATCAAAGATATGGAATGGACTAACGTAGAGAGGTTTATGTAAGTGCCGTTCGGAGTTTTTCTCCTATATTCTCTATTTCATCCAATTCATATTGTGTATGTCGTGCTGCGTGGTAGGCTTCATCACCTATAAATCGAGGAATAATGTGCATGTGCGCATGAAATATTTTCTGTCCTGCAGCTGCTTCATTGTTCATTACAATATTTACTCCGTCGGCACCAAGTCCTTTTCTGATAGACGTCGCAATCTTTTGAGCTATCACAATCATATGACGTAGAGTATTAGGGTCTCCGTCAAAAATATTAACGAACTTCTTTTTCGGCACAACGAGTGCGTGTCCTTTGTTCACCGGCGAAATATCGAGGAATGAAATAACCATGTCGTCCTCATAAATAATTTCTGCGGGAATTTCTCGTGAAATTATTTTCTCAAAAATGTCTGGCATAGTGTTCACATCCTACCAAAATAACAAAAATTTAACATCCTTATATGCGTGGTAGAATAGCACCACCATGGCGCCACGACAGGTTTATAAAGCGCAACCACGCATTTCAAAGGAAGGAGACGAAGCACTTTTTTCGTTTGATCCGGTGATGCGACAGCTCCTCTTCTCACGCGGCATAGATACGAATGAGAAAGCTCTTCAGTTTCTTCATCCGAATTACGACACTGGACTCCATGACCCATTTCTTTTTACTGATATGGAGAAAGCGGTCGAACGTATTCTTGGGGCTATACGAGAGAACGAGTACATTGTTATTTATACTGACTATGATTGTGACGGTATACCGGGAGGTGTCATTCTTCACGATTTTTTTGCTGCAATTGAGTACACGAATTTTGAGAATTATATTCCGCACCGACACCACGAAGGATACGGATTTAATGCGCGAGCGGTGCCTCAATTTATTGAGAGAAATACAAAACTTATTATCACGGTTGATTGTGGAATTACTGACCATGAGGCAACAGAGCGAGCAGGTGAGGCGGGGATTGATGTCATCATTACTGATCATCATGAGCCCAGTGAGACACTTCCTCCCGCATATGCAGTCGTGAATCCAAAACGGGATGATGCGTATCCCTTCAAAGGAATTTGTGGCTCAGGGGTTGCCTACAAGCTCGTACAAGCGACGATTACTCGAGGTCGTGAGCAAGGGTTACCCTTTTTCACGAATTTTAAAGTGGGAATGGAAAAGTGGTGGCTCGATATGGTGGGACTCGCGACCATCGCTGACATGGTGCCACTTGTCGATGAAAATCGTGTGCTTGCGACCTACGGGCTTCAGGTGCTCAGGAAGTCTAAGAGACCAGGGCTTGCGCATCTCCTCAGAAAAGCAGGAGGAAGTCAGAAAAATCTCACCGAAGATGATATCGGATTCACGATTGCACCGCGCATCAATGCTGCATCTCGTATGGATAATCCCGAAGATGCATTTCATATGCTGTGTTCACGTGACGAGGGAGAAGCAGGAGCAAAGGCACTCCATCTTGAGAAACTCAATAATGAACGGAAGGGAGCAGTTGCCGCCATGTCGAAAGAAGCGAAACATCGCCTCGAGAGTTGGAGTGAAATTCCTCCTGTCATTGTGCTTGGGAATCCCGAATGGCGCCCATCACTCGTCGGGCTTGTCGCTAATTCACTTGCAGAAAAATATGGTCGACCCGCATTTATTTGGGGGAGGGACGGAAACAATATCATTAAAGGTTCATGCAGAAGTGATGGAATCATAAGTACGCTCCGTCTTATGGAAGGAACTGCTGACTCATTCATCCATTTTGGTGGGCATCATTTTTCTGGTGGTTTTGCGATTGAGGATACTTTGATTCATTCACTTCAGGATAATCTTGTCGGTGTGCACGCACTCCTCGGCGACACGCTTTTGACTGAATCAATTTCATACATCGACAATGATTTATCGCTGATGGACGTTACAAGCGGACTCATCCGCACTCTCCGCACCCTTGCACCTTTTGGTGAGGGTAATCCAAAGCCACTATTCCGATTTCAAAACATCATCCCTGAGTCAGTGTCTATTTTTGGAAAAGCGAAAGATCATACCAAGATGCGGTTCATGAGTGGGGTTGGGCCAATCGATGCAATTGCGTTCTTTAAAATACCGGAACAATTTGCGGTCATGCCCGAAGCAGGAAAGTCGCTTACACTCATCGCACACATTGAAGAATCATTTTTTATGGGACGAAAGGAGACACGGTTAAGAATTGTGGATATTTTGAAATAGAAAAACCCGCGCGGTGCGCGGGTTTTGGAAGGCTCTTCATCCTTGAACAGGACGACGAAGAATGAGGTTTACAACCTTTGTGCCATCAGGCTCGCGGGTTAAAAACTGTGAATTTCTCACGATTGTCCAACCAGAGCGTTTGACTGTCTCGAGATCACTTCTGACCTGCATACCAGCTCTGAATATGAACAGCGTACGTTCAAATCGTATCCGTGTCATGGCGAACACCCCTTTTACATAACTATCGTACACTTTATATGCTCTAGAAAAGGAGTCAATGGTATACTTTTTTATGCGAACAATAACTATTTATTGTGATGGAAGTTCAATTGGTAACCCAGGACAGGGCGGGTGGGGAGCCGTCGTGGCTGATGGTGCTCGCGCGAGGGAGCTTGGTGGGTATGAAAAAAATACGACAAACAATCAGATGGAACTTACTGCAGCAATCGAGTCACTTCGTATCCTTAAAGATGCATCGTTGGTTACGATACACACTGATTCAAGTTACGTTATAAACGGCATTACGAAGTGGGTGAAAGGATGGGTGAAGAATGGCTGGTTAACCAAAGAGAAAAAAGATGTTCTCAATAAAGAGCTCTGGCAAGAGCTTGAAAAGGTTACGCATACGCATGACGTTTCATGGAAACACGTGAAGGGTCACTCGGGCATCGAGCTCAATGAACGGGCAGACATGATTGCAAATGGTTTTGCGAGGAAGGAGGAGGTGGAAATTTTTTACGGGTCGCTCGCAAAATATAAATTATTGCTCGCAACTATGCCGAAGGCTCGTGTGGTAAGCAAATCAAAATCAGCAAAAAAAACAGGTCCTGCATACTCGTACGTTTCGGTTATTGAGGGAAAAGTCCTGACTCATAAAACTTGGACTGAGTGCGAAAAACGTGTAAAGGGAAAGAAAGCAAAATTCAAAAAAGTATTTTCCCATGATGATGAGGTTCGACTTATGAAGGAGTGGAGTGCGTAATATGCCAAACCTTTTCTTCTACACCATAGCGATTGGATTTGCGAGCGGAATTTTTCTCCGCTCGCTTTTTCAAATGGGGGGCTTCGCGGGTATTGTTGCAGTCCTTTTTATCAGTTTCACGTGTGCGGTCGTATGGCGCATTCGGAATCGTCCACACACTTCAATACTTTTTATTGCGAGCCTTTTCTTTCTGTGTTTCGCGCTCGGAAGTGCTCGGTTCCATGAGCGTGATGAACGCATATCGCCACTCAGGAATATAGTGGGAGAAGAGGGTGTGCGAACTGGGATAGTCACGCGCGAGCCGGAGGCTCGCGCGACATCGCTTCATCTCTATGTACGTGACGAAGAGTCTGACAGACTTTTTCTCGTATTTGCAGATCCGTATTCGGACGTCGCATATGGAGATCGAGTTGCCGTGCAAGGTTCGCTCACACTTCCTGAAGCGTTTGAGACCGACACGGGTCGGGTATTTGATTACGTGGGATATCTTAAAGCCCGTGGTGTAACGGAGGTTGTCTATAGAGCGAATATAACAATATTGAGTAGCGACGAAGGAAATCGAATTCTCTCACTGCTGTACGAAGGAAAAAGTACCTTTATGCGCGCGCTTGAACGTGCGATTCCTGAACCGGCTGCGGGACTCGGAGAAGGTCTTCTTCTTGGTGTGAAACGCGCGCTTGGAGAAGATCTCTCAGAAACGTTTCGCGTTGTCGGGATCATTCATATCGTAGTGCTTTCAGGCTACAACATTATGATTGTTGCAGACTTTGTCATGCGGCTACTTTCGCTTATATTCTTTCCTCGTACACGCCTCATTCTTGGTGTGTGTACGATTGCGCTCTTTGCACTCCTTGTGGGACTGTCTGCAACCGTTCTGCGCGCTTCAGTGATGGCTGCTTTGGTGCTCATTGCGCGCACAACGGGGAGGCAATACGCAGTACTGCGTGCACTCGCTTTTGCCGGAACACTTATGCTCCTCATTAATCCGTATCTGCTTGTATATGACCCAGGATTTCAACTCTCGTTCCTTGCGACACTTGGACTCATTCTCCTTTCACCTGAGCTTGAAATACGTATGCCTCGAATACCGAGCGCGCTCGGTATTCGAGGGTACCTCGCGACCACGCTCGGTACGCAACTCTTTGTGCTTCCAGTACTTCTCTATAGTATGGGGACACTCTCTTTTGTTTCAGTGCTTGCGAACGTACTCGTGCTTCCCTTGGTACCGATTGCCATGTTTCTCACGTTCATCACGGGAATCATTGCGTCAATAATTCCACCGCTAGGAATTTTTGTTGGCTTCATTGCACACCTCTCGCTTTCATACATTATAAAAATTGCTGAACTACTTAGCATCATTCCTTTTGCTGCAGTTACTATTCCAGGATTTCCATGGTGGGGAATTGTGCTTATGTATATGCCGATACTCTGGTTGACACTTTTGCTTACCAATCGACAAAAAGATTCAGTCACGGACAAGGGTTTGATTAATGGTACTCTCTTGGCTCGAAACGATTATGCAGACTGGGTTATCGAGGAGGAAACAGAAACTCCCCTTGGAACGCGAAGCGTTCCAAGGGGAGTTGAAAACAATTTTCCTTTTCGTTAAGCAGCTTTTTAAAATCGTTCAGCAACAACGTTCCAATTCACATTCTTGAGGAATGCTTCTACATAACTTTTCTTTTCTGCAGGAAGGTAGTCCACCATGAATGCATGTTCCCACATATCCATTGCAAGAATGACGGGGAGTCCGCCAAGCTGTCCCAGTTCGTGATCGCTCACCCATGCAGTGTGTACGGTGTTGTGGGCAGGGTCAGCATAGAGTACTGACCAACCAATACCGCGGCTCATGCCAACTGATTTGAAGTGGGTTATGAAATCGTCAACAGAACCGTACTTTTCAGTAAGTGCTCCGGCAAGTGCTGACGATGTGTCGAGTGGAGACGCGCCGCCTTCAAGTTGCGTGAAATAGTACTCATGCATACGCATACCATTGAATTCAAATCCGAGACGGCGGCGCGTCTCCATGATTGCGTACGCGTACTTTTCTTTGTCGAGCGTTTCAAGTCCTACAATTTGTTCTCGAAGAACATTGATGTGTTTTACGTATCCTTCATAGAGTCCGATGTGCGCCTTGATTTGTTTTTCGGAAAGTCCTTCAAGTTCAGGGAGATTAAATGTTTGGGGAGTATATGTATGCATAATATATGTCTTAAGATTGATGTAGGTCAGTATATCATTTTGTCTCGTGGTCTTGCATATTGATGGAAATATGAGATTGTTCAAAGCGGATTAAGTACACGTGTTCAACCAAAACGGAGGAAATATGGACACTCGTGAATTGCAGTATGAAACGCTCAAAGCGATTGCGCCCGATGTTGTTCGTCTCGTAGATGAACATGTCATCAGTCGAGGAGCCATTGAAGACCTGTGGATGCCAAGTGATTTTGAAGGAAAATTCCGAAAAGAAGCTTCGATTCCTGAATCAGCAATGGTGGCGCTTGTATACAACACGCTCACCGAAGATGGGCTGCCAAGTTTTCATCGTCTCATTGCGAGCTATCTCGGAGAAGGCTCGGTGTGGGCAAGGTGGAACGGCATATGGACCGCTGAGGAGTCGCGACATGGGCGCGCGCTCGGCGTCTATCTTGCACAATCGCCTCAAGTCCGGATGCGCGGCTACGATGAAATGCTCTTTACGTACCATGTCGCTGGATTTTATCCGGCGTGGGAATCAAATCCGTATCGACTCCTTGCATACACCGTAATGCAGGAAAAGGCCACACAAATTTCTCATGTCGGCGTGGCTCGTCTCGTGAATAAGCATGATCCAGTGCTCGCGCAAATGTTGGGGAAAATTGCACGAGAAGAAGATCGGCACTGCCGCTTTTATAGCGAAGCATTCCGTCTGATTCTTGAGCGTGATCCCCTCGGTGCGCTCAAAGCACTTGCCTCAGAAATACGTTCGTTTGCGATGCCGGGAGCAACAATCCCTCAATTCGATGAATACCAAAAACTTGCAGAATGCTCAGGTGTGTTCACTACAGCGGATTTCAAAGGCATTGTGGAAGGGGTCATTAAGAAGTTTAGCTTGAAAGAGCGTGACTTCCCTCATCAAGAAGCTGAAGCGACACGACAGAAGATTCTCAAATTTCCAAGATTACTGGATCGGGCAAAGAGAGTTGTCGACACGCATACAGAATCGCTCACGTTTGAGTTCATGAAAAAGGAGAGAATTCCACTCTAAAAAGAAAAAAGTTGGTAGAGGGCGCGGCGGCGAAAGCTCCGCGTCTTTTTTTATGCATACATAATTCAAGGTACAATTATAGGTATGACACGAACACATGCTCTCTACGCATTTTTTCTCAGTTGCATATCCTTGCTTGGCTATATCATATTTTTATTCTCAAATGAGTGGAGTGGGGTGCAGGCGGCTCAGGATGAATTATTGCAGGTGTCGTATCTCAATGTGGGGCAAGGGGATGCAAGTTTCATTGAATCCTCAAATGGAACACAGGTACTTATTGATGGGGGGCGTGATGCGAGTGTATTACAAGAACTTCCGAAGGTAATGGGAAATTTTGATCGGACGATTGATCTTGTGGTTGCAACGCATCCGGATCTCGACCACATTGGTGGTCTCGTCCATGTTCTTGAACGATACGAGGTGAAAGCAATTTTGATGACCGACAATGTGAACGATACACCCGCGTACACCGCATTTTTAGAGGCTGTGAAACAAGAAGGTGCTCCAGTTTTAATGGCGCGGCGGGGACAGATCTACGATTTAGGAAGTGGTCAGAGTGGGAGCACCACACTGACCATACTCTTTCCAGATCGCCCTGTGCGCGACCTCGAGAGTAATACATCCTCAATCATTCTTCGGCTTTCGTACGGGCAAGCAGATTTTCTTTTCACGGGCGATTCGCCACAATCGATTGAAATGTATCTTGTGTCACTTCCTGATTCTGTACTCCAAAGCGAAGTTCTGAAAGCAGGTCATCACGGGTCGCGGACATCAACGGCGGCGGCATTCGCCGCCGCCGTCCGCCCCGCGTACGCCATAATCTCAGCAGGAAAAGATAATGATTACGGACACCCACATAAAGAAGTGATTGATATCCTTCGAGAGCTGAATGTAGAAACAAAAAATACCGCCGATCAGGGCAGTATTTTTCTTGAATCAAACGGAAGTCAGATTTGGTCTAAATGAGCTGAGCTTTCTTGAGTGTCTGGTACGCGCCGTTCTTTGCAATAGTACGGAGTGCTTTTGCAGAAACATTCACGAGTACAGTCTTTCCAATTTCAGGAACAAAGATACGTTTCTTCTGGAGATTTGGCTGGCGTCGAACTTTTCCGCATGGGTTAAATTGCGTCGCGCGTGTGCGGTTTGAGTAGCGTCCTCCTACTTGGGACTTCTTTCCAGTTATTTCGCAGACTTTAGCCATATGTGCGCGCTATCCTACCATGTCAGATATAATATGCAACCCCGATTCAGTCGATTGAGCCTCTTTCTTTGGAACTTCCATGGGATTTAGATATAATTAGCCTCTATGAATGATGTTATACAAACCGCGCCCGTCGATTCAAATAACGCACCGATACAGGAAGCGCCAGTCTCTCACATGAAAACGGAGGATACGTATTCATATAAGGGGTGGCTTTTTTCAGATTTTTTCTATAAGCGTGCATTAGCCGTTCTCGGTTACCACATCGTGGCCCAGATTATGATCGCGCTTTTCTTTAGTGTGATTATTCTTGCAGTTATTCTCTTAGGAATCATTATTTAAATATGGGATTTGCTGAAATTATTGTTATTGCCATTCTCATTCTTTCTATCGTGCTCCACGAAGTCGCGCATGGCTATGCGGCAAATTGGTTGGGTGACCCGACAGCACGACTTGCCGGACGCCTCACCGCGAATCCTATCCCTCATATAGATCCGATTGGATCTGTTGTCGTTCCCGCAATGCTTTTTCTTTCTGGGTCAGGATTCCTCATGGGGTGGGCAAAGCCGGTTCCCTATAATCCGTACAATCTACGCAATCAACGCTGGGGAGAATCATTTGTAGCCTTTGCAGGTCCCGCAACTAATTTTATCCTCGCAATTATTTTTGCAATCCTCGTGCGTCTTGCTATCCCCCTCGATCTCTCATATGAATTCATAGAAATCGCAAGCAAAATTGTAGCGATAAATGTACTCCTTGGACTTTTCAATCTTATCCCGTTTCCACCACTTGATGGTTCAAAAGTAATTGAGGTAATTCTTCCACTGCGCCTCCGTATGCAGTATCGAGAGTTTGGTATGAAAATCGAACGGATGGGCATCATTGCATCCATCGCCATTCTTTTTGTATTTATGACAATTCTTTGGGAGCCATTCGCGACACTCATTAATGTAGTGACTAAATTCCTCCTCGGGTTCTAACATCGACTCAGGCGACCAGTTCGTTTGAGGCAGTATTTTAATTCAACATAAGATGGGAAGGCCCTGATATGCTTAATCTCTGGTTAAGATATTTAAAGTGACAATTATAATAACTCTTGCATTGGTTATTATGCTTGCAGGAATTATGTATTTTTTATTTATGGGTTTTCTTCTAAGGAATACAAAAACAATTTCATTGCATTTAAATATCCTTCCACTTTCATTCTCACGAGAGAAGTCATCATCGATTCGCATGAACTAATTAATGGAAACGATTTATATGGTACGAGTTTTTTGACGTTTAAAGATGATTTTGGCTCATGGGTTAATGTTCATTCTTTAAGAGTTAATTTTACAAAAGAAAATCCTTATGAAGATTGGCTTAAAGATAAACAAAAGGAATTCGATAACGAATTAAAGCTGAATTCAAAGGATACATTCACAATTCTAACTAGTAACGTGCTTCCAGGTTATGAGCAAAAGTTACCGTACTTTAAAGATGAAACCTCAACAAGGTTGGGAACTGTCGAAGCTGGTTTTATAGGAAAGGGCGTTTCTACTCTCAGTATGTCGTGGGCGCCCACTGGCATACCTATAAAATTCTACGAATGGAAGGCACTTCAATTTGGGAGAATATTTGAAAGTACTCTTACTGAAATAAAATAAATGATCTAACATCGACCCAGATGCCCATGTCCCATATTACGACGAAGAATTGTTGTCGACTGTACATGGCAGACCCTATCTATTACCTAGAACTAGAGTAGACTTAAATTGTATTAATAGGTATCTCTAAATTAATCAAAATGGACTCATACAATTCATCAAGCACAAAGTCTTTGTACCGCGGCACTCAGATTGTGTGGTACATACTAGGTCTTATTGAAGCACTTCTCGCTTTTCGTTTTGTTTTAAAATTACTCGCAGCCAACCCTTCGGCCGGATTTAGCCAGTTTATATACGGAGTAACGTATCCATTTGCAGCGCCATTTATTAATGTCTTTCGCATGACAAAAGTAGACGGAAGTATATTTGAGTGGACGACATTGCTTGCTATGTTTGTATATTGGCTCGTCGCTATGGGTATCATTAGACTTTTTCTAATGAGTAAGACAGTTTCAACTCCTGAAGCTGCAGCAAAATTGGATAAACAAGAATAAATTATATGGGAATTTTGATTTGGATAGTGTTGGGCGCCGTAGCGGGATGGATAGCATCTCTGATTATGAAGTCGAGTAGCGGACTGCTCATGGACATTGTGGTTGGTATTGTCGGAGCACTACTCGGAGGTTGGGTAATGAATATTCTTGGTGAAAGCGGTGTAACAGGCTTTAACTTATACAGTGTGGCTGTAGCCGTGCTCGGCGCATTGATATTAATTGCAATCCTCCGGGCTGTACGAAAATAGAGGTTAAAAATGGAGGAGGTAATGTGAGCTGGTGAAAGGATCACTAAGTTGATACTTAAAATTACAAAATATTTAATTTTATAAAATTCCTGACATCGTCCCAGACGGCCAATAGCTTGTTATTTCATACCTACTGCTTCTGCGCTTTGCGCACGCGGTTACTGGCCGTACATGTTTTTTTGGTACCTTTGTGCGGCTTTTCCGTCACTTTTCCGTTGTGAAAGAGTATAAAAGCTTGCATATTCTTGCTCATATAGTAGAGTACTGACACCATTTTATGGCAACAATCAATCAATTAACCCGTAAGTCGCGACGAAACCGCGGATCGAGAACAAAGACAGGCGCACTTCAGTCTGGATTTAACTCGATTAAGAATCATCCGAATGAGTACAACTCACCATTTAAACGTGGTGTGTGTACACGTGTGACCACCAAGACGCCTCGTAAGCCGAACTCTGCAATCCGCAAGATTGCTCGTGTTCGTCTCACGAATCATCAGGAAATCACTGCATACATTCCGGGAGAAGGTCACACACTCCAAGAGCACTCAGTGGTTTTGGTACGTGGTGGCCGCGTAAAAGACATCGGTGTCAACTACACGATCGTTCGTGGAAAGTATGACGCAACTGGTGTCGACAAACGACGTGTTTCTCGCTCACGATACGGTGCTAAAAAGCCTAAGGGGAAGTAATTAGGCGCACATAAATTATTAAGTCTATAGTCGCTAAAGATACTGAGAGGATTCTGTAAAAAGAATGCCCCGTATGCGACGAATAACCTCAACAACATGCGAAGACCAATTAAAAGACGCGCTCCTGCTCAGGGAGATGCACGATACGACTCAGTGAATGTCACTCGTCTTATCAACTACATTATGGTGCGCGGCCAGAAGGAGACGGCTCGCTCAATCGTGTACGCAGCATTCGAAGAAATTAAGAATGCAAAAGAAAACGGTGGAGAACCAGTAGAAATTTTTGAAGCGGCTATCCGCAATGCAGGACCACAGATGGAAGTTCGTTCACGACGTGTTGGTGGTGCAAACTATCAGGTACCTCGTGAAGTACGTCCAGAACGACGTCTCGCACTTGCGCTTCGATGGATGATCACTGCAGCGCGTGGTCAGAAGGCAAAGCCAATGTTCAAGGCACTTGCAGAAGAGCTTATGCTTGCAGCAAAGGAACAGGGAGCGGCGGTGAAGAAGAAGGAGGATACGCATCGAATGGCGGAGGCGAACAGAGCGTTTGCACACTTCGCTTGGTAACAGATATTTTCTTTACCATACTGCGTTAAAAGGCCGGAAAATTTGTTCACCGTACGTGAGGTACGGCTCACAAATTTTCCGGCCTTTTGCCTTGTCTCGCTTTGAAAAAATTCAAGTTACAAAATTATGGTAGGATTTTGAAATTGTGAAAATTATTCTCCATAACTATCGACGGTGCCCGTTTTGTATTCGGACGCGAATACTGCTCTATTTAAAAAAGATTCCGTACGAGATTATAGAAGAGCCGCTTCGTGAGTGGACGCCATGGATGAAAGAGTGGTCGTTTCAAAACAATGAACGTTCTCGTGTACCGGTGCTTCGCTATGTACTTGAAGAAGGAGTTGAAAAAGTGATGCCTGAATCGAATGAAATGAATCTCTTCATTGATTCAGTCGATGAGAAACCTGAGTTTACACCTTCACAAGATAGTCCCGCATATTCAGAGATGATTGATTGGTGGAAGTGGTGCGCAGAAGAACTGAAGCCCATGATTGATCTCTATAAGTATGGTGCAAATTTGCAGTTAGATGCAGAGGCACATGTACTTCATGCAATAGAGCTCCAAAAACTTATTCAATTTCTTGAGGATGCACTAAAGGATAAAAAATATCTGCTTGAGGAACGACTCACGCTTGCTGACATCGCTATCATTCCATTCATTCGCCAGATACAGCGAACGCGAGAAGGTGAGTTTGATTTTAGATACTTCCCGAATGTGCTCCGGTGGACAAATAGCATTATCGAAACTGACTGGTTTAAAAATGAAGTGATGAAAAAGGTGTAGTTGTGTATACTCCCAGTATGGCTCATAAAAAGGGAACACGGAGCGGCGGCAAATATACCGGAAGTCACACGACTGTGGTTCCGGGCGCTGGAGTGATTGCTGATATTGCAGATAATTCCTCACTCGTCACCAAAATCTCACTCGGTTTTATAAAGGGCGGACTTCCTCCTGCGAAAGGATTGAAGCGACTAAAAATAATGACTGATAACGGTAGTCTCCTCATTACTGTGCGAGACAATATTTCTCAACAGGAGTTACGCATATATACGACTGATGTCGAAAAGACAAAAAGCATTATTGCGAAAGAAGCGCGAAAGACAGGGTTTGCGGTGACAGGCTAGTTTCCAATTCTGCGGCGGCCAAATCTTCGCGCTGTTCGATAAATCATATACATAATAAAAAGAAGGAAGATGAGTTCGAGAATTGCGGGATAGGCAAGTGCACTTGAAGCGAGCCAAAGGATGAGCGAATAAAATCCTCGAATAAGCGCTTTGCCTCCATCAGTAACAGCTTTAAAGAATCCCACGCCATCATCGTTACTCCGCGTACGAGTAATCGTTGCGAGGACATCCTCATCGTTCGTTGTTTGAATACTTGTACTGCTTCCTGTATTTCCGTCATTAAAATATTCTGCGATGGCATCAGCGCGCGTGTCCCGGTAGTCATCAAGCGATGATTTGGTCGTTTCAATTTTTTCGGTGATAGTGGTAATTATTGAACGGGCAGCACCATTAGGTATGTATGTCTCGAGACCTGAACCCTGTTGTGTTGTTTCTGTTCGTTTCTTCGGTTCTGATTTTTCCTTCGATCCCTCATCATCATTGTTCGCTCGAGCAGTAATTTCTGTCGTTTCCTTTTTCTCTACAACATTGGCTTTGAGTGGGTCGGTCCCTTTCACTTTTTCATCGGCATCAGAAACGCCGTCCCCGTCATCATCCGTATCAGTTTCGTTTCCAATACCATCTTTGTCAGTGTCGTAATCTACAAAAATAGTATCCTCGGCAATCGTGTCTCCGACTGCGGCTGATTCAGGATTTTCACCGAGCGTGTGTATGCGTATATCCGAAAGTGAAGCAGAAATTCTATGTTCACCATATGATGGTTTCCAATCTATCCATGCTTCAACAAGTCTTCCGGGGAGTGCACTGATATATGACGTACCAATGCGTGTGCCATTGTCACTGAAGCGCACCGTACCGGTGAGGTCATTGTCCGAGTTGTTTCGAAGTGCGACGTAAATACGTGTTGGCTCTCCCGCGATTACCGGCTCACCGCTATACCAGAGTCCTTCAACGAATCCTGCATTGAGCTCTTCGGCAAATACAGAAGAAGGAAGGAGAAAACAAATGACAATGAATGCAAGCAGTATTCGATACATGATTTTTATTATACCGCTTTTCCGTGGCATTTTGAGTATAAAAAACAATGACCCGCGGGCCATTGCCGTACGGGTCTACTTCTTCTTGAGTGAGAGTTGCATCCATCTTGGATCTTTTATACCCTCACGCGTTACCTCGACCATGAGAAGAGGTTCACTACCGATACTGAGGCGATAGTTTTTCCCCTGATCCCGAAAAGTAACCATTAAAGTGAATTCGGTTACACCAAAAGAATCATGATGGAGGAATACCTTCTCACCATTCTCACACTCGAGCGTGAGTCCCAAATAGTCGGGATGAAGCGTGACCCCGAGCTTCATCGCAATGAGGGAAAGAATGCCGACTGTTAACGAAAGACTTTGTTGATCACGAAGTGCTCGTATCGTCGCTTCTTGTTCTGCGATGATCCGAGCAGGGTAGTCTGGCAAGGGGCAGAATGATGCTATTCCCACCGCATCAGGGATCCTCTCGTGAGCGAGCGTGCAGTCGTAGACACCACCAGATGCGTACTTTCTGTTTGGACAAGACTTGCACGAAGAAATGAACGCAAGCATTTTTGGCATATCGACCTTTCTTCCCCTGCGGGAGGTAGCTTGATTAAGGTGCAAAAAAATCTCTCTGAAGACTAGTCTATAGAGGTAAATCAGTCAATGAAGCGATGTATCTTTGCGTGATACAATGCTCTTTATTACCGAGGTAAGTGAAATCACTATGGATAGCGCAACAATCACTCAAAATATTGCAAAGCAGTTTCCGCATGGACCACTCACGCACGATGCGTATACTGAATTCCTCGAAAATGTTGTGCCGTACATGGAGCAAGGCAAAGGAAATCAATCTGACTTTGCCCGCCTCGAACGACTGCTTATTCCTGAACGCACTATCATGTTCCGTGTGACATGGGAAAACGACCAACACGAGCTTATGCACAATATGGGTTATCGTGTGCAATTTAATTCTGCGCTCGGTCCATACAAAGGCGGGCTTCGATTCGACCCGTCCGTTACACTCGATGTGCTCACGTTCCTTGGGTTCGAACAGGTTTTTAAGAATGCACTCACGGGGCTTCCTTTGGGTGGAGGAAAGGGCGGAAGCGACTTTGACCCAAAAGGAAAGAGCGATACTGAAGTACGAAGATTCTGTCGTGCCTTCATGGCAGAGCTTGCCAATCACATTGGACCCACGACTGATGTCCCTGCGGGAGATATTGGTGTTGGCGGAAGAGAAATCGGTTATCTCTACGGTGCATACAAAGAAATGACACATCGAGCTGACGGTGCGGTGAGCGGAAAGGGAGTTGGATACGGCGGCTCACATATTCGTACTGAAGCGACTGGGTATGGTGCGGTGTATTTTATTGAAGCAATGCTTGCTCATGTGGGCAAAAATATTCAGGGTATGCGTGCAGTGGTATCAGGCTCAGGAAATGTAGCGACACATGTTGCAGAAAAACTTATTCAAGTTGGTGCGCTCCCACTCACTCTTTCAGATCGTAAGGGATACATCCTCAATAAAGAAGGACTGACACAAGAAATAATAGATGCAGTAAAGGTCTTAAAAGAGAACGATGGCTCACTCAGTGATCTTATACTTCAAGTAGGCGCTACATATCACGAAGGAAAGGTGTGGGGTGTGACGGATGCTGAAATCGCCATTCCTTCAGCAACACAGCATGAGATTTCTGCAGAAGATGCCGAAAAAATTGTTGCGCAGGGCGCAGTGCTTGTTGCAGAAGCGGCGAACATGCCGTCGACACTCGAGGCGATAGAAGTCTTTAAAAATGCAGGAACCCTTTTTGGTCCTGCGAAAGCGGTGAATGCAGGTGGCGTCGCAGTGTCAGGACTTGAGATGCGCCAAAATGCGAGTCATGCACAATGGCCGCGCGCGACGGTAGATGGAGAGCTCCATGCCATCATGAAACATATCCATGAAACCTGTGTACAGTACGGCGCTCAGGGTGAACACGTCGACTATGTAAAAGGGGCGAACATCGGCGGCTTCATTCGCGTGTTTAAAGCGATGGAACAGTTGGGGTACTAGATTGTAGATAAGAAAAGGCCGGTGCGCACGACGTGCGCACCGGCCTTTTTGTTTACTTCCTCACGACATTTTTTTGAGTAGACAAAGCAAGGAGTTCAAAAGGAATGTCTCCACCGCGTTTCTCCCAAGAACCCAAGTCAGTTGAATACAAATGTCGACCTTCGCACGAATACCCATTTGCAGACGCAGCACCTTTGTACCACGCGAGCGAGTAAAACTGTTTTTCTTTCGCGCAGCGTTTCATGAGGATGTAAAGCACTTTTCCTCGATGCGCTTCGACCGCAAGGCGAATATCCCCACTGGATTCTCCCAATTCCTTGAACCATTGAGTTTCACGACCAGGAGTCTTACCCCACTTTTGTGGAGGTGAAATTTTGATTTGCTCCGCGCTTCCCGCCTTTTTTGGTATGCCAAAAAGGATGAAGCCAATCACCGCGAGTGTCGAGAATACAAGAATTCGTTTCATCATCGTATCTCCGCGTATATATGTAAGGATGTATGGCATCCTGAAACCAAAGACCAATTGCTGAATACAGTATGTATCCGAGATAATAAAAAGCAAGTCGGCGTACGTGTGCAAGAAAGAGAAAGCCCCGAGCGTAGCTCGGGGCAAAATTGTGTTGAACTATACGAGACTAGAACGGTTTTGCTTGTGGTGCGATTTACCCCACTTAAGCATGTAGACGACTTCCTTTGGAAGTGCACCAGCGGCATCTTCCCAAAGCGATGGTGTTTCAGAGATACTCGGATTCATCTTGCAATCCAGACTATAGCCAATCGGACTCCCCATTTGCCACGCGAGGATATGTGCCTCATTAGGCGTTTGACAAGGTCTGAACACCTTAAAGATAATGTCTCCATTCATCATGATCCCGACAGTGATGATTGCATTTCCACCACTCACCGTTACTTTTCTGGACCATTGTCCAGGAGTGATGATTTCCCAATCGTCGGCAACGAAATTGTGGAAAGGACCATTCGGATCCTTATTTTGCTCCTGACCTGGCGCGGAAGGCGTCAACGTCGTGAGGGCAAGACAAACAAACAGTTTTGTGAACCACATGGCATGTTTCTCCTCGTAAAAACGAACAGTTAACGTTGGATTCCTTATTAAGTATTAGGCCTCACTGGTATGAAGGCAAGTGATTGAGGTGCGTAGTATTCATGCTATATTGCCGAAGCGATATAAATACCGTATAGTAGTTCGCAATTAGGCCTGCGGGCTTTTTTTCTTTCGAAAGCGTATCGGTAGGTGTGCTTGGGAAAGTGAGGATAACAGTTATTAGGCTCATTATTTCATTTAAGTTATTGTATGGCACGAGAATATCCACTTCATAAGGTTCGCAATTTTGGGATTGTGGCACACGTCGACGCAGGGAAGACGACCACGTCAGAACGTGTCCTTTTCTATACGGGAATGAGCCACAAAATTGGTGAAGTACATGATGGGAATACCGTCACTGACTGGATGGAACAGGAACGTGAGCGTGGTATCACCATTACTGCTGCTGCAATTTCTTGTAATTGGACACCCTCACTGATTTCAGATCGAACCAACCCTGAGCTTAAATACAGCTTCAACATTATTGATACTCCAGGACACATTGACTTTACTGCCGAAGTGAAGCGCTCAATGCGCGTTCTCGACGGAGCAATCGTCGTATTTGACGGTGTTGCCGGTGTAGAACCACAGTCAGAAACAAACTGGCGATATGCTGATGAGGCCAAGGTTCCTCGCATTTGTTACATCAACAAGATGGATCGCACAGGTGCAGATTTTGAGCGTTCGTACGACACTATTTTGAAGCGCCTCTCGCCTAAAGCAGTTCGTTACCAAATTCCATGGGGAAGTGAAGAAAATCTCAAAGGAGTCATCGATCTCCTCAAGATGAAAGCGTATGTCTTTGAGGGCGAAATGGGAATGAATGTACGCGAAGTAGAAATCCCGTCAGAGCTTCAGTCTGAGGCAGAGATGTATCATGGCGAACTCATAGAGCGTATCGTTGAGCACGATGACACAATGATGTCTGCGTACCTTGAAGGAACGATTCCGAATTATGAAGAATTACAACGAGTACTCCGCAAGGCAGTGATTGCAAACGAAATCTTCCCCGTCATGACCGGTTCTTCACTTAAGAACGTTGGTGTACAACGTATTCTTGATGCGGTTGTTGATTACCTCCCTTCACCTGTCGATCTTCCTCCAGTAAAAGGTATTGACCCAAAGACAGACGGAGAAGTTTTCCGAAGTCCAACTGATGAAGAGCCATTTTGTGCGCTTGCCTTCAAGCTCCAGACTGACCCGTTCGTTGGGCAACTCACGTTCTTCCGTGTCTATTCTGGTGTGGTTAAATCAGGAAGTTATATTTACAATGCAACAAATGGACAGAAAGAACGTCTTGGTCGTATTGTGCGCCTCATGGCAGACAAGCGAACCGAAATTGAAGAAGTATACGCAGGAGAGATTGCTGCCGGTGTAGGACTTAAGGATGTAAAGACCTCACATACACTCTGTGATGAAGATAAGCCAATCATTCTCGAACAAATCGTATTTCCTGAGCCGGTGGTTGCGATGCGTATCGAACCAAAGACAAAGAACGATCAAGAGAAAATGGGTATGGCGATGAAGAAGCTCTCAGATGAAGACCCAACATTCAAAGTATCGACTGATGATGAAACGATGGAAACTATCATTGCCGGTATGGGTGAACTTCACCTTGAAATTCTCGTTGATCGTATGAAGCGTGAGTTCGGTGTTGAAGCAAACGTCGGAAAGCCACAGGTTGCATACCGTGAAACCATACAACGATCAGCTGAAGCTGAATATAAATATGTGAAGCAGTCGGGAGGTCGTGGACAGTACGGTCACGTAAAAATTCGCATCAAACCAATGGAAAAACTTGCAGAAGGTGAAGAAGTAAAGAAAAACGTCACGCGCGAAGATCACTACGAATTCGTTAATGCAATTAAAGGAGGTGTGATTCCGGGAGAATTTATTCCTGCTGTTATGAAAGGATGTAAAGAAGCGATGGCACGCGGGTTCGTTGCCGGGTACAAAATGGAGGATATTTCTGTCGAACTCTTTGATGGAAGTTACCACGATGTGGACTCTTCAGAAATTGCCTTCAAACTCGCTGCGATTCACGCATTCAAGGAGGCAGCAAGAAGCGCTGGTGCCGTACTCCTTGAACCAATCATGCGTGTCGAAGTAACGACACCTGAGAAATTCATGGGTGATGTAAATGGAAACATAAGCTCAAAGCGTGGGCTCGTGGAGGGTATGGAAGATCGGGGCATGTCAAAAGTTATTAATGCGAAGGTACCGCTTTCTGAAATGTTCGGATACACAACCTCACTCCGCTCAATGACTGAAGGGCGTGCATCAATGACCATGGAATTTGACCATTATGAAGTCGTACCACCAAACATCGCAATGGACATCAAGAAGGAAAGAGGCGTGAAAGACATAGAAACCGAAGAATAAAGAAAAAGCACCCGACCGAGGGTGCTTTTTCTTTATTGTTCGTTATGTCTTTCACGAGTCGGAAACCATTTTTGCTACACAAATGCAAAAACGGTTGAGACCGGGGAGAAAGTTCTTAGGAACGCAGTGAATTAGAAACTTGACCCTGAAAGATCTCGAAACAGAATCATAATGTAAATATACAAAACTGCGAACCCATAGGGTACGCAGTTTTGTTATACTCGACATATGAAAGGTACCATTGTTCCGATTCCTTTAGACTCTCCAAAGCGAGGAGAACAGTTTCTTCATTACAAAGGTGATACTTATGAGGTGATTGCACTTGCTCTCCACTCCAATGATGAAGAATGGATGGTGATATATAAGCCTTGCTATGAGAATCCTGACGTTGAGCTTTTTACACGACCACTTCGTCAATGGAATGAACATGTTGAATGGAACGGTGAGTTTATGAAACGCTTCACCCATGTTGGTGACTAAATAATAAAAAATCGCCCACTACTATTTTTTCTCGAAAGAAAAAATAGTAGTGGGCGATGGGAATCATAGTTTTGATTCATGCTCCCGAGAAACTAGGGAGGTGAGTGAGGTCCACTTCAGCTTGACTTCAGTTCCTGTGCAGCTTCCTCCATCCGATCCTTCTTCAGCGCCTCAGCTTCGAGAATACTTGGCTTCAGAAGTGACTCGACACATTGGCGGACAAGCCCATTCTCCCCAAAAAGATCCTTGTGACCGACTTCAAGGTGGAAATGGACGGTTTGTCGACATGCTGAGTTCGCATCATTGAGTTCGATACGTACCCAGTATCTTCTTGTGCGAGCGAGTCACCAAAGAAATGCTTGATGATTTCAGGCATACGCGCCTTGGTAACGTCGATAGTAAGGCCAACACCGGCACTTTTCTGTTTCCATAGAGCCCAGCTTTGCTTCTCATCGTCGGCAGTGACCGATAAGTGGAGGAAGGGAAGTTCTGTGAATTTCTCGAACCCATTGAAGCCTGACTTCCGGCTCATGACGACACTGAAGTGTGTTCCATGGAGGAGTCCGAGGGGGAAGGTTTTGGTTGTCGCAGCTTGGAACTCTCCATCCATGGTGTTCTCCTTTTGCTCCGAGGAGCAATGGTTGAAAAGCGGCGACCGAAGGTCGCCGCGAGGGTTAAGTTGAAGAATCAGTCTTTGGGCGGGATTCTGAATCCGCGAGTGCAAAGAATGAAGGTGACGTGCACCTCACCATATTCGTCCACGAAGCAATGTTCAGGAAAAAGCTTGGCGCTCACAGCGTGGACGCCGAGATACTGCAGACGAAGTCTGTCTTCGGTTACTTGCAGTTGGCAGAGCTTCTGCAAGTCTATTGGCTCAAGCGCTGCTTTATCCAAGTCTTCTTGGGTGAGCCTGCCTCCTGTTTCAGAGACCACCCGGAGGTGCACTGCTGATTGGGATATGGTCATGTCCGCAGCTTTTGAAATTGCAGAATTTGTGATCGGAATGACACAAAATTTCCATGCGTTAATTTGCCCGATTTCCACACTTTGGAGAAGCTCGGGTCTGGGCCATGCACTCGGGTGTTGAATAACATTCGACATGATTTCTCCTTTGCGCGACGGCGCCTTAATTGAGTATGCGCCGTGACCAAAGGTCAATTGCATGAGAGTGACAAAGTGCTAAAGTAGCACGTACTTCTAATTGAACAATACCACATAATATTAGGAAATCAAGCGTAGCCCGGCCTCGGGCATGCCCGAGGCCGGGCTACGCTTCGCGCACTCACATATGTGTAAAGATGGTGCGTCTCTGTAATCGGGGCTCCTTGCAAAGTCTAAGCTACTCTTGTACTATTGCGGTCACCGCATTGCACTACTTATTCCTAGGTTTTGCATGTGTGCGAGTTTGTTCTCTCACAGCACGCGAAATAGTAAGAAGTAATGCAGCGTTCTCGCGCCATTACCTCTCATGAATTCGCACGTGCCTCTTTTTTGTTTTATACAAAGAGAGACGCAGCATGCGGCTTAAATTATTAATGTTTTAGTACTAAACCACTATGGCAACTTTCGATCGAACAAAGCCGCACATCAACGTAGGAACAATTGGTCACGTTGACCATGGAAAGACTACGCTCACTGCTGCGATTCTCAATACCCTTAATGCAAAGGGAAATGGGTACAGTGCAGCTGTTAAAGGTGTCGATGATATCGACAAAGCACCTGAGGAAAAAGCTCGTGGAATCACGATTTCTCTCTCGCACTCAGAGTACGAGACTCCAAATCGCCACTACGCACACATCGACGCTCCTGGCCACGCTGATTATATTAAGAACATGATTACTGGTGCCGCTCAAATGGACGGTGCTGTTCTTGTGGTTGCTGCTACTGACGGCGCGATGCCTCAGACAAAGGAACACGTACTTCTTGCAAAGCAGGTAGGCGTGCCAAAGATAATCGTATTCCTCAACAAATGCGACATGGTAGATGATGAAGAAATGATCATGCTCGTTGAAGAGGAACTCCGAGAACTTCTCGAAAAGAATGGTTTCGACAAAGACGCACCAATTATTAAGGGTTCAGGGCTTAAGGCACTTGAAGACCCTGCATCAGAATGGGGTAGCAAGGTAATGGAACTCGTAGACGCAATGGATACCTACTTCCCAATGCCACAGCGTGATCTCGACAAGCCATTCCTTATGCCGATTGAGGACATCTTCTCAATTGAAGGACGCGGTACGGTTGTGACCGGACGTGTAGAACGTGGAGTACTTAAGGTAGGTGCTGAAGTAGAAATCGTTGGCATCAAGGATACTGCGCTCACTACAGTTACTGGTGTTGAAATGTTCAACAAGCAACTCGACCAAGCACAGGCTGGAGACAATGCAGGTATTCTCCTCCGTGGAACAAAGAAGGAAGATGTACACCGAGGTCAGGTACTCGCTGCGAAGGGTTCAGTTACCCCACACACCGAGTTCGAGGCTGAAGTATACGTACTCTCAAAAGATGAAGGAGGACGTCACACACCATTCTTCACTGGGTACAAGCCACAGTTCTATATCCGCACAACAGACGTAACAGGAGATGTTTCGCTTGCTGAAGGTGTAGAAATGGTTATGCCAGGAGACACTGCAAAGTTCAAGGTTAAGCTTGTAGCGCCTGTTGCGCTCGAAGCACAGCAGAACTTCGCGATTCGTGAAGGCGGCAAGACCGTTGGAGCGGGCGTGGTCACAAAGATTGTAGCGTAATACTCTTTATTTCTCGGTTACTATGACAACAAAAACCCCAGCAGAGTCAAAACGCACGAAGAAAGTGGGTGAGAGCATTGAAAAGCTTCGCATTCGCGTTCGTGCCTACGAACACAAAATCCTCGACATTTCAGTGAAGCAAATCATCGACACCGCATTGCGTTTCGATGCAAAGGTGATCGGTCCGATTCCTCTTCCGACTGAGATCAAGAAGTACACGGTGAACCGTTCGACCTTCGTCTACAAAGATGCGCGAGAACAGTTCGAAATGCGCATGCATAAGCGCGTTATCGATATCATGAGTCCAAGTGCGAAAGTCATTGAAGCACTCACCAACCTATCGCTTCCGTCTGGGGTTTCCATCGACGTGAAGATGATGTAAGCAGTAGTTGTCATGGAACATACAAAACCCCGCGGCTTATCCGCGGGGTTTTGTATTTGCCCAAGAAATTTTATTGTATGTTACGCTGATACGGTCAACCACCATGGAGGTGACCATGTTCTCATCGCTTTTGCTCAACGTTCTCCCATTCCCCCGCCGGCTTCAATTTCTCGGAGACAATCTGGCATGGTGGTACTACTACAACTGGCTCAAGTATCTTCTCAGGAAGGCTCTTCATTACCACGATACCCGCTCTATGGAGCTCGTATCACTCGATTTCAAACTTCGAGAGGATCAACTGAGGCCTCGATGACTCTATAGTACGGGGAAAACCATATGGACCGACGAAGGTCCATATCGTCGCTCTGGAACCTTCGGGAACTGGAGCGACTTTTTTAAATTTGCTTTTTTATTTTTGTGCGGTATACTCACGCCTAGCTTTTTAAGACCTACGTACCTGTACAAGGACCGACCTTGTACGGAGACCAATGGGCGCAAAACCGCGATTTTTAGTCTGCGAGCTTGTGCTCGCGACGTAAAAATCGCGGTTTTTGTTTACGGTCATGAAAGCTTTGTTTATTAGTAAGGATTCACAGAATTGATTGAATTTTTCAACAAAGAAATTCGTAATTCTGTGAATCCTGTAGTTTCTGGATAATGAAGTTCATACTCGGAACAAAGGAGCGCATGACCCAAGTGTTTGACGCCGCAGGTGTTGCTCATCCAGCAACAATTCTCCGCGCAGCGCCACACACGGTGACGCAGCTCCGCACAAAAGAGGTGGATGGCTACGATGCTATTCAGATTGGAACAGGAGACCAGAAGAAGCAACGCCTCACTAAGGCTGAGCTCGGTCACCTCGGAAATCCATACAAGCACGTCCTTGAATTTCGCCCGCGCGAAATTCACAAGGAGACGACTGCTGGATTTGAAAAAGGAAAAGGATTTGATGTGTCGACATTTGCAGTCGGTGATACGATTGTCGTGTCAGGAATATCGAAAGGAAAGGGATTTCAAGGTGTGGTGAAGCGATATAACTTCCGAGGAGGTCCCGGCAGTCACGGTATGAAGAATACACTCCGTACTCCAGGTTCTATCGGTGCGACTGGGCCACAGCGTGTCTTCAAAGGTACGCGTATGGCAGGACGTATGGGAAGTGATCGTGTCACCGTTAAAAATCTTACGGTACTCGCAATTGACGTGAAGGAGAATATTCTCCTTGTGTCAGGTGCAGTTCCGGGTCGTCGAGGAACCTTAGTAGAAGTGCGTAGTATCTAAATATGGAAAAAACTCTCAAAGCGAAAAAAACTGTAAGTCTCGAGACGAAAGTTTACGCGAAAGATGGAAAAGAAACAGGTACTATCACACTTCCAGAAGGAGTCTTCGGCGTCGCATGGAATGCTGACCTCGTGCACCAAGTGGTGGTGAGTATGCAAGGAAATGCACGTTCAGGTACGGCTCACACGAAAGATCGAAGTGAGGTACGTGGAGGTGGAAAGAAACCATGGAAGCAAAAGGGAACAGGTCGTGCACGTCACGGTTCATCTCGTTCTCCAATCTGGAGCGGGGGAGGTGTAGCACACGGTCCACGAACAGAAAAGGACTACTCACGAAAGATAAATAAGAATGCACGCGCAAAGGCGCTCGCATGTGTCCTTTCTGAAAAACATCGACACGGGGAGATCCTCTTTGTCGACACATTCGGATTTACTAAACCAACCGCAAAGAACGCAAAGGAAATTCTTGGTGCGCTTAGTCGCATCGATGGGAAAGAGAAGCTCGGTACAAAACGAGTGAATGCTGCACTCATTCTTATTCCTAAACGCGATGAACACACGGAATTAAGCTTCCGTAACTTCGGAAACGCTCTCGTTATGCAGGCGAAAGACGTCAATCCGGTCGAATTACTCACCTATAAGTATGTTGTAGTCGCAAAGCCTGAGGAAAATGTGAAGGAGCTCGAACGTCGCGTAGCGACGAAGACCGTTCGCAAGGTACTCAAGGCAGTTAAGGCTACCAAATAGATATGGGACTCTTTGGAACAAAAAAGGCAGCACCGGCAGAAGCCGCAGCGCCGAAGAAAGAGAAAGCACCAATGAGTACGAAAGCACTCATTGATGTCGCTTCAGTCCTCGTAAAGCCTCGTATTACAGAAAAGGCGGCAACGCTCCTCGAACGTGACATTTACACGTTTGAAATTACGAAAGGTGCGTCAAAGTATGATGTGCGTGATGCAGTGAAGTCACTCTACAAGGTGACCCCAGTCAGTATTCGCATCGTCAATAAGAAACCTCGACATTACATGTCGAAAGCACGCGGTCGAGATATGATGGAGCCAGGTCTCCGTAAGGCATACGTCTACCTTAAAAAGGGAGATCGTATTGATCTTGCGTAATTCTCTTTACGAATATGAAAGCATATAAACCAACATCACCAGGCCGTCGTGGCATGACCGTCGTCGAATATCGAAAGAAACTCACGACTACAAAAAACGCACCGCTTAAGTCACTCACGAGAGGAACTCGATCGACCGGTGGACGTAACAGTCAAGGTCGTACCACGAACTTCTATCGTGGAGGAGGACACAAGCGTACGTATCGAGAAGTGGACTTCGTCATGAATAAGAAAGACATCATTGCGAAAGTGGAGTCGGTTGAATACGATCCATTTCGAAATGCCTTCATTGCACTCGCGTGTTACGCAGACGGCGAACGCCGTTACGTTCTTGCGACGAAGCACATGAAGCAAGGGGACGAGTTCATTGTGGGAGAGAATGTAAAGCCGAAAGAAGGAAATCGTCTGCCACTCGGTGCGATACCAGTCGGTACATTCGTCTCGAACATTGAGCTGAAGCCTGGAGCAGGAGGACGTATAGCACGTGGCGCAGGCAACTATTCTGAAGTTGTTGCACATGACGGAGGGTACTCACAAGTGCGCATGCCATCATCTGAAATTCGCAAGATTCTCAGTACTGCATGGGCAACGATTGGTGAAGTCTCAAATGAAGAGTTTCGCCTTGTGAACATCGGTAAGGCAGGACGTGCACGCTACTTAGGTCTTCGTCCGAAGACACGTGGAAGTGCTCGAAATGCTGTTGACCACCCACATGGAGGAGGAGAAGGACGTGCACCGCGTGGACACAGACGTGCCCGCACGAAGCAAGGTCGTCCGACTGGAAAAGGTCAGAAGACACGTCGACCAAAGAAATATTCAAACATCCATATTGTTACACGCCGCAAGGTGGGTAAGAGGAAATAAACGAATTGAGACAACGAAAAACCACGGCAACAAAGTTGCCGTGGTTTTTCGTTGTCTCAATAATTTGACGTACCTCCTTATTGTATGGCACAATCCCAGCTCGGCTGTGTGCCGAATTGTTCCTTCATACGCTCGAAAGAGCACATAAAATTAGAGGAGTTAGAATGTACGCAGACCGCAGCACTGTCGCTACAAACGACGGCAGTTTTCGCTCGATGTACACGCGATTGAAGGAAGTGGTGCGTCCCAACCGCATACCAGTACAGGATGCGCTCAGCATCATGGGTACATCGATTCATCAACTCTCTTTCGTTGTTGAGAAATACAAGCTCGACAAAGACTTTCTGAAGAATAACAATCAGCTTGCACGTATTCCATATACCCGTGCAGAACTTGAATGGGCAGCTATTCACGGTGGAGTGCTAACACCGGTATGTGTCTCTGTGCATGAGATTATCAGAAAGGCACGCTGCACTATACGATTTCCTGAAGTTTTGCGACAACATGGTGGCAAAGAAACCTTCGGTGGCCCCATAAAGCCATACTGGCAGCTTCTCCATCGTCCGTCGACATTGTCAGAAGAACGAAATCAGCTGCGATCACAACCTCGAAATATGAGGAAGAAAATGTCCGCTTCGGCTTTTCTTCCGCTTATTTCATGTGTGTATCTCGATCGAGAGCTGTGCGGACGCACAACAGTCGAATCGAGGTCTACATTGACAGTGATTTACCTTAACGCCGGGAATCTTGACCAGAAGCAACACCAGCTTAAGTTGCGCGTTCTCGTAGGCATGAAAGACTCCCAGATCCTCGTCCAGCTCGCGCGTGATGCACATGACTCGCCTGCAGCACCAATTGCGATTACATGGAAGCCATACAAAGTGGCAAGGTAGAACATCATTCAACTTGAGTGAAGCCGAACGTCATGCGTTCGGCTTTTTCTTTGCATAAATCTTAACCACGGACTCTTTGTACCATCCTACGGGAATTCTGAAGACCGGTGATTAATCGCAACCAGTTGTCGTGTGGTGCGATCAAAGCGGAATACACGTAAACCGTCGTTTGAGAGTTCTCTTCCCACAAAAAATGACCGCATTTGGGGTACAAGGAGTTCCACACTAGGTCAGAATAAATCTCAAAAACCATATATCAATGGGGTTTTGTGTATCTCAAAGCAGAAAGTGTTGACTTATGTTGAGGACTCGCGTACTATAGCCCCGTTCGGAATCTGTGTGGAATGCTGTGCTCTCTACACACCATTCAGCTCAGAACTCTGTGGGAATTTTGTGTAGCACTGGCCGTTACCTGCTGTTACACGAGGCTCTCACCAATTATTGGTGGCCGCTTCGCGCTCAATAAGCGTTTTTGTTTTCTATGTCACGATCACTCTATAAAGGACCCTACGTTAATGAGAAAATTCTCAAAAAGGTAGTTGGAAAGAAACCCGATGAAACCGGTACTATTAAGTTGTGGGACCGCGCCTGTGTAATTTCTCCAGAAATGGTTGGATTTACGTTTGGTGTCTATAACGGTCGCGTTCATATTGAAGTCTTTATTTCTGAAGATATGGTTGGGCACCGCTTTGGGGAATTTTCACCAACAAAGAAATTCATTCGCCACGGAGGAAAAATGCAGAAAGAACTTGAGGTGAAGAAGAAGGAAGCAGAGATCACTGCAGCAAAAGCTGCGAAAGCAACCACACCAGCGAAGAAATAACGAATATGAAAGCATTTCTTAAAAATTATCGTCAATCACCACGCAAAGTTCGGCTTCTTGCAGATCTCGTGCGTGGAAAAAAAGTTGTGCAAGCGCTTTCAACACTTCACTTTTTGAACAAGCGCGCGGCACTTCCCGTCACAAAGCTTATCGAGTCAGCAGTCGCAAATGCAAAAAGCCAGGGAGTAGCGCTCGATACTCTTGTAGTAAAGTCTATTGCTGTTGACAAGGGTACGGTCATGAAACGATTCATGCCTCGCGCGCGTGGAGCAGCAGGACGAATCAACAAGCGCAGTAGCCATATTTCAATTGAATTAGGAACAAAGTAATTAGTTGTATTACACCTTTACCATGACACACGTCGTTCATCCATACGTTCATCGCCTCGGGATCATCCGTGATTGGAAATCACGTTGGTTTACAGCTGACCCAAAGAAATATCGAGAATTCTTGCGCACCGACGGAGCCGTACGTAAATTTCTCGCAAAACGTCTCCGTGGCATGTATGTAGCTTCAGTCGAAATCGAACGCAATGACAAGATTTATCGTGTGATGATTGCGACTGCACGACCAGGTCTCATCATTGGTCGCAGTGGAGAGGGAGCGACAAAGCTTAAGAAGGAGATAGA
>Ga0163144_10004749_pt1 | contig 30485 bp, 30 predicted proteins | sample OliLak19BULKMAT1_FD_123175 | JGI IMG/M metagenome (GOLD analysis project Ga0163144, IMG submission 123175) | Freshwater microbial mat bacterial communities from Lake Vanda, McMurdo Dry Valleys, Antarctica - Oligotrophic Lake LV.19.BULKMAT1 | ecosystem: Environmental > Aquatic > Freshwater >... | reverse complement strand
GTGTCGGGTTCCCTGCATTCGGGCCCCGGGTCGGTCTTCTCCTTCCTTTCTGTTGCGCCTGCCAGGCGCACGCCGCGTCCGGGCGTCTTCGCCGCGCGTTGAGAGAGCACTACCTCAACTAAATGGCAGCGGAGTTGCGAACGCTCTTCGATGCGACCTGCGAAGATCTGCCGCGGGAGGCGAGCGTTCACTACAACCCCGCGTTCGGCTGTCCGCCTGGCCAGCACGTTGGCGCCGACGGAGAGCTGCTGGTCGGCGAAACGCTCTGGGACCTAAAGGTCACCAAGCTCCCTCTCATCCGCGATCAGCTCTGGCAGCTGCTCGGGTACGCTGCACTCGATCGTCTCCATGGCAACCGGCGCATCGCCAAGGTGGGCCTGTACAACCCGCGGTTTCGGCACGCATGGTCGGTGAACGTCGAGACGTTCGTGCAACACCTTGGCGGCGCGTCGCTCGACCTGTTCTGCGAGTGGTTCCGTCACGAGGCGGCGGCTCACGGTGCCGCGGCCCTGACGGTCAATCGCCCCCAGGTCGTTAAGGCGGTGCGCCAAGTCCAGCCGACGAACCCAGGTCGCGTCCGGCGCCGTCGCGCGGTCGGCGTGCCGTTGTAGCCCCTGGAGCGCGCGCTGCGATCTAGCCAGCCGAACCGTAGCCACGCGAGCGGCCCCTGTAACGGGCGATCCGACTCGTGGTACAAAGGTGGGCGACGTGTTAGGAACCAAGCGTAAATGGAGCTGAAGCCTGTCGCCGACATCGCGCACGCCGTCCTCCTGGGCAGCTTCAACCCTGCCATTTTTCAGCCGGCGTGGTTCGCAAGCAAGGAGATCCTCAGCGAGGAACAGGCCAAGGCCGCAAACATAGAGGTGATTCACCCCGAGGTAGCGCAGTTCAAGACGGACTGGCTTCAACTCTCGGTAACGCGGAACCGCTTCACGGCGATGACATCGGATCCCTCGTGCCGGATCGCCCTGCGCGACTTTGTTATCGGAACGTTCGGGCTCCTTGAACACACTCCGACGACCCACATGGGGTTGAACCGCGCCATGCACTTCGACATGATGGATGCCGAGCGATGGCATCGCCTCGGGCATCGATTGGCCCCGAAGGAGCCGTGGAAGGACCTTGTGACAAATCCTGGTTTGAGAACGTTGCTCATGGAGTCTCCTCGACGAGATGGTCTCCTCGGTCGAGAGTATGTGCGGGTGGAACCATCGCAAACTCACCCGCACACCGCTTTTGTGGAAGTGACCAAGGAACTGCACGCCGTACCCGGACAGGAGGCGAACGCGACCCCCTACTTTGTTGAACGCCTCGGGGCAGATTGGGCTGACGTGATGGAGGACGCCTACAAGCTCGCGAGCACTCTGGTTCTCCCGGTTTTGCACGGAGACGCACCGTGACAGCAGTAGCGGTCGCGGACGCGCAGCAGGTTGGCGACGCCTTTGTCGATACGAGGAACATTGCCGTTCAGCGTGCTGAGCACCTCGCGTTGATCGGCTCGACTGACACCGCGTCGATCGGCCAACCGCTGTCGCCCTCGCAATTGCTCCTGCAGGTTGGCCAAGAAGGCCGCGCAATCAGGCTGTTTGAGCGAACGGACCGGCCCACGATGGTACCGGGGCAGGGGCACAATCTTGCCCGGCCGGAACCGTACCATTTCGACCTCCTTCAGCAGTGGGAGGGCATCGTGCAATCCATCGAGGGCGAGACGTTCACGGTCGTGCTCCACGACCTGACGCACGATGCGCTGGAGCACGAGGCAACTCTTCCCGTCGAAGAGGTGTCGCCGGCAGATCGAAAGTTACTGAAGCCGGGTGCGGTCTTCTACTGGAGCATCGGTTACAAGCGTCACCTGTCCGGCCAGCAGGAGCGCGTCTCTGCAATCAGGATGCGTCGTCTTCCCGGCTGGTCGCGCCGCGATGTTGAAGCCGTCGAGCGGCGGGCGGCGGAACTGGAGCATCTAATTGGCGGGCAAGCTAGCGACTCCTCCCAAGGCTGACGAACTCGAAGTTTCGGTCTTCGGTCCCGGCGTTGGCGAATGCGTGGTCGTCCACCTTGGCGGGGGCCAGTGGATGATCGTCGACTCTTGCGTGGATCGCAGCACTGGCGCGCCGGTCGCGCTGCAGTATCTCGGGGAGCTTGGGCTCAAGGCCGACAGCGCGATTTCGCTCGTTGTTGTCACCCACTGGCATGACGACCATATGGCTGGTGTTGGCGGTGTGTTCGAGGCGGCGATCCAAGCCAAGTTCTTTTGCTCGGCAGCACTGAACCAACGCGAATTTGTTCAGCTGCTCGCGGCCAATCAAAAGGTGATGCTCAAGTCGACAACGGCAAAGACCGGCACATCCGAGTTTTCCAGCGTTCTTGACACGCTTCTCGAGCGTCGGAAGGCGCGTCAACGAACATCCTGTGTTGGTCCGGAATGGGCGATGGAGAACACGTTCATCTATCGCCGGCCGTTGTTGGACGGCGTTCCCGACTGTGAGATCTTGGGGCTGGCGCCTTCGTCGGCCTCGCTCACACGAAGCGTCCGCGGCATTGCGTCTCTCCTTCCCGTTGCCGGAGAGGCCAAGCGTGTCGCGGTCAACGTCGATCCGAACGACACGTCGCTGGTGCTGGGATTTCAATGACTTGATAGGAAAACTGGATGGCACGCTTCGTGCTCAAGCGTATTGTAGATTGCGTCGCATGTGTCCACATATGCTCGCTGCCCTGGCAGGTCTGGAAGCGCGCCGCGCGGGGGCCAAGTCGTGACCCGTGGTCGCTACGCGAGCGTTCTCGGTGCGTGCGCGTGACTTTCGTTGCGCAGTGCACCGGTGGCGGCTTGCGGAGCCACTCCAGCTCCCTTCTTCACCGTAGACAAGCAAGCCCCGCACGGCGTGCGGGGTGGCGTTGAACGCGCCCGTCGTCGTGGAGCTTCTGCAGAGCACGAACGGCAGTGACGCGCCGCCGCTCGCCGCTGAGCTCACGCTCACGGTGGTGGGTGCCACGGCTCCGGTCGAGCTGCGCCCGGGTGGGCTCTTCCGAGACGCATCAGCCATCAGCTTCGTACCCGTTGCGCAGCTCTCCGCCAATACCAGCTATCGCGCCAGCTTCACGACGGGGCAGGTTCAAGAGCCTGGTCTCGGCGGCCCCAGTACCGCCGTGTGGGAATTCACGACGGGCGAGCTGATTGAGCCGACCCTCACGCTGGAAGGGGAGTTGCAAGTATCGCTCGAGACCGGTGACGCTCCCATCTACACCTGCAACGGCAACACCAGCTGTGGGCCCGCCTGCACGGAGACCGGCCAGCGCCGGGTCACGAAAGCGCGAGTGAAGCTGCCGGTGCCCCAGGGCGGGGCGCCTGGCAGGTTGTTCGGGTGGCTAGCCCTCGACAACGACGAACCTAGCGATTTCATCAACGCAAGAGCCGACAATGTCGAAGGCGTGGTGACGCTTCGAGAATGGGTAGAGCTCACCGCCAACCAGCCCGCCGAAGACGTACTGGTTACACTCCCCGACGAGGCTAAGCCCTACACTCCCTGTTTCGCGTTTAAAGCCTGGGACGCACGCGGCGATGAGGTATTGGCCGAACCGGTGTGCCTACGCGACGAGTATCCGCCCCCATCGCCGCCCGTGCCGACGCTTGGCAACGACACCGGTTCAGCTGGCAGTCCGTCGATAAAACCTGGGCCGGCGAAAACGGCTGACCCTGTCGAACCGGGAACCAGCAGCGCCGGGTGCAGCCTCGGCGGAGGGGAGACGAGTCCTTCGGGCTGGGCCCTCAGCACTTTCGTCATGGCCTTGGTGGCTTGGTTCGCCCGCGCTAGGCGTGGGCAGGCCACAGCCTGTCCTGGGGCAGGAGGCAAGCGCCTCCCCTCCTCGCGGCGGCTCCGCCGATTTCGACTGCTGGTGTTTCACACCACCGTCCTAGGCAAGACGTGACGCTAGAAATCCTCAGGGCGCACGGAACCCTGGCGGTGTAGCAGCCCCGTCATGGCGTCGCGGAGGAGGCCATAGCCGGCGGGGGTCAGGATGGACTCGACGTGGAACTGGATACCGATGAAGGTGCGGCTGCTGAGGGCGTGGATTTCGCGGGACTCTGAGTCGAAGGCGATCGAGACGCCTTCGAGCTCTTGCTCGGCCATGCCACAGAACGTGTTGTAGAAGCCGACGCGCTCGCGACGACCGAAGTAGTCGATCAGCTCCTGAGTGCCCTGGAACGGTAGATCCTTGCGCGTCACGCGGAAGCCCAGAGCAAGGCACAGGATTTGGTGACCTAAGCACTCGGCCAAGAATGGGCGCTTCGCGGCGAGCAGCCCAGCCACGATTTGACGAAGCTTCACCATCTTCGGGTCTTGCGGGTCCGTTGGATCACCGGGGCCCGGTCCGACAATCGTGAGATCGACGGCCAATTCATGGTCGTAGTCGGCGTAGCTCACGAGCGTGACTCGAGCGCCCATCTGCTCGAGCATGCGCCGGAGCATGACCGAGAAATTGTCCTCGTTCTCGATGATCAAGACGTGCTTGTTCAAAAGCCCGGTCGTGGCGTTGAAGTCGGAGGATTGGGGTTCGAACCAAAACCGAGAAAGATAGAGGTTGCGCCGTTGAAGCAGAGTCTGAATCTCCTCCGCGTCCAACTGCGCCAAGAGCGGCGACTTCGCTACCGGCTGCTCCAGCGTAGTTTGCCGCACCGCGTGCAGTAAGCCGCCGATCTTGGTCTCGGTTTCCTTGACCTCGTCGCTAGGCTTGGAGTGGCGCACCAGGGTGGCCCCCGCCAGCGCCTTGCCGGCGCCCTTCGCGTCGATCGAAAAGGTACGAATGGTGATCGGTGCGTCGAGCGTAGCTTCGCCGTCCTGGTCGCGGCCGAGCAGCATGAGCGCGGCGCCGTAGTAGCCGCGTGACGCAGGCTCGTAGCGCTCGATCACGCGGAACGCGCTCTGCACGGGGCTCCCCGTGACGGTGGGCGCATACATGGAACCTCGGAACAAGGAAATCACGTCACGCTGACTCTTGCCGAGCAGCAGGTACTCAGTGTGAATGAGCCTCGACATTTCCTTGAGCATGGGGCCGACGACAGTGCCGCCCCCCTCGCACAGCTCGGCCATGATTTTCAGCTCTTCATCGACCACCATGAAAAGCTCGTAAATCTCCTTCTCGTCGTTCAAAAACGCGAGCAGCGACTGGCGTGGCTCCGCCAGTGACGACGGGTCGCCCTTGCGGAAGGTTCCGCTGATGGGGTTCATGCGCACCTCCCCCTTGCGAGCGGAGATGTGTCGCTCCGGGCTAGCGCCGACGAAGTACTGCTCGCCGTCGAAGAACAGAAACGTCCAGTACGCTCCGTATTCGTGGACCAAGAGCGCGCGAAACAGGCTCAGTACGTGGTCGTGCGAAAACCCCTTGAAGTGGAACTGGCAGGCGCGCGGGATGACGAAGTTGGACCCTTGGCCCGTGCCAATCTCGTCCCGCATGATGCGAGTGATCAGCTGCTCGTACTCGGGCCCATCCATATCGTATCGAAAGTCCTCGAGGTGTAGGGGGACTTGCGGCAGCTCGGCGAGCAGACCATCCACCGGTAGCTCGCCCTGACTCGACGCAGTCAAGGTCAAGATGGGCTCGCCGCCGTCTCGTACCGGAAAGCCTCGCTCGCGCGCCTGGCAGAACGGCACCACGGACACCGAATCGAAGCGCTCCTGCTCCGGCTTGCCAGAGCTGAGCGGCACGTCTGCCAAGTTACGTACCTTGGTGATCTTTCCACGTAACCACTGCACTCGCGTCTCGTCTTTACGGCGAATGAGACAGAAGGGCTCTTTTGCGCAAAACTGGCTGGCCACGGGCATTCACCTATACCACCGCCCGGGGCGTGGCTACTTCGTCAAACTGTTAGGCGCAGGTCAAAAATTCCGCCTTTAGCAGGCACTCCTCCAGCTCGCCTTTACTAGTGGAATCCACGACGACGCCGCCGCCAACGCCCAACGTGCCCTTGCCTTCGCGGCTCAGCAGCAGGCTACGGATCGCGACGTTGAAGCAAGCGTCGTGATTCGGTGCGACATAGCCTATGCTGCCACAGAAGATGCCGCGCGGGCTCTCCTCGAGAGCGTGAATGATTTGCATGCTGCGCAGCTTGGGCGCACCGGTGACCGAGCCGCAGGGAAACAGGCTCTGCATGAGCGGAAGAAGACCGAGCGAGCTCTCCACTTCCGCAACGACGGTCGAGGTCATTTGCAGAACGGTCTCGTAGCGTTCCACGCTAAACAACTCGGGAGCTCGCACACTGCCGACCCGTGCAAGCCGTCCGATGTCGTTGCGTAAGAGGTCGACGATCATGACGTTCTCGGCCAGTATTTTTTTATCCTGACGTAGTTGTTCCGTCAGCATTGCGTCTTCCTCCGCGTCACGACCACGCCGTGATGTTCCTTTCATCGGCTTGAGCTCGATATGCGTTCCCGTCTTGCGGAAGAAGAGCTCGGGCGACAGAGAAAGGATGGAATAGTCGCCGGTCGAGATGAGCGCTGAGAAGGCGGTGACTTGACGCCGACGCAGGCGCTCGAACAATGCCGCAGGCGAGCCCGAAAGCTCGAAGTGGCAACGAAATGAGTGGCATACTTGGTAGCTGTCGCCGTCCAATAAGTGCTGTTGAATGCGTGCAAAATCAGCCGCGTATTCAGCCTCGTTCGTGTCAAAACGCAGCTTGCTGAGCTCGGCGCCTTCGCCCGCACCACGCTCGGCGAAGAATTGCTCCAGTGCCGCGCCTCGCAGCTCTTGCCTTTGGTCGAAGATGCCGAGCCAAACTAGGTGCTCCTCCGGAGCGCGCGCCGCGAGGCTCGAAAGTTTGGGCTGCAGGCCGTACCCGGCCTCGTACGCCAAGAAGCCGGCCACGTAGTGCCCGGCCCGCACGGCGTCATCGGCCAGCGCCAGGCAATGCTCGACCTCATGCGGCTCGCGACAGCACAGAACACTCCGCGGCGCGTCGAAGAGCCAGGCGCGTTCTAGCTCGCGGTCGGGCTGACTCTCGACGAGCAGGACGTACGGAGCTTCTGCCGCCTGCACAGAAACGCTTTCACCGGCTGGCGCCACAGCGACCGGCTCCGGGCGTGCGCGAAATCACCGAGTACTGGCCGACGTCGATCTCGAACGGCACCGTGATACGCCCCTCGACTCGCCCATTGTCGTCGGTCGGAAAGGCGCCCAGCCAACTATCGACTCCTGCCGCGTCACGTAAGCTGATGTCCACGCGCGAGAAGGCGCAAGGCTCGCCGTTGGCCTCCACGCTGCCCGACACCTCGAGCGACGCTCCGCGCTCCGCGCTGGCCTTGGCGATAGTCAAAGAAACGGTTGCTCGCGGGCGATCTTCCACAACGTTTGCCTCCTCCACCGACGGTACGACGGGGGACGGCGCGCCCGACGCTGCGGGCGGGGGTTTTGGCGTCGCGGAGGAAGACCCTGCAGGTGACGAGTTGCCAGCAGCGGCCCCGGTCCCGGCCAGCGTGTCCGCCAGCATGGCTTGACCAGATTCGGCGGTTTCGGGCCAAGCGTAGGGATCCGGCGGCGGTCGGTGCAGGTGATCGGCGGTGCTCGGGTCGAGATCCATTCGTCCGGCTGCGCCACCAAGATCGATGCGATGAAAGCGCACGCCATCGGACACCTCCACCCACGCGTGAGCTTCGTTGCGGACCATGCGCGCCGGAAGTCCCAGCCCCAGAGCCGTGACCACGAACGCATACGCCCGATGACGACACACTCCCTTTCGTGAAAACGACAGCTCCCGATACAGCTCCGCGCCGCGCGTAGCGGTGGGGGTCGCTTCGGAGGGGGCGAAGCCACGAAAGTAGCCGACCAACGCTGCCGTGGCGGCCCGGGGAGACATGCTCTGGGATACGCCGATGCGCTGGGCGACCTCGGCCGCCGCCGTGCGGACGCCTGCCGGGAGCTGCGGCAATTGACGAAGCAGCTCCCCCCAGCTTGCGTCCGCGAGCGGCGAGCCAAACACCGAGCGTTCGATGGCCAGCTGCATCACCAGCCGTACCCTTCGCCGCGAATCCCCTAGCAGGAACCAGTTGTCTGCGCGATCCCGCTGAAGCTGGAACGAAACCGGAGGATCGGTTCGAGCGACCAGCACGCGCGCGCCCGGGCCCACGCTCGGAACGCGGACTGGAACGCCTGGCGCCACGTCCACGTTCAGGTCGGCGTAAAACTGATCGTCCCCGGAGCTTGCCTTACCGCCCACCGTGAGGCGCGCGAGGCTCTTGTCCTCCACCATGAGCTCGAAGCCTTCGTCCACCGAGTCGTAGGCATACAAGCGCTTGAACGGTGCCACGGCGGGGATGAACGGCTCGTCGTACGACACCGAGTCCGGGCGCGTCGTGTCGCGATCGACGCGAAAGCTAGCGTCGATGCTGTCCGGCGTGGCGTTGCCACCATAGGCGTGCTCCGTGCGGCTCTTTCGCTCGCCTGAGCGCGGAGCGCTGACCACGCCGCTCTGCGTTTCGAGCGCCGCAGGCATCGCGCCATCCTGAGTGGTAGCGGAAAGCTGCACGTCTTCTGCCGCGCTGGGCTCGAAGTACTCGTGCAGCATCGGCGATTGCGCGTGCGCCACGACGGCGAAGCCGAACAGTGCGAGCGAAAGCCTACGAGCGGAACGCCGACTCATCTTGCTGAACCGCCCCAGCGTAGCACGCGGCCTGGGGAGCCGAAGGCGGAGCCCGTTCCGGACGAAGCGCTCCGACGGCCAGCTCGAAACGACCTCACCGCGATCCGCCCGACGTCAGCGGCGTTCCCAGCGGCCCGGGACCCGTACGTAGCGGACCGAGTCCCAGTGCCAATAGCCGCAAGCCCAAACTGCCCCCGGAAAGGGCGCCACGCCCTGCTCCTCGCACGACTCATCGCTAGGCCGCTCACGCGCCTCCGCCGTCGAAACCCGCCGCTCCCGCTGCGTCGCGCACGAAAGCAGCAGCGACAGGATCGGCACGAAACAGCGCGTGGCTTTTATTCGGCGCATCGGGCAGAAGCCTTCAGTATCTCACGGGGCGCGGTCTTAGGGCCAGTCCACGATCACGCTAACTTCAGTACGAGAGCACCGGCGCGCAGCGAAAGCGACACCAAAAGCCAAGCTCGCCGGGCGCCCTTCCCAGATGTGACCACTCATCAGACGATTACGATCACGTTCACGATCACCTTGAGTCTCCGCGCCTTACGGCCGGGTTGTACCGGGCACCGACACCGCAGCCTTCTGCGATTCGCGCTGCAACTCGGCAGCCCCTGCATGTGGGGCGTTTCTGAGTGAAACGGAAACTGCTAGGCTCCGCCGGCCTCATGACCTCGCTCGAATCTCAGCTAGAAGCTTTGCCTCAGGACGCCAAACGCGGGCTCGATGCCTGCGGGTTCGATGCCGCACGTCTCGTAAGGCTCGGGGAGCCGCTGCGCACCGGAGTGCCGGCCGACAACACCGTGAAGGGCACGATCGCGCCACCTGCGCCGGGCGACGTCGTGAAGCTACCCGAGCCAGGCACGGCCGAGCACGCGCGGCTGAAGGCGCTAGGAAGCGCCGCCCTTTCGCGTGGCGAATACGCGCTCGTCGTGCTGGCGGGAGGCATGGCGACTCGCATGGGCGGCGTCGTCAAGGCACTGGTCGACGCGATCCCAGGCCAGAGCTTTCTCGACCTCCGGCTGCGCGAGGTGGAGGTGATCCGCGAGCGTTACGGAGCGCGAGCGCCCCTGTGGTTGATGACCAGTGAGGCCACGGACGAGAAGATCAAGGCGGCGCTCGGCAATCGGCAGGAGGCCGACTTTGTCTGCACTTTCCTGCAGGGGATTTCGCTTCGGCTCACGCCCGAGGGCACGCTGTTCTTGGGCGCAGACGGCCGACCCAGCGAGCACGCGCCCGGCCATGGAGATTTGCCAGACGCGCTCGCGCGCAGCGGTCTGTTGCGGCGTTTCGTGGAGCGCGGAGGCAAGACGCTGATGATGACCAACGTCGACAATTTGGGTGGTACGCTGGACCCCGTCATCCTGGGCTTTCACCTGGCGCATGGCCTGCCAGTTACCTCGGAGGTGGTAGACAAGCTGGGCTCCGACCGCGGTGGCATTCCCGCCCGCGTAGACGACAAGCCTTGTGTGCTCGAGGAGTTTCGAATTCCGCCAAGCTTCGACCCGTCCGTGGTGCGGGTGTTCAACACGAATGTGTTTCACTTCGACGCGCGAGCCTTGCTCGAGCTGGACATGCCCTGGACCTTCTTCACGGTAACCAAGAAGGTCGAAGGGCAGAGCGTCATCCAGTTCGAGCGACTGGTGAACGAGGTGACTTCGGTGCTGCCCACTAAGTACCTGCACCTGCCTCGCACCGGCCCCGAAGCGCGCTTCCTGCCGGTCAAGGACAACGAGGAGCTGCTTGCCCGCGTCCCCGAAATCCAAACTGTGGCACGAGCCCGAGGCTGGCTCGCGGCCGAGTAAGGGGCGAAGCGGGCGGGCGTCGAGGATTCGAACCGATTTGTGCGGTAGGGCGGTGTCCGCATTGACGAACCGCCCCGCCTACCCGAACAATGCGGGCCGCCAATGAAACGACCCAGAGCCGCCTTAAATCTCGGGCTTAGCTTAGCCGCTGCTTGCCTGTTCGCAGGCTCGGCCGTTGCGCAATTTCCGACTCAGCAACCGACGCGGCAACCCGTCTTCGGCAAGAGCCCCGTTACCAACGACGACTCGACCGCGCTCGTACAGAACCCGGCGAACTTGGCGTTCCTGCCCGCGGCCGAGCTGCGTTGGTCGAGCCTGTACTTGAATGAGGCAGCCCGCATCCCTTGGCAGGGTCACGCGCTTGCGTTCGCGTTTCCGATCCCGTTCGTGAACGCTTCCACCGGTGTGCGAATCGACTTGATCAATCCGCCCGATGGCGGCCCTGGCCCCTTGTTTTCTCGCGCCGGCCGCAGCGGGACAACGAGTGACGCGGACCGAACCGATGACCTCTATCAGTGGGTCACCTGGGGACTCGGAATTCGTCCCAGCGAGACCTTCGGTCTTGGCGTGACCCTGCAGGGTTCCTACTCCAACCTCGATCTGGCGCACGGTCTGTTCAGCTGGTCGCTCGGCGCGACGACTAGGCCCTCCGACTACTTTGGGTTGGCGTTCGTGGCCAATGACATCAATGCCCCGACCAACCCCGCGGGCGGCTTCGTGGATCGTAGCTACGACATCGCGCTCTCGCTCCGCCCGCTGCGAAGCCGCGCCGTTGAGCTAGGCCTTTCGGGCAGAGTCATCGACGCCGTCTCGGCCTATTGGTCGCCTTCAGCCACACTTGGCATCGACATTCCGGAGCTCGGTCGAATTCGCGGCGGATTGTCGCTGCTGGATCCGGACGACGGCTTGGATCAAAGCGAGTGGCTGGCAAGCGCCGGCATCTCCTTTTACCTCAACGGCACTGCGGGCTCGATGGACCTATCCGCGAGCAGCGTCTTCGGCGGCGCGCTTGGCCCTACTGCGAGCGGCCGGGCGCACGAGAACCTGGCAACCGAAGTGGCCTTCAAAGGCTACCGAGAGCACACCGGTTCTCCGCCCCCCACTTACGCACTCCGGATCCGCATCGAAAGCACGCCTGGCACGCGCGAGCACGTGGCCCTGCTGCGGCACCTGTGGCAGATTGCCGAAGAAGAGACCTCGGTGGGCGCGGTGGTGCTCGAGCTGCGCACTTCGCCAGCGGCGTCGATGGCGCACGTGCAGGAGCTGCGGGACGCCCTGTACGTCCTGCGACGTGCCGGCAAACGCGTGCTCTGCCATCTCGAAGACGGCGACGGAGCTTCCTTGTACTTGTGCTCCGCGGCAGATCGCATCCTGGTCAACCCGGCCGGCGGCATTCGGTTTGCCGGGCTCCGCGCGCGCTACTTCTACTACGCGGATCTGCTGGAAAAGCTGGGTATTAAGGCGGACTTCGTGCGCATTGGCGCGCACAAGAGCGCGCCAGAAGCCTTCACTCGCAGCGGTTCCTCCGACGTCGCGCGGGCCGACAAGATCGATTTGCTGCAGCAACACGAGAAGCACCTCACGCTGGGCATCGCGCATGGGCGCCGGCTCGACGCGAAGGCCGTACGCGAGCGCGTCGCCAAGGGCCCCTTCGTGGCGGTCGAAGCCAAGACAGCCGGGTTCGTGGACGGCTACGCCTTCGACGACCAGCTGGAGGCAGAAGCGGCGCGCCTGCTCGGGGCCCCGGCTCGCCTGGTCGACGATGAACGCGGCCCCTTTGCTCGTCGCTTCAACGGCTCGAAGCCCGGCATCGCCTTGATCTACGTGGACGGCGACATGGTCGACGGACGTAGCCAAACCATTCCGCTAGTCGGCATGAAGCTCGCAGGCTCCTACACCATCGCGGAGGCCATCAAACAGGCTCGCGAGAACCCATTGATTGGCGCAGTAGTGTTGCGCGTGGAGACGGGCGGCGGTTCGGCGATGGCAGCGGACGTCATCTGGCGGGAGGTGGAGCTCACTACCAAGGTCAAGCCAGTCGTCGTGAGTATGGGCACCGCAGCAGCTAGCGGCGGTTATTACATCGCTTCGCCTGGCACGCGCGTGTTCGCCAATCCGCTCACCATCACTGGCAGTATCGGAATATTTTACGGAAAAGCCGACGTTTCTGAGCTGCTGCGAAAGATCGGCGTCAGCCTAGAGGTTTACAAGACGGCGCCGCGCGCCGACGCAGAGTCAATCTTCCGTCCCTTCAGCGAAGAAGAGAAGACCGAGCTCAAGCGCAAGGTCTGGCAGTTCTACGACGTGTTTTTGCAGCGCGTAGCAGAGGGACGCAAGCTGACCAAGGAGCAGGTAGACGCGGTGGGCCAAGGGCGAGTTTGGACCGGCGAACAAGCGCTGGCACACAAGCTGGTCGACGAGCTCGGCGGCCTGCGGCAGGCGCTGGCTCACGCGCGGAAGCTCGCCGGCATGCCCGACCACGCCCCCATCCTCGAGCTGCCGCCGGTACAGACGACCATCGTCGGGCGGTTGCTGGGTATCGAGGGCGTGAACGAAACCTCGCCATCCCATCTGCAAGTGCTGCCCTCGGGCTTGATGGACATGGTGCGCGCCTTGGGACCCTTCGTCGTCCATCCCTCGGACAAGCCGCTCGCGCGCATGGAGCTTACCAGCGTTGAGTGAGCCCTCGACCCTGGAGGCCCAGGCCGCACGCATCGACGCATTCGGGCAGCCGCTTTTGGCAGGCTTGAACGTGAGCAGTGACGCGCCTCGCCTGGCGCTCTTGGGGGACTGGTCGCCAGTGTTCCGCCTGCTCGCGGGCGAGGCGGAGCTTTCAGCGGGTGTCTTGAAAGTGTGCGGTGTTTCAGCGACCGAGGGCGTGCAACAAGGCGCGCTCGGGCTGCAGCGGCTCGACCCCTCTTTGCCGAATGCCTGGAGCACGGAGCAGTTCCTGGGCATAAGCGCGGAGCTTTCTGGCCTCGCCCCGGCGGTGGCCCGGCGCGCGGTGCAGGCAACGGTCGAAAGGTTGGGCCTGGGCTCGCTCACTGGCAGGCGCCTCGGGCACTTACGGCTTGCGGAAACGCGAGCGCTACTCGTCGCGCATGCGAGGCTGACCGATCCGAAAGCGCTGTGCCTGGAGCAGCCGCTGCTGGGTCTAGACACGAGCGCAGAGCAGCTGCTGCTGGCGGTCATCGAGCGGGCGGCCGACGGCCGGCGCCTGCTCGTGTCCCTGGCGGATCCCGAGCATAGCGCCGGGGAGCGTGAGCTTGCGCGGCGCTCCGACGCCTGCATTCGCCTTCAAGCGGGCGTAGCAGTTGTCGAGAACCCAGCCGCAGCGCGCGTGGTGCGAGTCACAGCCACCGTTTGTCGCAACCACGAAGCCTTCGCAGCTGCGCTCGCCGCACGCGGTCTCAGCGCGCTGCCGACGCACGAGGCCGGCCTGTTGAACAGTTTGACCTCGGTCGGAACGGGGCCTGCTTGGCGCTACCTCGTGGAGCTGACCGACGGCAGCACGGCCGGCATCCTGGATGCGGCCTTGGAAACCGAGGCCGGACTGATCGAGCTCAACCCTTAGACGCTCGCTGTCAGGAGCGGGCCTTGCCGGGGTCGGACGGCTCTCCTACCGAAGCGGACGGCATGGCGCGCCCGCCGGGCAGCGAGACCGTGAAGGGCGCATTGGGCGCGGGAACGGAAGGCGGAAACGGCAACGGCAGCGCTGGCAACGCGCCCTGGGCGTCGGGGGCCCCAACGCTAGTGGGGTTGAACATGGCCACGCGGTTTCTGCCCGCGTTCTTGGCTTCGTAGAGCGCAGCGTCCGCGGCTTTCACCATATCTTCCGCGATGTTGGACTGTACGTCCGAGTTGCCGGCGCAGCCGATGCTGGTGGTGACCGTTAGCACCTCGCCGCCAAAGTTGAAGCTCTGCTTGCTTACGTTGCGGAGCAAGCGCTCTGCGACAACACGCGCATCCAACTTGCTGGTGTGCGGCAGCAGGATCACGAATTCTTCCCCGCCGTAGCGCGCCGCCAGGTCGACTTCACGCAGCGAGCCCGTAATCCTGCGGGCCACTTCTTTCAGGACCTGATCGCCTGCGTCATGCCCAAAGCGGTCGTTGATCTGCTTGAAATGGTCTAGATCCATCAATAGGCAGCTGAGCGTATTCTGGTAGCGTTTGGTGACCGCGAACTCGCGCTTGAGCACGTCGGCGAACCGCCTGCGATTGAACAAACCGGTGAGCGCATCTGTACTGGCCAGCGCCTCGACGCTGTGCAGCATCGATTCTAGCTGTTGGTTGCGGTCGCGCAGCTCAGCGTGCGCGTTCTTCACGCGCAACGCTGCAAAAATCCGCGCCTCTAGCTCTTCGTCGGCGAAAGGCTTGGCCAGGTAGTCGTCCGCGCCGATGTTCAATCCCTCCACTCGATCGGCAAGTGCCGTCCGCACCGTGAGCATGATGACCGGGATGTCGCGTGTCTCGGCGTTCATCTTCAGCCATCTGCAGACCGCGAAGCCATCGATGTCCGACATCACCACGTCCAGCAGCACCAGGTCCGGGGATAACGAGCGCGCCAGCTTCAGCCCCTCCGCGCCGGACGACGCGAGCGTTACCCGATAGCCGAGGCGTTCCAAGGCCTCACGGATCTGGTGGCTCTGCGCCTCACTATCGTCGATGAGAAGAAGGTTGGCTTTCATGGCAGTGCTGAGCGCTGACCGTCCTTCGCCGACGCGCACAGGAGACAGCCCAGCCAGCATATCCCACGAGCCCGCCCAAACCACGACGTTTTGGCAGCCATCCTGCGCAGGAGCCCCGGAAAGGCCAGCAGCGGCGGCACGCAGCCGAGCCCGGGCGGCAGCACCACGAGCAAAGCGGGCCCGCCCGCCGCGCGGCAGTGGCTCGGTCGCCGGCCCAGCCATCACTTCTGCCCCACCCGCCTGGGTGCGGCCAGCTGAGTGCCAAGGCATCGGCAACCTGTGCCCGAGCTTGTCCGGCTGTGAAATGGGCTCGACTTGAGTGCCTCTAGCTCCAGATCGCTCTGAAGCTAGCTAGCCGAGTGGGGCTAGGCCGCCTTCAATTCACTGGTGCAGTACCGGCAACGAGTAGCCTTGGCTGGGACGGTTTCGCAGCACGCAGGGCACTCCTTGATGGCGGGCGGAGCGGCTGGCTCGGCCTTGCCAAGCCTTCCCTCGGCAGCCTTCATGATACGGCTCACGATGAGGAACAGCACGAGGGCAACCACGAAGAAGTCCAAGATGGCGCCGATGAAGTCGCCGTACTTGAGCACCACGTTGTCCTTCGGATCCGCGGCTGTCTTCAGTACTACGCCACTCGCTCGCCAGTCGCCGCTCGGCAAGATCAGCGACACGATGGGCATCACGAAGTCGGCCACCAGCGCCGACACGATTTTACCGAACGCGGCGCCAATGACCACGCCAACGGCCAAATCCACGACGTTGCCCTTGAAGGCAAACTTCTTGAAATCCTCGATGAATGCCATGCTGTCGGCTTAGCCCTTTTCGATGTTCGTGTACGCATACACCAGGTTCAAGCTGCTGCTGGTGTCGAGCTTTTCCTTGCTGGGCAAGGGTGCGTTGTCGAAGCGCGCGTTGAAACCGACTCCAAGCGCCAGGTTGCCCCACACCTTGGCCGTAAACAGCAGCTCGTAGTTGCATCGGTAGCGATTGCTATCGATAAAGCTTTGTAGGTATTCGATGCCGTTGGAGAGCACGACGGCCTCGTTGAAGGCGTGGCGGAGACCGAGATAGGCGCGCACGGAGTGATCGGTCTCGGTTTCATCGAGAGTACTGAGCAGCGTGCCCATGTCGTCCACGACCGCTCGGCCTTCGTCGGTGCGCAGGTCGTACTGGAAGTCGTAACCGAGCTCCCCCCAGAGCGCCGTGGCGGGTCGATTCACGAACAGGTACTTGAAGCCGGGGTCCACGTTGAGCCGAAAAGCCAAACCTTGAAAGCGATCGTGCCGACCGGTCAACATCAAGAAGACGCTAGCGTCTTCGAGCAGGTAGCGGTCGTAGCGAAGCCTGCCTTGAGCGTTCTCCGCTGTCGTCGCCATCTCACCGTCGGGCGGCGCGCTCTGACCGTAGTTGCCAATCAGTGCAGCGCCAAAGCCGTTGGCGGCGTAGCGTGACTCGAAGTTGCCGCTTCCCGTGAACGCGACCATGCGAGAGTTGCCGCTCGAGCTCAAGCCGCCCGCCGAAACGGAGGCGTTGATGCCCTGCGGCGCCGCATCGACCTTTGGCGCGTCGCGTGGCGCTGCCGGCGCGGCCGCTACCTTCTCGATGTCTGGCGGCGGCGTACCCATTTCTTGTGCCCCGGCGACAGGCGCCAGCGCAGGCAAGCCCAACCCAGCACCGACGCCGATTGACCACTTCACAAAAGCTCGTGACATCGAGGATCCTCTTTGGCGCGTGCGCGGCTCTCTGCAAGAATTACCTACGACTCAATCCGTACGCGCGTCAATAGGCTCGGCTTCCAGGCGTTGAATGAAACTCTGAACCACGCCGTGCTCAGGGGACACCCAGGAGCCTTCCACGCTGCGCAGTAGGCCAGAGAGCTCGTAGCCGTAGTCGATCGACACCTGAAAGTAATCGCGGTGCCGCGACGTTCTTCGAATCAAAAGCGCTTCAACGTCCGGCTTCAGCGCCTTCAAGCATGGGTTCAGCGTTTCGAGCTCTTGCCAGGCGCGTAGCGGCACGAAGGCTTCAATCAATTTGGCTCGTCCGGGAAACGTGGCCACGACCTCACCCGTTCTGCCGCGGACCCGAAAGAAAACCAGACCAGCCAACGCCAAAAACGGCGCGGCACGGCTTCAAGCTACGCCGGTTTCGAAAGGGACTAAAGCGCCCCGCCTAGGCACTTTTTCACAGGCGGGCAGCAGGCGGACAAGTGCGCGCAGCCGCTGCGGTTCCCGGCTCTCGGCTCCGCTAACAGTAGCGCAATCGCACCCGGTACCCGATCTTGGTCTTGCCACGAGCAGGGACCTTGACGGTAAAGGTGAAGGTGCCGGCGTCCTTCTTGTCGTAAGGCACGGTCGAATCCAGGATCGTCCAATCACCGCCGATTGGCTCGTAGTCTTCCACGACGACCGCTGTGTCCTTGTGATTCCGTAGCTCGATTTCCCAACGGCTCTCGGAGACGCAGCTGCCTAGAGCGCGCCACTCCATTTGCTTTCGGTCGCCGACTACGTCGAAGGCCTCACCCATTTTGACGCGAATCTTTTCGTCGCGCGGCGTGTGCTCGATCAGGTCTTCGCCGACGAACTGCTTGGAGCCGCTCTTGTCGGCCTTGTAAACGCGCAACGTGCCCTTCGGTAGGGGGATGCCCAGCTTGTTCTTCTCCTCGTTCTTGAAGTCGAGGTAGACGCCGACTTTCTGGTTCGACTGAATCTCACCGTACTGGCCGCGGTACCAATATTGCTGGCCGTAGAAAATGAGCTTCTTGTCGATCTTGATGCCTTCGGCTTCGAGGAGGCTGACTTGCTTCTGCTCGTTCTGCAGCACCGTAGTGGGGCGACCGAGCGTGTACATGTGGTACTCGAACAAGGCCTGCTCAGAGAACCCAGCGCCGCTGGGCGCCGCCGCCTCCATGCGGCTCCCCCTAGCGGACTTCTCGTACTGCGGCTGGGGCTGCACGCGGTTCACGTCACCGGCCACGAGCTTCAGCTCCGCGTTGCGGTAGCTCGCGCCTGACTGATTCGTCAGTGTTACCCAGCCCTGCAGAGCGCCGACGGTATCCGCCTCGTTGACCACGAGCACGTAGTCCGCGCGCCAGTTCAGGTTCTGCGTTAGGTAGCTGACTTCGACCGTTTGTTTGGGCTGCTGGCTTTGGACGAGCCACATCAAAGTCGGCTTGGCAATCAGGTTGTCGGGCACCTGAGGGAAAGCGAGCCGAGCTGGATAGCCAAAGGTAATCTCACCATTCAGCCGCAAAATCGTGCCGTCTGCCACGCTCAAGAGCTCCGCATCCGCGGCTTCCTCTTTGCCGGTGGCCTCGTGATAGCGGTAGGTCCGAATCTTCTTGCCAACGAACTTCTCGAGCAGCGTCTGCGGCGTCAGGAGATCATAGCGGTAGTTCTGCTCCAGCACGCTAACCGCCCCGGGAGCCGTCAGCGACTTGATAGCGACAGTTTCGGGCTGGATGTTGGCGGCCACGTCGCGAAACTCGAGCGCAACTTTACCTACACCCAAGGCGAGCTCGCGCACCTCGCGAACCACTCCGAAGTTCTGATTTGTAAACGGTGATGCTAACGGCCTTGCGATCCGCTTCGGTGGAAATCTGGTTCGCTAGAGTCGCTGGAGCTGCCTTGACTTGCCCGAGAGCGGTGCTCGGCACCGCCAGCGCCGTCGAGAGCGGGCCGAGCGCGACGGCAAAAGCCAGCCGAGAAAGCAGAGGTTGAGCGAATTTCTTGAGCATGGCTTTTTTCCTGACCTCAGCAGTAAACGACCCGAGCTCGGTAGCTGACCTTGAGCTTGCCGCGAGCCGGCACCTGAACGTCGAAGCGGAAGGTGGCCGAATCCACCTTCACCACCGGGTGACTCGACTGCAGCACCTCGAACCCCAGGCCTGCGGGCTCGACGATTTGCACCTGTTCGGGAATGTCCTTGTGGTTACGGATCTCGACCTCGTAAGTGCTCTCGGTGGTGCACTTTGCGACGGCCAGCCACTCTTTTTGGACGCGGTCACCGACGACGTCGAAGGCCTCGCCCAGCTTCACTTCCAGCTTTTCGTCGCGTGGAATGTGATCGATCGCGTCCTCACCGATGAACTGCAGCGCTCCGCTGGTGTCGGCCTTGTAGACACGCAGGATGCCCTTTGGCAGCGGGATACCCAGGCGGTTCTTGGCGCTGTTCTGTATTTCCAGAAACACCCCCAGCTTCTGGCTCGTGGCCAGTTGCCCGTGCTTTTCGCGGTAGTAGTAGTGCGCGCCCTGGAAGATCAGCCTCTTCTTCACATCTAGGCCGTCTGCCTGAAGCAGCGACACCTGCTTCGTCTCCTTGTCCAGGATCGAAGTGGGGCGCTGCAGAGAATACAGATGATATTCGAATAGGTTCTCTTGCTTGAACTGCGGAGGAGCCTGAGGGACATCTTCTCGGTACGAAGTGGTTTGGGACGCTTCGGGCATCGGCGGTTGCAGTCGATTCACGTCGCCTGCCACCAGTCGCAGAGCTGCGTTCTCGTAGCTCGTGCCGCTCTGGTTGTTGAGCGTCACCCAACCGTTCAAGTCCGCCCGCTCATCGGTGGGACCCAACTTCAGCACGTAGTCGGCACGCCAGCCGACGTTCTGCGTCAGGTACGTCACTTCCACGCGCTGCTCTGGTTGGTCGGTCTCCAGAAGCCAAACCAGCGTGGGCTTGTCGAGCAAGCTCTGCGGCAGCTCCTTGAAAGCGAAGCGGCCTTGGAAGCCCGTCGTGACCTCACCGTCGATGCGCAGGGTCACTCCACCTTCGACGCTGAGCACCTGCGCTTCTTTCTTCTCCTCCACCCCGGTTTTGTCGTGATACCGGTAGACGTAGACGCGCTTGCCGACGTGCTTCTCCAGCAACTTGGCAGGCGTGAGCAGGTCGTAGCGGTAGTTCTGCTCGAGCACGTTGAAGAGGCTGCGCCGGTGCAGGCTGTGAATTCGCACCGTTTCTGGTTGAATGTGCGCCGCCACGTCCTTGAACGAGAGCTCGACCAGTCCGCTACCCCGACCCAGACGCAGCCCCAGCTTGCGCGTCTCTCGAACAACAGCGAAGTTCTGATTATAGACGGTCACAGCCACGCTCTCGCGGCCACTCTTGTCGCTGCTCCGCTGCTGCGCAGGCCCTTTCCACGCCACGCGCGCCGGCTGCTTGGCGCAACCCATTGGCAAGAGCGAGCTACAAACACTCGCCATCGAGGCTAGGCGCAACAGGCGGGGAATCAGCGGCTTCATCGCTTTCGTCTCACTGCAGCTCTAACAACGGTGAAGCGATGCGGAGCTTACACAGGAACGTTCGCAAGCGGGACCGGCTCAACGGCCGAGCGCGAAATAGAGCACGGCCGCGACGATGACCACTGAAAACGCCACACCCACGGTTGTCAAAATCAGCACCATCTTGATCGTCTTGTTGACGGTGGAGTGAACCTGCTGGGCCATCAACATCGGATTGACCAAGGGTTGGGGTGGGGCGCCATACGCGCCGTACGTGGGCGGCATGCCATACTGCTGAGGGTCGCCCATAGGCGCGATGCCGCGTTGCCTCAGCTGCTGGTCCAGCACTTGGTTCACCAGCACAGCATGCTGAGCCGCTTGCGCATGGTGCGGGAAAACCGTGCTGCAGTACGGACAGTTCGTGCCGCGCATGTCGTCGAGGCTCAAGTTGGCGCCGCAGTGGTTGCAGCGCTGCACGGGCCCGCCCATCATGCTTGTTTCACGGCGTGCTCAGGCACCCACTCCTGTGAGCCGTTGTCGAAACGCACGAGGTATTGGCCCGGCGCGGCTTGCATGACTTGCGCCGGGTACTGCTGGCCGTTGGACCAATTCACCGCTACACGCGAGCCGGCCATGATACCGCCGGTGAGCGCGGCCTTCGCCTGACCGAAGGCAAACCCAAGCGGGTTTTGAGCGATGGCGGCTTGCGCTTGTTGGGCTTGCAGAATCGCCGGGTTGTTCAGGGCCTGCGCCATTGCCACGTCCATGCCGGTGGCCGGCTGCTGGTACTGCACCGGCTCGTGCTGCTGCTGGGGGGCGACACCCGCCGCACGCGTGATTTGTGCCTGGCGAGGGTGACCACCAGCGCGCAGTCGCTGCTCTTCCTGGCCCACGTACTGGAAATGACCGGCGAACCGATTCATCTCGCGCTGCATTTGGTTGTTCCACTGCCCGGCGACTTCGGTCCAGTCACCCTGGCTCACGCCGCTGGCCTTCAACGCCGCTTCCCAACCGAAGACCTTGATCGCCGCGCTCACAGCTACGAAGTCCTCGTAGCTTGCGCTAGCAGCGCCGCCTTTGCGCTTGGCAAGCGCAGCCTGGTAGAGCGGCATGTACGCCATGGCCACCCGGCCCATCAGCGACATGTCCTGCATGCGCGCCGTCCAGCCAGCTTTGGCCGCTTGCCAATCCTGCGGGCTCACCCCTTCCGCCTGAACGATGCGAAGCTGCTCCGCATCCCCCTGAACGTCGGTGATGGCGGCGCCCAGTTCGGCGTAGCGTTCCAATGAAATCCCGTTGATCGGTTGCAGCGCTGGATCCAAAGTGTCCTCCACTCGGCGGCCCAAAGCTTTACATGAACCCCGTTCAAAGTCTTCTCAGGGTTTGGCCAATCGCAGGACGCGCTCTCAAATCCTCCGAATGAAGTCGCGGCCGACTCGGTAGGATTCCATGTCCTCGGGGTCGCTGGTCCAGACCAGGCTGCATGTGGCCCGAGCGACGAGGGCTACGTGAGCGTCCGCGATGTCGGGCTTCAGTCGTTGGGGAAGGCGGACGCTAGCTATGAATTCGCCTATCTCGCGGGCGGAGCGCTCGTCCACCTGAACCACGCTGCACGGCTGCTTGAGCAAACGCGCCAGGCTGGCGCTTCGAGGTCCCCCGCGCCACGACTGTGCCAGGGACCCAGCTGGGATTCGGATCGGCAAGCCGAGCTCGTGAGCGCGCTGAAGGTCGGCGAGCAGCCGAACCGGACGGCTTTCCAAAGCCTGCAGGGCGCCCGCGTCGAGCACGAGGCCCGGCGTGACACCCGGGCGACTAGACCGCCCTGCGGCTCGCTTTTTCACGTCGGTTCCCCTTCCGAATGAGGCCAGCTCGCTCGAACGCTTCGCGTGACTCATTCTGCGCCGCGCGAAATTCCAGCTCCGTAGCGCCGCTCTCCCTCACCCAATCCGCAATCATTTCAGCGAAGGTCTCCGTAGCGCTCGCATCTTCAATGAGCCGCCCAATGTAGCCGCTGAGGGTCGCCGCCCTCCGCTCCTTGACCGCAGCCCGCGCCTTCCCGAGCGTCGCATCCGACAAACTGATGGCGATCTTCTTGGTCATACCCAGGGCATACCACGCTTTGCCCGCCCGCGTCGCCTTGCCGGACGCCGGCACCTCGCGCTATTGACCGGACCCGTGACGGCACGCAGCGAGCTCACTCAGTCCCGGCGCATCGTGATCAAGGTCGGGTCCAAGGCGCTAGCCAGGGATGCCGAGCTGCAAGCCAAATTTGCGCAAGAGCTTTCGGGTCTAGCGGGGGCCAAGCGCGGCTTCGTACTGGTCACCAGCGGCGCCATAGCGTTCGGGATGAGCAGGCTCGGCTACCGAACGCGACCGAAGGAGACTGGCAAGCTGCAGGCCGCAGCGGCAGCGGGGCAAACCGTGCTCATGCGGCGCTGGGACGAAGCCTTCAGCGCCGTGGGGCTGACGGTCGCGCAAGTGCTGCTGACGCACGACGACTTGGCCGACCGCGAGCGCGTGAACAACGCGCGCGATGCGTTCGCGGAGCTTTTGGCCGCTGGGGCCATACCGATCGTCAACGAGAACGACACCGTGTCGACCGCGGAGATCCGCCTCGACAACGATCAGCTCGCGGCCATGGTCGCCCCGCTCGTGTCGGCGGACTTGCTGATTCTGCTCACGGACGTGGAAGGGGTGCTGGACAAGCATGGCAAACGCATTCCGATTCTGAGTGAGAAAGCCGAGCTAGGCACCGTGGTGCAGGCCGGCGAGCGGCTGGGAAGCGGCGGCATGTCGAGCAAGCTCGACGCGGCCCACAAAGCCTGTCACTCGGGCGCTTCGGTGGTGATAGCCCAAGCTTCGCGGCCGTCGGTCATCGAGGACATCGTCGCCGGCGCGGACGTCGGCACGCTCGTTCCACGCCGCACCGCGCTCCGGGCACGCCAGCATTGGATCGCCTACACGCTGCGGCCCCGCGGCACCGTGCTGGTGGACGCGGGCGCCGAAAAGGCGCTTCTTGCTGGGAAAAGCAGCCTGCTGCCGGTAGGGGTGGTCGGAGTCCGCGGCGAGTTCAATGTAGGTGACGCGGTGCGGCTCGTGGGACTGACGGGCAACGAGATTGGACGCGGGCTAACGCGACTAGGTGCTCTAGACGTGTCGCGCGCCGCAGGTAAGCAACTCGCCGAGCTAGAGCTTGCGTTCGGAGGGAACGCCAAAGAGCTCGTGATCGTACACAAGGACGACCTAGTAGTGGCCTGAGCTTACATCGACGCACATTTTAAAAATCGCACCCAAGGGTATTGTGTACCCAGTGTCGGAACATACAGCCTGCGTTGGTTGTCCGAGCATGAGCCCGAACATGCGGTACCGCCTTTGAGCCAGCACCGACCCACGCTTCGCCCCTGGCTCGCGCTGTCGCTAGTGGCGCTCTCGGGCTGCGCGCGCCTGCCCTTCTTTCACAAGCCCCAGGTGCCGTCGCCCCAGCCGGCCTCGGCTTCGGTGCCCGCGACCCCCTCCACAAGGTTGCCCTTCGCGTTCACGACCAGCGACGACTACGTCGTACGCATCGTGATCGGCACGGTCAACTGCTCGGGCGCCCTGATCGAAAACGATCGCGTGCTCACCGCGCACCACTGCGTCTCGGCTCGCTCGGCCCGGGGAGAAATGCTCGCCCGTGACGTGCGGCCCGAGGACGTTCGGGTAGAGCTGGGTGGGGAAGACTTGCCTTGGGGCGAGGTTACGGTGCGGGCGATCGTGGCACCCACCTGCGGCCACGCTGCGGGCGATGGGGACGTGGCCGTGCTGGTCCTGGACCGACCCTTGACCGGTCTGGAGACACGGTCGCCCCGGCTGGACGCCGCCCCGACGTTGAAGGAGTCGATTGAGCCGATAGGCTTCGGGCGTTGCGCGTTGTCGACGGACGCGCTTCACCGTCGCAAGAGGCCCACGGCATTCATCGACACCATCTCGGACGCCAGATTCCGAGCCAACGCCTCGATTTGTCCAGGCGACTCGGGCGGCCCGGTCGTTGGCGGCAGCGGGGATATCGTGGGGGTCATTTCAGCGGCGGTGATGGACGGTAGCGAGGCGACGGCGGGCCGGGCCGAGTTCACCCGTCTAGACCGTTTTCGCGCGCTGTTCGCGCGAGCGGACGCCATAGCCAAAGGCGCAACGGCCGCGGAGCTGCCGCCAGTAGACTGTTCGCGTTAAAACCACGGTGCTGGTCGGCGGCAGGTGCGTCGGAATCGTCGCGCGATGTAGAGTAGACTCCCGGCGCAAGGCCGGATGCGCAAGCTGTTCAAGTTCCTGTTCTGGGTCGCGCTCTTAGCCGGCCTGCTGATCGGCGCTTTGCGTCTGGTCGCGATCCGCTGGTGGCGCGTGCCTATCGACGATCCGTACCTTGCGGCCTCGGTCTCCCCCAGCATTCGTGCCGGCGACCTGATCCTGTTGTGGCGAGGGACCAAGCCCGGCTTCGGAGACCTGGCGCTATGCCCCGAGCCAAAGCAACCGGATCGGGTGGTCATCGGGCGGATCGTGGGAATAGACAACGACTCGATCGAGGTGAAGGGCTCGACCATCACGATCGACGGCCGGCGACAAAAAACCGAGAGCAATTGCGGCGAACGCAAGTTCACCGAATCCGACCCGGCGACAGGCATCGAGGTCGAGCAGTCGTGCGAGATGGAGGTGCTGGGCGGCGTCACCCACAAGCGAGGCAACGCGGAGCCGCACCCGCTCAAGGCCCAAGACGCCGCGGGCAACGTGCCGCCAGGCCACGTGTGGCTGGTGAGCGACAATCGGCTGTTTCCCTACGACTCGCGGGATTTCGGTCCCGTGCCACGTGAGACCTGCACCGAAACGGTCTTTTTCCGACTGGTCGGCGCCGAAGGCTTTGCCGACCCGAAGCGGCGCAACCAGTACATCCCCTGAATAGCGAGGCAATCCCTCCGGTTCTGGACAGACTTGAGTGTACGAGGGCACCGGAGCGCAGCGAAAACGACGCCAAAAGGCAAGATCGCCGGGCGCCCTTCCCGGATGGGACCCATCATCAGCTGGACAGCCGCAGCGTAACCTTTTGCCCCCTAGCGAAGGGTAGTATGCACTAGGTGCCATGGCGCTCGGTTCGCTGGAGGTCGGAATCGTTTGCGGGCGCTGCGACGCCTGGAACCCGATGGGCGCTCCCCATTGTGCGTCTTGCCATCACGACCTCGCGCTCTTCCCGGCCGAGGGGCCCAAGCGGCCAAGCGCTTCCCATCCGAGCGAAATTGTTGGAGGCTCGGTGGTCACGGCGGGCTCTGCGCCCGTCACCTCGAAGCTCGAGGAGGAGCGGATGGATCAAGCCAGGTACTACGTCTGCGAGTCGTGCATGACCCCTGTGCCCAGTGGGCACAAGTTCTGTGGTCGCTGCGGCAGCCCCGTGCCGGAGGTCATGATGCACCTGCACGCGGACTTCTACGGGGACATGCAGGACCCCGCGAAGGCGCGGCTGATCCTGATCCGCGGTGAGGGCATGGATGGCCTCTCGTACCATTTGAAGGCCGACCAACACTTGCTCGGTCGCCAGGGCCAGCTGGAGTTCCCGGACGACCCGTTCATCTCGCCCAAGCACGCGAATTTCTTCTACCGCGACAACCGTTTGGTGGTGCGCGATGAAGGCTCGCTGAACGGCGTGTACTTCCGCGTGCGCGGCTCGGTGGATATCTCGGCGGGCGACCAAATCGTGGTCGGAGAGCAGGTGTTTCGGCTCGATCCCACGCCGAAGGCTTCGGACGGCGCAGATCCGGATGGCACCTTCTTCTACTCGTCGCCCAAATATCCAAGTGCTTTCCGACTGAACCAAGTCTTGGAAGGTGGCGCTATCGGCATGACCATCTGCGCGCGCGGCAACTCGCTCCAGGTGGGCCGAGAGGACGGCGATCTGAACTTCCCGGGCGACGTCTACATGTCGGCCAAGCACGCGACCGTCGAAGAAAAAGACGGCAAGTTCGTGCTCACCGACTTCGATAGCCGCAACGGCACGTACCTGCGGCTCAAGGCCGAACGCGCGCTCTCCCACGGCGACTACGTCTTCATCGGCAAAAAGCTGCTGCGCGTCGAGCTCAACGCCAACTAGCCCTGCTTGGGGAGACACCTGGTAGGCCGGGTCTCCCCAACGTCCTGATGCGTCGTGGCATCGGGCAACGTTCCTTAGCCGCAAAGACGCGGGCCCTGCGGCCGCCGACAGCGCGTGGTTTTTGGGTTGAACGTCGAACGCGGAGCTATTCTCGAACCCCCAAAATCAGTCCGCGAGGGCGAAGCCCTTAGCGACGCTTCGTCTGCGACTAAGGAATCCCACCCGAGAGCACGACGCCCCAGTCATCCAAGACCGTTAGCGGCGGCGGCGACGGCGGCGTTTGGTGGCGCGGGGGCCGGGCGCTTCGCCTTCGTCGGCGCCGTTGGTGTCGGCGCCGTTACCGTCGCCATTGCCGCTAGGCGCGTCGAAGGCGCCTTCGGCGGCGTCGCCCAAAGCGGCGCGATAGATGTCGAGCACCTCGCACGCCATCGGATACAAGCTGGTGCGCGAGAAGCGACCGCCGCGGCCCGACTCCAGCCGAGGCATGAGCGCGACGATGCGCCGAATAGACTCCGCGATGCGGCGCGGAACATTGAGCCTATCGACCACGGCTTCGAGAAACTCGTGCGCGGTCTCGACGCGATCGCGCACGCCGTCGCAGGCCTCGCGAAGTGGCTCGCCGAGCAGCACCGTCCAAAGCACCACGTCGTCGAGCGGGCCGTTCTCGGCCGTACGCCGATCGATCTCCTGCAGCAGCTGCCAAACCCGATCGTCGTCTTCCTCACGATCCGCCAGAAACGTCGACAGCTCGGGCAACAGCACGTCAAGTACGCCGGTCTCCCAGCACAGGAAGAGCGCGCGGTGCGCGGCGCCGCCTCGCATCAAACGCAGCACTTCCTCGAACAAGCGCGGACGCGCGGCTCGCGAAAGCGCGGTGCGGGTTTCGACGATGGCGTCGTACACCTCCGGCGTGATGCCCAGGTCGCGGTGCGCGCTAAAGCGTATGGCCCGCAGAATGCGTACGGGATCCTCTAAGAACCTGACCAGCGGCTTGCCGATGGTGTGCACCGCACGTCGCTCGATGTCGGGCATGCCGCCCACCCAGTCGAGCACTTCGCAGCGCTCCACATCGTAGAACAAAGCGTTGATGGTGAAATCGCGACGCCGCGCGTCTTGGTGCGCTTCGCCGAAGACGTTGTCGTTGCGAATCAGCAGGTCTTCGGTGCCGCGATCTTCGTCGGCGTCGGGTGCCCGGCGGAAGGTGGCAGTCTCGATGACTTTGCCGCCGCCAAACAGCACATGCACCAGCCGGAAACGACGGCCTATGACGCGCGAGTTTCGGAACAGCCGGCGCACGTCGTCGGGACGCGCACTGGTGCACACGTCGAAATCCTTCGGCCGGCGATCCAGCAGCAAGTCACGCACGCAGCCGCCGACCAGGTACGCCTCGTAGCCACTTCGGACTAGACGCCGCACCACCTTGGCAGCGTCCGGATCGATACGATCTTCGTCGAGCTCGATGGGATAAACGGTTGGGCGCGGCCTGCCATCATCGTCGGCGTCGAGCTCTTCGTCAGACGCAGAAGCAGTGCGATCGAGGTCACCCGGGAGCTCGCGCCGTGCTTCGCCTGACGGAGCCCTGGGGGGCGGCTCGTCGGCGTCGCCTTCGCGGTGCCTCACTCTGGCCTTACGTGGACTTCCAGAAACCATGTCTTGTCGCTTGTTCGGCCGAGACTCCGCCGTATACCAAAAACGGGCCGCCCCGGCAGGCTGGGCTCATTTGTTGCCCATTACCGCGTTAACGCAAGGGGTTAAGCCGCTCCGCCGTGGCCCAAGGGGGCTGCCGCCACCGGCCGAGAGGACGGCTACCAGCCTGGGCCAGGCAGCTCGGCGGACGGGCCTGGGCTCTGTCTGAGCTGAGGCTGCGCCGGCTGTTCTTGGCGAAGTATGGTAGCCGAGTGCCGTTCGATGCACTGGTCGTACTGGGCTGCCGCGTACATGGCGGAAGGCTTTCTCACGCGGCGCTGCGGCGAGTCGAACAGGCGGCTCACACCTATCGCGATGCCGGGGCACGGCTCGTGATTGCCAGCGGCGGCCAGGCTTGGCAGGGCTGGCTCGAGGCGGAGGTATTCGCTCGGGGCCTCGTGGAGCGAGGAGTGCCACGCGAGCGCCTTTTGGAGGAGCGTGATTCGCTCACCACTCGAGGCAACGCGCAAGGGGTGGCGCGACTGCTACAGGGTCGCAACGTACGAAGCCTGGGCGTCGTTACCTGTGACTGGCACATCCCGCGCGCGATGCGACTGTTTCGACGCGCCGGCTTTGGCCCCACGGCCGTGCCAGCCACCACTCCTCCGCGGCCGCGCCACTTGGTGTGGGCCAGAGGAGCGCGCGAGCACGCGAGCACGGTCGTCGACACATTGCTGGCTATTGCGAGGACGACCCGATGAGGCACCAGCGGCCCGGCTGGTCGCTCTTGCTGTGGGCGTGCCTGTTGAGCTTTGCTTGTAGCCCTCGCGGTAAGGCCGGGCCAGCACCTGCTGGGTCGGGAGCTCTGGCGAAAGGGCCCGGGCGTGACGCGCGCGAGCTTGCGCTGCTGACGGCGGAGCTGCGGCGCGACTCTAGCCTCGTGTTGGAGGAAGACCTGAAGGCGGGCGTAGCCTCACGACGCGCTGCGGCGGTTCGGGCGCTTTCGAGGATTCAGGACGCACGCTCCCTCGAACCGCTGGCCCAAGCGCTAGGCGACGAAGACATGGAAGTCGTCAGCTGGGCCGCGTTTGGGCTGGGAGCCTTGTGCCGCGCCCACGAACCGGAACTGGTGAGACGGCTGGTCGTGCGGGCTGCGGTGCTCTCTGCCGAGGGTGCAACGGGTGACCGCGAGCAGGCGCTGACCGCGATCGCGCTCGCGTTGGGGCGCTGCGCGACGGAAGAGGCGGAGCGAAGCCTACGCTCCTGGCTTCGCCAGCATCCGGAGCTTTCCGAGGCCGCCGCGCTGGGCTTGGGTCGCGTGGCCCGCGAGCGCAAGCGGCTGGACGACGCGACAGTCGCGGCACTGTTGGATGCCGCGGCAAAGGAAGCCTCCAAGGGAGTGTTTTTCTACCCACTAGAAAGCCTGCCCGCATTAGGACCCACCGCGAGGCTTCGCTTGCTCGAGGTAGCCCGCAAGAAGCTGGAAGAGCTCGGGCCTGCTCGCGCTTTTGCAGCCCGAGCGCTGGCCAAGGCCGGCCCCGAGGCTGCCGCACCCTTGAGCCGGCTACTCGACGCCGACCGGGCCACGACGGTAGAGCGAGCGGATGCGGCGCGCGCGCTAGGAGCCTTGGGCCCTGCGGGACAGAAGGGACTGGCCTCGTCTCTAGCGGGCCGCTCAAGAAGCGTCACCGAGCAGCCAGCGGCGCTGCTCACGGACGCGCACGGCGTGCTGCTCACCGTGCTGGAGGCACTTCAGCCGGGCCTTGCTGACCCCCGGCTGCTGGCAGGCCTGGCTCGGCTACCTCTAGCAAATGAGCCCGCGCCGCTACAGCGTCGCAAGGTGATGATTCGCTGCCGGGCCGCCGCGCTGTTGGCCGACAAAGCCAGCGCTAGTGCGGCGCTCTTGGCATGCGATCCGGCTCTGCCTGGAGAGCAAAGAGAAGGCGGGCTCGCGCAGTTGCGAGTTCTGGCCAGGGGCTCGCTAGCGGGCGCACGGGGCAAGCGCTTCAAAGAACTAGCCATGGCGCCCGATCGGCGGGTCCGCGAAGCCGCGCTCCAGCTACTGATGACACACGATGAGCTGCCAGAAGCTGCTGAGCTGCTCGCGTTGGCCCTGGCTGCTCCGGAAGTAGGCGTAAGAGCGACGGCGGCCAAGGTACTGGCGCGCTATCCGGCGCGCGCCGGGCTCTCGATGAAAGCAGACTCGCGAGCCCGTAAGCCTGAGGACTCGAGCAATGCCGACCGGGGTCCGAGCGTGGCTCCCGCAGATCCGCGCGTAGTGAGCGCGCTACAAAGCGCGCTTTCAGCGGCAGCAGCTGCGGGCAACAACGTCGAGCTCACGTCGCTCTTGATCGACGCCGCTGCAGCGCTGGAGATGCTTGGGGTAAAGCCGCTGCTCGAGCAAGCCTGCGGCTC
>Ga0163144_10004748_pt1 | contig 30485 bp, 19 predicted proteins | sample OliLak19BULKMAT1_FD_123175 | JGI IMG/M metagenome (GOLD analysis project Ga0163144, IMG submission 123175) | Freshwater microbial mat bacterial communities from Lake Vanda, McMurdo Dry Valleys, Antarctica - Oligotrophic Lake LV.19.BULKMAT1 | ecosystem: Environmental > Aquatic > Freshwater >... | reverse complement strand
GACATGCTTCCTCTTGGAATGCTCCATATTCGTCGCTGGTCCGGGGACCAGTGCGACCAGCATCCGACAAAGCTGACACGCGACGAGCAAGTCACGATCATGACACTTTGGTGCATCAGCCGGGCACCGCTGATGTTTGCCGGGGATTTGACACAGCTCGACGACTGGACGAGGTCCCTGATCATGAATGGGGAAGTTCTAGCGGTCAACCAATCCAGCAGAGGCAACCGGGAGCTTTTCCGCCACCACGACCTGCGCGCGTGGATTGCCGACAGTGAGCACGGTCGCTGCGTGGCCTTTTTCAACGTGGGCGACACCGAGACGATTACGCTGGACGTGCCGCTTCCGGAAATCGGCGTTTCCCGCTGCCAGGTTCGCGACCTGTGGATGCATGCCGACATCGGCGTGCACGAGCATACGCTCGGCGTTCAGCTTGCGCCGCATGCCGCCTCCCTTTTCCTGCTTACCCCGAAATCGGTTCAGCCATGACACCAGCCAAACTTCGGTCGCCAGTTCGCCTGGGATTTCTCCCGGCGAACCGTGGTTTTTTTGATCAGGATCTCGCCGCCCGCATGAGGGCAGCCGTTTTGGAGACGGGAGCGCGCCTGGGGATTGAGATGGTCTGTCCAGAAATAGGGGAGACGAAGAACGGGTGTGTGGAAAACCGGCGCGAGGCGCTTTTGTGTGCGCAGTTGTTTTCGACTCAACGGGTGGACGGCATTTTGGTGTCGGCTGTGAATTTCGGTGACGAGCAGGCGGTGGCGCAAACCATTCGAAGCTCGGGTCTGAATGTGCCGATTCTACTCCACGCCTGCCCTGAGGATGGCGCCCTGCGAATCGGGGGCAAGCGTCGCGACTCATTTTGCGGGCTGCTCTCGATTGCCGATGCGCTTCGACAGATTGGGGTCAAATACTCTATTGCACCCGGCGTTTTGGCGCATCCCAACTCGGAGGATTTCGCCTGTAATCTGTCGGAATTTGCCGCAGTTTGCCGTGTAGTGCGCGGGATTCGCAACGCGCGCTATGGTCAGGCCGGGGCGAGGCCCGATGCGTTTTGGACCTGCCGCTTTGATGAGCGTGCGCTGCAGATGCTGGGACCAACCACGGTCACACTCGATCTCTCGGAAATTATAGCCCGCGTGAATGCCATCAATGATAAGGCCGTGACAGAAACAGTAACCGACATCCGAGCATCCACTGCTGTCGGCTCCACGCCGGGTGACGCTCTTACCCGCATGGCGAAGCTTGAGTTCGTGCTTCGGCAATGGATTGAATCTGCTGAGCTGGACGCGCTTTCGATCCAGTGCTGGACATCCATTGAGCAGAATTTAGGGATTTGCCCGTGTTTTGTGATGAGCCGTCTGGGCGATCTTGGCGTTCCCTGCGCCTGCGAGGCCGATGTGCTCGGAGCTCTCTCCATGCACGCCCTTCAGCTTGCCGGCGCTTCTGCTCCAGCACTGGCGGATTGGAACAATCTTCATCATGTCGATCAGGATCTGGTGAATCTCTGGCACTGCGGGGTCTATCCAAAGAGCCTCGCGAAAGACGAACCGGAACTCGATCAACACAGCATCCTCGGACCTTCGGGAGCCGTCGAAGCGGAGAAAACTTACGGAACTCTGAATATGGAAGTGCGGCCCGGCGAAGCCACCTTGTTCCGCGTGGTCGAACAAGACGGTCAATGGCGGGCGTTGGTCGTGAGCGGGTGCTTCGAGCCAGGGAACGCCGAAACCCTTGGTTCCTTCGGGTGGTGTCGTGTGCCCGCTTTGCTCGATCTCTACCGGCAAACGCTACTCCGGCAATATCCCCATCACGTCGCGTTTGCGCATGGCCGACACGGAATGGTGCTGCGCGATGCGTTCTCCGAGTATCTGGGATTCCAAATCGATCAGGGAGGCTACGCCGACTTGCGGGCAAACCGTTGAATTTCGGAACTCCCTCCACCTTCACCATGCAAACCCATCTCACCTAACCAATCACATGAACACATCAGAAACCGCAACAGAACTTCATGCGCTCCTCGCGCCCACGCCGCCGATGGGCTGGAACAGCTACACGTGCTTTGGCATTACCGTGCGCGAGCATGAGGTGCTGGCAAACGCCCGATGTATGGCTGCTGAACTCGCACCGTTCGGCTGGGAGTATGTTGTGCTCGACGGGATGTGGTATCACGACACCGGACCACTGACCGGCGAAGAGCCATGGGGCGCGGAACCCCATCCGCTGGACGATTATGGCCGCCTTCTGCCCAACCTCCGGAAGTTTCCCTCGGCAGCGGGGGGAGCAGGGTTGAAGCCACTGGCCGATGCGATTCACGCGTTGGGACTGAAGTTCGGACTGCACCTGATGCGCGGAATACCCCGTCGCGCGGTTGAGTTGAACCTGCCCATTCTTGGCACATCCTATCGCGCCGGGGATATTGCGGATACCGCCAACCCCTGCACATGGTTCGAGGGCCTTTACGGTGTTAACATGTCCCATCCCGGCGGCCAGGCTTACTATGATTCTGTTCTGAAGCTCTTCGCCGAGTGGCAGATCGACTATTTGAAAGTGGATGACTGCGGCCTGCCTTCCTACCAGTCAGCGGAAGTGGAGGGGATTTTCCGGGCGGTGGAATGCAGCGGCCGTAGGATCATCATGAGCCTTGCGGCAAGCGACGAGAAGTCCACCTTTCATGCGGAGCACCTGAAGCGCCATACCCATCTTTGGCGGGTGGGAGTCGATCTGCACGATGAGTGGCCGCAACTTCATAAGCTCTTTGATCTGCTGCCCCTCTGGATGCCCCATACCGGACCGGATCATTGGGTCGACCCCGACATGCTTCCACTTGGCGTCTTGCACCTTCGCAAGATGGCTTGCGACGAATCCGATCCGCATGCGTCGAACCTCACGCGAGATGAGCAAGTCACGCTCGTGACACTCTGGTGCATCAGCCGGGCACCGCTGATGTTTGCCGGAGATTTGACGCAGCTCGACGACTGGACGCGGTCGCTGATCACAAATGAAGAAGTTCTGGCAGTCAACCAATCCAGCAGAGGCAACCGGGAGCTTTTCCGGCACCACGACCTGCGCGCGTGGGTCGCCGATGGTGAGCAAGGACGCTATGTGGCGTTTTTCAACCTCGGCGACACCGAGACAATCACCCTCGACGTGCCGCTTTCCGAGCTCGGGGCTTCACACTGCCGGGTCCATGACCTGTGGCTCAAGAAGGACTTGGGTTGGCGGGAGGATGTCTTGGCAATTTCCGTCCCGCCGCATTCGTCTTCCCTTTACAAGCTCACCACATAACAGCACTCCAATCCAACCACCCATGAAATTCGGAATCCACTCGCTCCTCTTCAGCGAAACATTTTTGGAAAAAGACCTGCCCCGCCTGGAGGAGTTCAAAACAATGGGCTTTGACGCGGTAGAAATCATTCCTTTCGATCCGGACGGTTTTCCCGCAGACAAAGTCCGGCAAGCCGCATCTGATCTCGGCCTGGAGATCAACACCGGTTACGGAATGCCCTCGGACAAAAACATCATTTCACCGTATGTCGCCGTTCGGCGCGCTGGCGTGGATCTCTCCAAACGCCTCATCGACCTCAGTGCTGAAGCGGGTGCCCGGGTTTTTGGAGGCGTGAATTATTGTGCATGGGGATACCTGAGCGGAAGGATGCGGACCGGGGATGAGTGGAAATGGGGCATCGAGTGCTATCGTGAAATCGCAGAACACGCCCTGAGCGAAGCGCCTGAACTCACTCTCGCAATTGAGCCCATCAACCGGTTTGAGTCGCACTTTATTAACACCTCCGCCGATGCCTTGGAGTTCATTCGCGAGGTTGGCATGCCGAATGTAAAAGTGCATCTCGATACTTTCCACATGATCCGCGAGGAGGATAATTTCTGTGGAGCCGTCCACTCGGTCGGTAAGGATCTTGGCTATATCCATGCCTGCGAAAACCAGCGTGGCATTCCCGGCCGGGGACAGGTTCCATGGCGGGATTTTTTTCTCTCCCTTCGCAAAGTCGGTTACTCAGGGTGCGTAACGATTGAGTCTTTCGATCCCAATATGGAAGCCATCGCCAGGCTCTGTTGTATCTGGCGCAAGCTCGCGGATTCCCCTGAGCAGCTCGCAACGGAGGGGTTGGCATTCCTCAAACAAATCAACTCTGAAACGATGTAGGATCATCTCGCAAACCATCTCATCCGTCGGTAATCAGGCCCGTTGCCACGCAAACCTTTGTCCAAGCCGTTTTTGACCCGAACGAGGACAACCGCAGCGCCGCCCGGCATCTCCACCACTCGTCGCCGCTCCATAAAACAACTGCGGCGAGTTGCACCAGTCAGAGCATTATTCATATCGAATAAACCCAAATCCATCGCTCGTTGTGCTTGGGTCATCCACGGCGTGAAACAGTGCGGTGCGCTGGTGTTCACCTTCATCTGACGCTCGGGCCGTTATGACCACTTCCAGACGGAATTCGTGAATTTCGCCCGGGATTTCCAAAAGAGCGTGGGGTATTCTGGCAAATAGCGAATAACATCCCTCCTCGGCAACCGATGCCTCGAGAAGAATGCCCGGTGCAGGAACAATCTGGGGAACCGAAGTCCTATCCAAATAAAAGGCCTCAGCGGGACTTACCGCTGTCGGCGGAGCGAGAAACACTTGGCCAATAAGAGAGCCGGTCTCACTTGCTCGACCAAAAACCTCCACGCAGGATCCCTGCCAAACCGGCCTGCCTCGCGTGACGTAGTTATCCATCACCTGGATAGAAAAGCAAAGCGCATCAGAGGCATGAGCCACTCTGACATAGCCTGCGGTTTTTCCCATGAACGCCACAGACTTGCTTTCAAGTTCAGCGACTTTTCGCCAGTCCTCGCCTTGGGCTAAAGTCGGAATCAGCCACTGATGCGATTTATAAACTGGCAAACTGGCCCCATGGACGCCAACCCCACAGGGTTGAGCTTTGATAAGAATCTTTTCCGCATCTGCCGCCATTCTGAACGGGAGCTCAACGCTTCTGGACTTTCCGGGAGGAAGTTGTTTGAACTTCCACTCGGGAGCCGACAAGAACGTTCCAGCTTCTCTGGGATAGATATCCAGACGCAGACTACCAGAGACTTTTTTACATCCTGTATTTGATACAGTTAGGCGAATTATCCCCGCTTGCGCTAGGGTCAGGGCCGATCGAACGCACACCCCTCTGATTACGAGATCAAATCGCTTCAAGGTGATTCCAATTTCAGACGGACGATTCCTAGCCATCCACAGCTTCCGGAACCGGAGGCGTAATAGACCCAAGTCTTTGGATATCGCTTGAACTTCTTCCGGGTCCCCGGAAGCACCGTCGCCGAATGCCGCCAGCTTACGAACCGCCAAGATCGTCGAATCCACTGCATAAATCCAATAGGGGAGTAAACCCATTGAATCGAATTCATAAGATTCAGCTCGATCACAGAAAATATCCCTTATCCCTTTCAAGCGAACCAACAACGAGCGTGCGAATGCGGCATCACGCATCAAGCGTTCGGTTACTATATTTCCATCACGAATAAAAGTGGATAGCGTCGGCTGCGGTTCTAGAAAAATGGCATCGTCTGGAAGGGCAAAAAGGAGATCCTGCCAGACACTTGCCCCGCCACCGGATGGGCAATGAAACGATATCTCCCCAAATTCGTCGAGGGCGTTTGCCAACTCCCGATCGTCACGACCGAAAATGTTCACGACAAATCGCTGCGTGAAGGATGGTTGATCGGACTCAGTACTCCACGCTTGCTCGGCTCCGAAAAGATAGCCGTACCAGGAAAACTCCATGAAGTTGTAATGCCCGCCATCCCCCCAGTCGGTATTTAAAAAGCCGACCGCGCCATTTGTTTTTGCAGCTGCGGCAAAGCCAGCGATATTTGCACACGCTTGAGGGAGCCGTGGAAAAAGTCCGAGCCACGCAGAGGTCCCAGGGCACGCGTAGAAAGCTAATCCTGCAGCAGCAAACTCCCGAATCGAATCAAAATCGTGATCGTAACTATAATTCCAGTCGAGAACGGTGACGTCTTTAGGAATTTCCTCAACAAGCTCTGGATAGTTCCGGATAATATCACCCCAAAACATCATTGATTTCCCATGTTTACGGCTTAACGCATTAACTTTTTTGATGTGTTCCAAATAAACCCGCCCTTTTCCATGCTTGGCGCAAAGATCGAAGGACTGCCCCCAGCCCAAGTCGAATGTTTCGTCGCAGCAGGCATTAAAACGCCCACTGCTGAACAACGGCAAAAACTCCGCAAACAGGCTGTCTAAAAAATTATATACAGCAGGATTGGCCGGCGAGAGCGTCCATGCTTGCTGCGTCCAATGGTCCGGCACTTGAGGAGCCCTATAGCATCCCACCCCCAAATCCTCCGCTAGCGAGTGATAGCGCGGGTGTTTAAGCACCGTGAACAAATGCCCGAATGAAGCGAGAGATGGAATCAGTTCAATGTGCCGAGTTTGACAGAACGAATCTAACGTCAGGATATCCTCAGCGGTCAAAGGTGACGCGCCGACGCCGATATCTGGGTGGCCACGATACAGGAACGTGTGCTCGATATAAAGTTGGAGCTGGTTGATTTTATAGTGGCTTAAACGAAGGGCTAATTCCAAAAGCCGCTCCAACTTTGGCACGCGACCCCGGGAAACATCGTAATACAGTCCACGGTCTTCGAAATCCGGCCAATCTTCGATATGCAGTGCTACCACTTTTTCCTCCTTTGATTGCGCGATAATCTGCCTCAGCGTTTGCACAGCATAGAACGCTCCTGCAACTGAACCTGCTCCGATGCTAATACTGTCTTTTGTGATAAGGAGAGAGTAGGCATCTCGTTTCATTCCCGATTGAAGCACCAAAGAAACAGTGTTAGCACAATCGGGATAACAACTGTGGAGAGTCAATCCCGGCAGGAAGGATCGCACTTCGGTGGCAACCGAATACAAACTACCGTCACTGATACCGATGGCACCACTTTCTGGTATCAGAAAAAAACCCTCGTGATGTGTAAGGGATTGGGGTTGAGGAATTATTTTAAGATTCCCAAAATGGCAGTCGTTGGATACAGAAGCACCGGAATTCGTCGACACATTTAAACAATTTCGGGAGGGAGATGCGGTCATTTTTCAAACGGAATGCGGGATGCGAAGCGGGGTCTTGGCCGTGATGATTTTGCTTAATGTGACCTCGTCTTCCCCGGGCTGAAATATGATTTTTTCTAAAGCGAGTTCTCCTTCAAGGATCGATATTGTGAGCACTTTGGCATCCAAACGGATGGATCCGTGCGCACTTTCCGTGCAGAAGAAGGTTTGAAACGGGCGATCCAAGAGTTTTGGAGAGAACCACAATGTTTTTTCTACGGCGGAATACCGAAATCCCGAGAATGCTTGCAAGAGGGAGAAACTCGCCATAGCGCGCGCATAAAAATTACCGCACTCATATTCGTTGAAGGGATTTCTTACGCTTCCATCATGGCGGGACCGAATCGCTTTAACGATTCGGAGTCCCTTCTTGACAAGGCCTTCACTGATGAGATGGGAGGCGACTTGGTATTCCATGCCGGTCATCACCTCATCACTGTAAGGAAAGGGTAACGTGGGCTTTCCTCCACGTGGCCAGGAGCAGATCAGAAGACCCGATTCTTTTCCAATGGCGTAGCCTGGACGTTGGGGATTGCAATGTTCTTGAAGGCTCGATCGAAAATTATAGCGATAGATCGACTTCAACGTCTTGCGAACATTTTCGGATGCCAAAGGGGTCGGAATTCCATAGAGCGAAGCCATCCAGACACCGACGATTCCATCGGTTAGGCAACCACTTCCATACTGGTATTTCGGCCCTTCCGACTTCAGGATTTTCAAAAGCGATTTATCAGCGATTGTAGCCGCCTCGGCCAAAGATTCCAAAAACGATTTGTCCCGCAGGTCCGCGTAGCGAACTTCCTGCTGGTAATACTCGCCATTGAATAGTTGTCCGTCCATGAACTTGCCTCCGGCGAGGGCCAGATTCTTGTAATCCTCCACTGCTGGATGATCGTCGGCTGCGGTTGCAAGAAGACTCATCGCCATAAGAGCACCGACGTAAACGCTGTTACACATTCCATCTGGTCCCCAGAACTCGATGTCATAGGTATTGTGGTGCGGTTCCACCAAAACCCCGATTCTCTCCGGGTCCCATTGGCAAATTGCGTATTCGATGCTTTTCTTCGCTAAAGGATAAAGCCCTTTCATCCATGGCGTGTCGCCAGAGATATGCCAATCCCTCCAGAGCTTCATAATCCCGCCAAGTTGGCCATCTGCTGCCGCATGATAGTCATGCGTAGTGAGACTGTCGGGTAGTGCCGCGCGGAAATTGACATGACCACGTTCGTCCATAGATCGGAGGTATTCCTGCTCCCTCAGCGTTCGCTCCAAGCGTGGAAACAAGTGAGGGATGGCCTGAGCATAGTTCCAGACATGCGTGCAGCTTCCGTGGCAGCATCCCTCGTCGGTAAAGCAGCCTTCCCAACCCCAGAGATTGCCATTCTTTTGTCGAAGGATCGTCGGGGATTTAAGAATCGCAAGGTTAGCAGAAATGGCGTCCAGCGCCACGCGCGGGATGGTGGATGAAAAGATCGCATCGCAGAACGCGCGCGTTCGCTGGCGAAGACTTTTATAGTGCTTGTGGACATATTTTGCAACGTCCTCCGCGTCCTTCCACTGCGATACATAAAACGGACTCCACCGGACAGCTGTATCGGGCTCGGCCTCGGGGCGGATGAAACCAACATCGTAGAGGCAGTTCGGAAAATACCACGTAATTACAACAGGATAGGTAATCTCTTCACCCGGCTTCAGCGAATGCCTAACCAGCAACGAGCCCCCATTTCGCCCTTTTTGCCCTGCTGAGGCTTTACCGGTGTTTGTTGAAAAAGTCCCTGTTGTTATTTCCCTCCAAAGTGAACTAATACCATCCAGCCAACCGCCGCGCAGCCATGCGGCTTTAATTAGCGGGCGCGGCGAGATCATGCTGACCGAGGCGCTGCCAAACTTTTCAGAATCAGACGAATCAGTGTTGGAAAAGACGATTCCTTTTCCCTGCATCACCCTGTTTCGCATTCCCTTTTCCCCGTCGGAACTATCTGGGCAGAGGTGGGATAAGCTGTAGGCAAAATCCATTTCGACGGTTTGTTTACCTGTGTTTGTAAACTGGTATTCCAGAATCGTACAGGGGATGCCGGAATTCACATCATCCCTTGGAATGAGAGGACTCCAACCTGTGATTTTTACATCTAGCGGAATGGCCGGATCAGAAAGCTGCACACTTCCAAATGGATAAGATCCCTTAAAGGAGCATTCTGCAAATCGCGGAAGCCCCTCGTATCTTCCTTGCAAATGCCCTACTCCATGAAGGCCCAGATTGTAAATTCTTTGCTGAGGAAAAGGCCCCTCAAGCAGCTTGGTCGTTTTTCCATTAACCCGGATGATACCGAACCCCGCATCGCGCCCGTTTCCGAACCGATCTGCAACTGGCCCGATTGAAGGCCGATTTCGGATCGAGAAATCTTGAAGGCCCCCATGCCCGTTCAAGCTAATCGAACCTGCACCGATACCGCCCATCGGGAGAGCAATTTGCAAAAGTTGTTTGCCTTGATAAAAAAATGCGTCTTGTTGTTCCATAATCTTTCTTTTTCTAATCATTTGCTTTCGAGATGTCCCGAAATGCTTTCGCAAAATACTCACAAATACCGGACGGGCTTATGTGTGTATTCATCAAATCGTTGGCGATGTCTTGTGGAATAGAGTGTTCCAATTTTTTCCAAAAATGGTGAGGCCATTGGATATCAGCTTGTTTTATGGCTGCGGAAAGAGACTCCTTCGAAATATGATTCAGGCATCCCTCGATCATCGCAGGGATCGCGGATTGGCGAACCGGCAAATTGCCACCAGCATCGGCGAAGCGGCAAAGGGACTCTTTGCTCAAAAGGTGGAGCGCAAGGGACAATGCTTGATGAGGAGGGGACGAAGAAGGCAGGGCGAGCACCGACAGAAAAGCCTGAGATCCGCCATTCTTGCCGATTGGTATGGGCACGGCTTCCCACTGAAAAGGAACCTGCCCGAGCAATTCGCAGCAGGTAAAACTCCAGTGCCGAGCAAAAACCATTTGGCCGGATGAGAACAATTCTGGAATTTGCGTATCTGGATAGATCGGGAGGCTCACACCATGCAGCTCCTTTAAATACCCTAGAGCTAACTCGCTATCAAAACCCAAATGTCCTGCGCTGTCGGTGTAAAAGCAGCCGGTCATTGCCAGTAAATGCTCGAGGCGAGCTACTCCAAAGGTATGCAGACCACGAGGATCAGCCTTTGCCTTCGTGAGTTTGACCAATTTCAGGAACTCCAAGGAATCCTTAGGCAATGCAGTTGGAACCCCCAGTTTATCGGCGAGCTTGCGGTTGACGAAAAGATATTGCACCGTCAGGCTGAATGGAAGCGAATAACAGGGTGTGCGTGCGAGCCACTTCCTCTCGACGGGGGAAAGGAGATCGTTGGAGAAAGAGGCAGGGAGATCGCTCTGGTTGATGGGATGGAATGCGTCGAGGCCGATTGCATCCATCATGCCATGAGTCGTATGGACCAAATCGATTGCCCGCATCTTTTGCAAATGCATCAGATGTCCGTCTTGCGGGGTCAATAGCTCGACGTGGCAATTGTGTTTTTTAGCGTAAGCTCCCAACACGTCGTCCCACGCGCGCCTAGAGCGCACCAGGCAATCCATTGTGTAAACCGAAATAGTCCGCTCCGGGAAGCTTGGAAGATAAAAATCGAGAGCCTGGGCTGATGCCATCGTTCGGGTTTCCTCATAACCGAGAATTTCCTTGGCATTCGGAAGCGTGTAGGATCCGCTCCTGCGGCGCGTTTCGATGAGGCCGCGTCGGCACATGTTCTCCTTGGCGGACTTAATGCTGGCCTGGCCGACACCGAGCATTTTTTGCAAAGCCTTTACGGATGGCAGTTTTTGCCCGGCACGCAATCGACCACTTCGAATCCAGCCTTCCACCTCTTGAATCACTAGACCATCGGATCCCATTTTCAAAATGTCTTCTTGATTCGTGACCACGGTTTTTCGTTCAACAGGTTGTGCTTTCATTCGGTCATCGAGAGAAAGACACGGAGCCACTCATCGGCTAGAAGTTGAAATCCGGTATGGGTCGGGTGAATGCCGTCGAAACACCAATATTGCGGGCCGAATCGCGCGGCGGCATCATCAAAGAGACTTTGTAAAGGGACGAACTCCGCACCGGTTTCTGCGGCAATCGTACAAATTGTTTTCTGTCTTAGTCGGAGGTGTTCTCTCCAAGGCGCCGTGACGTCGCCGGTCACCAAAAGAAAAGGTTCCAAAACAATGAGGCGGGTTTGAGGTCGGCTTGTTCGGATGGAATAAAGTAATGAGCTGTAGGCGGAAGTAAACGACGCGTCATCGCGCCGGGAGATTCCGTTCATCGAGTCAATGGTATCGTTGACTCCCACCAGAAGAGTGAGGAAATCGGGCTCTAGATCTATCGTATCCCGTTGCCAACGGCTTACGAGGTCATGGACGGTATCGCCACTGACGCCTCTATTTACGAATTCCAATTTCGCGCAAGGCATCTGAAATCCGAGCCTAGCAGCCACCAAAAAAACATAGCCGTTCCCAAGTTGATAGGCCGGATTGATTTCGTCCGGTTTTCGAAAGGCATCAGTGATAGAGTCACCTTGAAATAGGAGTTTCACGTTTTTAGCAAACCTCGACGTCTTAGTGAAGTGGATAAAACAAAGGCTGTGCACCACGCGTGCGAAAAGCCGGCAAGGTTCCCATTGTTGCGATAATGAGGACCGACATCATAAGCGGCATGGCGATCGTCAGCCTCGAAGCGGTAAACCGAGTTGCCCAGTGCGGACCAGTCGATGAAATAAAATTGCTCTGTGACCATCCCCCGGTAGGCGTTGAACTGCCCGTCCACCAGTGGCGTAAGTTGCGCGGCAAATTCCCAATGGTCGTCGGCCAGTTTCGTCCACCGGTCGTCTCCAGTGATTTTTCCCAGTTCGCACAGACTTTCATCGGCATCCAATCCGTAAATATGCAGATGGTTATTTTTTGCAGATGCCAGGTCGCCACCACGGCTACGGAGTTGATACACGCCGAGAATCGTCAGCGGGTCCATGGCATGATCAAATGATTTTCTCCAAAGATAAAGCCATCGGGCGGCGTGGACTGCTGTATTCAGATCTTCCTTACGTCCAGTGACGCTGTAACCGTCGAGAAAGGTATTAATCGCAATGTAGATATCCTCGGACGTGACGCATTCCCCAACATCTTCGGGGGCGCCGTAAAGGTTACCGCTTATCACGGAATCTCGATAATAATCCAGACCGGCTGCGATGATAGAGAGATCGCTCCACGCGCCCGTCCTCCATAGCTCGCACCAGACGGATATCCAGATCATACCAGCGGTGCCGTTCAAACCGGCAGGCCTTCCAGTCAATGCGTCGATGCTCATGGGCAAAGGCCAGCCTTCGCGAGCTAGTGCTGCGACCGCGCTTGCTTGATGGAGAAGCTGCTCGTTCAGGTCGTTGGCAAAGTCCAGCTCCGCAGCATGGCGGCGCAAAACGCGCGCCGCTCGGAGCACGGCATCGCCCACTGTGCGGAGATGCAAGTGCTCGGGGTTCGGCATCCAATTGGCATCCCAGCCGTCAGGTCGCCGTGCGTCGAAGATCGATAGATGTTTATGACGCTGCGGAGAGAAACGCGTCCACCAAAAGCCCGAAGGGGAAACAATTCCCCGGCCTGTTAGGTTACTCCATGTCGTATTCACAGCAGCCATCGCGAACTCGTCCCGATTCCGGATTGCCCATTCGATCAAAGCTTCAAAAACCACCCAGCCGTTCACCCAGCCAACCCCCATTTCATGGCGGTCGAGCGAGGCCCCCCCTGCCTCGGCGAGCTGTTGCCCGACACGGTCAAATGCCACCGTGTAGCGAAAATAGGATTCTTCCGGGTGGAAATGCCAGTTCATCAATGCGTCGCGCGTGGCTGCGGCGCACTCGGAAAGATCCGCCTTTTTGGAAGGGGCGGATTGCTTGTGGTAGTTATGCTCGAGGTGATCCAGCAACGCCGAACGGGTGCCTGGAATCGCCGAAGAACGAATCTGCCATGTGATCCGGACGTCGGCAGCCGAAACCCAGTCGCTCCTTCGCGGCATTGTGTAATCATGGCCAAGGTGTTGATATGGCTGTTCGGCAAACGGGAGTGAAGCGATGAGAGTTGCGCAACCATTCTCAAACTCGAAGCCCACACTCGCGTGGAGAATCGTGCTGCCGGTTTTTACAAACGGCTCGACTTCAAGAATCCACCATTGCGAGCCATCATGCACGGCACAAAGAGGCTGCGCCATACGGTGCGTGTGGAATTCCCAATACGCGCTCTCAAACCGCTGAGGAACCAGACGTTCTGCATGAAAGCGCGGATAGTATTGTCCCGTGCGATCCTGTTGATTGTCCCCCCAAAAGAGACCCGGGACGCACCAAAATGGTTCCATTACGTTAGGGATCGCCATCCTGCATGTTGCGGCAAAAGCGGTTCCTGCGCGAGCCTCCCAAGTCGCCGCAATCCAGTCCGTGGTGTGGCGCATAACACTTGCAGGTTCCGAGCCCGACCAGGTTATCCGTGATTCGAGAGTGCTCATGCAAAGAGTGTGGTCATATTGCATCGCGGCCGTGAAGGATGCGGTAGTGGGTTCACGACAAGTTTCACGGTCGCTCCATAAATTTGATGAACTGTAAGTAGGCCACGAAAAGGATCGCGGCAACAACCGTTGAGATGCTGAAAATTGTGACGTAGCCCGGACTCGGGTTCCAGAAAAGATAGTAAGCGATCCAGGCAACGCTGGATAGCAATCCTCCGAGAATTCCCCAATTCACCACGACCAAGAAAGGTGTCCAACACTTCATTGTGCTTGAGAGTCGATGAATGCGCGCCATTCGTCTGCGGTGCGGGAGTCCTTGTCACCTGTGAGCTTTTTGAGTGCCTCGTTTTGGACTCCGCGGATCGAATAGACAGCCATGGTTGAGAAGCCGCGTTTGTAAAGGCCGAGAATGGGCTGGATTGCAGATGGGTCGCCGATATTACCCAAGGCTGCGACGGCATCTCTGGACAAACCTTCGTCATCCCGCTTTTTGAAATCCAACAGCTCAATGAGTTTGGGAACGGCTTCCCTGATTTTCAGCGCACCAATGACCTGAATGAGGTCTTCCTGCGGGGGCGAGGTTTGGAAAATCTCCAAGACTGCAGCGGAGATTTCGGGACTCGATTCCGGCAGGCTCTTGGCCGCACGGAGACCAAATCCGACTAGGTCGGGCTTCTTCCCATCCTGCAAAAGAGCGAGAATCTCCGGGTGCGCGGCCGGTCCGAGGTTTCCGAGTGTAATGGCTGCAAATCGGGCAAGAGTTTTGGCTTTTGGATCACGGATGATCATAGCGATTTTTTCGGCAAGCTCCGGCGATCCGGCCCCTTTAAGTTTTGCCAGGGCAATCAGTGCCTTTTTCTGTATGAACGGCACCGGTGAGTCCAAGAGCGGAACAAGCAACTCGACAGAACGGGGATCGCCGAGCTCGATCAGGCGTTCGATCGCATAGTATTGGACACGCAGATTATCGGTTTGAGTCATTTGGGCTTTTAAGCCTTCGAGGTCAGCCCCTTTCAACTCCTCCGGCGGTCCGTGCTTGATGATTAGGATTTCTTCTTTAAGCAAGCGGATCAGCGGTATCTCCGAAGTCTCATACCATGCATTAAAAAGCAGAATGTCTCCCCCTCCAACCGTCTCGAGATAGTTATCCCAGTTTTCCTGAAGGGATTTGCTGTTAGTACTGACAATACGAAAGCTTTCCGGGCGATAGCTTCGGATTGCCGCAGAACTTCCCAATGCGCCAAGATTTACCGAAGAGTAAGGAGCGGAGCAGAGCTCATACTGTCTCCCGGGCCATTCGGGGATAATGAGGACATCGGGGTGCGCCTCGTGAAGTTGCTCAATCATAGCAACTGGCATTATCCAAGGGACTTTCATCTCTTTCCGTTGCTCAGGAGTGAGAAAGTCATTGGCGAAGACATTCGAATCCAGGTAGAAAAGCGTGCAGCCCCAGCGATTTTTTGCGTAGGCGATCTTGTCGCTGATCAGTTTCACAGGATCTTTGACCTCAACATGGGTCCATTTGCCAGGCTTTTTGGGATCGGGCACAACTTCGGTCGGTCGGAGTGTCAGGCCGGTTCGTAAGCCTGCGTCGCTGAACTTTTTGAAGAATGCATCGGCAAAGCGATCCATTTCGGGGGCGATTGCCTTGAGCTTGTCGGGTTGTGCGATGTAGGTAATAGGGTGGTAATGTTCCGCTCCTTCAAGGTCCCAAACGATAACGCCTTGCGCGTCATCCTTCTTGAGAATCTCCACGCTTTTATCGGCATAGGCCATCAAGGCCTGGCCGAATGCCTCCAGCCCTTCTTCGGTTGTGACATCATTATCTTTGCCTTTGCCGGGCAGGTAGCCACGCGGGTTGGTTTTCCAATTGGTATTTGGATTGGCGAGGAAGAGCGTCCCGATCAAACGGCGGTCGTCCCATTGAAATTTCATCGGGAACAGCTTGTTGAGCCGGGCATTCATCTCTTTCGAGAGTTCGGCGGTGCTCGTTGAAGGATCCGAAAAGGTGAGGGAAAAATGGTATTTTTCCGTGGTCGCGGGCGGAATTTGGAATTCCTGAGGTGGAAAGAATTTCGCGTCCACAACGGGATGGCGTGGCTTTACGGGTTCCGGTAAACCCATGGTGAGAGGGTAAGGACCCGACGGAGAGGTCGAACCCACATTGACGACCACTTTTGGGGGAGCGATTTCCCAGTTGGACAGCATAATTGATGCCCCGTCGGCCTCCAGCCTGCGTGGCCCAATGCGCCCGAGATTGTCAATATTCCTCGGCACGCCCACGCTGTCAGAAGCCGTGTTGCCTAGGTCTTTTGCCAGGTTTAACCCGAGAAGTTCCGCGCCGAAGTTCATTGCCGGTTTATCCGTTTTATTGGTGATCTCGACAAAGAGATCTAAGCGGTCGCCGTCCGGGACATATCTGCATGAAAGGGTGGCACCCTCGTAATCTGCGATGACCGTGCCGGAAGCAGGGTCCACGGTAACCGCTTTGGCGCCGCCCAGTGCATTACTGTTTTTTCCCGCATCGTCAACATTCATAAAGGACAACCGGAATCGAAAAGGGGCGGCATAGTTTTTACCGTTCCAGTTAATCGTATTCAGACCTTTGTCGTTGAATTCGACGGTTACCGGGCTGTCCCCTGCATGGAGGGTGGCGAGACTTAGTAGGGCGGTGGCGAGAAGGAGTCGGATTTTCATTGTCGGGTTAGATTTATTTAGGATTGATTTGGATAAATTTCTTTGGTGCGTCCGGTGGTTTTTTCGATGATTAGCTTGACCCAATCAACAGGCTGCGAGCCGCCGTCGATGAGGAATGTTCCGTCGATGCGCCGACCGCGCACCACGCGCACTCCTACGTTGTTATTGGCAAGTAAGGCGCCATCCGGCAGGAACCCGATACAGAGATAATCCAACAAGGGGTCGAGTTCCTGGCCGCCATCGCGGATTTGCGTCAAGGGGGGGGGCACAATGGCATGGGCCGCGCGCAGGTCGTCCGGTTTGCGCGTCCACGGCTCGTTCGCCGGGTTATAGGTGTCGTCGATGATTGCGCCGTTCGGCAGGTTTTGCCATTGCGAGATCTGTTCCCATGAGTCGCTATCGCCAGCGCGGGAAAATACGGCGATCCTTTGCCAAGACTGGTTGCCGCTGGAACGGATGACAACGAACGTGGAGAGATCCTTCGACAAGGCTGCATCGCGGGCAAAAGTAACACTGTCGCCCAAAACGCGACTTCCCCGGGAAAGTGCCCCGGCATTGAGAATGGCTGGCGCATTTATCGCCAACATCGCGCCAAAAACTCCGATGATCGATACAACGACCAGCAATTCAAGCAATGAAAAGGCCTGGCGCATAAATTTGGCAGATCTCATGAAAGTCATCTGGCGGGCGGGCTGCTTTTTGACTCTCCTTCGAAGTCAACCATACCCACGTTATAGGAGCGGCTGTTCTTCGGATTCAGTTCGTCCACGATATGCAGGGTAAACATACGTTTCGTCGTTTCGTTATTCGGGAGATTCTTGGGGAGGATGGCCAGCGCGGAGAAATCAGCGGACTTCATGAGTGCGCCAAATTCTTTTTCATCAGCCCCGATGACTTCGATTTGGATAATCAGGCGATCGCCGCAAAGCCCGTCGAACTTGATTGTCCCGCCGTCGAGCACGCGGTAGGCACCAAGGGTTCCGGCCCCGGGATCCAGCCTTTTACGTCTGGTGTCGGGCTTATCGGCTTGAAGGAGGCGGGACTTGAAATCTTCAGCCGTATCGGATTTTGACCCAATGTCCATGACCAGGATGTTGCACGTCACGGTTTTGGTCACTGGCGGGTTGACGGCTTTGTCCTCAATTACGATCTCGTAGCGACGCGTTGCCTGAGTGACGGGGATGCCACTGCCGGAGAGTTCATTTCGCCCGACGGAAACAAGGCACTTCCAATCGACGGGAGGTTTAGGCATCGCCCGCAAGAGAATTGCCGGGTGAACAGGTTCGATCACGGGAGAAGGGTTGGCACTGAGCGAAACGGTGCCTATGCCGATAATAAGAATCGAAATAAGAACAAGGGTTGGGTTAGAGGGCTTCATCGGATGTTTCTATAGCTGGATATTTCGATCTTTTGCGGAACGAGCCAATCGTCGTTAGAATTTGGGCGGCCATCAGCCCCTAAAAAGCTGCGCCCCTTGGCGGCGAGCGTTGCACTGTTATTGAGATCGATCGGCGTTGCAGAGGAAGGGTTTGCTACGTAATTTCCTCGTTCGTAAATGTTCGCAGGCAAAAATAAAGCGTTGTTTTCTCCAAATTGGTATCCCCGGCCGGCGTAGGTTTGGTTACGGCCGCGCCCGCCCTCATCAGGCACACGGCTTAGAACCGCTTCAACCCGCTGTGTGGCCACGGGAATGATTTTCCCCTGTGGTGTTTGCCGGACTGCTTGGGCGACGATAAAGACGCGGTAGTCACTGCACTGAGTGGTGACGATGTCCGCGATCCCGCGTGCAACTCTTTCTTTCTCGTATTCGCTCGTTCCGGAATCCGCCACCCCGGCGATTTGCGCGACCTGCCCGTTGTAGATATACAGATCGGGAGGCCCAACCAGAGGCGCGGCACCGGAGCCCAGCGTCCGGTTGGCGATATTCGTGGCTACGGTTGCGGCGTTGCTAACGCGGCTGCCGAGCAAGGCGGCCAAGGGTTTAGTTCTTGTGATTCCAAATGGGTATAACTCGGCGTTGATATTGATTTTTCCATCGGTTTGGTTGGCAACACTCCGGTCGAACGGGACGTAAAACATATTCCAAAGCAACCAGTCTGGCGTTGAATCCGCATTGGCATGGAATTTCATCGTCTGCCACGGAACGCCAGCGTCCACTCCCGTGGGAATACTTGCAAGGTGCCCAACGCCGGGCAGGCCGAGGATTTTACTGGCATTCTGTCGCTCAACGCTGCTTGTCATATCCCCCCAAGCTCCTTGAACCGCACGGCTACGGAGAAGGCCTCTTGCCTGTTGCAGCAGGGCATTCGGCATGGCGAGGTCCGACGCCTTATTGTCGGAATTTCCAGTATAAATCGAGTTTTCCGCTCCGAAGGTGTGCCCGGAAGCTAATTTCCAGTCACGCTTACGCCTGGCAACACGCGGGTCGTCCACTTCGCGGGAAATCGTTTGAATGGCTGCGGAGTCGACATCGAGGTTGCTTATCTCGAACTCCAGCATTTCGTCCTGGCTCTTGTCCGCCGTGCTGCTGCGATCAACAACATCGGCGATCGGATAGTCCTCAAAGATTCCAGGGATGGCGTGCCAGAGCACCGTACTTGTGCCAGGTTCTGGTGCTGACCCTCCCCACATTTGATTGTTCGACATCAGCCGAAGCTTCAATTTAAACGACACCACGCTGCCAGGGCGAAAGGGACCGATGAGCACGCCCGCTTCTTCGATTCGCTTCATTTCCAAGTAGGACGGGCTTGAGTTAGACAACGCAGGCATGGGCGATAGCGGGCGCATGACAAATGAACCTGAACTGGGAACCATGAAATTTGAGGCGGTGTTAGCATCCCGCCGGGAGGCGAAATATCCGCGGAGGCTGCCAGTATTCGTCCCTGGCGGATAGGTCGGGTCATTCGTCGAATAGTCCAAGACCACGTCGGTCAGATACGTCCGCGGCGTCATGTTTAGGGATAGCTTTTGCTTTAACCCCCAGTTTGGCGGACACATGAGTTCGCCGCGAATGGTTACCCGAACCCATCGGTCGCGGTTCGAAAGAACATTTCCGGTGGCTTCATTCGTCAACGGTTTTCGGAGAATGAAGGCCCAGACGGCTCCGGTGGTGGTGGTTACGCTGGCATTATAATTTGTGGGACTTTGGACAGAAAAAGGAGCTTCTGGAGCGGCTCCAGCAGCTCGAATTATTGCGGCAGGTGTGGTTATTGAACCGGATGCCAGAGGGATCGAAAATGGTGTCGTCTCAATTTGTGTCCCAACCTCACTGATGAGAAACGCTCCACCGGTGCCAAGCCGCCGAGTGGTGGAATTGCCCGCCAAGGGGAGCAAGCGCCCCCCGTAAAACTTCTTTGTTGCGTCATTTCCGATAAGAGGTGGTATCGTAATCGGGTCGGCTGGCTCCAACCAGAATCTGGCATAACTTGGATATCCACCGGAGAACCCATTGAGTGTTTGGTCCGTGAAATTAAGGATCTCCACGGCGATCTGCTCCGTTTCGCCGACGCTGCCAATGTTATATTTTGAAGCCAGCGAAGCATATTCTGGAACAGAGGTTTCCATTGTGGATTTCAGCGAAGAGAGAATTCCTTGCAGCGAAGTTCGAGTGAATTGATTTTGAAAAATATTAGGCGTTGTGAGATCGCGGAGGGTTTTCCTACCTGGATCGTTTCCGCTATTGTTTCGGACGGCTGGAATCTGCGTCGTCCTGGAATCCTCGTCACCCTTTAGCGTGACCGGAAAGTTACGCTGGTAGTCCTCGGTCAAAACATTCAGCACGTTTCCCTCCAGCGGAGAGAGGCTGAGTGCGATTTTTGGCAGCCCCCATGGGTTGATCTCCGGGGAGCGTCCGCGAGTGGTGATATAGGCTTTGTTTTTTTGAAACTTTTCCTCGCCCACAATCAATTTCCAGTCCTCCGGCGAGTCGAAGAAACGGATGCTCAAGTCGGGATTCTGAGAGAACCAGAAGTCCTGGCTAGTTCCCGCGAGCGTCCGCTTGAGCGAGGCGTTCTTCGCATCGACGCGCAGGAAATAGGAGCCTGCATAGCGGAAGGTGTTAAAGCTTTCCTGCTCTGTGATATTATCCAGGAACGAGAGATCAACCGAACTCGGGTGACCGGTGAGATTTTGCAGCGTGCGTGACTGGGCGGTTGAGCGATCGAGAGAGGAAAAAGTCAGATTGCCGGAGGCGTCGGAAGTGACTGCATCCGTCGCCCATGGGTTGAGAGCCCAGACATTTTGCTGGTAGGGAGTTAGGAAATCCACGGTTCCAGGAGCTTCGTTTCCGAGAAGGTTTGCGACAAACGGCTCCAGCGCGTGGTTGAATTCGGTCATGCCGAAGCCGGCGGTGTTGATATTGGCACGGCCATTTTCGACATCGCTCCAGTAGGCGAAGCGGCCCACTACGCCGATTGCCGGAGGCGTATCCACGATGCGTCCGTCGTTGAGCACATACTTCCAAGCTACATTCATCACTGGCGCTGACGGAAACTCATCGTTCACTGGGATGATTGGATAATTGCCATCCGGGAGACGGGCGTTGAGGTTGACCTGCTCGGTGCCATTTCCCTCAGAGTAAAGGTTAATGGCGTCCCATGAGGATCCATTCCATGCGCGGATGCGGCCTGGTCCGGCAGCCCAGTGCTTATCGAGAGGAATCGAGGCGAGTTTCTCAGCTACCTCGTCCAAGCCCATGCGGGCGAACGCATCTGCACGCTGGTTCTCCAAGGAGTTTGTGGCCACCCGAGTGTCAAAGGAGACCATCACCAGCACCGAGACAATCAAGAGAGTGATGATGGCGACAAAGGTAAGAACAATCGCAAGGGCACTGGCGCGAGTGGAGGCGAGACGAGGCTTCATTGTTGAACGGAGAGCGGCACAATCGTCGAATAGGTGCGGGCCGCGTTTTTGACGTTGGGCGGTAACGAGGCAATGAACGCACTGATGTCGTCCCACATCCGCGCGGCATCTGCTGAGCGAACCGCTGCCGGAGCAGTTTGCAGTTGGCGAATAACGGAAGGCGGAGCCGAAATCACGACCAGCTCCACAGCGGCAGGGAGTGCCGGACCGAAGCGGTTGACCGTGACATTATCGGAGGTTCGCCGAAATTGGTATCCCCGGCCCGAATCAAAAGCCCCAAGGGTAGCGTTGCCGGTTGCAGAGCCTGGGAATGCAGCATTAACCGTAGTGGTGTTGACTGCGGGGCCGCTGAGTTGGCGCGCGTAATTTGTGATCGGAGCCATATTGGGATCGAGAGCCCTTGCGTAAAGTGCGAGGATGTTATCCGCAAACCAACCTTGAAATCCGCTGTCCGCAGTTCCAGGAGCCGCCGTATTCACGAGATTTTCGGAGGCCCATTCGGGGACACTTGTGGAAAGGCGCAAACTTTGCCGAACGGGTTGGGAGTCCGCTGTATTTAGAAACATACGGCAGAGCCTTGGACGCGGTCCGTCGGCAGTGGTCTCCCAACGCAAAACATACCCGACCAGAGCGGAGCCTCCTTTATTTGACGGAAGTTGCGATATCCAAAAAATCGAACTGGCGTTTTGCAAATTTGTTCCAAGCCCTGGAGGATTTAGTAAAAGCTGGGGTTGGCGGCCTGCGGTGTTAGCGTCCTCGAAACTCCGCGATGTTTGCCCGAGCGCGGACGACAAGTCCTTCGAAATATGATTCAGCACAGCTCGTGCATCCTGGCGCTGAAATGCCGCGTTCCCGATGTAGGAAGTGCCCCGCTGAGTGGAAGAAAACACGCTGGACAAAAGCACGACGACGACGGCGAGTATCGCCATGGCGACCATGAGCTCGATCAAAGTGAATGCCCTGTTACCAGCGTGTGCCATAGCGAAAAAGGCTGACCGGCATGGAGACCCTCTTTGTGTAAACGGGGGCCGGAAATTGCACTTCAACCGTCACTGAGAGTCTGGTCGGAGAGGAAGGAAATGCATTTGTGGATACGACGCAGCGGTAAAAATTGGTAGCCCCTGACACTGTGGCATTGGTGCCAAGAAAGCGCCCCCCCTCGGCAAAATAGTTCGTCTGGGGCGCGGTGGAGATCCGGGCTTGCAGCAAATCCAGTGAGTTTGTCCCTTGGGAGACGGCGCCGCGAAGACTCGCCTGCATAGACCGCAAGACAAATGCGATCTCTGTCTTCTCCTGCGCCTCGCGGCTTTGCTGGAATGCCACGGCAAGAACCCCGACCAATGGAACCAAGCAAAATGCCATGATCCCCAGAGCGATGACGACTTCCACCAGCGAAAATCCCGCTCGGCTGAGATTCATTTGTTCGTGGATTCGGTTCATTTTGACTAATCCATGACGGCGGGGGCTGAGATTTCTTTGCCGTTGATTTTCAGTCGCCCTTCGGAAAAATTCGCGTGAACCGAGGTTCCATCGGCGAAGGTTGTTTCTTCGATGCCATCCGCGAGCCGTCGCCAGGAAGTCAACCGCTCTGGCACAAGATTTCCGAATTGATTGCAGCACAGTTCGTAGCGCGTGCGGATTTTTTCAATCCGGAGATCGTCGAGAACAGGGAAAAGTCCGGCGGTTGCCGCCCATTCGTCGCGAGGGACATCGCCCATCAAAAGGCAACGCATGGTGGATTCCCATGTGAGCGATTGGTTTTCGGTTGTCACAAACTCGTGCATGGCAAGGTTCCAGACCGGGACAATTTCCTCGATGAGCGGCGTAACGGGCCACTCCGGCTTGGCATGCTGGAGATGCCATGCGGAGCCTGGACCCGAAGCCAGCGCGTCGCAGTTCAATGCTGCATAAAGGTAGCCCATTTCGGTCTGCACTCCACCGAAATATTCGCGGGCCAGATCAAGGAATCGTTTAATTCCCTTTGCATAGTGAGCGCGGGGACCGCGATGGACAGGATGGTAATTCGCATAGAGCGGATTGCCCATGAAATCCATGTAGAGCATGCCGTTCAAACCAAGCTGACGGATTTTCTCGTATCTCTCGCGCAGAACATGCTCCGGAATCGCCAACCCCCAGTGGCTGGAATGTGGACCGCCGCTCCACACGCCGGTGAGCTTGGGCTCGCCCCACACATCGTGCAGGACCCAGTCCGCATGGTAATCCGGTGATTGGAAGCAGGCCATGACGGTGTTGATGTGAACGGTCGAGTGAAATTGCAGTTCGTGCGAAGTCTGCACGAGTTGGCGAAAGCCGGATTCGCCGCCGAGACGTTCTTCGATAGGAAAATCTGTCGGCCAGGCTCCATCGTGGCCTTTTGCATTCCAGCCAACGCTTTGCCAATAAATGCGGTCAACACCGGCTTTTTTCAAACGCAGGAGATTCTTTTCTGCTTCGGAAAATGTCAGCGTGCGATGGAAGAGCAACTCCCTCGCCTCCGGAGCGCGCCCATCCACGATAATGCCCTGTTGCTGCAAACCATGAAACAACTTCATCGTATAGGCGAATTGCTGGTATGCGCATTGCGGCGATTCCGCGGCCCGCTGTTTGAGGGTTGGTTTTTTGAGATCGTCTGCGACGTGTCTGCGCAGACGCTCTCCGGCAGTGAGGACAATGTTCCCTCCGGCGGGGATCGGTTCGATGCGGATTTCGCGGTTCGACCAATCCATCGAGTCGCACCAATGTTTCCGCAACATCGGATACAGCCCAACGGCGGCCGAACCCAGACCGTCCGTGCTCACAGAGCAATAGGTATCCTCCGCCCCTTTGGTGGCCAGAGCCAGCCAGCCCCCGGCTTCTCCGACGGCGGCGCAGATCGGCATCGTGGGCAGGAGTTCCCAGCGTTCCTGCTCTCCGTAGATCAAGAACCGGTCTGAAATCGCAGGCTTCCCTGCCGGAGAAAAAAGGACTCCGCTGCAAAGCGGCAACAGGACTTTCCCGTCGGAGCCAACCCTGATCAAGCCGGGCAAAAGGTTCGCTGCAAACACTCGGTAAAGCGATTCACCTGCCTCTTCGATTTCTGACGGTGGGAAAGCCAGCGAAAGCCCTTTTTCGTCCAATCGGATCCACAGGCCCACGGTCACTCCGCGTTGGGGATCCCGCAGGGTAACATGCAGGGAATTTTCCGCCTCTTTTTCCGGGAAAACCATGGAAAACGTCGAAACGCGATCTACGCGATCCTGCATGCGATCGAAGATTTCCAGAACGGCCAGAGGAACCCATGGGCTCTCGAAGCCAGTGGATTTCACCTGGAGCCGGGCTTCCAGCCGACCCACATTCTGGGTCAGCGAAAACTGGAGGAGTTGATTTTCGATGGTCAGAGTTTGCATGGCGGAACGACGCGTCAGCGCACGGTTACGGAGATCGGGATATCCAGATAGCTCAGGTTGGCCGGGGGTTCGTTCGTTTTTCCTTGGCTAAGGCGTCCGAGGTTTGCGGCTTGGGTAACGATACGAAGAGTGGCGCTCTTCGTGCCGGGGGCATCTCCTCCCTTAAATCGAACCGATAGGATTTCCTCTTCAGGAGCGTTTCCTCCTGTGAGGCCTGGCTCGCCGTCCGCTCCGACGAGCTTCACCCCCTTGTGATCCGGCGTGACATTATTTCCCACCAATTCAAACCCGTCTCCAATAATGACGGCTCCGACACCTTCTCCCGGTTTCAAAACTGTCTGTAAAATGCCTCCTCCATCTTGAGGCACATCGGCGAGGCCATGCAGAACAGTCTCGACGGGCTCGGGGGCGGCTTCTGCGTTCAGGTTTTGTGGCAGCGACGACTTCTGGCTGTTGGAAATGCGAATCGGCTTGGACTCGGCCGGCTGGTCTTTCCCAACGGTTCCGAGATCAATTGCCGATACCGGGGCCACATTTAACAAGGGGCGGACAAACCGGAAGGCTGAGAGATTTCTCAGAAAGACAGGAGCGCTGGGTTGCTCGGGCGTGGGTTCCACCAATGCCAGCAGAAGGCCTATGGAGTGGTATTCCGACCGCGCACTTTGCAAAACGCGGGCGATATGAACTTTTTTAAAGTCGGCGGTGGTCGTCTCCGCAAAACTGGCGCCGCCCCACGCCTCAGCGCCTCCCGCTTGGTGGTTCGCGCCAGGCCGCACATACAGGCGCACATCTTGGCTACCAGCGGCTGCCATGTCGAAGGAGAACCCGACCAGACTACCGGGACGGATGAACTTGAGAATCAGCGGATCCGCGTTCCATGTGAAAAAGAGCTTCGATGTTTCGGAATTCCTGAATGCCGTATCTCGATCCGACTTGAGCGAAACTGCGGGCTTCCCATCAGGACCGACACCGACCTCCGCCGTGCCAGTCACCTCCCATCCGGGTGCCTCTTTGGATTTCAGGATGTCGCCGCTTCCCAAACTCCATTCGAAGGAATCTTGAGAAACACGGACACGCGAATAGTCATAAAACCGGAACGGCGACGCGGGCAGACCGGTGTTGTCAAAAAGTCCAGGTTCAGGGAACCCAGCCCAGGCATAGTGGAGCATGACGGGTTGCCCGACCGCCTGACTTTTAACGATCACTTTGTTGCCGGAGATTCGCGCCTCGGCAGGGTGGAAAATTCGATCCTCTCCAGCGAGTTCAAAGCCCGACAATGGCTCGCTTCGGGCCGTCAGTTCCGTGGCTTCCTCCATATCAAAAGTCACAGTGGCTGTGTCATTCTCAAATGCCGCCTCACGCGCCATTGGTCCGGTGCAGACCACACCCTTCTCACCATACGCCTTGGAGCGGGCAAGCAGAAAGAGACGCTCTCCGACGGTCTTCTTGTTGCGAGGATGGATGTCCCATTGGTCGCCGATGTCGATAGCCACGGCCATGCCGGAGCCGGGAACGCTTTGTGCCGTAAGCAACTGCGCCTCCCTGACAAACGGGAATCCGTGCTCCTCCCGGTTCAATTTGGAGAGAATCTCGGCACGCATATCGAGCTTTGCATCTGCTGCCTTTTTGTGCTCTTGAAAAGCTGCGAGTTGAACAAACAAAAATGGGAGATCCGGGCGATTCCATGCGTCACGCCAACTTGCGATGACCTCGGGCATAATGGCCCGAAATTGTAAACCTCTGCCACCATTCATCTCGCCCTGATAGTAAAGCACTCCGCGAAGAGCAAAGGGTGCCAGCGGCTTGACCGTGCCGTTGAATGCCCGGCCGCTCAGGTGCGGGAAGATAAAATGTTTGGCCAAAGGAACGAGCGCAGGATTTTGCTGTAAACGTTCCACGCTGCACCAGGCTTCGGCAGGCGCAATCACACCGAAGTTCAAAATCCCAACCGGCACTTTCCCTTCGAAGTAATTGTAGAGTTGCTCGGCAAAGAAAAAACTCACTGCGGAATTTCCCGTGGCGGGAGGACCCCAGGTGATGGGCGGGAGATCTGCGGAGGGCTCGGTGGTTTCAGCGAGTTGTGCCGACCCTCCCGCGAAGCGCAACAACGGATACCCCTTCGCCCGGACGAAAGCCTCGGCACCCCCATCCGTCCTGCCCAAGCCCATTATCATATTCGATTGGCCGACACCGACCCACACCTCGCCGAGCAGCACATCCGCGACCTCCAGCGATTCAGCACCAGCATTCACTTTAAGAATATGCGGGCCACCTGCGGGAAACGGCTCAAACGTCACCTGCCAGCGCCCGTTGGCATCCGCCTTCGCCCCGGCTTTTCTACCAGCCAATTCGACAGACACATCAGCACCGGGGCTTGCCCACCCCCAAACCGGCAGAGGCATTTCGCGCTGCAGAACACAGCCTTTGGAAAAGACCGAGGCGAACCGCAGCTTTTGCTCCACGCCCGACGCCGCAGCGGGCGAAGGTCCGGCATCATTCTGTGCCAAGGCGGCAGTGGAGCAAAGTATCCAGGCGACAAACAAAAGGGTGAGTTTCATTGGGTATAAAATTTTCAGGCGTTGTCCTTGCAAAAGGCGACCAGCTCGCTCACCGATGTCTGGGCCAGACACACGCAGGTGTCCGCTCCGGCATAGTAAACATTCAGCGCACCCCCTTCGGTCTCGATGGCACCGCAGGTAAAGACGACATTCGGCACCTGACCGACGCACTCGTAGATCTCCTGCGGCTGGAGCAGGAATTTCCGACTGGCTGAGAGAACCTTCGAGGGGTTTTCCAAGTCCAGGAGCATGACACCCAGGTAATAGTTTTCTGAGGAAGCTGTCTTGGCCGTGGCATGGTAGATCGCTAACCAGCCATCGGGTGTCTTGATCGGCATGGCCCCGGGCCCCATCTTTTTCCAGCTCCAGACATTGATCGGGACATCGAGCGGAGCGGCATCGCCCCAGTAGCGGAGCTCCGGCGAATACGTCACCCAAATCCGCCCACCTTCGGAGTCCTGCGGGCGCTCCAACCGCGCATAGAGGCCGTTAATTTTTTCGGGAAATAAAACGGCGTTGCGGTTATGCGGGACGGAAAGGTGAGGCGTCGGCTCGAAATGCACGAAGTCGGTCGTCCGGGCCATGCCGATCATGCATCCGAGCCCGGTGATCCACACGGCATGGCAAACATAATAGGCCCCTTCAAGCGGGGTGATCCGCATGTCGAAGCGATAGGTGCCGTGCTGCTTTTCGATTTCCCGCAGAGGATAGTGAATCGGCTCCGGGTTGATTTCAAAATCCACGCCATCCTCGCTCGTCGCGACATGGAAATTCACCTGCCTCGCAAAATCCTCGACCCGCAAAAGCAGCAGAAATTTCCCTTGGAAGCGCACAGCCCCGGCATTGAAGACCGCCGAGCACTCAACCGGCATGTCAGCGGGCGAGATGATCGGGTTGCTTTTGCAACGAATGAGGGGCGGGGGTGTCATAAGTTCTTACGGAAAAGGTGACTGCTGTCCGTCACCTGAACTAATCTGTATCTGATCTGAAATCTTACCAAGAACTGATTCGACCATGCTATTCTCTCCAGAACCCTCCGTATATGCGTAACTTATTTACAATAAACATCCTGTCGTTGCAACGTGCTGCCGGATGATTATTTATGCGAACTGTTGCACAAGTCCCTCGCTGATGATTTTTTGGGAAGCCGAGTGCCTTTCTGGAGCCTCCAAATGCATGAGCGCCATCTTTTTTACCGACCAAGAGGGAGCACCCCTGATTGCCACCGACTTGCAAAGTCAGAAGTTGTTATTGCCAAGCGCGAAAGGAAAGAATATCGAGAAATACGAGATCCCCGCTGGCGGCTTGCACGGTGGCAGCGAGCGAAATTCCCCGCAGATCGTGCAACGTGAGAGCCCGCCCCTCGGAGGATATTTCTCCCACGGGCGGTGGGACCAGATGAGCAACTTGCTCCTCAAAAAGTGTCCCCGATCCGGTAACTGCTTTGACAGACAATGAAAGGCGTCCGGAGGCTTCGACCAACCGAAAGGTGAGCGTCACCAGTTCATCGTCCGGAATCTGGCCCGCAGGTGTCGACTTCCCTCCCTCTCCAGCCGGGAGGAAAAACATGCCGCCGTCGCTGGCGGAAAGCGAAGTCGAACCGAGCGACAAATTAATCCGGGCGGAGTCCTGAACAAAGATCAGCACGGGGCTCATACTCATTCCGCCAGCGCTGCGGCGAAACTTCAATTCAATGTTCAGCGGCTTGTCGGGTTCCATCGCGGCGCCCATCGCATTGTCTTGGATGGCAATACTCACCCCGTTATACACCTTGCCCTCGGCCGGCTTGGGGAGCTGGATGCGCAGAGCCCGCGCGTTGGCATCCACTCCAATCGTCTCCACCTTGATTGCCTCGGGGTCGGAAAGGGATAAGGCCAGTGGCTGCTGGAGTGTCCCTCCTCTCATCTTAACTGCATCTGCGAAGGCTTCGGCCGAGGTCCCGCCCTCGGGCAGGTTGGCGGCATCAAAGTGAAACAAAACCGTCGCATCCGGGTTCCCTGCAAAGGCCCCCGTCACGCACAACCCTCCCGCCGCCAGCGCGGCCAATCTCCATCTCTTCATCACTCTCATTTTGGAATCTTTCCTCGTTGAATCTTCACCACTAAGAAAAGGCACGAGGACTGTTTTGAGCCCGGCGCCTATCCCCCAAAAGTCAGGTTAACAGAACTTCAAACCGGTCATTCAGGATGCCACCCTCCGACGCCGCAGCACCAGTATCACAGTCAGGCTGCCCGCAAGCAAGGCCCAGGTTGCGGGCTCGGGGACGACTTGAAGTGCAAGATCGTTTCCTCCCGTAAATCCACTGTTGCCAAAGTCAGCTTGGTAGGTGATCTGCCACTGCTGGGAATTCCAGTTGAAAAGACTTCCCTCGGTCAGAGTCGTGTTTGCTCCGTTGAGCTTGGTGAAGACGCCGGTGATGGCATCGGCGCCGTCGTTGCTGATCAGGAAAAAGATGTCGTTCACTGCTGGATTGGTCAGTCCGGTAAAAAGCGTGAGCTTGAGATCTGCGCCGCTGGTGAGACTCACCGTCCCGGTGACATTGGTCCGGTCGCTCACCGGGGTGAGCCCGGAACGGCCAAGCTCGGTATCGAGCACGCCGGTGGCGGTCAGGCTCAGGGAGCCGGTGTTCAACGTGTCGATGCTGTTGCCCGGAGCCAGGCTGCCGCTCACCGAGACCAGACCGCTGATCGTCCCGTTGCCGCCCAAAGTAGCACCTGCAAAGACGTTCACCGCTCCACTCCCGGTTCCCGAGCCGTTGGTATTGTTCACCAGCAATGTGCCGGCATTGACCCAAGTTTCGCCGATGTAGGAGTTGTTGCCGGTAACGGACAATGTCCCCGCGCCTTCCTTGATGAGGCCACCTCCGTAACTGCCGCTCAGAGTTCCGGAAAGCATGGCGTCCACCGTGGCCGTGCCGTTGTTCACGCGGACCACGCGTTGCTGATTTCCAAGACCTAGCCCGTTTTGGAAGTCGATCGTGCTATCGGATTTCACATTGCTCAAGACGAGCGCGTTGGCGTTGGGGACAAAATTGGTGGCTCCCCATGCGATAGTGTTGGTATTGCCACCGATCTGCACCGTCTTGGTGCCTCCGTGGGCGGAAAACCCGCCATCGCCGGTAAACTGGACGTTTCCAGCCGCCGTTCCGAGGGCCCCGGTGAAATTGCCTGCGGCACCGAGCTCCAGGACGCCGCCTGTGCTGAGTTCGATAGCACCCGCGCTGATCACCGTCGCACCGTCCGCCCGGATGGCACCTTCAAAGATTTTCATCGTT
>Ga0163144_10004747_pt1 | contig 30501 bp, 33 predicted proteins | sample OliLak19BULKMAT1_FD_123175 | JGI IMG/M metagenome (GOLD analysis project Ga0163144, IMG submission 123175) | Freshwater microbial mat bacterial communities from Lake Vanda, McMurdo Dry Valleys, Antarctica - Oligotrophic Lake LV.19.BULKMAT1 | ecosystem: Environmental > Aquatic > Freshwater >... | reverse complement strand
GGTTGGTGGATCGCGAGACATGGCCCCTCGGCCAGGACGTTGAGCTCGCCGTCGGTAACAACCGTCGCGATCTCGAGGATGAAATCCTTCTCGGGATCGAGGCCCGTCATCTCCAGATCGAGCCAGACCAGGTTTTTTTCATCAGGGGACGCCATATCCCGATAATACTAAAATGCGCCCCGCTCGGGTGACCACGGTCACATTGGTAATTCTTGACAAGAATGTTTTCGTCTGTTAGACTTCCAAAATGCGGGACCTGAGGTTCCGCAGGAGGACACATGAACTGCAAACGCCTGCGCAATCTCGCTTTAGTGCTCGTTTCCACGCTCGCTCTCGGCGCCTGCGGCGGCGGGGCGAAGAAATCTCCTATCGCCGACGGAGCGCCTGATTGGGTCAACAAGGGCTCCGGCGCGATGAAGGATAAGGATGGCAAGCAGGTGTTCTACGGCGTCGGCGCCGTCCAGGGCGTGCGCAACATCCCCCTCGCCCGCACGTCGGCCGACGATCGCGGCCGCGCCGAGATCGCCAAGACCATGAACACCATGGTCACCTTCCTCGGCAAGGACTACGCCGCCTCGGTCACCGGCGGAGACATGACGAAGTCGTCCGAAGAGCAGATGATCTCGCAGACGCAGAAGGTGTTCGCGAAGTTCACGCTGCACGGCTCCGTTCCGATCGACCACTGGGTCGACCGCAGCAACCCGAACAGCAACATCGTCTACTCGCTCGTGAAGCTCGACATGGCGGCCGTGCAGGCCAGCCTCGCCGAGTCCAAGGAGCTCGACGCCAAGGTCCGCGACTACGTGAAGGCGAACGCCGAGAAGGCTTTCGACGAGCTCGCCGCGGAAGAGGCCAAGCATTAACATGAGGAAGATCCTCCCCTTCGCCGTCCTCACGCTCGTCATGTCCGCGTGCGGCACCTCGGTGCAGCGCATGGACGCCGGCGAGGTCAAGGACGTCAGCGGCCGCTGGAACGACACCGACTCGCGCCTCGTGGCCGAGGAGATGATCGCTGATTCGCTGTCGCGGCCGTGGTACTCGGCCGCGCACTCGGCGCTCGGCAAGAACCCGACCGTGATCGTGGGCTCGGTGAAGAACCAGTCCCAGGAGCACATCAACGTCGAGACCTTCGTCGAGGACCTGCAGCGCTCCCTGATCAACTCCGGCAAGGTGGAGTTCGTCGCCGGCAAGGGCGAACGCGGCGACGTCCGCGACGAACGGCTTGATCAGGATACGAACGCCTCTGAGGCGACCCGCAAGGCCCACGGACAGGAGATCGGCGCCGACTTCATGCTCAGCGGCGCCCTGAACCAGATCGTGGACCAAGAGGGCGGCAAGTCGCTGGTATTCTACCAGACGAACCTCAAGATGCTCGACATGAAGACCAATAGGATCGTCTGGAACGGGCAGAAGAAGATCAAGAAGTTCGTCAAGCGTTCCTCGGCCGGCTGGTAGGCCGACGATGGGCGCGCTGCGGCCCCGCCTTTCTACCAAGAAAGGCGGGGCCGTTCTAATTTTACGACAGGACACCCCTATGAAATCGATGATCATGATCCTCGCCGTTTCGGTCCTCGCGGGGTGCGCGGGCGGCGACGGCCCGGGGCCGAAATCCTCGACGGGAGGCGGCCGGCCCGCCTGGATCGAGGGCGAGAGCGCCAAGTGGACGCGCTCCCAGTACGTGACGGGCGTGGGCAGCGGCGACGACGAGGAGTCGGCGGCCGACCGCGCGCGCGGCGAGATCTCACGCGTGTTCTCGAGCTCCGTCAACGTGGACACGAGCGTCGAGGAGACCGAGAGCAGCGTCGACGTCGACGGCCGCAAGACCATCACTTTCTCCCAGCAGGTCGCGCAGAACGTGCGCACCGCCTCTAAAAAAATGTTGGAAGGCGTGGAAATCGTCGAGCGCTGGAAGGACGCCGCCTCCTCGCGCTATTACGCGCTCGCGACGCTGAGCAAGGGCAAGGCGCTGGCCGCCGTCGAGGAGCGGACGCGGGCGCTCGACGCCGACGCGACCCAGTGGCAGACCCGGCTCGACGGCTCGACGGACAAGTTTGAGCGCGCCAAGGCCGGCGCCAAGCTCGCGGCGCTGCTCAAGGGCCGCCTCGACCTCGAGAACGACCGCCGGGTGCTCGGCGGAGGCCCGCTCGCCTCGACCGTGGACGTTTCGGCCGCCAAGTCCGCGGCCGCGCGGGCCCTGGAGGCCCTGAACGTCGTCGTCATCGCCACGGGTGATCACTCGGAAGACGTCGAGACGGGCATCGTGACCGGCCTCGTCGCGGCGGGCCTGATGGGCAAGCGCGGCAACCCTGGAGACGCGGGCGACATGCTCGTCGAATCGCAGTCCGGCGCCCAGACCGTCGACGGCGGCGACGACAAGCGTTGGAAATGGTTCCGCGCCGCGGCGACCGTCACGCTGAAGGACGGCCGCGAGAATAAGTCCTTCGCGCGCTTCGAGGTCTCCGAGCGCGCCGCCAGCGGCGACGTCGGCGAGGCTAAGCGCCGGGCGGCCGCGGCCTTGGCGAAATCAGCCGCCGAAAAGACGATGGCGGCGATCACGGAGTTCTTCCAGAACCAATAGTCGTGTTCCCCTATCGGGGCTTGAGGAGATCCAGCAGGTTCTTGCCGGCGTTTTCCAGGATCTTGCCGTAGTTGACCTTGGTCTTGGGCTCGTTGACGGTGCCGGTCACCTTGATGTCCGCGCCGGGCAAAGTCCCGACCTGGGCGCTCACGGTCAGATCGAGAACCTCCGCGGGAAGGTCGATCGTCCCCACCGTCGACGCCTGGATGACCTTCCCGGCGTCCAGTTCGGAGCGACGCAAGGTCATCATCCCGTCCTTAAAGGCGTAATCGCCTGCGATCCCCAGCACGTTGATGTTGTTCAAGTCGACGCCGATGGCGAGCTTCTGGACGATCAGGAAGGGGAAGAGAAGGACCTTGGCGACGCGCGACTGCAGCGCCAGGTCGCCGAGGGAATGCAGCCTCCCCCCGCCCGCGCCGATCCTGGCCTCGCCGTTGAGCTTCTTCATGTCGGGCGTCACGCCCCACAGGTCCCATGAGGCCGTGACGCTCTTGAGCCGCACGTTGGGATGGACCAGTTCGCCGACCTCGACCTTGCCTAAAGTGCGGATGGGCGCGGCGGGCTTCGCCGGAGACGTGCCGGCCGGCTCGGACTTCGCGGCCCTCGCGTCGGCCTCGACCTTCTTCTTCGCGGACAGGTATTTGCCGAGATCGAAACGGTCGAGCGAGGCCGTGACCTCGATCCTGGGGGTCTTCGAGTAGTCCTCGATGATGAGGTTCATCGCGAGCGTCCCGTCGGCGACCTTGCCCTTGAGCGACGGCACGAGGATCGCCCGCTCGTTGACGGAGACCGTGCCCGTGAAGCCCGACAGCGGCAGGTCGGCGATGGTCGCGCCGAGCTCCCGGAACAGCAGCTTGCCGCTGAAAATCGGGACGGCCTTGGTGCCCGTCACGGACACGGAGAAGAAGCCGTTGCCCGCCAGCTTGAGGTCGCGGGTCTGGGGCGTAAGCCGCGTCAGCTCCTCGAGCACGTAGCGCGGGCACTTGATCAGCAGGTCGAACGAGCCGCGGCCCGCGGGATCGGAGATCGCCCCTTCGGCCGACAGCTCGTTGCTTGCGACCTTCACAGAGAATTTGCGCAGTCGTATCGCGCGCGGCGTGTAGGAGAGGTCGGCGTTCCAGCGCGACGGCGGAAGCGCAAGGCCCGGAGGCACGCCGGGGAACGGGAGGTCCTTGTCGGTGAGCGCGGGAAGGTCCAGGTCGGCCTGCACCTCGAGCGCGGGCTCGGGCGTCCCCGCGAGGGCCTTCGCCACCAGGCCGTCGAGCTTGAGCCAGCCGCCCCCGCCCTTGATCACGACCTTCTGGAGCTCGAGGTCGTCGCCGCGCGCGCGCGCGCCGCCCGACAGGCTCATCGCCGGCACGACCGTGCCTGCCGGAATGGCCGTCGAGACCGCGACGGGAAGGTCGGAGATCTTGAAGGACGGCAGGGCGACCGCGAAAACGAACGCGAGGTCGGGCACGGGCTTCGCCGAGCCGAGCTTGCTCACCGTGCCGGACGCCGAGGCGGTCCCTTGCTTGAATTTCGCGGCGAGCGTGGAGAGCTTAAGGTCCCCCCCGGCGTACGAGGCCTCGCCGTCGAGCCGCATCGCGGGGATGAAAGACCTGGGCGGCAGCTTGAGGAAGGAGTACTGGCCCGCTCGCAGCTCCGGAAGGTCGAGGCCGAACTTGGCGCGGCCCTCGTAGACGGGAGCGGCCGAGCCGAGGCCCTTCGCGGCTCCCGCGCCCTCGACCTTGCCGTCCGCCCAGGAGAGGCGGAAGGACTTCACGTCGGCGGAGCGACCGTCCATATGGCCGGAGAGCGCGCCCTCCGCGGCGGGAAACGCGAGCGCGGGAATGGCGGCGCCCGGGAGCCACTTCGCGAGCGCGGTCGTGTCGAGGCCCGGCGTCGCGAGCTTCAGCTCGGCGTCCATGGCGCGAGCCCCGTCGGCGGAGGGAGCGGAAGCCTTTACGGTGCCCTTCGCCGAGAGCAAGGTCTTGCCCGAGGCCGAGAGCGTCGCGTCGAGGTCCGCGGCGGGCGCGTCGAGGCCGGTCACCTTGCCCTCGGCCGAGAGCTTCAAGCCATCCTGCTCGACGCTCAGGCGGTCGAACTCGAGCGTGAATTTGTCGCGCGCGCCGCGGGCGAGGTCGACGGTGCCCGCGAAAGCGAGCGCCGCGTCGACGGACCGGTCCCCGGCCTTGCCCTTGGCGCGCAGCAACACGTCGAGGGCGAAGGGGTCCGCGAGGCTGAAATCATCGAGCTTGAGGGAAAGACCGCTGACGGCCCACGAGGCGCCGTCGGCGTCGCGGTAGTCGACCTCTCCGTTCGTGACGCGCAGGCGCCGAACTTTCAAATCCGGGCGTTCAACATCGCCCGCCGAGGGCTTCGCCGCGGTCGGCGCCGTCCCCGAGGAAGCCAACGTGTCGTAGTTAAAGGAACCGTCCCGATTCTTGACGACCTTGACCTTCAAGCCGTCGGCCGAAGCGGAAACGACGACCAGCTTGCGGCGAAGAAGGGCTTTCCAGCTGGGGCGCAGGCTGAACGTCGCGACGCCGAGGAAGGTCCCCGCGGCGAAGTCCGGACGCTCCGAGATCTCGAGGCCCTGGAGGTGCAGGCCCGTCAGCCCGATGTCGATGCGCGTCAGGCGCACCTCGCGGCCCAGCTGCCGGCGCGCCGCCTCGATGACGTAGGCGCGCGCCTTCGGCTCGGGGAAAAGCGCCTTCAGCGCGACAAGGGCCGCGCCCGCGCCCAGAACGGCGACGAGGGCGACGATCCCCGTGATCTTGAGCCAGCTCCGGGCGCGTGCCATAGGGCGATTTTATCACACCTGCCCCGGTTAGAGGTAACAGGATTGTAACTTGACAAGGCTCCGCTACGCGGCCATAATCGGGTTATGCTCCATCTCCTCCTCGCCGCCGCCATCCTCGGGGCCGTCCCCGCCTCCGCCGAAACCGCTTCCATCTCCTCTTTGTTCAAGCGGGTTTCCGCGTTTATCAACGCGCCGGCCGTGAAAACTTCGCCTCGCCGCCCGGCGGTCGCCGCCGTGCGCGGAGGCATCCCGACGGAGCAGGGCGAGGACCTCGACCTGAGGCTCCTCGATCGAGCGCGCCTTTTTAGGGAGGCGCTCAAGCGCCCGGACGCGTCCGCCCGCGACGAGAACGCGCTGCGGCCGATCTACGGAGCGCTCGCGGCGTCGCAGTACGTGCAGGCCTTGTCGATCGTCGGAGCGCCCGAGGCGCGCCGCGAGGCGTCGCAAGCGCTCGAGGCCTGGGCGAAGGAGCCGCGCAAGCCGGGCCTGCCCGCGGCCTTGATCGCCTTGCTCACCGGCCCCTCGGCCCGTATCGACGACAAGGAGCTCGTGAAGGCAGGCTGGGGCCGCCACGTGCGAACTTTGACTCCCTCCGGCGCGACGATTTCCCCGGCGGCCGCCGGCTGGACGAGCGGAGAGGACGCCGCCAAGCTCGACGAAACGCTCAAGGGCCTCTCGGACTCATGGCTGGAAAAAAAGCTTGAGCCCGAGGAGGAAGCGAAGGCCCACGCGCTCGCCGGCGCGGTTTACTCGGCGCTGGCTCAGGCCGACCTCAAGGGGCGCGCGCCCGCCGCCGCCGCGCCCGCGGCCGTCGCCGTCGTCGAGGACGACGGCCCCGCTCCAGAGGAAGCCGCGGTCCCCTTCGAGCCCAAAGCGATCTATCAGAAGGCCTCGAAGTCCGTGGTGCTCCTCGTCTGCGCCGCCGCGTCCGGCTCGGGAGAGCTCGGCACGGGCACCGTCGTCGACGCCGCCCGCCGCCGCATCCTGACAAACGCGCACGTCGTGATCCGGGACTCGACGCGCAAGCCTTGGGACCGCATCAACGTCTACTTCAAGCCCGCCAAGGTCACCGGCGACACCAAGCGCGACCTCGTCGCGCCCGCGTCCGGCAAGGTCCTCTTTTGGGACTCCGGCCTCGACCTGGCGCTCGTCGAGGTCGACCGCCTGCCGGAAGGCACGCCCGCGGTGGCGCTCGGGCACCCCGACTCCGTTTCGATCGGCGACCGCGTCGCCGCGATCGGCCACCCCGAGCAGGGCGGCCTCTGGACCCTCACGACCGGCGTCATCAGCACCGTGCTCGCCGACCTCGGCGGCGTGAAGGGCAAGGACGCCTTTCAGACGGACACGAGCATCAACCGCGGCAACTCGGGAGGTCCCCTCCTCGACTCCTCCGGCCGCCTCGTCGGAGTCAACACGTCGATGTCCCGCAAGGCGGCCGACGGCCTCGCGATCACCTCGGTCAACTTCTCGGTTCAGGCGGCCGTCGCGAAGCGCTGGATGGCCGGCCAAGGCCAGAAGCTCGCCTATGGCGGCGCGGCCCCGATCGTGATCGCCTCGGCCGCGATGGCCAAGATCCCCGATCCCGTTCCCGCCCCGGCGGCGGCCGCGGCTCCCGCGCCCGTGCTCCGCGCCGTTTCCGCTCCCGCGAAGCCCTGGGAAGAGGGCGGCGACAGCAGCTCCAGCGGGTCCAGCGGAGCCTCCCTCTCGGAGTCGATGCCGCGCGCGTCCGGCGCGGCGACCCCGCGGCCGACGCCCTCGCCCGCGCCTTCTAAGCCCCGCTCCATGATGATCACTGAGAGCAAGCCGTTCTCGCGGGACAGCCTCATCGAGGCCGAGATCTCCAAGATGGAGGACCTGGGCCAAGAGATGAGGCGAGAGATCGAGAGCCGGAGCCGCAAATGAAAAACCTGCTGCTCCTTATTCTCTCTTTGCTCCTGGCCGTGCCCGCGGCGGCGCAGCCGCGCAAAAACGTCCTCGAGACCTTGTCCGACGCGCTCGAGTCGGACAAAGGCTACGCCCCCGAAGAGCGCGCGGCCGTCCTGGCCGCGATCAAGGACCGCTTTGCCGACTACGGGATCCAGATCGTGGACGCCCGGCGCGAGAAGGCGATCCCGGTGGTCCTGCACATCCTGACCGAGGGCTCCTTCGACCAGGCCCCGCCCGAGCGCACGGCCGACGTGGCCTTCGCCGCCTACCAGGCGATGGCGCGCGGCGCCGACGCCGAGGTCGTTGAGGGCATCGCGCTTTACGGCTACCGCAAGCAGATCTCGGCCGACACGCTCTCCACGTGGGCCAACGGCTACAAGCAGCTCGTCGACGGCAAGGTCCCCCCCGAGGTGGCCGCCGACCTCATCCGCGTGACCATGGAGAGGGGGCTGCCCGACGCCGACTTCAACACCTTGAAATGGTCCTTGGTCGACGGCGTCAAGAACGGCTTCGACGCGCGCGACTACGCGAGCTACCTGCTCGGGCACCTCCTCGAGGGCAAGGCCGGCCCCGGCAAGATCAGCGGCGAGGCCAAGCTCATGTTCAACAAGGCGCGCCGCACGAAGACCAAGCCCGTGATCCCCGACTACCACGGCGTCTTCACGCGCGTGGTGACGCCTCCCCCTCCCCCGGCCGCCGCCGCTCCCGAAGCCAAGACCAAGACCGTGGTCTACGAGCCGCCGGTCGAGGCTCCCGTTGAGAAGCCCCTCGCGAAGCCCGTCGCGAATATTCCTGTTCCCGAGAAGCCGAAGGCCGTAGCACCCGTCGTCGCGCCCGCGGCGGTCGTCGCCGTTTCCCCCGAGATCGAGAAGCTGTGGCCGGGCCTCAACGCGTCCGCGCGCTCCTACCTCGGCACGCCCTACGCCTGGGGCGGCGCCACGCACCAGGGCATCGACTGCTCGGCCTTGATGCAGAACTCCTACGGCGAGAACAAGGTCAAGATCCCGCGCGTGAGCCGAGACCAGTGGAAGACGGGAACGACGACCGAGGTCCTCCGCGAGGGCGACCTGGTCTTCTTCAACACGATGGGCGCCGGCGTGTCGCACGTGGCCATGGTGGTCGACGCGAAGAACAAGAAGTTCATCCACGCGTCGTCGTCCAAGGGCGTGATGGTCGCCGACCTGAACAATAAGTGGTTCGGGCAGCGCTACTTAGGCGCGCGCCGCGTCGTGCCTTAGCGCGAAGCGCAGGCAGGGCCAGGCCGCGAGCGTCCCCGCCGTGCCGACGAGGGACAGGATCGCCATCGCGGCGTAGGCTCCGTGCGCGGCGGACAGGCTCTCGTACAATTTCCCGCCCAGCGTGTTCGAGGCCGAGGCCGCGATGTTGAACACCGCCATGTACGCCGCGAACACGGTGGCCTCCGCTCCGTCGGGGCAGGACTTAGCCGCGAGATCCATCCAGGCGAGACGGAACACGACGCCGAGCAAGCTGAACAGCACCGTCAGGATCACGACGGAGAGCGGCCCGCGATAAAAGAGATACAGCAGCGACAGCGGCGCGCCCAGTACGATGGAGGCGCGCGCGACCTTCTCCGTGCCGTCGCGCGTCAGCCGCCCGAAGATCGCGGCTCCCGCGAGCCCCGCGAAGCCGCCCACGGTCGCGAGGCCGCCGATGAAGACCGGCGAAAGCTTGAGCGCCTCGCTCTGATAATAAAACTGGGCGGTCCCGAGAAAGGGGCAGAAGCTCCATAGGAAGATGCCCGCCGCGACGGCCCAGGCCTTCGGGTCGCGCAGCATGCCGCCGAGGCCTCGAGCCCCGCGCGCCGCGGTCTCCTTCACGTCGCCGACGCCGGCCTCGTCGAGCCAGAACGCGGAGAGCGCGGTCAGCGCCGGGAACAGCGCCGTCAGCAGGAAGACCGCCCGGTACGACGCGTGCTGCGCCAGCCAGCCGCCCCCGAGCCCCGTCACGATCAAGGTGGCGTATAAAGTGCCGATCGACACCGCCTGATACACGCCGGTCAGCCCGCGCTCCTTGCCGCGCTCCACCATGACGGCGTCGCAGACGACGTCGGAGGCGACGAAGCCGACGTTCACCAGGATAAGGAGCCCCAGGGCGGCCAGGTAATCGGGCGACTTGAGCCCCGCGAGCAGCAGCCACGCGAGCGAGGTCAGAAGCGACACCGCGATGAGATGCGGCCGGCGGCGCTTCCCGGCCCACGGGAGAAAGTCCGTCAACAGGCCGAACAGGGGCTTGATCGTCAGCGGCAAGGTCATCCAGGCCACGAACATCGCGGACTGCGCGGGGCCCAGGCCCAGCGCGTCCTTCAAGTAATACGACACGGGCTCGTAGGCGAGGCCGCCCATGCCCTGAGCGAAGTAGCTGACCGCGAAGAAGAGATAGATCCGGTCGCGCTTCACGCGTCAGCTCAGCCGCAGGACGACGAGGACTGGTCCTCTTTGCCGGGGAACCAGGGCATCACGATCACGTCGACGCCCATCTCCTTGACCGCCTTCTCCGTCTCCGGGTCGGGCAGCTTCTGGTCGTAGCCGAGCACGAGGATGTCGGGGTCCTCGCGGCGCACGGTGTCCGCGAAGCCGCCGGCGTCGCCGATCACCACCTTATCCGCGATGCCCAGCGCCTCGACCCACTTCTTACGCTGCGCGGCGGGGACGGCGTTGGGCTTGTGGTTGTGGGCGTCGTTGGAGAGCACGACGACGAGCTGGTCGCCCAAGACGCGGGCGTTTCTCAACAGGCGCACATGCGCGGAGTGCACGCGGTTGAAGCAGCCCGCCGCGAAGACGATCACGGGCTTGCTCAGGACTTCTTGGCCGCTTCGTCTTTCTTGGGGGCATCCTCGACGTCGTCGATGCCCTCTTTGAGGCCTTTCTTGAACAGGTTCACGGCCCGGCCGCACTGCTTCGCGAACTCAGGGATCTTGCTGGGTCCGAACAGGATCAGCGCGACGACCGCGATGATGATGATTTCCGTCGTTCCAAGACCGCCCATGTCAGTTCCTCCGGGTACGGCCACATTTTATCATTTTTCCGGTTCAGGACCGCGCCGGGGACCGGCCTGCCATGACAAACTTGGTCGCGACCAAGCTTGTCGGTCTCGACGCTATAAACCGCGCGGTCCGTTGACCGACGTTAGGCTGACATAGCCCTGCAGTGTTTTTCTTCCCGCCCGCTTCCTAGCCACCTGGCAAAGTGCTGATTTTCGCTTTATAATCCGGTTACTGCGGCGTGCTCTACTGCGTCCGGACGCACCTGAGCACGGTCTAATTGCCGCGGCGACTAGGCAACCTATGCCAGAGAACGAGTTTTACGTGAAAGGACGAGATAAACTGACCGGCATCTTTGGTGCCTGGCCGTCATTTCACGATGCCGAAATCGTGGATTTTCATTATTGGCGTGGAAAGGTGAAACCTGGGAAGTGGGACGATAGAAATATTTTCCCGGCACTTACTTTGAAGATTCGCATTCTTGAAGCGACCCCGCCGGGGGCTGGCCATGCTGGAAACGATACGTTAGCGACGATCCGCTTCACCGATATCGATGGGTTCACGCTGAAACGCTTTGATCACATGAACAGCATTTTGGGCTTGAGCATTGCCGAGAAGGATCGTGGAAATGATTTGACGGGTGCGCCGTTAACGCCGGGTCTGATTGTAAATCTCGAATCTTTCGCGTCCTTTTGGTGTTTCGGCATTGAAGTCATGGACGCAGTTCCGTTTAAAGACGAATGGCAATAACGGAAAGGACAACCGAGCGGCGGGGTGAGGCGTTAGGAGATCGCATATTATGCTGAGGCGGCTCTTCGGCGTCCCCGTGCTGTTCATGGGCTTGGCGCTGGGCGGCTGGATGATCTATAACCTCTTCATCGAACGCCTCGAAGAGACCACGCGGCACCCGGAGGTCCCGGGCATCCTCGTAAGCCTCGGCCTGCTCTACGTCGGCACGCGCTGGATTCGCGGCCAGACGGCGGGAAGATAGGACGGTCCGGAGAATACATGAACGCGGAAGAACTGAAGGCCAAGCAGGGCCCTCTCAAGGACAAGTATAAGGACCGCCCGGCGGACGCCGTCGTGACCATGCGCGCCGAAGGGTCCTTGGATCAGGGCGTCGCCTGCCGCGTCGAGACCGGGAAGGCGCTGATCGAAGCGGGCCTGCATCCCGCCGCCGGCGGCGACGGCTCGCAGGCCTGCTCGGGCGACATGCTGCTGCAGGCGCTGGCCGCCTGCGCGGGCGTCACCTTGCGCGCCGTGGCCACCGCCTTCGGCGCGGAGATCAAGTCGGGCAAGGTCATCGCGGAGGGAGACCTCGATTTTCGCGGCACGCTCGGCATCGCCAAGGACGCCCCCGTCGGCTTCAAGGAAATCCGGCTCCGCTTCGAGCTCGACTCCGCCGCCCCGCAGGAGACGCTCGATAAGATCGTCTCCGTGACCGAGCGCTACTGCGTCGTGCTGCAGACTTTGCGCGCCGCTCCGGCGATAGTTGTGTCGCGCGCGAAGGGCTGAAGCTCAGCGGGCCCGGACATTCTACGGTGAAATTCGCAACGGAGGCTGACGATGATTAGGTTATTGATAATTGGTTTCGGGCTGTCCTTCCTCATTTCCGGACGCTGTCCAATATCGAAGACGATCGCTCTCAAAGGCACGGGAGCGCGATTGGCGGGCATCGCCGTTATCGCTGCGGCACTCAACGTCTGGGGGTTCATCGCATTGCCCGTGTCAGGCCTGGGCGGAGGAATGGAGACTGCCGCGGGCGTCCTGATGTTCACAGCCACGCATCTAGTGATCACCGGCCTGATCGTTTTCGGTTTGTTCAAGTATTTCGGCGGCGGGGCCGCCAGCCCGGCCTGATTGGAAGCGCAAGAGCGCCGAAACGTTTTTTGAAAAGTTATCCGCGAATTCCACCGGTGGAAAATTGCGGATAACCCCGAATTCCAACCGAGAGTATTGCTCACGCGCGCCATCCTGGGCTAGAATGAACGCGTGAACCCTCGCCTCCTTGTCCTTGTTCTCCTTCTATCCGCCGCCTGCAGTCAGACCCCCTCCTCCCCCACCGCCGCGGGCAAAGCCTACTTCGTCCAGGCCGGCTGCGCGTCCTGCCACAAGATCGGCGACATGGGCAGCGCCGTCGGCCCGGACCTCACGTTGGTCGGGCTGCGGCACAACGCCGAGTGGCTCGACCTGTTCATCAAGGATCCGCAGGCGTGGAAGAAGGACACCTTGATGCCCAACAAGCGCATGTCCGACGAGGCGCGCAAGGCCATCGTGGAGTACCTTATCACGCTCAAAGGCCAGGACTGGCCCAAAGGCGGGCGCCCCTGGGACGGCGTGACGGATCCGATCGCGCGCGGGCGCGTGATTTACAATCGCGCGGGCTGCGGCGGCTGCCACGGTGCGGAAGGGGCCGGCGGCTATCCCAACAACAACGTGAAGGGCGGCCTGATTCCTCCGGTGGCCAAGGCGAGCGAGGGCTACTCGAAGGCCGAGCTCCTCGCGAAGATCAAGAAGGGCGTGCCCCAGCCGCAGAAGGCCGACGAGAAAGGCCCCGCGCCCCTGATCCATATGCCCGCCTGGGAAGGGACGCTCGACGAAGCGGAGCTGGACGCCGTCGCCTCCTACCTGCTGAGCCTCGCGCCCGCCGGCGAGAAAGCGGACTTCTAGCCCGTCGCAGGACGTTGACTCCGGCGGCATGGCGAGCGGCGCGCGTCCGGCGCTAGAATGGCGCCATGCGAGGACTTTGGGCCGCCGCGGCGCTCCTGCTCATTTCGCACGCCCGGGCCGCCGCGTCCTCCGGAATGTTCCCGGAATCCGAACGCGTGTTCCAGCGCCTCGAGGCCGATCCGCGCCGCATGCGTATCGGCGCCTCCTACTACCGGCTCGACGGGCAAAACCGCTCGGACATCGCGCTCGGGCACAGCTGGGGCATGACGCGCTGGACCACGCCCGGGGGCTGGTCCTGGCAATGGAACATCGAGGGCATGGCCTACTCGCGGTTCACGATCAGCGGCTCGCTGAATTCCTTCGAAACGGTGGACTTCGCCGGGAACCTGCCGATCGCCGTGAGCCGCGGGAAGTTCTCGGCGCGCGCGATGCTCTTCCACGAGAGCTCCCACCTCGGCGACGACTACATCCGCAGGACGAACGACCAGGGCTTCCGCTACTCGATCGACGGGCTGAGGCTCACGCTCTCGGCGCGGCCCACGGCGTGGGCCCGGCTCTACTGCGGCGCGACGTACCTGCTCCACACGATCCCCGACCCCGCCCGCAAGGCGGTTCAGGCCGGAGGCGAGATGACCTCGAGGGTGCTGGGGCGCTCGAAGCGCTACCCGCTGAGGCTTTTCGCCGCGGAGGATCTCCAATTCAAGGAAGCCGTGGGCTACGGGCCGAGCTCGCGCACGATCGCGGGGGTCGACGTCGGCTTCGACGGAGTGCCGCGCTCGATGCGCTTGTTCGTCGGCAGGTTCGAGGGCTACTCGAGCTTCGGGCAGCTGTACCGCCGGCATGAGAGCTTCACCGACATCGGCCTCAGCCTGCACTTCTAGAAGTAAGCGTGAAGGCCGGCGCCGAAGTACTCGATCCTGTCCAGGTAGAACTGCCCGTTGGGATCGTTGCCGCGGTAATACTCGAGGAGGAGCTGCAGGCTGCGAGTGCGCAGCATGAGGTTCTGCATCTGCACGCCCGCGCGCGCCGAAACCCCCGTGGCCCACCAGCCGTTCTGCTGCCGCTTCTGCAGATCCAAGCCGGCCACGGGCCGCAGGACGCCGCGCGCGAACAGCGGACCCTGCCACTCTCCCCCGAGCTGCGCGAACAGCGGCTTGAGGTCCGTCGGGTGCTTGCGGATCATCGAGCCTGCGCCGCCGTAGGCCCTCAGGCCGCGCTCGAAGTCGTAAGAGACCTTGGCGTCCAACGCCTCGTAGCTCAGGTTCACGCGCGCCACCGTCGGGTGCGTCAGCACGAACTCGTCGCCGAGATGAGAGCTCACGTGGAAGAGGCGCGCCATGTAGGACCATCGCCCGCGCCGCCCTGTATAGGGGAAGCCCACGATGAAATCCGCGTTGATCATGTCCTGGGACTCCGTCTGCGTGTCCCAGAGGGTGAAGACGGCCGCATGCATGCCGAACTGCCAGCGCTCGCCGCCCCGATTGCCGGCGAACGGGAAGGATTCCCCGAACGTCGCGGCCCAGAGCAGGTTTGACTGGCTGCGCGAATAGCGTTGCATCGCGCCCGCGAAGGCCGGCCAGCGGGGGTCGGCCATGAGCGGCTGGAACAGCAAGGTCCGCGGGAACGCCTCAGCGGCGCGCGCGTCCGCGCCGCTCGACGAGAACGCCGCCAGGAAGAGGAGAGCCGCGAGCGAAATTCGCATGGCGGCATTCTAGCGCCCGTCCGCCCGGCGAGCCATGCCGCGCGTGTAACGGGGATTTGGACATAATGTTGCTGTCTTTGCGCGAACCCCGGGCTCTTTGATAGAATCCGGCGTAGCGAATATTCATCTGAGAGGATTGAATGGGAAAATACGCATGGTCTTTGCCGGTCGCCGCCTCGACCTACGCCGGCACGATTGACTTCGGCATCTGGCTGATCCACGCGGCCATGCTCGGAATCTTCACGCTCTGGGGCGCGTTCTTCATCTATCTTCTCGTCAAGTACCGCGCCCGCCCCGGCGTCGCCGCGGTGCGCGAGGATCACGACGACACCCCCGCCCACATCTCGATCCCCGACTCGTTCTCCAAGTTCCCTTTCGCTCAGATGATCTACCGGAACAAGGGAGAGCTCAAGTCGCTGATCCCTGACGCGATCATCCTGACGTTCGAGGTCGCGCTGATCGTGTTCTACGCGATCCCCGTCTGGAGCAACATCAAGTCGACCGTGCCCGATACAAAGGACGCGGTCCTCATCGAGATCGTCGCCGAGCAGTTCGCCTGGAACGTCCACTACGCCGGCCCCGACGGCAAGCTCGGACCCCGCAAGGTCGCGCTCGTGCACTTCAGCAACCCGATCGGCCTTGACCGCAACGATCCGGCGTCCGCCGATGACGTGGTCATGGGCAACGAGCTCCGCCTGCCCATCGACAAGAACGCGGTCTTCGAGCTGCTGTCGAAGGACGTCATCCACAGCTTCTTCATCCCCGAGTTCCGCATGAAGCAGGACGCGGTGCCCGGCCTCAAGATCCCGATGTGGGTCAAGCCGAACCGGCTCGGGAAGTTTGAGATCACCTGCGCCCAGCTGTGCGGCTTCGCCCACGCCCACATGCGCGCGGACGTGCATGTGACGACCCAGGCGGAGTACGACGACTGGTACAAGAGCCGCCTCGCGACGATGCCGGCGGCGGAAACCGCTTCCAACCCCTCGGAGGAGTTCTAGATGAGCCACGATTCCCACGGCAGCGCCGGGCACCATGAACTCACGTGGACGCAGCGGTACGTCTTCTCCGTCGACCATAAGGTCATCGGGCTTCAGTACCTGATCACCTCGTTCATCTTCCTGCTCATCGGGTTCGGCCTCATGGGCCTGATGCGCTGGCAGCTCGCGTTTCCGGGCACCCCGATTCCTTTTTTCGGCCACCTGTTTTCCGCGGACCTCGCGCCTAACGGCGTGATGAGCGGCGAGTTCTACAACGCGCTCGGCGCCATGCACGGCACGATCATGATCTTCCTGGGCGTCGTGCCCCTCGCCGTCGGGGCGTACGGCAACTACGTCCTGCCGCTGCAGATCGGGGCGCCCGACATGGCGTTCCCGCGCATGAACATGATGTCCTACTGGACATTCCTGCCGGGCGGCCTCCTGATGCTCGCGTCGTTCCTGATGCCCGGCGGCGCCGCGCAGTCGGGCTGGACGAGCTACCCTCCCCTCTCGATCATCAACCCCGGGCAGACCGTCTGGCTGCTGTCGATGGTGATCCTGATCACGTCCTCGCTGCTGGGCGCGATCAACTTCCTCGTCACGACGATCAACATGCGCGCGCCGGGCATGAGCCTGTGGCGCCTGCCCGTGTTCGTCTGGGCCCAGTTCGTGACCTCGGTCCTGCTGCTGCTCGCCTTCCCCCCGCTCGAGGCCGCCTCGGTGCTCCAGCTCATGGACCGCGTGTTCCACACGAGCTTCTACATGCCCAAGGACCTCGTCATCCTGGGCGAAACGTACTCGGGCTCGGGCGGCGGCCAGCCGCTGCTCTGGCAGCACCTGTTCTGGTTCCTGGCGCACCCCGAGGTCTACGTCCTCGTGCTGCCGCCGATGGGCATCGTCGCGGAGATCATCGCGACGAACACCCGCAAGCCCCTGCACGGCTACAAGACGATCGTGTACTCGATGCTCGCGATCGGCTTCATGAGCTTCATGGTCTGGGCTCACCACATGTTCATCTCCGGCATGAGCGCGTCGCTCGGCAACTTCTTTCTCGTCACGACCATGATCATCTCGGTGCCGTCGGTGGCCCTGATGACGTGCTTCGTATTCAGCTTGAAGGGCGCCTCGATCCGCTACAACGTCCCGATGCTCTTCGCCCTGGCCTTCATCCCGCTGTTCGCGATCGGCGGCCTGACGGGCCTGCCGCTGGGCATGACGGTGACGGACATCTACCTGCACGACACCTACTACGTGATCGGCCACTTCCACTTCGTCGTGGTCACCGGCTCGATCATCGCCCTGATGGGCGGGGTCTACCACTGGTTCCCAAAGTGGTACGGGCGCAAGATGAACGACACCTTGGGCCACATCCACTTCTGGGGAACGGTCGTCACGATGAGCGCCATCTTCGCGCCGATGCTGTTCATGGGCATGGGCGGCGCGTCGCGGCGCCTGTACGACCCGACCTCCCAGCTCCACAACCTCCCGGTGCAGGGCTGGAACGTGATCAGCACCTACGCCGCCTACGCGCTCGCGCTGTTCCAGCTGCCGTTCATCTATAAGTTCTTCAACAGCATGTGGAACGGCGAGAAGACGCCGGAGAACCCGTGGCAGTCTACGACGCTCGAGTGGGCGTGCCCCTCGCCGCCTCCTCACGGCAACTTTGAGAAGACGCCCACGGTGTACCGCGGGCCGTACGAGTACTCCGTGCCCGGACGCAAGACCGACTTCTGGCCCCAGACGGACAAGAACTGATATGAGCCAACCCCTGAACCCCGCCGCCTTCATGAACAACGCCGATACGCACAGCGGCGTCACCAACGCCAAGCTTGGCGTGTGGCTGTTCCTCGCCTCGGAGATCATGCTGTTCGCGACCTTGTTCACGAGCTACATCGTGCTCCGCATGGGCGCAACGTCCTGGCCTTGGGGCTGGGACGTGCTCAACGTGCCGCTCGCGACCCTGAACACGGTGATCCTCATTACCTCGTCGGTCACGATCGTGATGGCCTACGCGAAGGCTTACGACAAGGACAAGGGAGGCTTCCAGAAATGGATGGCCGCGACGATCCTGCTGTCGCTGGGCTTTCTCGTCGTCAAGGGCTTCGAGTACGGGCATGAATTCGCGCTCGGCATCGGACCGCACACGAGCGTCTTCTACGCGATCTACTTCACGATGACCGGGCTGCACGGGATCCACATCCTGGGCGGCATCGCGCTCAACGGCGGCCTGCTCTACATGAGCTCCGTCGAGGAGCACTGGACGCACCCTTTGTTCCTAGGCCGCGTCGAAGGAGCCGGGCTGTACTGGCACTTCGTCGACATCGTCTGGATCTTCCTGTTCCCGGCGCTGTACCTTCTTTAAGGAGAAGATCATGTCCAAAACTCCCGACGTCCAACACGACGAGCACCGGCCCAACGTCGCCCTCTACGTCAAGGTCTTCGGCGCCCTGATGGTGCTCACCTTGGTCACGGTCGCGATCTCGAAGGTCCACCTTCCCCGTACGCAGGCGATCGGCCTGGGCCTGTTCGTCGCGTCGGTCAAAGCATTCCTCGTCGGCGCCTTGTTCATGCACCTCTGGGGCGAGAACAAGCTTATCCACCGCGCCCTGTGGCTGACGGTCGGCTGCGCCGCGATCCTCGTCATCCCGATGATCGACTTCATCATGGTCGCCAAGAACGTCACGAGCCCCCCCGACGTCGCCGCCCAGCATCCCGGCGGCCATTCGGAAAGCGTCAATGAGACGCACAAGCTCGACGCGGCTCCCGAGGCGCCCAAAGCCGAGAAAGCGGCCAAGAAGGCCAAGGGAGGCCACTAACGTGTCCCTGAAAGCCTTTCATCGCTTCTTCGTCGTCATCTGCGCGCTCCTGTTCGCCTTCACCGGCTATTGGGCGTCCGGCGGCAACCCGACCGCCATGGTGACCCCGTGGCTGATTTTCGCGAGCGCCGCGGGCGCCTGCGCCATGATCTCCTATCTCGTCTGGCATGTCCGCTCCGTCCGGCTGCCCGCATGAGAATGCCGGCCCTCGCCGCCCTGCTCGCCGTCGCCCCCGGCTCCGCCGCGGCGTGCGCGGTCTGCTTCGGCGCCGGCGGCGAGAAAGGGTTAGTTAGCGGCATCACGTGGGGAATCGTCATCCTCCTCACGGCCACGATGACCTTGCTCGGCGGGATCGGCTATCTGCTGTACAGGGTCGAGAAGAACCGCCCGGCGGAGGATCTCGGAGCGTGAATACGATCGCCGCTCGCCCTCCGCGCCTGAACCACCATCGGTCCGCCGAAGGCGATCAATTGTTCAGCGCCTGGGCCAAGGCGACCGCAGCCTCGGCCTTCTTCCTATTATTCGCCGGCGGAATGGTCACGTCCACGGGATCAGGTCTCGCCGTACCAGACTGGCCTCTGTCGTTCGGCGGGATCAATCCGCCTATGGTGGGCGGTATCTTTTATGAGCATGGCCACCGCTTGATCGCCGGCGTGGTCTCGCTGATGACGCTGGGCCTTCTTTTGCTCTCTCGCCGCAACGCCGTTCCGTCCGCCGCCCGAAGGGCGGCGCATTTGGCCGCCGGCGGCATTTTGATCCAGGCGTCATTGGGCGGCCTGACGGTCCTTCTAAAACTGCCCCCTTCCGTGTCTATCTCCCACGCGTGCCTCGGCCAGGCGGTTTTCTGCACGCTCTTCGCCGCCGCAGTGCTCTCCGCTCCCGGCTCGACGTTCGGCCCCGGCTACTCCCGCGTCTTCCGCTTCGCGACGCTCGGCTTCGCCGCGGCCTATCTCCAGCTCGCCCTCGGCGCCCTCGTCAAGCACACCGGCCAGGGCCTGCGCTGGCACATCCTGTGGGCCTCCGCCGTCGTCGTTCTCGCGGCGATGGCCGTGTTCACCGCGCGCCGCTCCCGCGCTCCTTCGCTGAGCTTCCCGTCGCTGCTCCTCGGCATCGCCGTCCCCCTCCAAATCGCTCTCGGCCTTTTCGCGCTGCGCGTGCGCGTCGACTCCGCCATGCTCATGGGCTTCCGCGAGGCCGCCGTCTGGCGCACCTTGCACCTCTCGGGCGGCGCGCTCACCTTGGCCGCCTTCCTGCTCCTGGCGCTCCGCTCCCGCCGCACCGCGGAGGCCGCGTGAAGGACTACGTCCAGCTGACCAAGCCCCGCATCGCGCTCATGGTGGCGCTGACCACGTGGCTCGGCTGGGCCTTGGCCGGAGGAACGGCGACGCCCGCTCTTTTGACCGTCGTGCTCGGCGCCGCGCTGGCCGCCGGCGCGTGCGGCGCCCTGAACCAGCGCCTCGAGATCGTCGAGGACGGCCTCATGAACCGCACCAAGAACCGGCCGCTGCCGACCGGCCGCGTAACGCCGCGCGCCGCGCTGGCCTTCGGATTGGCCTTGGGCGCCGGTGGAACGGCGCTCGTCTGGGCCGCGGGCGGAGCGGCCGCCGGCGGGCTGACTCTCGCCACGATCGTCGTCTACGTGCTCGTCTATACGCCGCTCAAGAAGGTCACGCCGCAGACCACCTGGATCGGCGCGGCGGCCGGCGCCACCTCCCCGCTCATCGGCTGGTTCGCGGCGGGCGGTCCTCCGGACGCGCGCGCCCTCACCTTGTTCGCGATCCAGTTCCTGTGGCAGATCCCCCATTTCCTCGCGCTGTTCTGGATCTACCGCGAGGACTACGCGCGCGCGGGCTTCAAGGTAATGCCCGTCGTGCACCCCAGCGGCGGCACGACCGCCATCCAGATCGCGATCCATTCCTTCACCTTGCTGCCGGCCACGATCGCCCCGGCGCTGGTCGGGCTGGCCCGTCCGAGCTACGCCCTCGGCGCGTTCGCCGTGTCCGGGTCATTTCTGCTTCTTGGCCTACGCGCGAGCTGGACGATGACCGTCGCCGACAATCGCCGACTGTTCCTGGCCTCACTCGCTTTCCTTCCGCTCATCTTCGGCATGCTCCTATTCGGAGGCGTCTGACATGAATCGCTGGCTCATCCCCGCACTGCTCCTCGCCCTGGCCGCCTGTTCCCCGCAATCCTCCTCGCCCTCCGATCCCGTCGCCCGCGGCGAACGCGACTTCAACGGCCTCGGCTGCGTGAAGTGCCACGCGATCGGCGACAACGGCCACCCCTGGGGCCCCGACCTGACCATGCTGGGTGTCCGCAAGTCCTCGGACTGGATCGAGACGGGGCTCAAGGACCCCCACGCATGGAACCCCAAGACGGTCATGCCGAACTTCAACCTGACCGACGGGACGCGCGCCGACCTCGTGGCGTACCTCTCCGCGCAGAAGGGGCAGGCCTGGAAGGTCAAGCCCTGGGAGACGGCCGAGGCGGCCGCCATGCCCGCCGCCGACCGCGGCAGGATCATCTTCAACGCGGTCGGCTGCGTGTCCTGCCACGCGAAGGACGGCTACGGCGGCTACCCCAATAACAACGTCCCCGGCGGCCTTGTGAACTCGCTCACGAAGGTCACCGAGGGCTACAGCAAGGACGAGCTGCACCAGAAGCTCAAGGGCGGCGCGATCCCGATCCCGGACGACTCCTCCAAGCCCGCTCCGATGCTCGTCATGCCGAAATGGGGCGACACGCTCAACGAGAAGGAGATCGCCGCGGTCGTCGAGTATCTCTATACGCTCAACCCGAAGGTCGCCGGCGCGAAGCCGTCCAAGGACGACTTCTAGCTGTTTCCGGAACAGTTACGGCCCGGCTAGCCGGCGGCGCACCGCGTCCACGTAAGGGTTAAGCCCCATCGCGCGCAGCGCGGGGGTGTCCTGGCGCTTGAAGATCGCGCGCGCGCGGGAGAGACGCCCCGCCGCGACCTCGGCCTCGAGCACGGACCATTGATCCGCGGGCCAATCGTTCATGCCGTCGGCGAAGCGCTGGACGCGCCCGTCCTTCACGAAGCGCGTCCAGATGAAGTCGAGCGTTCGCCGCGCGTGGGCCTTCTGCGCCGGCGTCGCGACGCTCGAGAGCAGGACCGCGCGCGCCATATCGGCGTTCGGGCCGGAGAACACCCTCCGGTCCACGGCCGGAAGCCCCGCCGCGCGACGTCCCGCGTCGTCCTTGGCGAAATAGGAGGCCCCCTCCTCGATGCGGCCGTCGGGGAGCTCGAGCTCGCCGCGCACCGACGCGGCGTAGCCGCCTCCCGGCAGCGACATGAACTTCTCCACGAAGCCTAGCGCCGCTTTCGCGCGCGCGACGTCGCTCGACAGCACGACCGCCGTTTGGTCGGCCAAGGTCTTCGCGTACTCCGGCGGCCCCCGGAAGACGCCGCCCCACACGGCGTCGTCAGGGCCGGCGGCGGGCTCCGGACGCCGTCGCACGGCCTCGGAGCGGCGCATCGCGTCCGCGGCGAAGCCGTCCGCCTTCGAGGGCTCGTCCTTCAGGGTGCGCGCGATGAGCCCCGCCCAGGGAAGCAGCAGCTTGGGCGTGAGCCTCGCCGCGCCCGCCAACGGGCGGCCGTCTGGATGGATCAGCGCGGTCGTGGGCCAGGCCCCCACGCCGTACAGGAACGCCAAATCGGGCCGTTCGTCGGCGTCCGCCCGCGTGGGCACGAGGTTCACGCCTATCCAATCCGCGGTCTTGGAATCGGCATACGTCGTCTCTTCCATGACGCGCGCCTCGCGCGACCAGGACGGAGCCAGGTGCAGGAGCACGAGCTTATGCTGAACCTTGGCGCGCGACAGCGCGCCGGGATAAAAATCTGCAAACGCCACGATGTTTTTCCCCGGCACCCGGAACGCGGGCGTCTCCCGGCGGCCCCAGCCTCCGGTCATCCAGGAAGGGAAAACGCCGGGCGTGAGCGCGATTAGTCCGGCGGCCAGCGCGCAGACAGACATGATGGCGCCCAGGATGATCATCACCATCGCGTGAACGCGTTTGGACCGGGCTTTTTCTTCGTCGGTGCGGTCGTCGATCATAAGCTCTCCAATCGGGCTCTTAACTCTAACGGGTCGTCGGTCGGCAGCCCGCAGGCGTGCCCGACGCAAAGATAAGCGCGCGCCTTCGGCGCGTCAACGATGTCATTTACGACCGGCGCCATCTTCGACAACGCCGCCTTATCGGCCCGCTTATAGGCGGCGATCACGAGCCCAGGCCTAAGCTTCTCGCGAGCAACGCCGACAAGGTCGGCTCCGCCGGGTAAATCCAAGTCGGCGATCAGCAAAGTCGCCGTTTTCCCGACCACCCTGTCCCAAGCGGCCAAAAGAAAGGGCATCGCCAACGGCCGCGAAGATAGGTTGGACCCAAACCTCTCGAGAGTGTCATTCGCAAATTTGTGAAAAACATCGTTGCCGTTCAATTCATAAAGCCGCAAACAAACGTCAGCCAGCACCGAGCTCGGCGCCGGCTCCACCCCGTCATGATTTTCAATGGACCGCGTAAAGAGTTCCCTTCCGTCTTCCGTCGCCGTTTGATACACCCCTCCGCCCTCCGCCGCGAAGCGGCGAAGGGCTTCCACCACGAGGTCGTTCGCCCATTGGAGATACTGCGGCTTGAATCCCGTCTCATAGAGCGCGAGCACCCCATAAGCCATATTGGCGTAATCGTCAGCCATCCCGTTGATCGCCTTCTCCCCGTCCCGCCACCGTCTCCACAAGGTCTTCCCATCCGGCGACGCGAGCTCGCGCCTTACGAAATCGGCCGCGCCTTCGGCGAGCTCCCGGTATTGCTCGTCGCCCGTCGCGCCATAAGCCCTCGCGAGCCCCCCGATCACGAGCCCGTTCCACGAGGCCAAAATCTTGTCGTCCAAAGACGGCCGCGGACGTTTCGTCCGCTCCTCGAACAATTTGCCTCGCGCCTTCTCCGCGGAAACCTCATCCATCGCCCCCGGATCATTATCGTACAGCACGCACTTCCCGGTAAATTCACCGTGCGGATCCGAGATGGCGTTCGTCCCCTCGACAACGCCGTACCTCGCGCAAAACTTTCCCGCGTCCGCGCCCAGCGCCGCCTCAACCTCGGCTTTACGCCAAAGATAAAACGCGCCCTCTTTCTTATGTCCATGCGGCTCGTCGTACGGCAGGCTGTCGGCATCCTCGGCGGAGTAGAACCCCCCGCCCGGCGCTCTCATATCCCTTTTCAGGTAGCCCGCCGTCCTTTCGAGCGCCCGCAAAATCTCCGGATCCTTCGACACGGTCCACGCATCCGCCAGGTTCTCGAGCAACTGGCCGTTATCATAAAGCATCTTCTCGAAATGCGGCACGCGCCACGCGTGGTCCGTCGAGTACCTCGCGTACCCTCCGCCGAGCTGATCGTTGAGCCCGCCGCGCGTCATGGCCCGCAAGGTCTCGACGGCCATCGTCCGCGCGTCGGCGCTCCCGGTCCGCGCGTGCCGCCGCAGCAGGAAGCGAAGGTTGGCCGGCATCGGGAACTTCGGAGCCTCGCCGAAGCCGGCGTTCTCCGCATCGAAGGACACGCGCAGATTCCTCTCCGCCGCCTCGAGCGCCGCCTCCTCGGGACGTCCCCGTTCCTCGTTTTCGGCCGCGGCGTACGCCGTCACGGTGCGCGCCAGGCTCTCGGCGTCGTTTTCGATGTCGGAGCGGCGCTCCCGCCAAAGCTGGGCGAGGCGCTCCAGCAGCCCGGTCCACGACGGGCGGCCGTAGCGCGAATCAGGAGGGAAATAAGTGCCCCCGTAAAACGGCTTCAGGTCCGGCGTGAGGAACGCGTTGAGCGGCCACCCGCCTTGCCCCGACATCGCCTGCACGGCGGTCATGTAGATCTTGTCGACGTCGGGGCGCTCCTCGCGGTCGAGCTTGACGCAGACGAAGTGCGCGTTCATCACGGCGGCGACGGCCGGCACGGAGAAGCTCTCGTGCTCCATGACGTGGCACCAGTGGCACGTCGAGTAGCCGATCGAGAGCAGGATCGGCTTGTTCTCCGCCTTGGCGCGCGCGAAGGCCTCGGGGCCCCAAGGGTACCAGTCGACCGGGTTGTCCTTGTGCTGCAGCAGGTAAGGGCTCTTCTCGAGGGCGAGGCGGTTGGGCATCAGCGCGCGCCCAGCGCGGCGCCCGCGCGGAACAGCGCGAGCCCGAGAGCCCCGCTCGCGAGCGCGTAGCCCGCGCCGCGCAGCGGCGAGACGCGCAGCAGCGCGTCGAGCTCCAGGATCATCGCGGAGAAGGTCGTATACGCCCCGCAGAAGCCGGTCATAAGCATGAGCCGCCCGTGGGGCCCGCCGAAGCCCCTCCGGGCCGCGGCGGCGTCGAAGAAGCCTACGAGCAGGCAGCCGCTCAGGTTTACGGCCAGGGTCCCCCACGGTAGCCACGCCGTGACAAAGTACCGCGCGAGCACGCCTGTGACGCCTCCCGCCAGCAGCGCTCCCAGGCTCTCGATCATGAGGCATTCTATCATCCCCGACGGGTCAATGGTATAATCCCGAATGGCCGTCGACAAAAAATTCGTCCTGACCGGCGCGAAAAGGGTATTCGACTCGCGCCCCATGTACGCGCAGGTCGTCGTCACCGACGACTGCAACCTGACCTGCTCCTACTGCGACGAGTACACGCCGGGCGCTCCGATCATTCCGCTCGAGACGATGAAGGCCCGCATCGACAAGTTGGACGAATTAGGCGTCCTCGTCTACGACTTTCTCGGCGGCGAGACGATGATGCATCCCGAGATCGCGGAATTGGTCGCTCATGTGAAGTCCAAGCGCGGCGGCTCGAACCTGGCGACGATCATCACGAATGGTTTTCTGCTCACGAAGAAGAACATCCTCGAGCTGAATGAAGCCGGTCTCGATTTCATGCAGGTCTCGGTGGATACTTTACACCCGACCGACTGGTCGGATAAATCTTTGAAATCCGTCCTGCCGAAATTGAAGCTATTGGCTGAAACGGCGAAGTTCCAGGTGGAGATTCAATCCGTTCTCAACGAAGAGAACCTCAACAACTACGATGAGTTCCGCGCGACGCTGAAGGAATTGCCGTTCGCCTTCGGATTCTCGATCATGCACGGCAAAGGCGGCCAGATCGCGATCAAGGGCGAGAAATATCTGGCGCTGCTCGACAAGTACGGCGTCTTCGAGGGCGTCAACTTCTACGGCGAGCACCTCAAGGAGATGCTGGCGGGCGACTTCTCCCGCCCTTGGAAGTGCCTGGGCGGCTTCAAGTTCCTCTACGTGACGGCCGCCGGCACGATCCAGTGGTGCGCCCAGCAGCGCGGCGTCGCCTTCGACCTCATGTCCGCCACGCCCGAGCGCCTGCAGACCAATAACGTGCACAAGCCCTGCGAGGCCGGCTGCTCCCTCGGCTGCGTGCGCATGGTCTCCCACACCCTCGGCGAGCCCCTGAAGACCTTCGGCGCGAGCGTCAAGCTCGCGATCGGCATGAGCAAGCCGAAGACAAAGGCGTGCGACCACAAGTCCCCCGCCGCGGCCTGAGCCGAAATATCCCTGGCGAAAAACCCGGCGACCTGTTAGACTTAGTCTCCCATGATCATGGCCTTGGCCGCCGTCATGCTGTCCGCCCCCGCTTTCGCGGGCCAGGCCTTCATTCCGCTGCCCGGCTACGCCGTCCCCGCGCAGCGCCCGGACGACTTTCCGCCGGCTAGGCTCGTCGGCGAGGTGGAGGACCCCCTCACGGCGCTGACGTCGGACGAGGACCTGCGCGACTCGGTCATCTCCCCTCCTTCCGCGGCGTGGCTCATGGGCGGCCTGCGCGCCTCGAACCCCGCCGACCGGCTCGCGATGATCCATTCCGCGGCGATCCCCCGGCACGTCGCCGCGGTAGCCCCCCTCGCCGCCGTCCTGCTCCGCCTCGACGAGGCCCCCGAGATCCGCGCGGCCGCCGCGACGGCGCTCGGACGCATCGGTGACGCGGTCGCGGCGCCCTCGCTGGGCGAGGCCCTCAAGGACCCCGTTCCCGACGTCCGCTACGCCGCCGCCCTGGCGCTGGGCCGCCTGCCCGCGGACGGGGCCGCCACGCGGCTGGCGCGCGCCGTGCGGACCGATCCCTCCTGGTGGGTGCGCTACGCGGCGGTCATCGCCCTCGGCCGCACCAAGAAGGGCTTCGTCGTGGGCACGCTCGAGGAGACGCTTCGCTTCGAGCCGAGGTGGCAGATCCGCATGCTGGCCGTCCGTTCCCTGCAGGACGTCGGAAGCCTCCGTGCTGCCGACGCCATCGGCCGGGCCTTGCTCGACAAGGACAGCGGCGTGCGCACCGCGGCGGCCCTCGCTTTGGGCGACATTGGCAACGACGATCATCTTCCCTTCCTGAGCGCGGCGCTGAAGGCCGAAACCGATCTGTCGGCGCGCGGCGCCCAGTCCACGGCGTTTCGCCGTATTCTTTCCAAACCCTAATTTAACGCAGGAACGTAGGGGCCAGGCCCTGCGTATTGCATAACTTTATGCAATACGCAGGGCCTGGCCCCTAATTAAGAATGCGGTCGAGCCATTCGAGGAAGGGAGGGCGGTAGCGGGAGGCGAGGCCGTAGAGGGCCTCCGTGTGGCCCTTCCCGTCGATCTTCCAGAACTCCTTCGGGCCGGGCGCCGCCTCGAACAGGCGGCGGCCCTCGGAGTAGGGCACGACCGGGTCGGGGATCGCGTGCACCACGAGCAGCGGAACCGGCTTGCGGCGCGCGATCAGGCGCTCGGGCGACCAGCGGTCGGAGATCAGGAACGCCGATAAGGGGTACTGCAGCGCCCAGGTGGGCCAGACGCTGCCGAGCTTGAGCCTGGCGATCCTGCGGTAGGACGAGAAGGTCGAATCCAGGACCACGCCGCGCACGCCCTCCCCCCCGTCCCGGTCGAGCGCCGCCAGCGCGAGCGCGCCGCCCAGGCTCTGCCCCACGACCACGAGGCGGTCGCGCGAGCCGCCCGCGCGCCCGCGCGCGACGCGCAGCGCCGCGACGCCGTCCTCGATCGCCCCCGCCAGGGATTTCTTCCCGCCCGAGCCGCCGTAGCCGCGGTAGTCGAACGTGAACACGTCGTAGCCCTCCGCCGCCAGCCAGTACACGAACAGGTAGTGGCTCGTCAGATTCTCCGCGTTGCCATGGAAATGAACGATCACGCCTTTAGAAGGAATCTGCTTGGCAAGGAACCAGATGCCCAGGAGGTCCGTGCCGTCGGCGGACTTGAATCGGACGTCCTCCCAGCGCCCCTCGACACGGTCCGGAATCCAGCGGTGGACCCGGTCGGGCTGCAGGAAGATGTTCGTGCAGCCGGTCAGGAGCGTCGCGGCGACGAGGACCAGCTTCTTCATCAGAAGTAATAATAGAACATCATGCCGGCTTCCTCGGCCGGAGTCCGCCGGTCGAGGTTGAGGCGTAGCTCCGTGTCGCGCGTGAGGCGCACCGAGCTCGAGAGCCTCATTCTCTGCCGCGGCGCCGAGCGCTGCGCGTAGTCGATATACGTCGCCTCCATGAGCGCGCGCCAGCGCGGCGCCAAGTCCACGATGAGGCCGGCGGTGCCGCCCGCGCCGGCGCGCCAATCCTGGGGCAGCACGGGCCCGAAGCCGAGGTCGGCCTCGGCGAGCGCGTAGTAGACCTCCCGGCGCCAGAGATGGCTCGCGGCCGAGAGTCCCGCGCCGCCGTTGAGGCCGTAGAACATGCAGGACGGCCCGGAGCAGCCCAGCTCCTTGGCCTGGTCGATCCCGGTCGAGAGCTTCCACGAGGGGTCGCGCACCCAGGGGTCCCACGGGGACAGCGAGACGATGCCGATGAGGTCGAATCGCTCCACGTAAGCCTTGCGGTCTACGTTGTCGAAGCGCAGCCGCAGGGCGGCCATCTCGAGCTGGCTGTCGGGGACGTAGCCGTCGCTGACGGACCCGAGGTCGTGGAGCGCGACCCTCCAGGAGACCTCCTCGAAGGAGCCTCGCTCCGAGACGCCTGCGCCGAGCCCGACGCGCGCGGTGCGGTGGCCGGCCTCGAGCGGGCTCGGCTTCGGGACCTCGGCGGGCGCGGGCGGCAGCCCGAGCCGCCCGCGCGCGCGCAACAGATCATGCAGCGCCGCGAAGGTCTGCGTGCTTTGCTCCAGGTAGTAGCCCTTGCGGTAGCGCAGGTAGTCGTGCGCGGACTCGAGGACGAGCGCCTGGCGTTCCTTGGGGAGGGATTTTACCTCCGCGAGCCCCGCCTCCGTCGCCTCTTTACCGAGACGCGTCGAGAGGGCGAGCTCCAAGGGCTCCGCGCGCGCGCGCCGGGCCTTGATCTCGGAGACGTAGGACGGACGGAACAGCGGAGGCGACACGAAGCCGGGGCGGTCGAGCAGGACGCGCACAGTGTCTCCCGGGATGACGCCCCAAAAGAAGCGCGTCGAGACGAAGAGGCCTTCGTCTGCCGCCTCGAGCAAGGTCAAGAGCTGGTAGGAGCAGTTCTTCGTGAAGAAGTAGTAGTTGAAATGGGTGCTTCCCATCTCCCAGCCGTGGCGGACGAGGTCGGCCAGCTGCTCGGGCGTCAGGTTGAGGCGGTAGTCCCAGAGGTCTCGGAACTCGAGGCTGCCGTACTCCTGCGTCTTCATGTAAAAGGGCAGGAGCGAGTACTCGCCCTTAAAGGAGCCATTGAGCCCCTTAAGCGTGTACATGAGCGCGTTGCTCGTGTCCGGCGTCGCGGCGAAGTTGATCGTATAGTCGAGCAGGGCGTCGCCGCCCCCCTTCCGGTGCAGGCGCAGGAAGGTATGTCCGTACATCGAGGCTGGGTTATTTAGGAAGGCGCTCGCGAAGACGACCGAGACCGCCTCCGCGTCGATGGCGTCGCGCCAGGCCTGGAAGTCGGGGCAGGCCCGCTCAGGGAGCCGGGCGGGGTCGAAGGCCAAGGTCCGCTTGAGCCAGTGATAGCGCGCGGGGAAGCGGCACTGCGGGTGCTGGCCCTTGAAGGGCTCGGGCGCGAAGAAGGCCTCGAGGTCGGCCTCGAGCTCCGCGGCCGGGTCCGTGCGGCCCTCCGGCGCGAGGAAAAAGCCCGCCCCGTCGGCCTCGCTGCGGCCGCCCCGATAATGCAGCAGGCGCAGCCATTTCTTCTCGCCGGCAAGGCGAAGCTCCCTCGCCCGTGCCGTGAGCTCCGCGGCGTAGCCCTCCGGCGCGGCGGAGGCGCCGCGCGGCATGAGGCACAGGGCGAGAGCGAAGAGGGCGAGGCGAGGGGTCATCGAGGAAAATAGAGCGGGCGGGACGCCATTATGCGTCCCGCCCGCTTACCTGAGTCTACCCGCTTAGAGCGTCGCGAGCGTGGGTTCGGAGGCCATCACAACCCGGAGGTTGCGCAGCATCGTGGCCGAGTCCGTGTTCGCCGTGGGGAACAGGACTTCGTACTTCTGCTGGGTCAGCGTGATGAAGGCCTTCTTGGAGGCCGCATCGTTGGCGCCCATGAGAGAGGCGAACGCGTTGAGGTACTCGCCGCCGCCCTGAGCCATCTCGGAGGAGAGCTTCTGCAGGTTGACTTCCGCGTAAGCGGCCTGCTTCTTCTCGTTGCGCACCCAGCCGCCCTTGACGTTGCAGCCGGCGGTCTCGGAGCTGATACCGAAGGTCTGCGTCATGGTTCCATTCGTCGTTCCGCCGAGGAGCGCGAAGACCTTCTTGTCGAGCTTGCCGGCGAACAGCTCGGAGCCGAGACCGCAGCCGATGTTGTTATCGCTGCCGCCCATCGCGGAAGCCATAGGAACGAACGACGCGAGGATCAACATCGCAAACAGTGCCTTTTTCATGAATGTCTCCTTTCGTGCTTATCAATCTGACGACGGCCTTAAGTCTATCTGGAGGTCTTCACCTTGTCAATAGTGGAAATGTGATTTTTTTGCCAGCAACAAAGTCTTTGGAATTGCGCAACTTTTTGGCATTGACTCATACCACTTATTGGCATACAGTTTAAGGCGCTCCCACTTCTTCGGACAGCATTGGGCCTGATTTAAGGTGGATATTCTTGTTGCCGTTTTCCGTTGTCGTTGCCGTTAAGCTCCAGCCAAAGAAAT
>Ga0163144_10004746_pt1 | contig 30502 bp, 25 predicted proteins | sample OliLak19BULKMAT1_FD_123175 | JGI IMG/M metagenome (GOLD analysis project Ga0163144, IMG submission 123175) | Freshwater microbial mat bacterial communities from Lake Vanda, McMurdo Dry Valleys, Antarctica - Oligotrophic Lake LV.19.BULKMAT1 | ecosystem: Environmental > Aquatic > Freshwater >... | reverse complement strand
TGCGCGATGCCCGCATTGCCCGGGGCGCAGATGATGCGCGGCTTGGCCGGGCTGAGTGCCAATGCTTTCACGAGCGCGTGTTCGCGCCCGCCGGAGCCGACGACGAGGAGGGAGGAAGGGAGTTTATTTTTAACCACGGATGATACAGAGGGACACGGATAAAGCCCGAGGTAAAGCCGAGTTTGGGGGGATTGAATCTGATCGGTTTTAACCGCGAATGGGATTCATCAAGGAACGAATCCTTGGAAGTGTGGCTGCGACTGATCATCTCCGCCAGTTGGTTCCGGGGTGCCTGCTGATCGCAGGCGGGATATGCGGTCTGCGATCAGTAGACCCCTTGATCCAACATCGGAGCAGATTAGGCGGAGGGGAGCAGCCACGTCTCGCACTTTGGCGAAACTGATTTGGGGTTACCTTGTTGGTCGGATTGGGGAGGATAGGCGACGCCGGCAAGAACGAGGAAGAGTGAAGCAATGCGGGACAAGAAGATAGCGGATGAACGGTAAGATGCGAGAGACGCTCACAGCACCTTCAGCGTTTTGCGGTAGAATTTTATGACTTCGTCGGGGTCGTCGGTGAAGAGGATGTAGTCGGCCATCCACGAGGGAGAACGCTTTTCCCGGATCATCGTGTTCACTTGCTTGCGGAGGTCGCCCCAGAATTTGGCGTTGAAGAAAACATACGGCACACGCGGGCGGATGCCGAGTTTGAGGTTGCAGAGTTCGATGCCGATTTCCTCGAGCGTGCCGACGCCACCGACATTGAAGATGCAAAAATCTGCGGCTTCGAACCATTTTTGGCGGAAGTGGCGCGACGTTTCTTGGAAGGTGTTGAAAAAATCCACGCCGAGTTCGGGGGGCTGGGCTTCGAGTTCGAGGAAGCAGGCCCCGGTGAGCGCGCCGTGGCCGCGGGCTTGCTCGGTGGCGAGGCGCATGACGCCGCCGCCGCCGCCGGTGAGCACGCCGAGGTTGGAGCCCATGAAGCTGGTGAGTTTGTCGACGAGACCGGAGATGCGGGCGGTGTCGGCGGCATCGAGGCCGAAGGCGGAGCCGTAGAAGGCGAGGATGGTGGATTCCTGAAATTTGCGGGCGATCTCCTCGCGGACAAAGAAGCCGTGGTCGCGTTTGTAGGTGTGGAGGTAGAGATCCTTGGTGGTTTCGTCGTACCAATAAACCTGGATGCCGATGGCGTGAAAGGTATCGAGCCGGGCGTGGGCGTTGCTGGAGAGAAAATAACCGTGGGTGCGCGAGGCGCGGCGAAAGATGAGGCGTTTCAACTTCACATCGCCAATGCGGGTCATGAGCTCGATGCCTTCGAGGAGATCGGGAAAGAAATCGACGATGAGGGTTTCGGCCTCCTCGGGGGCGGCGTCGAGGGCTTGGATCATGGTGCGGCTGCCGAGGGGACAGGCCTCCTGTTCAAATAATTTTTTCAGATCCTCGTCTTTGGCGCGGACGAGAATGGCGCGATTTTCCATCGTGGAGCTCTGGCCCCGGACGGTGATTTTGGTTTTGGGCCGGGCTTCCTTGGTGTCGCGGGCGGGTGATTCGTCGAGGCACTTGTAGAGATTTTGGGCGGTACCGAGCAGATGCTGGCGTTTTTTTGCGAGGACCTTGGCTTCGGGGTCGTCGTACGCCGGAGCGCGAAAAACTTCGACGGAGACCATGGGATTGACCACGGGATGTTCGCCGGTGTTGTAGATTTCCAGCATGATGTTCGTGCCGAAAGTTTTGATCGGATCAAGCAGGACGGCGCTGGTGTGCAGGCCGAAGTTGCCCTCGCCGGCGTTGAGCCGGACGTAGTGCTCTCGGAGATACATGGAGCAGCTTGTGAGCACGCCGGAATGCGGTGGGATGGTGAGTGGGCTGGCGTCGTGGCGGAGCTGGACCTTGTCGATAAAGGAGCGGCCGGCGTATCCGGAGACGATGTGCTCGAAGTTGAGGCGTTGGAGCCGGGAGCTGAGCGTGTAGCTGACTTGGTGCGGGGTGAAGAAGACGCGGCCACTGCTATCGATCGAAATGGTGTTGGGCAGTTTAAGCTGATTTTCCTGCAAGGCGGTCCACACTTCGGTGCTGGAAAGTTTGGCGGCGATGGGAGCGTAGAAAAGTCTTCCGGCCGGGATTCCCGGACGGATGAGCTTTTTCCAGTATCCGGTATTCGGGAAACTGCGGTCGAAGAGAAAAGCTTCGGCGTCGAGGACCAGGCGGTGGTTTTCGACGATGGGTGGGCCCTTGGTGATCATCTCGATGCCGATGCGGGCCAGCGAGCTGCGTTCGGTAAAATGGAGATCGGCGAGGCGGCTCTTGAGGAATTCCATCTCGGCCGGATTGCGGGGCCAGAAAGCGAGGGTGATGGCCAGCGTATCACTATTTTTCGTCTTAACCGTGAGGATTTGACCATCGGTGCTATGCCAGAATTGGTTTTCGTTCATGGGATTGAGCAGGGTGGGACGGGGACCGATGGCTGACAAGCCCGGGGTTACGGGTGTCGGATTGGTGAAAAGACGTGATTTTGCCACCTATGTGATTGATTTTTTCCAGAGGGGTGAACAACTTTTCGCCTTTTATCGGCACAATTACGCCCGGGCCGTTTCCCAATCGGGCTATACACTCCCAATGAAATTCATCACCACACTCACGGCAAGCGTTGTCGGCATGGGCCTGTTTGCCACCGCTTTTGCGGAAACCGCTCCCGCGAAAAATCCTATTAAATTTGAACTGCCCCAAGTGGGTAGCAGTGCCAGCCAGCCAGCGGCTGCGGCCCCTGCACTGGTGGCTCCGGCTGTGCCAGCAGTTAAATATACTCAGGCCCAGCTGATGGAAGCGTATGGTTTCTTGCAAGCCGCGCAGAGTCACTTGGCTGACCTGGAATTCACCGCTGCTGATGTTGATGCCATGGCACTCGGCATGAAAATGGCGCTGTCCAATGAAACGCCTCCGTTTGCCAATGACGGGAAGAATGTCACCGCGCAACTTCAAGAGGTTCTCGGGAAGAAGAAGATGACGCTCTTGGGTAAGATTCGTGATACGAATATCGCCGAGTCCGCGGTCTTTTTTGCGAAATTGAAGGATAATAAAGCCGTGCAGATCCTCCCCAGCGGACTGGGCATCGAAGTGATCAAGGCCGCCAATGGTGCGACCCCGAAGCTCGGCCAATTGGTGAAGTTCCACTTTACCCTGACCAACTTGGGTGGCCAGGTGATGCAGTCCACGGCGGGTCGTGATCCGGTGGAATCAATTATCACTGAAGGCTCGGACATGCCTGGGATGATTGAGGGCCTGCAAAAGATACCGGTCGGCGGCAAATATAAGCTCTATCTACCCTATCAAATTGCCTATGGCGAGCAGGGCGGCGAAGGCGTGCCACCAGCCTCGTCGTTGATCTTCGAGATCGAGGTGCTCGAGGTGAAGGATGCCCCCAAAGAGGTGGCTCCAGCCGGCAAGTAAGTTGATTTGATTTTTGTTTTTCAGCAACGCCCTCCGATTGGAGGGCGTTGTTTTTTAGTGCGCCCAGCAGGGCGCACTTGCTGGACAGTGAACCTGAAAACAAGCCATGTAAGTTTTTTGACCGCTCTGCAGAGAGAAGGTCTAGCCGATGGGTAACAGAGAGACCGCGAGGTCCGCGTGGGGAGGAAGCTCATGGCAAAGTGCTGGCCTGATAAACAAAACCGCACTGGCGCACCCATTGGATAAGCGGGCCAATATCCCTAAAGTCCAGACTCTGCCCGGACGGTGTGGGTGTAATTCCAATTTGCGTTCAAGAGGAGACGATCACGGTTTTTGTAGGAACCTGCTTGGACGCGATATTTTCGGATCACGCCGACAGATCGCACGTGGAATTGCCTGCAAGCAGGCTCCCACAGCCAATCAAAAAGGATCAACTTGAGCGTGAAATAGATTAAACCAGCCGTTGAGGAATCGCCGGATGCGTGACCCTCACGTTCGGTGGTGTAGGAGCTGCGGAGGATGACCTCCCCGGCTCCCCGATCGAGGGTCTTGACTGATTCTCGGCGGGCCCAGCCGCCGAGGCCAGAGCACTCGTCGCGGTCACGCGCTACCTCCAGAATCAAGCGGTTTGTGTGTGGGAAATTTTTAGTGGGCAGCGAACGAGTGCGGCAATGGCAAAGCGTGGGGGGGCGGAGTTTTTCGGATCATAAGGATTTTCATTGCTCCAGGTGAGGCGGGCGGGAACATGGTTTCGAGCAAGCCGCTCGGTGTTTCACGGGCAGCCGGTGGTTTGCCGTCTACCCCGTACCCCGCCATGGACACTCGTATCGCCCTGTTTCAGAAAAAAGAAATCCGTAAAACCCTGCACGCTGACGAATGGTGGTTTGTCGTCGTGGATGTGGTCGCTGCGCTCACGGACTCGGCCAATCCGGCGAGCTACCTCAAGGATATGCGCCGGCGTGATTCTGTTTTGAATGATGCTCTCAAAGGGGGGGGGCAATTTGCCCCCCCCCTTTATCTGGAGTTCTCTACCGCCGGTGGGCCGCAAAAATTCCAGTGCTGGAACACCGAGGGAATTTTCCGGCTGATCCAGTCGATTCCCAGCCGCAAGGCCGAGCCGTTCAAGCGCTGGCTGGCCAAGGTGGGTTATGAGCGCGTGCAGGAAATCGAAAATCCCGAGCTGGCCGCCAAACGCACCCGCGCCATCTATCAGGCGAAAGGCTACTCTGCCGCGTGGATCGAAAAGCGGATGCGCAGCATTGTCCTCCGCGATGAGCTGACGGACGAGTGGAAAAAGCGCGGCGTCAAGGAGCAGATCGAATACTCCATTCTCACGGCGGAGATTTCCAAAGCAGCTTTCGGTCTCACGCCGGCGGAATACGCGGCGCACAAAGGGTTGAAGCGCCAGAATCTCCGCGACCACATGACCGATCTTGAGTTGATCTTCTCCATGCTGGGCGAGGCGGCGACGACGGAGATCGCGCGCAACACCGACACCGAGGGTTTCGATCAGAACAAAGTGGCGGCGAAACAAGGCGGTGGCGTGGCCGGCAACGCGCGACGTGATCTTGAGAAGAAATCCGGCCGCAAAATCGTCAGTCGCGAAAATTATCTCGATGCGCCCGAGTCGGCGAAACGGCTGGCGCGGGGGAGTGAGGCATAAACCAGGATGAATCACACTCAGAGACAAACACCCTCACGCCGTCGCCAGCATTGTCATTGCGAGAAGCGGAGCGACGAAGCAATCCAGCGACTGGATCGCCACACCCGCCTTCTGCTGGCTCGCGATGACAAAGTAAGTGTGATGCATGAGGCCTAAGAAGTCTGTCGACCAACCATCAGGAGTTTTTTCCATGGGATTAACCATTCACTACAAATTGCGGGCACCGGCTCGCGCCACGGAAACGACGATCCGAAAACTGGTCGAGGGCATGAGAGCGCGGGCGGTGGCCATGCAGCGGGCGGGTCGGGTGGAGGCGGTGGGGGCGATCAAGGCGAGCGCGAAGGATTTTTTCTGGCTGAGCGAATGGTTGATGATTCGGGAGGACGAACACAGCACCCGGGGAGTAGAGGTGCCGGTGGAGAGCGGACTGGTTTTCACCGTGACGCTGGGCGAGGGCAGCGAGCCGTTGCGGCTCGGGCTATGCCAATATCCGACGCGAGTGCTCGATGCGGGCACGGGACGAATGCGGGTGGTGCGGCGGAGCGGCTGGCGTTTGAGTGCGTTTTGCAAAACGCAGTACGCGAGCCTGCACGGCTGGGAGAATTTTCACCGCTGTCACACGGCGGCAGTGGAATTGCTGGCGGGCTTGAGCGAACTCGGGCTGAAAGTGGAGATCACGGATGAGGGCGAGTATTGGCCCGGACGCGATGAGGCGGGCTTGCGGTGCAAGATTGATCAGTACAACGGCCTCGTGGCGGGACTGGCCGGGATGTTCAAAGATGCGAATGACGACGAAGATGACTCCGGGATCGCCGCGGTGCAGTCGCCGATTTTTGCGCATCCGCAATTTGAGCGCATCGAGGCCGAGGGGCACGCGGCGAATGCGGATCATTTGGCCGCGGCGAAAGAAGCGCTGCGCGCAGTGAAACGGAAGATGAAGGAGTGAAATAAAAAAGGCGGCCACATGGGCCGCCTTGCAGAACGAGTAGGAGAACGAGAATGATTACTTGATCATATCGGCGACGAAGGCGCGTTCGTCGACGAGCTCTTTGTTCGTCGCGGCGATCTTCGACTGGGCGAAATCATCCATCGCATAACCGGTGATGACTTCGTAGCTGCCGGGCGTCGTGGTGCGGACGGGCATGCCGGCCCAGACATTGGCGTCGAAACCGTAGCGGCCTTCGCTCTTCACGGCGACGGAGTGAATCGCACCGGGAGTGACGAGGCTGCGGACGTGATCGACGAGAGCATTCGCGGCGGAAGCAGCGGAGGATGCGCCGCGGGCGGCGATGATGGCGGCACCGCGTTTGCCGACGGTTTCGCAGAACGGGCCTTGGAGCCAGGCGGAGTCGGTGATGACGGAGGTCGCGGCTTGGCCGTTGATCGTGGCGTGAGCGAACGCAGGGAACATCGTGGGGCTGTGGTTGCCGTAGATGAAAATATTTTGGACAGCGGTGAGATCGACGCCGGCTTTTTTCGCGAGCTGGGTTTGCGCGCGATTTTGGTCGAGGCGAACCATGGCGGTGAAGCGGTCGGCGGGGAGGCGTTTGGCCTGCGAGGCGGCGATCATGCAGTTCGTGTTGGCGGGATTGCCGACGACGGCGATACGCGCATCAGCGGCGGCGACGGCGTCGATGATCTGGCCCTGGCCGATGAAGATCTTGCCGTTGTCCTTGAGGAGATCAGCGCGTTCCATGCCGGGACCGCGGGGCTTGGCGCCGACGAGCAGGCACCAGTTGGCGTCTTTGAAACCGATGGCGGGATCGGAGGTTTGGACGATGCCCTTGAGCAGCGGGAAGGCGCAGTCGTCGAGTTCCATGGCAACGCCTTGGAGGGCGAGGAGGGCTTTCTCGATCGGAGCTTCGATCAACTGGAGGATAACGGGCTGGTCGGGTCCGAACATCGCACCGGAGGCGATGCGGAAGAGGAGCGAGTAACCGATTTGACCGGCGGCACCGGTGACTGCGACACGAATGGGAGTTTTCATAGTGGTAGTAGTAGTAGTTAACCAGAAATCAGGGATGGGCGACACGCACGAAATGGCTTTTGCAGCGCAGATTTTAGTGGGGGCGAATCACACTCACCTCGTTCCGCGCATTGTCATCGCGAGAAGCGGAGCGACGAAGCAATCCAGCGAGTTGGATCGCCATCATCCTTCGTCAAGACTACGGACGACAGGCTGCCCGCCTTCGGCAGGCTCGCGATGAAAAGGTAAGTGTGATGCATGCGGGTTAGCGGGTGGGGAAAAAAAGTTTCGCTGATGGAGTGGTGTGCAAGGCCGACGCGAGCACCGGCCCTACAGTAGCATGTTGTAAGAAAAATCAGGTGAAGCGCGGGGCGAGGGCGGCGTGAATTTCGCGGACCATCGTTTCGGTGGTGGCCCAGTCGATACAGCCGTCGGTGATGGAGACGCCGTACTTGAGTTGATCGAGTGGCTGGGGGAAGGCTTGATTGCCGGAGCCGAGATTGCTTTCGACCATCGCGCCCATGATCGAGGTGTTGCCGGCGGCGATTTGCGCGAGGAGCGCGCGCATGACGTCGGGTTGGAGCTCGGATTTTTTCGCGGAGTTATCGTGGGAGCAATCGACGAGAATTGATTTGGGCAGGCCGGCCTTGGCGAGGAGCTGTTCGGTTTGCGCGATGTGGGTGGGCGAATAGTTTGGGCCGGTGGTGCCGCCGCGGAGCACGATGTGGCAATCGGGATTGCCGCGCGTGACGATAGCAGAAGCCGCGCCGTTAAGGCCGATGCCGAGAAAAGTCTGGGGCTGCGAGGCGGCCTTGATGGCGTTGGTTCCGGAGGTGAGGGAACCGTCGGTGCCATTTTTGAAACCGAGCGGCATCGAGAGCCCGGACGCCATTTGGCGGTGTGTCTGTGATTCGGTGGTGCGAGCGCCGATGGCGGACCAGCAGATGAGATCCGCGATGTATTGGGGAGTGATTGGATCGAGGAGCTCGGTCGCGGTGGGGAGGCCGGCGTCGAGGACGTCGCTCAGAAAAGTGCGGGCGAGGTGCAGGCCTTCGGCGATGTCGTGGGAGCCGTCGAGGTGCGGATCCATGATCAGGCCTTTCCAGCCGACGGTGGTGCGGGGTTTTTCGAAATACACACGCATGACGATCATCACGCGGTCGCTGACCTCCTTGGAGAGTGCGGCGAGTTTTTGCGCGTAGTCGCGGCCGGCCTTGAGATCGTGGATCGAGCAGGGCCCGATGATCAGGAGGAAGCGGCGGTCATCGGTGAAGATGATTTTGCGGATATCCTCACGGGCGCGGGTGACGAAGTCGGCTTGGGCTTCGGTCTTGGGAAGCTGAGCCAGCAATTCGCCCGGGGTAGGGAGGGGACGGGTTTCGACGACGTTGAGGTCCGATGTTTTACGCACAGGTGTCTAACGGTGTTAACTCAGCGATGAGGGGCAAGCCTCGGTTTAAGGGTAAGGGGATGAAGGGTGCCTCTGCCGGTTGGCGGTAACTCCGATACGTTCAGATCGAGTTCCGTCGGCTTCGTGGGCTCTAAAACCTCTCCCTCAGGGACTTTGGCCCACTGCCAACCGGCAGATGCGCCGGGGATGAAGCTTCAGGAGGATTCCGCCGGTAGAAAAGAAATAGGCGGATCGTCTACCCCTAGACGATCCGCCATTGCTTTCTAGTTACCCCAAAACTCCCGCTATGCGGGAGAAGATGAAAGTTTGATTGCGAGACAGGTACTTTGTTCCGAGGGTTCGTCAACTGAAACGACCATTATATATTGAGGAATCGTGTTACGATCCGGCTACACGGAATAAACGCTCATTTTGACATGTTTTACTATCTGATAAACAGTGAATTAAACCAATCATCAGCTGCGTTTAGAATTGGAGGGCCTGACGCTAATACCTATTTGCAGGGGCAGTTTACCCAAGATTTGAACCGATCGATCGGTTCTGCGGGCTACGGGCTTTTTCTAAATCAAAAGGGGAAGGTGGTGGCGGATGGATATATTCTAAGACTGGGGGATAATGATTTCCGGCTCGTGAGCTTTTCTTTGGAGGCCCTCAAGCTGCGGGAGCGACTGGAGGCGTACTTGATTGCTGATGAGGTGAGTATCGCGGATGAGACAGAAAAGTGGGTAAGAGTGAGTGTTTGGGGGGACGGAGTGGGTGGTGGGGTGGTGACGAAACTAATCGGTCAAGCCCCGGAATCGGGCGCTTGGGGTGAGGGGCGTGGCATTATCGCTTTTCGAGGAAGATGCAGCGCTGAGGATAATTTCGAATTACTGATTCCGATCACTGAGGTGAATAGAATTGCGGAAGAATTGCGGGCGAAGGGTGGGATCGAAGCGGATGTGGGCCAAGCGGAGCGTACGCGTATCGAGAGCGGAATCCCTTTGGTGCCGGTTGATATCGGTTTAATCGATCTGCCGAACGAAGGCGGGCTCGAAGAGGTGGCGATCTCGTACACGAAGGGATGTTATCTAGGGCAGGAAGTCATGGCTCGTTTGAAGAATCTCGGGCAAGTGCGTCGCCGGTTGCATGTCGTGCGTGGTGCAGGCGTGACTCCGGCGTCGGGTGCGCCGCTTTTTCAGGGCGAGAATAAAGTCGGCGAGGTGCGCTCGGTGGCGCGGGATGGTGGCGGATTTGTTGCGATGGCGATGCTTTCGTTGGTCAACTTAAGTTCGACCAATGGGCTCAGCCTAACACCAAATGGTGAGGCGAATATTAACCTCACGCGGCGTGTCTGACCTTAAACAGATTCAGGAGATTTTCCGTCGGCTGGGTGCCTCGCCAGAGCAGGCAGAGACGATGGCGCGCCAACTCATCAAGCGCGCGGAGCAACTGGCGGTTGAGCGAAAAATATCACCGGCGCAGGCGATGGAGCATTTACTGCGGGTCTTGGTGCATGGTCGGCAAGGTGAGGTGCCGCCGGAGTTTGGGAAGTCGACTCAACCCACTGTTTAAAAACCGAGAGAAGAGATTGCCGTGGGAAGATATCTTGCAACGAGGCTCCGGCTGCGGAGGCAGCTGGAGCGGCTGGACGGAATCGAACCGACGACACCGCTTTGGAAGAGCGGAGTTTTACCATTAAACTACAGCCGCAAGGCGCTGGGTGGGACACTTTACAGCGGCTAGCGTCGGGTCAAGCTCACTCAAGTAAAGGATTCTCCTCGTTTTTTCGGATGACAGAAAAAAGGGTTCACTCCCAATGGGTGTTATGCAGCGAATGCACATGAACTATTTTCGACTATGATACCTTTTTGGTTAAGCGGGATTTTTTATGTGCACGAGGGCTTTGTCTGTTTTAGCCAGTTTACTTCGACACGATCCGGCAGGCGCCGCCCCTGCGGTTGGTCGCCCAGCGGATCAGCGACGGAACCATCCTGAGTCTGATCAAGGCGTGGCTGCGTGCGCCAATCAGAGAGGAAAATTATGAGACCTGAAAATGCCGGAGGTTACCCCTCGGGGTGGCACGCCGCAAGGCGGCGTCGTTTGACTCCTGCGCGGCCCTTCTCCGACGAGCGACTGGAAGGGCCGTACAAGTTGTGGCGTTGGCCGCTGAGAGCGGTCTGGACGCAAGGTGCTCCGCTGAAACCCAACCGAAAGAACGGGACTCGGCAAGCCGTGTGCGGGAAAACCGCCTGCACGGTTTGATGAGGGGGAGGGCAGCGAACGCGGGTTACCGCTTAGCCGCTCTCTCTACTTTGCAACCTCGGGTGATTTATCATGAGGTTGAAAGGGGACCCCTTTACGTCTTTGAGAACAATTGGTTAAATTAGGAAAGCAGAGATTAAATGGGGTTGCGGGGAGCCACTCCATTTGCTTTGTCTACAGCACTATGGCAACTAAGACAGCGGCGAAATCCACTTCGGGCGTTAAAGCGGCTCAGACCATGGCCCGACAAAAGGCCCTCGAAAAGAAAGCGAAATCCTACAAGCTTGGCCTCGGAGAGCTATCCATTTTCACCGGCCAGTTGGCTTCGTTGCTGCAGGCTGGTTTGCCGTTGGTCACTTGTCTGGAAGCATTGCAGGATCAAACCGAAGATGAGGTTTTTCGGATCGTTATTCGCGATGTGCGCAACGATATCTCCACGGGTACATCGTTTTCCGCTTCCGTTAAAAAATTCCCGAACTCATTTAATGCCTTGTTTATTTCCATGGTGGAAGCTGGCGAGGCATCGGGTGGCCTCGCGGAGATTCTGGGTAAGGTGGCCAGCTATTTTGAATCAACGGTCAAGCTGACCAAAAAAGTCAAATCAGCCATGACCTACCCGATAGCGGTCATCGGTCTCGCGGTTGCATTGATCAACGTGTTGCTGATTTTTGTTATCCCGGTGTTTGCCGGAATGTTTTCGGGCTTTGGGGCTAAATTGCCTCTGCCAACGCAGCTGTTAATCGATACGAGTGATTTCATGAAGCATTATTGGTGGGCCATCGGCCTTGTCGTATATGGTATTTATTATGTCCTGAGCAATTACGTGAAAACACCAGCTGGTCGCCGTCAACGGGATCAGTTGCTCGTTCGGGCGCCAATTTTTGGGCCTTTGGTGCATAAAATTGCCCTTTCCCGTTTTTGCCGGACCTATGCCACGCTGATGCGTTCCGGTGTGCCCATTCTTCGGACGCTGGAAATCGTTTCGTCGGCCAGTGGCAAAGTGCAGATTGAAGATGCTTGTACCGATATCGCTCGGCATGTCAGCCAAGGCGGACAGGTTTCTGAGGTCTTGGGGGCAAACTCATTTTTCCCTCCCATGATGAAACACATGGTCAAGGCCGGCGAGTCCACGGGTAATGTGGATGGCATGATGAACAAAGTCGCCGATTTCTACGACACGGAGTGCGATGCGGTCGTGGCGGCACTGACGTCGCTCATTGAACCATTGTTGATCGTATTCCTCGGGGTGATCGTCGGTGGTATAGTTATGGCGATGTTCCTGCCGATCTTCCAACTCGGGACTGTGGCTGGCGGTTAATCCCTCCGATCTTTTTTATGGAATGTCGCTTGCCTGTGTTAGTTTCAGGCTGCAACGTCACCGTCCGCTTTAAATATGGCTTCTATCCTGATTGTCGACGACCTGATCTCTATCCACGAGATGCTGGAGGCTGTCATTCATCCGACCGGCTATTCGACGGCTTTCGCCACTGATGGGGAAAAAGCTCTGGTGCGCTACAAAGCCGAGAAATATGATCTGGTGTTGGCGGATATCGATATGAAGCCGATGGATGGCATCACGCTGTTAAAGCAGTTGAAGCTGTATGATCCCTCGGTCGTCGTCATTATTATGACGGCCTACGCGAGTACGGAGAGCGCGATTCAAGCGCTAAAATACGGGGCGTTTGATTATTTGCAGAAGCCATTTAAGGTCGAGGAGCTCATCCAGACTTTGAAGCGGGCCATTGAGTTTCGGCGCGTGGTCGCTGAAAGAGAGGCCTTGGCGGGTTCTCCCGCTCTGGCCAACGCCGGTGATTTCGAGTCCCGTCTTCCTGGTACCAGTCTCCCGATTAAACGGCTTATTACCCAACTTAAAAAACTCGCGACGGCGAACACTCCCGTGCTCATCACCGGTGAGCTGGGCTCTGGTCACGAAATTGCCGCTGAGTTGATGCACAGTGCCGGTAGCCAAACTGGATCTAAGTTGGTCAGCATCGATTGTCAGGTCAGCACTCCCGAAATGATTCGTGATGGTCTGCTGGGGCCAGAGGGCACTGGTGGCAAGTGGGTACAACAGGCGAAGGGCGGCACGCTATTTCTCCAGCATGTCCACAGCCTGCGCAAAGAGACGCAGCAGGCCCTCGTTTCCGTCGTTCGCAGCAACGCTCACCAACTCCACCTTGTCTGCTCGACGGAAGCTGATTTGGAAAAACTTACCGAGGCAGGTCAGTTCAATGAGGAACTTTTTTACCGGATTGCCTCGTTGCCCGTGCAACTCCCTCCGTTGCGCGAACGACTCCAGGATTTACCGGTTTTGCTGAAGGATATCGCGGCAAAGTCGGCTAATCCTCGTTTCGATTCCCGGCAGATCGAGTTTACGGAAGATGCCTTAACCACGCTGCGCGCTTATCATTGGCCGGGTAATCAGGCAGAGCTTATCCAGGTAATTTCCCAAGTAGTCAGTGCTTCGGAGAAAAAAGTGATCACGGCGGCGCAACTGCCCCAGCGAGTGCATGCCCTCAAGAGCTGGCCGACCTTGCCCGATTTTATTTCCGCCCAAGAAAAGCAATACCTCGCGAGCGTCCTGCACGCCTGTGGGGGCGATAAGGACAAGGCGGCGAAAACGCTTGGTGTTGATCCTGCCCGTTTTGAGTGAGAGGGGCTCGCGGGCCGAAGTGCCATTGTTTTAATTCCCTCTTGCGCCGCCGGGGAGGGTTCCCAAACCTTGTGAGCGTTCACGCCCATGCCAAAACGCACAGACCTACAGTCCATCCTGATCATCGGAGCCGGCCCCATTATTATCGGCCAAGCCTGCGAGTTTGATTACTCCGGCACGCAAGCCTGCAAAGCCCTGCGCGAAGAAGGCTATAAAGTCATTCTCGTGAACTCCAATCCGGCCACGATCATGACTGATCCGGAGTTTGCGGATGTTACTTACATCGAGCCGCTCACCGTCGAGATTCTCGAAAAAATTATCGCTAAAGAGCGACCCTCTGCGCTCCTCCCCACGCTTGGCGGCCAGACCGCACTTAATCTTTCGATAGAGCTGCACAAGGCCGGTATTCTTGAAAAATATGGCGTCGAGATGATCGGCGCTAAACCGGATGCGATCAACAAGGGCGAAGATCGCCAGTTGTTCAAACAGGCCATGATCAAGATCGGCCTCGACTGCGCCAAGTCCCGCGTCGTACATACGCCGGCTGAGGCGCGCGAAGCGGCCGAGTACATCGGAGTATTTCCTCTCATCATTCGCCCCAGTTTCACTCTCGGTGGCACCGGTGGCGGTATTGCCTACAATCGCGAGGAATTTGAACAGATCGTCAACGGCGGCCTCGAGGCTTCGCCCACTCACGAGGTGCTCGTCGAGGAATGTCTGCTGGGTTGGAAGGAATACGAGATGGAAGTCATGCGCGATCACAAGGACCAGTGCGTGATCATCTGCGCCATCGAGAATTTTGATCCGATGGGCGTGCACACGGGCGACTCCATCACGGTGGCTCCGGCGCTGACGCTCACGGACAAAGAATATCAGGTGATGCGCGACGCCTCGTTCGCGGTGATCCGCGAGATTGGCGTCGAGACCGGTGGTTCCAATATCCAGTTTTCCATCGATCCCAAGACGGGGCGTCAAGTCGTCATCGAGATGAATCCACGCGTCTCTCGTTCCTCGGCACTGGCGTCGAAGGCGACGGGTTTCCCCATCGCGAAAATCGCCGCCAAGCTCGCCATCGGTTATACGCTGGACGAATTGCGCAACGATATCACTCGCCTCACGCCCGCCAGTTTTGAGCCGACGATTGACTATGTCGTCACCAAGATTCCGCGCTTCACCTTCGAGAAATTTCCTGGCGCCAATACCACGCTCACCTCCGCGATGAAGTCGGTGGGTGAGGCCATGGCGATCGGGCGTACCTTCAAAGAATCGTTTCAAAAATGTCTGCGCTCACTCGAGACCGGCGCGCGGGGATTTGGCGGCGGCGGAAAATACGGCGGCGACGAACTGCCCGACGAGACGACTATCCGGCAGAAACTGGGTACCCCCAACGCGGAGCGCATATTTTATATTCGTTGGGCTTTCATGGCGGGACTGACCGTCGATGATATTTTCAATCTTTCCAAGATCGACCCTTGGTTCCTCCATCAGTTGCACGAACTTTTCGAGATGGAAGTGGAGTTGAAGAAGCATTCGCTGCAAACCCTCGACACCGCACTCCTCCGCCGTGCCAAACAATTCGGTTTCTGCGATGCCCAGCTCGCCCATATCCTCAAAGCCGATTTCGACGCCACGCGTGCGCACCGGAAAAAGGTCGGGGTCAACACCACCTTCCGACTCGTCGACACCTGTGCCGCTGAGTTCGAAGCATTCACGCCCTATTACTATTCCAGTTATGGTGACGAGAACGAGATTCTGCCCTCGAAGAAAAAGAAAATCATGATCATCGGCGGTGGTCCAAACCGTATTGGTCAGGGCATCGAATTCGATTATTGCTGCGTACACGCCTCGTTTGCTCTGCGTGAAAGCGGGTTCGAGACGGTGATGATCAACTCGAATCCTGAGACCGTCTCCACGGACTACGACACTTCAGATCGCCTGTATTTTGAGCCACTCACCTTGGAAGACGTGCTGGAGGTTTATGAGCAGGAAGGTTGCTCCGGTGCCATTGTGCAGTTTGGCGGTCAGACTCCGCTCAATTTAGCCAGTGCCCTGAAAGCGCGCGGCGTAAATGTCATCGGCACCTCGCCCGAGTGCATTGAACAGGCGGAGGACCGCAAACTTTTCGCCGCTATTCTCGAGGAACTGAAGCTGCTGCAGCCACCCAACCGCACCGCACTCAACGAGCCTGATGCGTTGAAGTTCGCTCACGAAATAGGTTTCCCGGTGCTGCTCCGTCCTTCTTTCGTGCTTGGTGGTCGTGGCATGTTCATTGTCTACAGCGAAGAGGAATTTAAAGCCGTCATCCGGCAGGCGTTTGACGCCATGCCCGGCAAGCCCGTGCTCATCGACAAATTTCTCGAAGACGCCATCGAGCTGGATGTCGATTGCATCAGCGATGGGGAGACGACGTTGGTCGGTGGAATGTTGGAGCACATCGAATATGCCGGCGTGCACTCTGGCGATGCCGCGATGGTGATGCCACCGCATACCCTTTCAAAGGAGATGCTGCAGACCGTGCGCACCGCCACCTACGCGCTCGCCAAGGCGCTCAAGGTAATCGGTCTCATGAACATCCAGTTCGCGATTAAGGACGGACTACTCTACGTTCTTGAAGTTAACCCGCGTGCTTCGCGTACCGTTCCTTTCGTGGCCAAAGCTATCGGTGTCCCGTTGGCTAAGCTCGCGGCCAAAGTCATGGCCGGTCAAAAGTTGCAAGACCTCGGTTTCACTCGCGAAATCCAACCCAAGCATTGGTGCGTGAAGGAAGCGGTCTTCCCGTTCAACCGTTTCCCCGGCGCCGCGATTGTACTCAGCCCTGAAATGCGTTCGACCGGTGAAGTCATGGGGATGGACGATGATCTCGGCATCGCGTTTGCCAAAACCCAGATGGCGGCCAAGCCAGGACTCCCACTGAAAGGAAAGGTGTTCTTCAGCGTGAAAGATTCCGACAAGCCACATGCGGTGGCGCTGGCGCGCGACTTCATTAATCTCGGTTTCACGATATGCTCGACCTCCGGCACGGCGAAATTGCTTCAGGCCAACGGCGTCGAAGTTCAATTCGTCAACAAGCTGATGGAAGGCCGGCCCAATTGCGTTGATATGATCAAGAACGGCGAAATCCAACTCGTGATCAATACGCCCAAAGGCATGATTCCGCGTAACGACGAAAATGCGATTCGCGCCGCTGCCTACGCGAACAACGTTTGTATCATGACGACCATTACCGGTGCGCAGGCGGCCACCAATGGCATCCGCGCGTTGAAGGGAAAACTCGTGGGCGTTCGTCCCTTGCAGGAATATCGTTACAACACGATTCCTGTATAAACGATGTCCACTCCGGTGACCCTCACCGCCTTGCTGTACGGTCCTGATCAGACCGGGCTTGTCGCACGGGTGGCAGGATGGATTTTTCAGCGGCAAGGCAATATCCTGCACGCTGACCAGCACCGTGACAGGGAAGCCGGGATTTTTTTTCAACGGATCGAATGGGAAATCGCGCCGGGCATCAGTGCGAATGACGAAGAAAAGGCCTTTCTCGAATTTTCCCGCAACGTCATCAAGATGCAGGCGCGCATCGCCGACTCGATTCATCGCCCGCGCGTGGCGCTTTTCGTGTCGAAGGCGGGGCACTGCTTCCATGATCTGGTGTTGCGCTGGCGCGCGGGCGATTTTCCCTGTGAGATCGTCGCGGTCGTTTCCAATCATTTGGAGCTGGCTTCGGTCGCGCAAAGTTACGGCCTGCCGTTTCACCATTTTCCAATCTTTGCGGATACGAAGGTGGCCGGCGAAGCCGCGCAGCTTGCGTTGCTCAATGAACTCGGCATCGAGCTGGTCGTGCTCGCCCGCTACATGCAGGTCTTGTCCGGCGATTTTCTGGAAAAATTTGGCCGGCCGGTGATTAATATCCATCATTCTTTCCTGCCTGCTTTTGCTGGTGGCCGGCCTTATCATCAAGCGCATGCGCGTGGAGTTAAGCTCATCGGAGCCACGGCACACTACGCCACGCGTGATCTTGATGAAGGCCCGATCATCCATCAAGACGTTGCCAGGGTTACGCATCGGCATGGAGTGGAGGATCTTGTCCGCAAGGGGAGGGAGCTTGAGAAAATGGTTTTGGCTCAAGCCGTTCACTGGCATCTTGAAAATCGCGTTCTCGTTTACGGGAATAAAACAGTGGTGTTTGATTGAACTCTGCCGCTCGGCCAACTCGACGCAGATCTCTTTTTTGCTGCTGCCGCCTTTTTTCTTGAGACGCGTCCTAGCGTTTCTCAGTCTGCCCAACTCCATGAATCCCCCATCCCCTCTCGCAAACCAACCCAAGGATCAAGCAGACGCTCCCGCTGCCCCCGATTTTGCCACCGAGGTTCATAATTTTTGGGAAAAGAACCGCGTGATCGTGTTGATGCTCTGTGCTGCGGTACTCCTGGGCATTATCGGCTACCAAGGACTGCAATATTTTAATGCCATGCGTGATCAAAACACGCAGAAGGAGTATGCCAAGACCGCTGGCTCGCCCGAGCGACTGGTCGCCTTTGCGGCGGGGAATTCAGACCATGTTTTATCCTCGATTGCTCTTCTTCAGGTGGCAGATGCCAAGTATGCATCCGGAGATTATTCCGCGGCCGTCACGGGTTATCAAAAGGCCGTGGCGGTACTTACTCAATCGTCTTTGAAGGCGCGCGCTCGACTCGGCGTCGCGGTTAGTCGTCTCGGGGCGGGCGATCTGTCCGCCGCTGAGGTCGACCTCAAGGCCATCAATGCCGATACGTCACTCGACAAAAATGTCCGCGCGGAGGCCGCTTATCATTTAGCCACGCTGGCCAACGAGGCCGGACGTTTCGATGACGCCCGGCAATTTCTCGATGACATCGCCAAAATCGATGGCACAGGTGTTTGGGCGCAGCGGGCCATGCAACTGCGCGCCAGTCTGATGACCCAAAGCGCCCCGGCGCTCGGTCTAAATGTGCCCTAAGGGGGGGCGATTACACCGGTTTTCCACGTAGGATTAAGAATAGTTCAACTCACCGTTGACAGCGTTGAAATATCTGAATCCCCTCTGTTTCTTGTTCGGGGTGTAGCTTAGTCTGGTAGAGCGCCTGGTTTGGGACCAGGAGGTCGTAGGTTCGAATCCTATCGCCCCGACCATTTTATCTTACGGCACACAGTTGTGATCGCGAGGTCTTAAATCCCAACCCGTGTGCAGGAATCATTCCTGCTATCTGATGACAATTGATTCTTGCCTCGACTTGTTCCTGCACCTAACTACCTCTCTTCAAACTCTTCTAACAAATGGATACTCTTTCCCGTGACAGCAGCTCTAGCAGCAATAATATTCTGCCCATGGTGGCTATCGCCATCGGCGGCATCGGTCTTTTGATCGGCATTTTCGGTATGGTCAAAGCGACCAAGCTCGAAAAAATCGTCGCTACGCAAGGCGAAGAATTGCTGAAGATCGAGACGGTGCGCGGTGAAATCCAGGCTCTCGGTTCCAAGGTCGATACCGATCTGGTAAATTTGCGCAACGGCATGCAGGCCGCCCTGACACAAGTCGGCACTGAGCTCGGCGCAGTTAAAGGCCAAGTCGCCAAGTTGGAAGAAGCCGCGAAGAAACCAGCCCCAGCTCCAGTTGGCAAAGGGCCTGCCGGCAAAACGGCCGTCGCAACTGGGACCGTTGACGCCAATGGCAACTACACCGTCGGTCCGGGCGACACGATTAACAAGATCGCCAAGAAATTCGCCACGAAGCCCGATACGATTGAAGCTGAAAATCCCGGCCTGAATCCGACCAAGCTCCGCGTCGGTCAGAAGATCAAGATTCCCCGCAAGTAAGTTTACTGAAATCAATTTATCCCTGCCTCCTCGACTCACGTCGCGGGGGCATTTTTATTTTTGCCCATGAACTCATCCGGAAAAAATGAAGCGCAGCGCTGGAAAAAAATGGGCGCACGCTCTCTGGCCACGACGCAAATTTTCGAAGTCCAAAGCGTCCAGTTTCAACATCCCGCGCACACGGAACCGCGTAATTTCGCCGTGATCAATGCCCCGGACTGGGTGAATATCGTGGCGCTCACGGTTGATCGGAAACTCGTCCTCGTGCGCCAATTTCGCTACGGCATCGATGAGTTTTCCCTCGAAATCCCCGGCGGCATGATTGATCCCGGGGAGGATCCGCTCGCCGCCGGCTTGCGCGAACTGCAGGAGGAATCTGGCTACACCGGCGGGCAGGCACGTATGCTCGGCACGGTGCGGCCCAATCCGGCGATGCAGAATAACCACTGTCATTTTGTGTTCGTTGAGGGGGTCGCGCCCACCGCTGCGGTTGACTGGGATGAAAACGAGGAGATGGAAATTACCACGCTGCCGGTGGACGAAGTTTATGCTTTGGCTTTTGCGGGCGTAATCACGCATGGGCTGGTGTTGGATGCGTTGCTGCTCTTCCAACCGATCTGGGCCAAAATCAGCCGACCGGGCGTAATTTGACAACGCCGCCACCCCACGTCTATTCAGCCTCTTTCCATGTCTGACGCCTCGACTGCTCTCACCTTTGCCAACCCGGCCGATTCACTCGGCTGGCCGGGCGATCATGGTCGGTTGCCCGCGTTGCTGGAATCGGAAATCCGGGCGATCTATCGCCGCAGTCCGCTCTATGGACTGCGCTTTCCGCTGCACGCTGCGCCGCTGGGCTGGTCGTGTTATCGCGAGATCCCGGTGCTCACGAAAAATGAAATCGTCCAGCGCGGACACACCGCTTTTTTTAGCGACTACCCGGAAATCGAGCGCGGCTTCCAACAGAAGAAGTACGAGTACGAACACACTGCCGGCACGACCAGTGGACCGATGACGGTTGTGATGGAAGATGGTTGGTGGAATGCGCAGACGCGGCGCGCGTACCTCGCGCACCCAGGGTTGGCGCAGTATGTTGACCGGCCTTACCGCAAGTGCGTCCTCGCGCCGGTGGGCTGCTCGAGCAATCTTTGTCCGTACGAGGATCATCCTTTTCCGCACCGCTACTTCGACGGCACGGTTTACCTCAATCTGTCGAGTGATCCCTTTGCTTTTCCTGAAGGAGAATGGGAACGAATCGTGCGAGAATTGCAGGCGGTGAAACCCGAGGTGATCGAGGGCGAGCCGGTTTACCTCTCGCTCCTCGCGCGGGCTCTGCAGAAACGTCAGGTCTCCGTGCCCAGCGTGCGTACGGTCATTCTTACGTATGGCAAAGCTAGCCGGCAGCACAGCCGGAGAATTGCGGAGGCGTTTCCCGGCGCGGCGCAGGTCGATCTCTACGGTTCGACCGAGGCCGGCTATCTTTTCGTGGGTGATGCGTTCGCGGACAACCTGCGCGTGGTGGATGGAAATGCGTTTATCGAACTGATGCCCTGGCGCGAGGGATTGGCGGAGGTGTTTCAGATTTACGTGACGACGCGTGCTCGCGAAGCGATGCCGCTGTTGCGTTATCATACGGGCGATATTGTGCGGCGCACTGCGACGGGTTTTCGGATTCTCGGTCGCGAGCGCGATTTGTTTTTCCGCGCCGATGGCGAAGTGGTTTCGGCCTTCGAAGTGGATGCGGTTTTGCCGGATGATTTTGCCTGCTGGCACTGGAGCCTCGCGCAGGTATCGGACAGCCGCTGGGAATTTCAATACGTGGCGGACCAAATCGCGCCCGAGACCGTGGCAAACGCTTTGGCTTCGGCGTTGGGCGAGGGCACGCGGGTGAGCTTGTTCCGCCGGAAATTTATCCAGCCTGCCGCCAGCGGAAAATTCGCCCTGCTAAAACCGCTCGCGCGCTGAGGTTCAGGCGGCGGTTTGAACGCGGACCCGGCGGCGCCGCCAACCGATCAGGGCTGCGGTCGCTCCGATCAGAATCGCGCCGTACGTGGCTGGCTCGGGTACAAAACGCCGACCGTTGAAACCAGCGAGATCGAGACTGCCCACGGTGGAATCAGGAGTGTTTGTGGGGTAATAGGTGGAGTTGGTCCAATTAACCAGATTGGCCACGGTGTTGGTCACATCTGTGGCCATGATGGAGTAGCCGTAAACGGTGGTGCCATCGGCAATGCCCAGATCGGCAAAGGAGATGAAAACCCCGCCGAGTCCGCCGCCGACACTCTGACTGGAATCGAGCGTGGTCAGGGTGGAGTTGGTGAGAAAGCGCAGAGCGGTTGCCGTAAAAGCGGTTTCCGTGCCGCCGCCCGCGACCCAGTCAGCGGCCAGATTAGAGCCATAGCTGGTTGACGCCACATCCTTGGTCGCACCGTAAGCTGTGGGTGCGTTGGTCATGCTATTCCATCCGGTGATCACGGCGATTTGAAATCCATCATTGGCGCCCCGGTCAAAGACAGCAAAGCCTTGGTCGGAGACGGTGGTGAACCCGGCCGCCCAGGCAAAGTCGATGCGTTCGACGTTGGTGTTAACGCTGCCTGGACTGCCCCCGGTATTCACAAAAAGATCGTTGCCGCCTTGCAGCACATTGTTGCCTGACAGCACATTTTCCAAGGTGCCGGTGCTGGGATTCATGCCACGGAGGTCGGTCAATGATCCGTTTTGTACCATCCAGAGATTGGAATTTCCCCCGGCACTCGAGCGCCTGATATAGGTGCTCGTGGCACTGGTATCGACTGTCTTGGTTGTGCCGGCGGTGAAACTGGTGACGTTGAAGGTCGAATTTCTGAAGGTGTCGCCGTAAGCGGCGCTATCTGCGGCGTCACTGCTGCCCAAGGTCCAACCGGTGATCGCGGTCTGGCTAAAACCGATCACTGGCAACACCAGCCAAGGCGTGACGGCCAGCAGCCGCCGCAGGACCGGAAAATTTTTGAATGGGCTTGGTTGACTACGCATATACTAATCTTTGAGCTGAACACATCGGACGGTGACGAAATTTTGTCAAAATCTTCAGGGGCATCACCCATCTTTTACCGTGATTTGATATCGCGAGCTCAGCATGCCCACCGTTCAGCCGCATCCCCTGAGTGACGCACCCGATGATCTGCGTTGGTGGCAAGATCGACTGATTATCAAACGCCTGGTGATTGGAGTCGTCTCGGTGCTCTTGCTCGGTGTTTTGATCGGCTGGGTGGGCTACCCGGCCTTTCAGGATTACAGAAAAAAACGGGTCATCCGCATCGCCAAGGTGTTTGTTGAAACGGAGGACTACCGCAGCGCCTATCTGCTGTTGGATCAGTACGCCCGTAACCAGCCCGCGCATTTTGAGGCACGTCGGCTGCTGGCGAAAGTGATGGAGGAATTCGGCGCGGGGCAGGGGCTGGCCGAGTGGGAGCAACTCGTGCAGCTCGAACCGGCGAACGCCGCCAATCACATCGGCTACATCACGTCGGCTTTGCGCGTGGGCCAGATGCAGAAATTGCCCGAGGCCTTGGCGACCTTGCAAAAACTCCAGCCTGACAGCATCGATTATCACCGGTTATCGGCCGGGCTGGCTTTGGTGAAAGGCAATGTGGTTGCGCTGCGGCGGTCGATCGAGGCCTTGGCGCTGCTGGAACCGAACAATGAAACCACCCAATTCAACCTCGCGACGTTGCGTTTGACTTCGGCGGTGCCGGCCGAAGTGGCGTCCGCCCGTGAAACGCTGGAGAAATTCGTCCGGGGCGACGCCTTGCGTATCCGCGCGATGCTGGCGCTGATCGCAGATGCCCCGCGGCGCTGGCCTCGCGAAAAAAATTCCGCGAAACATTACGCGCTGATTGTCCGGCAGCTGGAGTTGGATAAATCGCCTCTCGCCTCACCTGCCGGTTTCATGATGACGGGAGCGGTCCGCGTGCGCGAACCGGGTTTGCCGACCTTGGTGGAGTTTTTGCAAAATCAACCTGCGCCCACCTCGGAGGATATCGCGCAGCTGGCCCAGTGGATGATGAAACTTGGCCAGACTCGCGAAGCCTTGGTCTGGTTGGAAACCTTGCCCGGAAAATCCCGCGAGTCTCCCGCGGCTCTCGCGCACATGGCCGCTTGCGCGGTCGCGCTCGAATTGTGGGATAAGCTCGAATCGCTGCTCCGGCAAGGTGCGTGGGGGCCGGTGCCGGGGGAAGCGGTTAAATATGCCTTCCGCGCCCGTCAGTTTCGTGAGGAGAAAAATGATTCCCGCGCGGAGGCGATCTGGAATAACGCCGTCCAATCTTCCGCGCAATCTTTGCCCGGCTTGCGAATGCTGCATCGCCTGGCGCAGCTCTGGCGCTGGCCCGGGAAAGAGGCGCAAGTCCTGTGGGCGCTCGTGCGTCGCTTTCCGAATGATACTTTGGCGTGGCAAAAATTATCGGAGCAAGTGCTGGCCACCCGCGAGGCGGCGCAAGTCTGGCGATTTTACTCCGCGTGGCTGCAAGCCGCTCCCGCCAATCTTCAGATGCAGGTTGAGCGCGTCGTCCTTGGATTGCTCGTGCGACCCAAAGAACCCGGTTTGGCCGTCCAAGCCGGTGAGCTGTACCGGGCGCAGCCGAATAATACCGGTCGCCGACTCGCTCAAGCCTTGGCGCTGTGGCGAGGTGGCTTGGCCAACGAAGCCTTGATCGTCCTCGATGCCGTCCCGCTTCACCCCGAATCCGAACCTCGCGTGGCGTTAACTCGTGGCTTGGTGCTGTCCGCGATCGGCCGTAATGCGGAAAGCGAACGCATGTTTGCTTTGACGAAACCCGAGTCGTTGCTCCTGGAAGAGGTGGCCCTGATCGCCGCCGCTCGGGCCGGGTCGCGTTGACGGTGCCGCTCCGGCTATTAGCAAGACCACAGCTTCACTCACCGGTTAGTGCGCCTAATAATGAAGCATCTCTTGCTCGGTGCCTTGCCAAACTCTGGTCAGCTTGGTTTGTTTGCCCCGGCGTTTTCCTTTCGCCGATTTTAAATCCAACGACACACGCGATGAATCTTCTCGGATCGCTCTTTACCTCTTCCATCGGAAAAAAACTTCTGATGGCGATAACCGGTTTGTTGATGATCGGTTTCGTTACCGGTCACTTGGTGGGCAACCTCCAGATATTTCTCCCTCCGGACAAGATTAACGGCTACGCCCACTTCCTTCAGTCGCTGGGGCCTGTCCTCTGGGCGATACGACTCTTCATGCTCGCCTGCTTGGCGATCCATGTTTGGGCCGCGGTCGCCCTCACGCTGGAAAGCCGCGCCGCGCGCGGGCCCAATGAATATGCCGTCAAGACCTGGATCAACGCGACCATCGCTTCCCGCTATATGCGGATGTCCGGTTTGGTTGTGTTGGCCTTTCTGCTTTATCATCTGGCTCATTTCACCATCGGGGTGGCGCAACCCACCACTTTCAAGAGCGTTTTGCCGGAATGGACGATGCTGGAAGACGCTCGCGAATTCGGCTTCCCTCTCGCCGCCAAGGACGACGTCGTGCACGATGTGTACAGCATGGTGTTCCTCGGTTTCGCCAATCCCGCGGTTTCGATTTTCTACATCATCGCGGTCGGCTTGCTCGCGGTTCATTTGCTCCACGGTATCGACTCACTCTTCCAGACCATCGGCTGGCGCTCTTCCAAGTGGTCCTGCACTCTCCGGAAAGTCGCTCTCGTGTACTGCATCGTCTATTTCCTCGGCAATCTCGCCATTCCGGGCGCGATTTTCACCGGCCTCGTCAAACCTGCCGCCGGCACCCACGCCGCCAAGGTTCTCGCCGCCGCTCCCACTTCCGCTCCCATTTCCACTTCCGCTTCCAGCGCCACCCAGCACTAAACCGATTTCGTCATGGCCAACCTCGACTCCAAAGTTCCCTCGGGCCCGCTCGCCGGCAAATGGCAGAAGCACAAGACCGAGATCAAGCTCGTCAATCCGGCCAATAAGCGGAAATACGAGATCATCGTCGTCGGCGCCGGTCTCGCCGGTTCTTCCGCCGCCGCCACCTTGGCCGAACTCGGCTACAAGGTGAAAAACTTTGTCTTCCATGACAGCCCGCGTCGCGCCCATTCCATTGCCGCGCAAGGCGGCATCAACGCCGCCAAGAATTACCAGAACGACGGCGACTCCGTGCACCGGCTGTTCTACGACACGCTCAAGGGTGGCGATTACCGCGCCCGCGAAGCCAATGTGCATCGCCTCGCCGAGGTTTCCGTCAACATTATCGACCAATGCGCGGCGCAAGGCGTACCCTTCGCCCGCGAATACGGTGGTCTCCTCGCCAACCGTTCCTTCGGTGGCGCGCAAGTTTCCCGCACGTTCTACGCGCGCGGACAGACCGGTCAGCAACTTCTTCTCGGCGCTTACTCCGCGCTCTCCCGCATGATCGGTCAGGGTGGCGTGGAGATGCACAACAATTCCGAGATGCTCGATCTCGTGGTCGTCGATGGCCACGCCAAGGGTATCATCGTGCGTGATCTGAACACGGGCGTCATCACCCGCCACAGCGCCGATGCCGTCATCCTCGCGACCGGTGGTTACGGCAACGTTTTCAATCTCTCCACGTACGCCCGTCAGTCCAACGCCACCGCCATCTGGCGCGCGTACAAACGCGGCGCCTGCCTCGCGAATCCGTGCTACACGCAGATTCACCCGACCTGCATTCCCGTTTCCGGCGACTACCAATCGAAGCTCACGCTCATGTCCGAGTCGCTGCGCAACGACGGCCGTATTTGGGTTCCGAAGAAAAAAGAAGATGCCAAAAAAGATCCCGCTTCGATTCCCGAGGCTGATCGCGATTATTATCTCGAACGCATTTATCCGAGCTTCGGCAATCTCGCCCCGCGCGACGTCTCTTCCCGTGCCGCCATGCGCATGTGCGACGAAGGTCGCGGTGTTGGCGAAACCGGTCTCGGCGTTTACCTCGATTTCGCCGACGCCATCAAGCGCCTCGGCGAACCCGCCGTCCGCGAGCGTTACGGCAATCTCTTCGATATCTATCACGAGATCACCGCCGAAAACGCCTACCAGACGCCGATGCGCATTTTCCCCGCAGTCCACTACACGATGGGCGGCCTTTGGGTGGACTACAATTTGATGTCCAACATCCCGGGCCTCTTCGTTCTGGGCGAAGCCAACTTCTCCGATCACGGCGCCAACCGCCTCGGCGCTTCCGCGCTCATGCAGGGCCTCGCCGACGGTTACTTCGTGATTCCGTACACGATTGCCAATTACCTCGCCGATCAAAAACCCGCCTCACGCCCGAAGACCGACGCTCCCGAGTTCAAGCAAGCCGAAGAAAACATCACCGCGATGACCCAGCGTTTCCTCGCCAACAAAGGCAAGGAACCCGTCAGTCATTATCACAAGCGCCTCGGCAAAATCATGTGGGATCACTGCGGCATGGCCCGCACGAAGGCCGGCCTCGAAGCCGCGCTCCAGAAAATCCCCGCGCTCCGCGAAGAATTCCACGCCAACGTCAAAGTCCCCGGCTCCGCCGCCACGCTCAACCAGTCCCTCGAACAAGCTGGCCGCGTCGCCGATTTCATCGAGCTCGGCGAGCTCCTCTGCCGCGACGCGCTCACACGCGAAGAATCCTGCGGCGGTCACTTCCGCGAGGAATACCAGCACCCCGACGGCGAGTGCAAACGCGACGACGAGAAGTTTGGCCACGTCGCCGCCTGGGAGTACCAAGGCGAAGGCAAAACACCCCTCCGCAACACCGAGCCGCTCAACTACGAATTCACCAAGATGAGCGTTCGTTCCTACAAGTGAGCCACCATCGTTCCAACCGAGGATATCTCAATTTGTGATATCCTCCTCCGCCCAGTCCCAGGCTTCGTCCGCCGACCTTGCCGCCGTCGTTCCGTCTGAACGGATCGACTCGCGGATTGTTTTAGTGCGTGGCCAGAAAGTACTGTTGGATCGTGATTTGGCGCTGCTCTACAAAACAACCACTCGCTTGGTGAACCAAGCGGTCCGTCGTAATCGAGACAGATTTCCCAATGATTTTTTGCTCGAACTGACCCGTGAGGAAATCCAGAGGATATCTCAATTTGAGACATCCTCTGGGCTGAAATTTTCCAAGAGTGCCTATGCTTTCACTGAGCAAGGAGTGGCCATGTTGTCCGGCTTGATCAATTCTCCCCGCGCCATCGCGGTCAACATCGAGATCATGCGCGCCTTCGTGCGTATGCGCCAGTTGCTCAACACGCACGTCGATCTCGCCCGCAAGCTGACGTCCTTGGAGAAAAAATACGACGTCCAGTTCAAGGCGGTCTTCGACGCCATCCGCGAACTCATGACGCCGCCCACCGGGCCCGAGCGCGAAATGGGTTTCCACACTCTGCTCAAAAAATCACGTAAAGCGAAAAACAAAGCCTGATCACCATGGTCGCTGCAACCTCCTCCAAAAAACCTTTCTCCGTCACGCTGCGCGTCTGGCGCCAAGCCGGCCCCACCGTCCCCGGCAAATTCGTCGATTATCCCGCGACGAATATCAGCCCCGACATGTCGTTCCTCGAGATGCTCGACGTCGTCAACGACGAGCTGACGCGGAAAGGTGACGACCCGATTGCTTTTGCCCACGACTGCCGCGAAGGCATCTGTGGCACCTGCTCCTGCACGATTAACGGCAAGCCGCACGGTCCCGGCAAAGGCATCGCGACCTGCCAGACCTACATGCGCAGCTTCAAGGAAGGCGATCTCATCATTGTCGAACCGTTTCGTGCCCGCGCATTCCCCATCATTCGCGATCTCGTCACTGATCGCATTGCCTTCGACAAAATTCAGCAAGCCGGCGGCTTCATCTCCGTTCGTACCGGCGCGGCGCCCGACGCCAATTCGATTCCTGTGCCGAAGGAAGACGCCGATCTCGCGATGGACGCCGCTTCCTGCATCGGTTGCGGCGCGTGTGTCGCCGCCTGCAAAAACGCCAGCGCGATGCTCTTCGTTGCGGCTAAAGTTTCGCAACTCGGTTTGCTCCCACAAGGTCAGCCTGAGCGCGACAAACGCGTACTCGCCATGGTGCAGACGATGGACGCCGCCGGTTTCGGCAACTGCACGAACCAGTACGAGTGCAGCGCGGTTTGCCCGAAGCTCATCTCGCACGACTTCATTGCCCGCCTGAATCGCGATTATATGTCCGCGCTCTTCAAGGCCCGTTTCAAGCCCAGCTCCAATGCCGCGGCCGGCGGTGCTTAAGAAATAAGCCAGTTCAAATCTTCCAACGGCGCGGCTAATCACCGCGCCGTTTGTTTTTTAGGCTTTGCCAGTCAAGCAAGGTAGCGGCGGTTGCCCTCAACCGCCAATCGTGCTCATCTCGGAGGGACGACGGTGGCGATAAAACCTCGCTTCAGTGGGGGGGATTTGTGCCGATAGCGAGGGAGCCACGCTATGAGTCTGGGCCACGATACCATTATTACGATTGGAACCAAGTTGCCCCCAGGCTTGGGAATTTTTGGTCGTCTGCAGGCCTTGCTGCGTGATCCCGATGCCGAACTCCACGATATCGTGAAGCTCGTGCAGGTGGATCCTTCGCTTACTTTTCAAGTGATCCGGCTGAGCAACAGCGTCCTGTACGGCACGAAAAGTTCCTGCCAGTCGCTGGATGATGCGGTGTCGCGCGTGGGGTTGGCTGAATTGCAACAAATCGTCGGGCTCGCGGTGGCGCGCCAATGTTTTCAGGGTGAATTGGAATTATTTCAAATCCCCGCCACTCTCCTGTGGGAAAATGCCGTGGGCATCGGCACCCTCATGGCGGCCTTTGCCAAAAAGGTCAGCGGCGATGCTGGCGCGGCGTATGCCACGGGCTTACTGCGCAACATCGGAAAAGTTGTACTGAATAATTATCCTGGTGGGGTTTGTTATCCAGGGGTGACTGATCGGCCGGATTTGCATGCTTGGGAACGAGAGGTTCACGGACTAACCGCCGTAGAAGTTTCCGCCGTGCTATTGGATCACTGGCGGTTTTCCCCAGCGACCGTCGAAACCATGCGCGGACATCTGGTGCCCGATCCAGCATCGACCCATATTGCGAGCCTTGCCCAGATGCATCTGGCCTGTGCGGTGGCGGTCGAGTGGGGTTGCGCTTTACCAGGCGAAGAAACTGGCTGGACCAATGATGCGGCCATGCGCGCCTTGGCCGGATTGAAGGAAGACGATTGGGCTGCCATGATCGGAGAGGCGCGAAAGCAATATGACCGCGTCGCGCAGATCGAATGGTCGGCGGCCGCGTGAGGGGAGGTGGTCGCAAAGTGGCACGGGTCTCCGACCCGTGAAAAAAATGTGGAGCCAAGGCAAACGGGTCGGAGACCTGTGTCACTCCAACCGCCCGCGCTCGGCAGGGTACTCACCCACAAAGCGCTACCTTGGAAAATCAAACTGTCTTGAGATAAGAGTTGCCGTCGGCGGTCGGACTTTATCCATACTATCGACCGATGCCGCCACCAACCCCTCCGCCCCGCGATGTGGTGCATAGTGAAGCTTTCCTGCATACGCTGATGCGCCGGCAACTGAAACTTTCCCTCGCCTGTGCTTTGGCTTTTTTGGTGATCCTCCTCGGACTGCCGCTGGCCAATTACTTCGCGCCGGAACTGATGGCGACGCGCGTGTTTGGGTTCACACTCGCGTGGTTGGTGCTGGGGGTTTTGTTTTTCCCGGCGGTCTGGGCGATCTCGTGGATTTTTATTCGCCGCTCGATCTGGCTGGAAGAGGATGAAGTCAAAGCGGTGCAGAACGCCAAAAAAGGAAACTAAGCCATGACGACTCCTTTGTTGATTGCCGCTACGGGCGGCCTGCTGGGGGGCATTGATCCTTGGATCTTCGGCTTTTCGTTCGTCACGGTGGCAGTGACGCTCTGGATGGGCTTTCGCTCGGCGAAGACCTCGAAAACCGCCAGCGATTTTTTCGTGGCGGGGCGATCGGTGTCGGTCGGCTGGAACGCCTCGGCGATTTCCGGCGAATATCTTTCCGCCGCCTCGTTCATGGGCGTGGCCGGCATGGTGATGTCGAGCGGCTACGATGCGCTGTGGTATCCGGTGTGTTATGCCTGTGGCTATTTGTTTCTGCTGCTGTTCATCGCCGGACCGTTGCGCCGGTTCGGGGCGTACACGATTCCGGATTTCGCGGAGGGTCGGTTTGATTCGCCGCTGTTCCGCAAGATCGCGGTCTGCTTCGTGTTGTTCATCGGATTTTTCTACACGATGCCGCAGATGAAGGGGGCAGGCACGACGCTGGCCTACATTTTTCAGAACATCACCTGGGCCGA